>Ga0256914_1003540_pt1 | contig 12243 bp, 13 predicted proteins | sample HulkmetaG_FD_191571 | JGI IMG/M metagenome (GOLD analysis project Ga0256914, IMG submission 191571) | Hydrothermal chimney microbial communities from Main Endeavour vent field at the Juan de Fuca Ridge, Pacific Ocean - Hulk | ecosystem: Environmental > Aquatic > Marine > Hydrothermal vents ...
ACATGGCCGGCGTCAGCGGCAGCAAGGTGATCGCTGCCGTCAACACGGACCCCGACGCTCCCATCTTCGAGATGGCCGACTACGGTATCGTCGGCGACGCCCTCGAGGTGCTGCCGCGACTCATCGAAGCCATACGCCGACGCAGAAAAGAGGGGTGAGCCGTCCCGCCGGCTGCCGGGCTGCCTTCTGACACCATACCTGACCGTGATGAAGACCTCAGTGCTCGTGTTCGACCTTCTCTTCCTCCTCACACTGGCAGGGCTTTCCCTCTCGGCCGGACATTATTACCGTCTCTTCCGTTTTTTGCGTCCCGCGTTTCCCGTGCGTGACCTTCCCGCCCGGCTGTGGAACACCGTCAGGGTGGGTCTGGCGCAGGCGCGGCTTTTCCGGCGTCCCTTTGCCGGGATGCTGCACGCCCTGCTCTTCTGGAGCTTCCTGGTGATCCTGGCCGGCACGCTCGAGATGATCCTCGACGGCTTCACGGGGAGGGAGAAGAGCTTTGCCGTATGGGGAGGTTACCCTCTGCTCACTGCCATGATCGACGTGGCAGCCCCGCTGGTGGCCCTCATCGTGGTGATCTTCTTCCTCCGGCGCAACCTCTTTGTGGTGCCGCGTTTCCGGGGCAGGGAGATGGGCCCGCATGCCCGCCGCGATGCCAACATCACCTTGCTGCTCATCCTCCTGCTGATGGTCACCCTGACGGGCATGGACCTTTTTTACCTGGCAGCCGGCGGGACGGCCGGCCGTTATCCCGTGGCAGAGCGGCTGCTCCCTCTCCTGGGGGCTCACGGCGACGCTCTCGCCTCCACCGGCTATCGTCTCTGCTGGTGGAGCCACATCGTCATCATCTTCCTCTTCGCCAACTACCTGCCCTGGTCGAAGCATTTCCATGTCTATCTGTCGCTGCCCAATGTTTTCCTCTCCCGTCCCTGGCCCGTAGGGGCGTTGCCCGACATGCCGCAGGTGACCCGCGAGGTGGAGGCGATGCTGCGTGACGAGCCTCCCGGCGACGAGCCTCCCGGCCGTTTCGGCATCCTCGATGCGGAGGACCTCACCCGCAAGGAGTACTTAGAGTCGCTCACCTGCACCCAGTGCGGCCGCTGCACGGAGGTGTGTCCCGTACACCGTGCCGGCGGGCCTCTCTCCCCACGCAAGGTGATGATGGAGACACGGGCACGGATGGATGAGAAAGGTCCCCTCCTGCTGCGGGGTGACGACGACGGTCGTCCTCTGCTGGGGGCACGTCTCACCGACGAGGAGATCTTCGCCTGCACGATGTGTTATGCCTGTGCGGAAGAGTGCCCGCTGACCATCCGCCAGCCCGAGCTCATCCTCGGCATGCGGCGTTATCGCATCCTGGAGGAGGGTGCCGCCCCACCGGAATGGAACAGCGTATACAGCCATGTCGAGAACAACGGTGCTCTGTGGCAGAAGCCTGCCGGCAGCCGTCTGGAGTGGGCCCGCGACCTGCGGCTCCGCCGCGACGGCCGCGACGAACCTGTCGAGGTGCCCGTGATGGCCGACCGCGCCACCGCCGGTAACCCGCCCGACATGCTGCTATGGACAGGCAGCGCCGGAAGCTATGACCCCCGCTACCGCAGGGTGCTGCAGGACCTCGCCAGGATACTCGCCTGGGCAGGGATCGACTATGCCGTGCTGGGCGAAGAAGAGATCTCCTCGGGCGACATGGCCCGCCGCACAGGTAACGAGATGCTCTTCGTGATGCAGGCCAAACAGAACATCGAGACCTTCCGCCGTTACGGCATCACGACCATCCTCACCTGCGACCCTCATGTTTACAATACTTTCCGCAACGAGTATCCCTCTTTTGGTCCCATGCCCGAGGTGATCCACCACACCCGTTTCCTGGAGCGACTCATGGAGGAGGGGCGGCTGCCTCTGCCGGCGACGCTGTCGCAGCGGGTGACCTACCACGATCCCTGTTATCTGGGGCGTCTTAACGGCGGCTATGAGGCGCCGCGCCGCGTGCTACGCACCCTCGGCCTCACCGTCCGGGAGATGGAGCACAACCGCTCCCGTGCCCTCTGCTGCGGCGGCGGGGGAGGACAGATGTTCCGCGAAGAACAGGGACAGGAAGAAAAGATCTTCGTCATCCGCACACGCGAAGCCCTCGCCACCGGCGCCCGCACCATCGTCACGGCATGCCCCTACTGCATGACCATGCTCACCGACGGTGTCAAATACGAACATGCCGAAGAAGAGTGCCAGGTGAAGGACGTGGCGGAAATGGTGGCCGAAGCCCTCGGCCTGCACCCCCCGGCAAAAGGATGAACCGGCATCGTGCGTAACGTTTTCTTTCTTACTTTTGTCGTAAGAACACGAACCAAAGAGAACAGAAGATGACCCAGGGAAAGACGAAAGTAGGATGGGGGCTCCTTGTGATGTTGCTGCTCCTTGTGACCGCCGGCTCGTGCAGCAAAGAGAAAAAATGCGGCTGCGACGGCGAGATCAAGTTCGAACTCAATGAGGTGCCGGGGACCATCTATTACGAGGATACCAAATTCACCTATTTCATCTCCGACGGGATCTATTCCTATTTCACCCTTTGCGAGCCCGACTCGGCGTGGGAGATGGTGAAGAAGTTCAAGTCGGGCGAGCATGTGCTGGTGTCGGGTGAGGTGGCCGACGACTGTATGAAGCAGATCTCCGCCTATGCCTATGCCAACTATGTGCTGCATCTGAAGGAGATCAAACTGCCGCCGTTCAGGAAATGAGAGGGGAGGGCCCAGGTGCTTTTCCTGTCAGAAGATATGTTACCTTATCCTGTAGGATCGCGTGTGGTGCTGGCGGGTGCCGGGCGTGTGGCCACGTCGCTGGGTGAGGCGCTGCAGGCGGCGGGGCACAGGGTGGTGCTGGTGGTGAGCCGTCATGCCGCCACTGCGGCGCGTCTGGCCGGCCGTCTCGGGACGCCTCACGCCACCTTCGCCGACCGACCCCTCCTGCCTCCTGCCGAGATCATCATCTACAGCGTCAGCGACGATGCCCTGGAGGAGGTGACCGCCCTCCTTCCGCCGGGCGACCGGCTGGCCCTTCACACTGCCGGCAGCATGCCTATGGAGATCTTCCGCGGCCGGGCCCGCCACTACGGGGTCCTTTATCCCTTGCAGACCTTCTCGCCGGGCCGCAGGGTCGACTTCTCCGAGGTGCCTCTCTGCATCGAAGGGGCTACTCCCGCCGACGAGATGAAGATACTTACTTTCGCCCGTACCCTCAGCCGCCGTGTGTACTCCATCCCTACTCCCCGGCGGCGGACGCTCCACCTCGCTGCCGTCATCGTCAACAACTTCGTCAACCACCTTTATCACCTTGCCGGCGAACTGCTGGAAAAAGACGACCTGCCCTTCGAACTGCTGGTGCCCCTGATCCGCGAGACCGCAGAGAAAGCCACGGCCATGGGACCACAACGGGCACAGACAGGCCCCGCCGTAAGAAATGACGAAAATGTTATAAAAAAGCATCTGGAATTATTATCTTGCTCGCCCGGACTGCAGGAGCTGTACCGTCTGATGACGGAGAGCATCCGGCATCATACCTCCCCGGGGAAAAAGAGAAATGATCATCCGTGACCCTATGCAGCTGAGCAATTTCAAGGAAGAACTGCGGAAAGTGAAAGCCTTCGCCTTCGACGTCGACGGGGTGCTCTCCCATACCGTGATGCCGCTGCATCCCTCGGGCGAGCCGATGCGCACGGTCAACATCAAAGACGGCTATGCCCTGCAGCTGGCCGTCCGCAAAGGCTATCCCGTAGGTATCATCACCGGCGGAAAAACGGCAGCCGTGCGGAAACGACTGGAGAACCTGGGCATCACCGATATCTATATGGGAGCTTCTTACAAAAAGGAGAGCTTTCTGCAGTTCCTGGAGAAACACGGGCTTGACCCGGCCGGTGTGCTCTACATGGGCGATGATCTGCCCGACTATGAGATCATGGAGATGGTCGGTTTCCCCACAGCCCCGGCCGATGCGGTCACCGAGATCAAGCAGGTGGCCCGTTATATCTCCTGGCTCGATGGCGGCATGGGGTGTGTGCGCGACGTCATCGAACAGGTGCTGCGCCTCCACAACCAATGGATGGACGGCGACGCTTTTCACTGGTAATACGACAGAATATGATCAAAGCTTTCTTACGTCTCATCCGCTGGCAGAACCTGCTGATCATCATCGCCACGCAGTGTCTCATGCGGTATGCCCTGTTGGCTCCCCTGCTGCGTCATATGCCGGGAGAGTGGAACGGTACACCCGTGGTGGTGCCCGGCCTTCATCTGGCCCTGTCCGACTTCCACTTCTTCCTGCTGGTCTTCTCCACCGTTATGCTCACGGCAGCAGGGTATGTCATCAACGATTATTTCGATACCCGCACCGACCGTATCAACCGTCCCGAGAGGATGGTGGTGGAGCGGAGCATCTCCCGTCGTGAGGCGCTGGTCATCCATGTCCTGCTCAACGTGCTGGGTGTGGGTGCCGGTGTCTATCTCTCCTTTGCCATCGGCTTCTCCTTCCTGGCTGTCATCTTTGTCCTCATTGCCGGCCTGCTCTGGTTCTATTCCACCACCTACAAGAGACAGTTCCTCGTGGGCAACCTGCTGGTGGCTTTTCTGACGGCGCTGGTACCTTTCACGGTGACGCTTTTCGAGATCCCTGCGCTCACGAAGCTCTTCGCGCCGCAGATGATCGCTTATCATGCTACCTGGCGGCCGCTGGTGATGTGGTCAGCCGGCGTTTCGCTCTTCGCCTTCCTGCTCACCCTCATCCGGGAGATCATCAAGGACATGGAGGACTACGAGGGAGATCTCTCCTTTGGACGGCGGTCGATGCCGGTGGTGGCCGGCCTGGATGCCACACGTTACGTGGTGATCGGCCTGATCGTCCTCACGATGGTGTTGCTGGGCGGGGTGGTCTTCTTCTACCTGCGGGATACCCTGACGATCATCTATACGACTCTTTTCCTGGAGCTGCCCCTCTTATGGCTGGCCTGGCGCATGATGCGGGCCCGCTCGCCCCAGGTATACCACCGCTGTTCCCTCCTCACCAAAGGGATCATGCTGGCAGGACTGCTCTACTTGGTACTGGCCAGCTATCTTTTCTCCAGCCTGCTTGCCTGATACCAACATGCCGACGATGAAGCTGCCGCCGCCCTACCGGAAAGTGATCCTCGCCTCAGCCTCGCCACGCCGCCGCATGCTCATGGAAGGCCTCGACATTCCCCTCGAGGTGGTCACCGGCATCGAGGTGGACGAACGATGCCCGGAAGGGACGCCGCCGGAGGAGATGCCGGTGTGCCTGGCTAAGAAAAAGGCCGGGGCAGCCCGTTATCTGCTGAACGAACATGCCCTCCTGCTCACGGCCGACACGCTGGTGCTCCTCGGTGAGGAGGTGATCGGCAAGCCGGCAGACGAAGAGGAGGCACGGGCGATGCTGCACCGCCTGGCAGGCAGGATGCACCGCGTCATCACCGGCGTATGCCTGCACTCCCTCCACAAAGAACGCTGCTTCAGCGCAACCTCACGCGTTTTCTTCGGACCCCTCACCGACGAGGAGATCGACTACTACGTGCGTACCTACCACCCCCTCGACAAAGCCGGCTCCTACGGTATACAGGAATGGATAGGTTACGTCAGCGTGGAAAGGATCGAAGGATCCTTCTATAACGTCATGGGCCTGCCCGTGCACCAGGTGTACCGCTACCTGAAAACATTCTGAAACATCATGACCGACCGGATCATGAGAGATCAAAAAGCCTGAACAAAATCTGATACCATGAAAAGACTGTTCTCATCGCTTCTTCTTTCACTGCTCGTAGCCCTGAGCGTCCTGCGTGCCGACGAGGGCATGTGGATCCCCATGCTGCTGGATCGTTTCAACATCGACATCATGCAACGGGAAGGTTTCCGGCTCACGGCCGAAGATATCTACAGCATCAACCGCGCCAGCATGAAGGATGCGGTGGTGATCTTCGGCGGGGGCTGCACGGCCGAGCTGATCTCGCCCGAAGGACTGCTCATCACCAACCATCATTGCGGCTACCGCAGCATCCAGCGTCATTCCACCGTCGAGCACGACTACCTCACCCATGGCTTCTGGGCCATGTCGCGCGACGAGGAGCTGCCCAACCCCGGCCTCACCGTCACCTTCCTGGTCAGGATGGAGGACGTCACCGACCGCATCCTCAGCAAGGTGAACGACCGGATGAGCGAGGAAGAACGGGAGAAGATCATCGGGGAAGAGAGCCGCACGATCGTCGATGAGGCCGTGAAAGGCACGGTCTATCGGGCCGAGGTGAAGCCTTTCTACTTGGGTAACCAGTACTTCCTCATCGTGCAGAAAGTGTACCGTGACGTGCGGCTGGTGGGGGCACCCCCCTCGGCCATCGGTAAGTTCGGCGGAGATACCGACAACTGGATGTGGCCGCGCCATACGGGCGACTTCTCCCTCTTCCGCATCTACGCCGGCAAAGACAACGAGCCGGCCGACTATTCCCCCGACAACCGGCCCTACAGACCGGCTTACTTCTTCCCCATCTCCCTGAAGGGGGTCCATCCCGGCGACTTCACCATGGTGATGGGCTATCCGGGAAGCACCTACGAATATGCTCCTTCGTACCACCTGAAGATGCTGGTGCACGACCTCTATCCCCGGCTGATCGACATACGTGACAAAAAGCTGGAAATCATCAACGCCGCCCAGGAGGCCGACCCGAAGGTGCGCATCCAGTATGCGGCCAAGAACGCCAGCATCAGCAACTCATGGAAAAGATGGATCGGCGAGATACGGGGCCTTAACAAGCTGGACGCCATAGCAAAAAAACAGGCCTTCGAGAAGAAATTCCAAGCCTGGGCCGAGGCCGACCCGCAAAGGAAAGAGAAATATGGTGATCTGCTGCCGGCATATGCCCGCCTCTATCCCGACTACGGTCGTTACGATCTCTGGGCCGCCACACTCTCCGAGGTGTTCATCCGCTACGGCATCGAGGCAGCCGGTCTGGCCCGCTATTTCCTGTTCCTCGAGAACGAAGACCCCGCCGGGATCGCCGACAGGAAAGAAACCCTGAAAAAAAGAAGCGAAGCCTTCTTCAGGGATTACGACGTGGAGGTCGACAAGCAGCTCTTCCTGGCCCTGTTGGAAAAATACCGCGAGATCATGCCGCGCGACCTCTGGCCCGAAGAACTCCTGCGCTGGGAAGGAAAAGAGGAGAAATACATGGAGCGTTTTTACGCCCGCACCCTTTTTGCCGACCCCCGCAAAATGGAGGCCTTCCTCGACGATCTCTCCCCCGCCTCGCTGAAGAAACTGCGCAAAGACCCGGCCTTCATCCTCGCCTCGCAGGTGGCCGACATTTATTCCGGGAAGATATATCCGGAGTTCCGCAGGCTCGACAGGGAGAAGAAACGCCTCGACAGGCTCTACATGGCCGGACAGATGGCGTTCCGCAAAGGCGAACATCTCTATCCCGATGCCAACTTCACCCTGCGCGTCACCTATGGCAAGGTGAAGGGTTACGAGCCGAAAGATGCCGTGAAATACCTCTACCTCTCCACGCTCACGGGGGTGATGGAGAAAGACAACCCCGACATCTACGACTACCATGTGCCGGAGAAGCTGAAAGAGCTGTACCGCAACAAGGATTTCGGCCGATACGGCGAGGGAGGGCGCATGCCGGTGTGTTTCATTGCCACCAACCATACCACCGGCGGCAACTCCGGCAGCCCGGTGCTCAACGCCGAAGGCCACCTCATCGGGGTCAACTTCGACCGCGCCTGGGAAGGGGTGATGAGCGACCTGATGTACAACCCCGACCAGTGCCGCAATATCTCCCTCGACATACGCTATGCACTGTTCCTCATCGACAAGTACGCCGGAGCGGGATGGTTGCTGAAGGAAATGAAGATCATAGAATGAAAGACTACGCACTCAGGATCAACGGTCGTGGCAATGCCTGGCCCATACCCATCGCCCAGGTGCATCCTTTCTATTCCCTGCCGGATGCGCCCGACTATGCCAATGCTTCCTATTCTCTTCTGAAGAAGGATGAGCGGGGCAAGGTGGTCAGGGACCTGCTCATCGATGCGGGACATGGCATTGTGCCTTTTCTGCTGCGCCACGGCAACCGCATCCCCGACGCCATGCTGATCACCCATCCCCATTTCGACCATACGCTGGGCATGGACTGGATCATTCAGAGCTATTACCGTTTCCGGGGGCACCGGCGTTATCCCGTATATGCTACGCGGGGATGCAGGGAGCAGATCCTCTCCACGATGCCGCACCTGGAAGAGCTGGTGCACTTCACCGACCTGCCCTACGGCGTGGCCGTGCCGGTGGACGAGATGGGCGAGGGGATCACCGTGACGGCCTACCCCGTCTACCACGGTCCGCACGCCCGCGCTGCGGCCATGCTCTTGCTGGAGGTGCCCGCAGCAGAAGAACGCCTCCTCTTCACCGGCGACGTGCTGCTGCCCCTGCTGCAGGAGAAAGACCTCACGGAACTGCATCAGGTCGACTGGCTCATCACCGACGCCAACAACCGCTTCCCCTATCCCAAAAGCAACCACTGGTCGGTGACCCGCCACCGGCCCGAAGATGAACGATACCTGCAACCCTGGCTGGAAAACCTTTCCCGGGAAATGCTGATGGCCCCCCACAACTTCCAGAGCTACGACAACTACCGGTATCTCCTGGGCTTCTTCCGCGATTTCCCCGGCAAGGGTGATTATCTGCTGACCCTGACGGATTTCGCTGCACGTCTGCATCCCCGCCATCTCCTGCTGGCCCACTACAGCGGCCTGGAGGATGAGAAATATTACGGCGAGAAAGTGCTCGATACGGCAGGCCTGAAAGCCTGGAGCGAAAAGATCATGACAGACGTCCTGCCGGAAACAAGTGTTTGGGTGCCTGAAACGGGAGAGATCATACCACTGAAAGAACATCCCCGTCAACAGAACGACCGTGAACGGAAATGAGCGCATTTCCGCTCCCCTGAAAGGCGAACCCGCGGACATGGTGCCTGTTATGCTGCACAATTACCTCATGGCGGTACGGGAGTACGGGATCACCATGCCACAGTTCCGTGACGACCCTGGGGGCATGGCCGGGGCTTTCATCGCTGCCGTGGAGAAATACCGGTACCACGGCATTATGGATACCGTGATGCTGGCGGGTGCCGTGGGGGCGCCGGTGGACTTCCCCGGCGAGAAGGCGGCCCGCATCTCCGGCGGATGCCGATGCCTTCGGACGGGACTGTAAGACCGACATACACTGGGTTCACGATCTCTTCAAAGACAGGGAGACCCTGATCGGCAACATCGACCCCGGCGGCGTCGTCGCCCTCGGCACTCCCGAAGAGGTGCGGCGCGTTACACTGGAACTGCCCGAACTGTGCAGCGAACCACCCTTTTACCCTGAATGCAGGATGTGCCAACCCCTCTTTTGCCCCTGAAGCGAACCTTTTCGCCATGATCGAAACGACCCGGGCGTTCCGGTAGGGGGAGGTGAGAGATGAGTGGTGAGTGGGTATGTTCAAACGATCATGATCAGACAATATGGCGGCAATGAAAAAATACCTATTTAAATAGGTATTAAAATAGGTTTTTAAATAGGTATTTAATATTTCTGGATTATCAGTAATACAGCGTGTTGTGATACTGAGTGCGTGAGTATTGCTGTTGACACTGCCTGGTCGTATATCTGCGTAACAACACCCCCCTCTGAAAGATCCATTCACAGAAAAAAATGTTCCGGAATCCTGTTCTGCCGGAATTTTAAAAATACAAATATAAATTTGTTTATAAAATAAACTATAGGTATGTTTGTATCATCAAACGAAAAACGGAATACCATGAAAAGCTTCAGTTTTTCCCTTGCGCTCATAGTGTTGCAGGCTGTTGTGGCGGTGTCGTTGCCTGCCCAGGAGCCGGCCGGCACAAAGATTTACGGCGGCAGTGGTTATTTCATGACCGGTTACAGCCGTATGGATCCGGCGGCTCTCAACGCCCGTTTCTCAGAACAGGGCCTCCCTGCCCTGCCGGAGGGCGGATGGTTCCTGGGGGGAGGAGGGCATTATATTTTCCGCAACCTGATCCTCGGAGGTGAGGGAGGGGGAGTGATCTCTTCCCCTGCCACCGGACCACGGTACAACGTAACTTCTTCCGGCGGCTATGGTTTTCTGAACGTCGGGTATGTCGTGTTGAGCAGGGGGAGTATCCTTGCCTACCCGTTGGTGGGCGCCGGGGGTGGCGGCATGTCGGTGCTGATCACGGACAGGACGGGGCTGCCGGACAGCTTTGATGCGTTGCTCCGCGATCCTGTGCACCAGTCGTTGCTCATGCACGGAGGGTTCATGATGAACTTTTCCGTGGGGATCGACTGGTTTGTGGGGGGCGGACAGGAGGGGAGCGGCACCGGCGGATGGCTGGTGGGCCTGAAAGCCGGTTACCTTCTGGACACCGCAGATGACAACTGGATGCTGGACGACCGTAAGCTGACCGGAGCGCCGGCAGCCGGCATGTCCGGCTTTTACGTGCGTATCACCCTCGGCGGTGGTGGTTTTGTAAGAAAATAACCTCAAAATATTTGTATCATGGAAACAAAAATGACGGAACAGGAAAGTCTGAAGATCATCACCGAGATGATCGAAAGCTCGCGGTCGAAGATCCGCGACAACGGATTCTATTATCTGCTCTGGGGCTGGCTGATGCTGTCGGCCACTGTCCTCAACTTTGTGCTGGTCACGGCCGGCTATGACAAGCCCTGGCTGCCCTGGCCGGTGCTGATGGCCACCGGGATGGTGGTCTCCGTCATCGCCGGGTACAGGCAGGGGAGAGAGGCACGGGTGATGACCTGGTTTGACAAGACCATGATCTACCTCTGGTGGGCCTTTTTCATGGTGCTGGTGATCGTGCTCTTCATGGCCGGCACGGGGGTGATCCCCTGGCGTGCTGCCGACGGCCTGATCCTCGCCCTCTACGGCCTGGCCACCTTCGTCTCGGGCGGACTGCTGCGGTTCCGGCCGTTGATCGTCGGCGGACTGTCGGCATGGGTCTTTGCCATCGTGATCCTTTATGTGCCGGATCTCTATACATACCTGGTGGTGGCCGTCTCCCTCGTGACAGCATATCTTATCCCGGGCTATCTTTTGAAGAACCGTTATAACCGTGACGACCATGTTTAAGGAGCTGGATCCGCTGCTGCATTCCGAGCTCCGGCTGAAGATCATCTCGCTGCTGATGGGGGTGGAGTCGGCCGAGTTCAACTGGCTGCTCCAACAGACCGGCGCCACCCGCGGCAACCTCAGCGTGCAGATCAGCAAGCTGAAAGAGGCCGGATACATCGAGGTAAAGAAAGGCTTCCGGAAGAACTACCCCCTCACCACCTGCAGTATCACGGAGAAGGGCACCAGGGCATTTGAGGAGTACGTGGAGGCACTCAAAGAGTACCTGAAGCTGAAGTGACCCGGCTCCTTTGATATCCTCCCTTTTCCCCTGAAAGAAGGGTGCAGGCACCATTCGCCGACCCGCAGTGTCCGTTGGCTGGTTTTCCGTTGTGCGGGAGGGACTCTCTATTCCCCCATTGTGAGTTCGTGCCGGCATTTTCTTTTGTTCTTGAGGGGTTTTCCGCAAAAATTCACAATCTTGCATGTATTGGTCCCGCAGGGCCATGAAAATGTTCATCCAAGATCCTGAACGATGAAGAGAACCTTGTTCCTTTATGCTTTCGTGGCGGCGCTGGGCGGATTGCTTTTCGGTTTCGACACGGCCGTGGTCAACGGCGCCCTGCAGTTCTTCCGCGACTATCTGCAGCTGCAGCCCGACAGTTTCATGGAAGGGTGGGTGGTGAGCTCCGCCCTGCTGGGATGCATCCTCGGCGCCGGGTTTATCGGTCCTTTCAGCGACCGTTTCGGGCGACGCAACATGTTGCGGGTGATGGCCCTCTTCATTCTTATCTCGGCCGTGGGCACCGGCCTGGCCACCGGCGTGACCACCTTCGTGCTGATGCGTATCCTCGGCGGCATCGGTGTGGGCGGAGCCTCGGTCCTCTCACCCATGTACATCTCCGAAATCGCACCGGCACACATACGCGGACGGCTGGCCGTCACCTTCCAGCTGGCCATCGTCATCGGCATCCTGGCGGCTTTCTTCTCCGACTACCTGCTGATCAATACGGGTGAGAACAACTGGCGGTGGATGTTCATCGCCGAAGGTCTGCCGGCCCTCTTCTTTTTCGTCTCCC
>Ga0256914_1003541_pt1 | contig 12243 bp, 11 predicted proteins | sample HulkmetaG_FD_191571 | JGI IMG/M metagenome (GOLD analysis project Ga0256914, IMG submission 191571) | Hydrothermal chimney microbial communities from Main Endeavour vent field at the Juan de Fuca Ridge, Pacific Ocean - Hulk | ecosystem: Environmental > Aquatic > Marine > Hydrothermal vents ...
ATAAAGGCGACTGTTTTGACGGATTTCGCCGGGATGCGTCATTTTGATCCTTTCTACCAGGATCTCACGGCTTTATCTGGTCCGAGGTATTTGTATGGCGCAGGACAATAATCTTGTCGCCGGGCTGAAAGATATAATCGGGATCAGGGGTATATTCAAAGGTATCGGCATCGCCTTTTTTCAGGGAAATAACCTGAACCTGGTACTTTCTGGGCAGATCAAGTTCCCGCAGGGACTTGCCGGACCACTTGTCAATGGTCAGCTCCTGGAAGGAAACCTCGGGATCAAAGGCCGCATATTGTAAAAATCCAGGGATGGCCACCTTGGAGGCAAGCTGGATGGCGGCCATCTGCTCCGGGATAATCACCTCATCCACGCCGATCTTGTAGAGCAGCCGCTGGTGGTCTGCGTTGACCGCCTTGACCCAGACCTGGGGTATCTCCATTTCCTTGGCATACATGGCGATCATAGAGGAGGCGGCAATGGAATCGCCAACACTGATCAGCACGTGTGAAACCTCGGCCAGGCCTATTTGCTCGAGCGCTTCCTTATTGGTCGAGTCTGCCTTGTAGACCTGGTTGAGCCGGTCACGCGCCATCTGGACCCGTGATTCCCGGTTATCAATCCCGATCACGGTGAACCCCAGATCCACCAGGGTGGAGGCAAAATACAATCCGAACTTGCCAAGACCGATAACCGCTATTTCCTGCTTCATGAGTATTCCTCACCTGTTGTTAGCAAACATGCTGTTTCCGGCCGCTCCGCCGTGCCGGTCAGCCGATGAGCAGATCCGCTTCCGGCCGGGAAAAGGCCTCTTTGCGCTGCAGCGTGGACAGGGCGCCGATAAAGACCAGGGGACCCAATCTTCCTATAAACATCAAAGCGATAATCAGATACTTGCCGGCCAGGGACAACTCGGGCGTCAGGCCGGTGGAAATACCCACTGTGCCAAAGGCTGAAACCACCTCAAAGGTTATATCGATAAATTTGGCCCGGGCTTGCACGTCGGGCAGCATGCCGGTCTCCGTGTAACAGAGGAACAGGATAGCCAGGGAAACGATCAATACCGAAAAGGCGAACAGGGACATTGATCTGCGCACGGCTTCGCGTGACACCGCCATCCGGCCGATGACTGTCTGGTCCCGGCCGCGCAGTTCCGCGTGCAGAAAGGCAACCAGAACCCTGAAGGTGGTTATCTTGATCCCGCCGGCGCAGGAACCAGGGGCTGCACCAATGAACATCAGGGCGATCATCACCAACAGGGTAACCGTGCCCAATTCGCCAATGGGTACAGTATTGAAGCCGGCGGTTCTGCAACTGACCGCCTGAAAAAAACTGGCCAGCATTGCCTGGCCCAATGGATATTCATGCCTGTGGACAACCCACTCGGCAAAAAAAATGGCAACAGTACCGGCTACAATCAGAAAAATCGTGTTCTTCAGCACAACCTCAGAGTACCAGGTTATCCTGGGCAGGGGCTGATTTTTTTTTCGGGTCAGGCGCGGCCCAAGCCACTGCATAACATCGGTCATAACGAAAAATCCTATCCCGCCCAAAATAATCAATCCGGCAACGATCAGATTGATCACCGGGCTTGCGGCCCAGCGCGACAGGCTGTCGCTATACAGGGAAAATCCTCCATTGCAAAACGCGGAAACCGCGTGGAACAGGGCAGAAAATGATCCCATCTCTCCCCTTGTGGCAATACGAAGCAAAAAGGCCCCGGTCAGTTCAATGACAAAGGTATAGACAACCAGGCGGTAGAGAAAACGACCGAGATGGAAGCTGGGATCCTGAAGCAGATTCTGGCCCACGGCGATCCGGTCGGTCAGGGTGACCCGTTTACGCAGCAGGTACAGGCCAAGCGAGGTCAGCGACATGATGCCAAGGCCGCCGACTTGCATCAAGAACAGGAGAACAACCTGTCCGGTGCGGGTGAATGTTCCGCCCGTATCCACCACGGCCAGGCCGGTCACGCAGGTGGCCGAGGCTGCCGTGAACAGGGCGTCTGTCCAGGACAGGGTGGCGGGATCACGCTGGCAGACGGGCAGCAGCAGAAGCAGGCTGCCGGCCAGAATCGCCAGGACAAAAAAGAGAATGGGAATCAGTAAGGGCTGAAGATGGAGTCGTTGTTGCCGCACAGGTATTTTTCGGGTGATTCAACTGGATGATGGATACAAACAGTTCATTTTTTCTTATTGAAAGAGTCAATCATTCATATTTACATCAACCAGGTTTACTGGTACCGTCATGGGATGCCGGGATGGAACCGGCTGCAATTAACCCGCATTTCTCACAAAGATCGTTGCGAAAGGCCGAAAAGTGCCGGGGATGCTGGGTTACAGCGTCAAAAAGCCAGCAGACATATTGAAATTTTTCGAGGATGCTTTTTGGGGCTGTAACACTGCAGGCATGGTGCTTTCAGGCTTTGCAGCAGATCGCTTGTGAGAAATGCGGGTTAAACAAGCTCCAGGTGCACCATAAAAAAAAGCGGCCGGGCGTCACGCTTGCGTTAAGGGACAGGTTAACCCAGCCTGGATATAACCTTGAATAGTACACTCGTTTTTGGACAGACACAATGAACAATCAGACAAAATACCATATCAGGCAAACCGGCAACAGGGTATCAGCAGTCTTTCTCTCCCTGTTCGCCTTTCTGCTGGCCGCCCAGCCAACCCTGGCCGGAACCAGGGAACTGGATGACTGCATGCTGAAAAAAATGAGGTTCGCCGATGACAAAATGACCATTGGCGCCCTGCGCTTGGCATGTGAAAAAGAGATCCATGCCGGCACCTTTTCCGAACAACCTGAGCCACACAGCAAAACCCCTCTGGTTTCAGAACGTATCCAAGAAGACAAGGAGCATGTCCTCCAACCTTTCACCCTGATGGCCCACAAACCAAACTATCTTCTTTTTGGTGTCTACAATGCCAGTGGCTACAATCCCGAGTATTTTCAAAATCAGTTCAACGATAGCAGCATAACACTGGATGATGTCGAAGCGCAATTTCAGCTGAGCATCAAGTTTCCCCTGTTGGTCAACCTGTTCGACACATTTGACATTTATGCCGCTTATACCAACAGATCGTTCTGGCAGGTGTACAACGACAAGGAATCCTCGCCTTTCAGGGAAACCAACCATGAGCCAGAGGCCTGGGTTCAATTCCACCCGTACTGGAAATTCCTTGGCTTTACCAATGTCTGGAATTCATTTGGAATTGTTCACCAATCCAATGGCCGGGGAGGAGAGCTTTCCCGGAGCTGGAACCGAATTTATGGCTGGTTTACAGTGGAGCGAGGCAATCTGGCCATGGGTATCAAACCCTGGATCCGGATCAGCGAAGACTATGAAGACGATGACAACCCCGATATAACCGATTACCTGGGCCATGGCGAATTCTACGCTTCATATAAGTGGCGGCAGCATGTCTTCAGCCTGATGTCGAGAAACAACCTGGAATCAGGTTTCAGCAAGGGCGCGGTGGAACTGAGCTGGAGCTTTCCCCTGCCCAGGTGGCCCTACCTGAAGGGATATGTCCATTATTTCAACGGTTATGGCGAATCGCTGATTGATTATAACCAGCATGTCAACTCCATCGGCATCGGACTTTCACTTACCGACTGGTTGTAGGAAACGAGCATGGGTATCTGCTCCCAGGATTCTCCACCCCTGTTTTCCAAAACCAGTACCATGAACAGGGGACTCTCCACCCTGCCCGTCATCCTGAGCCTGTTTCTCCTGCTGTCCTCTCCCGGCCCCCTGGTTGCCGTCTCAGCGGAGAACGGCATTGATACGACCGTTACCAGGGACGGGGTCACCTTTCACATCCGCTGCCCAAACAACAGCTCACTCAACAAAATGGTACTGGAAATTACCGCTCCCGGCACAGACGGCAAAACGATCCGCAGGGAGGTGGATGGAACCGTTGTCGATGTCCGGGCCGGGGACCTGGACCAAAACGGTCAACCAGAGATCTATATCTTCACGAGTTCCGCCGGAAGCGGCAGCTATGGCAATGTTATTGCCTACAGTGTTGCCAGGGATGGCTCACCGCAAGCGATCAACCTGCCGCCGCTGAAGAAGGAACCGCAAAGCATGCAGGGGTATATGGGACATGATACCTTCAGTCTCGATAAAACGTCCCTGATCCGGTCCTTTCCCGTTTACAGGAAAGGCGATCCAAATGCCGCGCCAAGCGGCGGGAAACGTCAGATTCGATATGACCTGGTCTACACCGACAAGGGTTACCAGCTTCGGCCGGTGCGTATGGGCAGGAACCGGCCTCAACCGCCTATCCTGGACATACGGCCATGACAGTCCGCACCCTGTTCCTGCATCCGCTGGGCCATCTGATGCCCTTTGGGTTTGTTAGCGATGGCCTCAAGAAGGGCCGCGCGTATATCTGCATCACTCCCGCCGCCGCGTAACACCCCCTTGAGATCGGTTTCGCGGTCATGGAGCAGACAGGAGCGCAGCCGTCCTTCCGAGGTCAGCCGCAACCGGTTACATTTGTCACAGAAGTGATGGCTGATCGGACTGATAAAACCAAGCGTTCCCACCGATTCACGGCCGAGCCGGAAAACCCTGGCCGGACCGTCGGCCTGCTGCCGTTCAAGGGGAATCAGCTCCCCAAGATCCTGGAAACGGCCCATAATTTCATCAGATGACATATAGGTGTTTTTATTCCATCGGCTGGAATCGCCAATGGGCATGAACTCGATAAAGCGTACCTGCAGGGGGCGCTCTTGCGATAACCTGGCAAAGTCGGCAAGCTCATCATCATTTATGCCCCGCATGACCACCATGTTGAGCTTGACCGGGGCAAAACCAACCTGCAGCGCCCTTTCAATCCCCTGCCAAACCCTGTTAAAACAGTCAACACCCGTGATACGGGCAAATCGCTCCCGATGCAGGGTATCAAGGCTGATATTGATTTTTTTTACGCCAGCGCCGAAAAGTTCATCAGCGCAATCGGCGAGCAGAACGCCATTGGTGGTGATGCGGATATCGTTGAGCCCGCCAATATCGGAAAGCCTGCCAATAAAATCAAGGACATTTCTTCTGACCAGGGGCTCGCCACCAGTCAGACGCAGCTTGGTTATTCCCATTTCCACTGCCACGCGAACAACCCGCAACAGCTCCTCATAGGTGAGCAACTCATCCTGCCCCAGTTTGACCGCACACCCCTTCTGCTCATCCTCGGTGACACAGTACATGCATTTGAGATTGCAGCGATCGGTAAGCGATAACCTGAGATAGGAAATGGTGCGGGAAAACATATCAACCAGGGCTGATTCCGGTTGGAACGTGGTGGATTCTTTCATGGAAGAGAGTAGTGGTTGAGCTTGCAATAAAATGGTACATCCTGTAGAGACACAGTTTCTAACCTTCTGTCCAGCCATGCTGGTTACCACCAATCGCACCACATTGCAAGACACTCTCCATGCTCACCCTTGCCATCGAAAGCTCCTGTGATGACACGGCCGCGGCAGTCCTGGCCAGTCCGGATCAGGTGCTTTCCAATGTCATCAGCAGCCAGTTTGAAGTCCATGCTCCCTTTGGCGGCATAGTGCCGGAACTGGCCTCAAGGGCTCACATTCAAGCCATCTGGCCGGTGGTGAACCAGGCCCTGGCAGAGGCCGAAGTCTCTCTTGCAGATATTGACCTGATTGCCGCCACCCAGGGGCCGGGCCTGGTCGGTTCTCTTCTGGTCGGTTTCACCTTTGCAAAGGCCCTGGCAATGGTTCTCGAAATTCCCTGCGTAGGGGTTGATCACATGGCTGGTCATCTGCTCTCGCCACTTCTTGCCGGAAAAATATCGTTCCCCTATACAGCCCTGGTTGTTTCCGGCGGCAACACCAGCCTGTTCACTGTCCAGGGGGAAACATCCTTTACCCGTATCGGCCGAACCAGGGACGATGCCGCGGGCGAGGCATTTGACAAGGTTGCCAAACTCCTTGGCCTGGGATATCCGGGCGGGCCGGCCGTAAGCCGTGCGGCCAGCCAGGGCGATCCAGAGGCTTTTGCCTTTCCCCGGGCCTGGCTTGACAGGGGAAACAGCGGTAGCGGAAAGACCAGTCTTGATTTCAGTTTCAGTGGCCTGAAAACCTCGGTCGTTAACACGGTCAACCAGTACAGGCAAAAAGAGCAGCCGGTTCCGGTTGCCGACATCTGCGCCTCCTTTGAAGCGGCTGTTGTCGAAGTGCTTGTGACAAAAACCATCCGGGCAGCCCGGCAGAACAGCCATACCCGTATCGCCCTGGGCGGCGGGGTGGCCTGTAACCAATATCTTCGCACCGAAATGGAGCGCGCCTGTCGCGCCAACAGGATCAAACTTTTTCTTCCGGATCCGATTTTCTGCACGGATAACGCGGCCATGATTGGCCTGGCCGGGCTGTACAGCTACCGGGCAGGCCAGGTTGTCGCTCTGGATGACGATGCCTATTCGCGTTCACCACTCTATTAGACAGAGCAAGAGGCGCACACCCTGCCATGAAATGATATGAACCGGACCCAAACCAGACAACTGCTGCAAGAGGAACAGCTTGCACCGCATAAAAAGCTCGGCCAGAACTTCCTTGTCCACCGCCATACTGCTGAACGGATCGTCCAACTGGCTGGAATAAAATCTGATCAAACAGTGGTAGAGGTTGGCGTCGGGCTCGGCGCTCTGACCAGGCCCCTTGCTGCCGCTGCGAAACGGGTGATCGGTATCGAAGCTGATTCGGGAATTATCCGCATGCACAGGGAACAGAATGATTTGCCCGCCAATGTCGAACTGCACCATCAGGATATCCTGCGCTGTGATTTTGCCAGGCTGGCCCGTGAATGCGGCGGGCGAATCACCTTTGTCGCCAACCTGCCCTATTCCATTTCCAGTCCGTTTCTCTTCCGTCTCTATGAACACTCCACGCTGATGGCAAGCGCGGTGATCATGCTCCAGAAGGAGGTGACGCAACGGCTCCAGGCTGATCCGGGCTGCAAGGCGTACGGTGTGCCAACAGTGTTGCTTGGCGCCTGCTGTGAGATAACCACGCTGATGCGGCTCTCTCCCGATGAATTCCACCCCAGGCCCAAGGTGGATTCGGCAGTGGTTCGGCTCCAGTTTCATCCTGTGCCGGAGACTATCGCAGCCCTTGACAAATTTGATCCAAACACGTTACGAAGGGTTGTCAACGCTGCCTTTGGCAAACGGCGCAAGACCCTTGTCAATGCCCTGCATGGCCATGGCTGGACAGGTGACAAAAGAGAACTTGGCAAGATCATCAGTCAGTGCGGCATAGATCCACGCGTCAGAGCAGAACAGTTGCACGTACGTGAATTTATCCGACTTGCCGGCAAACTGGGGCAAGCCGCATCCTGAGCGGCATGGCGATACCAGACCTGTTGCCATAACACACCATGGATGTTGACAGGCCGGGCCTGCCAGCCACAGTGCCACGCTATCGCTTTTTTCCGTAACAATGCGCTGGTACAGGCGCCGCAATGGAACACGAGCCAAGAGGGAACCGGTGAATCTGGATTTACGCCGAACAATCCGATATTATTTTATCCGTCTCAAACGACTCCAGGGTACGCCCTATTCCCTGGCCATGGGATCTGCCATTGGCGCGGCAATCGCCATCACGCCAACCCTGCCGCTGCATACGGTCCTGATCGTCTGCTTCACCCTCGCCTTTCGGGTCAACACCATTGCCGCCATCATTGTGGCAACGCTGATTTCCAATCCCATGACCTTTCTGCCCCAATACTGGCTGGCCTGGTGGATCGGTAACTTTTTTTTCCCGGGCCGCCTGGACTGGCAACGGCTCAAGTCTGTCCTTGACCTGCTCCTCCATGAAGGCATGATGGACAGTCTGCAGACATTGAGCCATCTCGGCCTGGACGCGGCGCTTGTCCTGCTCACAGGAGGAGTGGTACTGGCCATCCCGGTTGGCTGTATTACCTATGTTCTCACATACCGATTTTTTGAAAATATCCAGCAGCGGCGCAGAAATCGCCATCTGCTGAATAACAGGTAAGGCTTCACTCCCTTCCATCGGACAGACAACCTGCCACTTTCGGAGCCACTCAATGCAGAATTTTGTTTTTCATAATCCAACCAAGATCATTTTCGGCCGCGACACTGTTGCTCAGATTGGCCCGGAAACAGCCGCCCTCGGGAGAAAGGCCCTGCTGGTCTACGGTCAGGGAAGCGTAAAAAAAACAGGTCTGCTTGACCAGGTCCTGACTTCGCTTGATCAGGCCGGCATAACCGTTGTCGAGCATGGGGGAGTGCGATCAAACCCTGTTCTCGGCCATGTCAGAAAAGGCATTGCCCGGGCAAAGGAGACGGGCTGCACGGTAATCGTTGCCGTGGGGGGCGGCTCGGTCATTGACAGCGCAAAGGCCATCAGCGCCGGTATTCCGGTTCAGCATGACGTGTGGAAATTTTTTACCGGCAAAAAACCGATCCGCGCCACAGTACCACTGACCACGGTTCTGACCCTGGCCGCAGCCGGCTCGGAGATGAACTCGGGCATGGTCATCACCAATGAAGAAACGAGGGAAAAGTTTGGATTCGGCAACAAACTCCTTTATCCGAAGACGTCCATCCTTGATCCGGAGCTTACCTTTACCGTGCCGCCTGACTACACGGCTTACGGTGCCGTGGATGCCATCTCGCATGTACTTGAATTTTATATGACCAGCGAAGATCCCGCCACACCGGTTCAGGATCGAATCATGGAAGGATTGATCGAAAACGCCATTGACAGTTGCAACCGTTGCCTGGAAAATCCCACAGACTATGCGGCCCGGGCAGATCTGATGTGGACATCCACCCTGGCCTTAAACGGTCTGACCGCTGCTGGTCTGGGCCGGGTCGGATTTCCAATGCACATGATCGAACACTCCTTGAGCGCCCTGTATGACATTGCCCACGGCGCAGGACTGGCAATCATTATTCCGGCCTGGCTGACCTGGTTTGCCGCCAGCCGTCCAGAGCGAGTGGCGCAACTGGGCAGACGTGTTTTCCATGACCTGTGGAACCTGGACATTTCTACCGAGGATACCGCCCAACAAACCATCGAACGTTTTCGGAGCTGGTTCGCCACCATCGGCTGTCCGGTCAGTCTTGCTCAAGCCGGAATAGAAGAGCACCATATTGGCGAGATTGCTGGCAATGCCCTCAACCTGGCAAAGATCTGGCGTTTGAAGGACTATGACCTAAAAATTATTGAAGAAATCCTTCAGTTGAGCTGCTAAGTGATTATTGAACCAGGTCTGATGCGGCCAGGCGTGTCCGGTAGAAAAAAACAATGACAATTCTGCCCGTGTAGGGTAGAAATGGCAAGATTATGTAAGTACCTTTTTCATTCCTGATTCCGGTTTCCTTTCAATGCGGCAGAAAACCTTCACCAGCGCGCCTGTTTCCTCGGAATGGCTGAGCGATTTTGATACATATCTGATCGGTGAAGGGACCCATGTCCATACCTATGAAAAACTGGGCGCCCATTTTTGTACCATGCATGGCCAGCAGGGCGTGGTCTTTGCTGTCTGGGCACCCAATGCCCGCCAGGTTTCCCTGATAGGCGATTTCAACAACTGGGATCCGGAAGCGCATCCCATGCATTCATCGAACAGCGGAATATGGTCACTTTTTGTCTCTGATCTTCCTGAATACACTGTCTATAAATATCACATCATTACCCAGGACAACCAGGAGCTGGACAAATCCGATCCTTATGGATTCGCGATGGAAGAGCGGCCCCGGACAGGCTCGGTCGTCATTGATCTGGACCAGTATCAATGGCAGGATCAGGAATGGCTGAACGCAAGAGAACAGCGGCAGGGGCTGAACCGACCCATTTCCATTTATGAGGTGCACCTCGGCTCCTGGAAAAAAGTACCGGACCCCAAATGGGGTCAGCGCTATCTCAGTTATCGGGAATTAGCCGATACCCTGATTCCCTATGTTGTCGAAATGGGATATACCCACATTGAACTGCTGCCCATCGCAGAACACCCTTTTGAAGGCTCATGGGGATACCAGGTGATTGGTTTCTTTGCGCCAACCAGTCGCTTTGGCACTCCGCATGATTTCATGTACTTCATAGACCAGTGCCACAAACACGGTATCGGTGTTCTACTTGACTGGGTTCCAGCCCATTTCCCCAAGGATGGAGCTGGCCTTAACTGGTTTGACGGAACCCATCTCTATGCACACGCCGATCCCCTCCAGGGTGAACATCCAGACTGGGGAACCATGATTTTCAACTACGGCCGAAACGAGGTTCGTACGTTTCTTCTCTCAAATGCCGTATTCTGGATGGATAAATACCATGTCGACGGCCTGCGGGTTGATGCGGTCGCATCCATGCTCTATCTGGACTACTCCCGAGCCGACGGACAGTGGATACCAAACAGGTTTGGCGGCCGCGAGAATCTCGACGCCATTGAATTTCTGCGCAAAACCAACGAGGTAGTTCATAGCGAATTCCCCGGCGTGCTCACCATTGCCGAAGAATCTACCTCCTGGCCTATGGTGTCCAGGCCCACCTATCTTGGCGGGCTTGGTTTCAGCCTGAAATGGAATATGGGCTGGATGCACGACACCCTGGATTACATGAAAAAAGATCCGATATACAGGAAATTCCATCACAGCTTGCTCACATTCGGCATGTTGTATGCCTTTCACGAAAACTTTGTCCTGCCTCTTTCCCATGACGAAGTTGTTCACGGCAAGGGCTCCCTGATCAACAAAATGCCTGGCGACGACTGGCAGAAATTTGCCAATCTCAGAACATATTTTGGTTTCATGTGGACCTATAGCGGCAAAAAACTCCTTTTTATGGGTAATGAATTTGGCCAGCGCGAGGAATGGAACCATGACACCGGCCTGAACTGGGAGTCACTTGAAGGGCCCATGCATGCGGGATTGAAAAGGTTTGTTCGTGACCTCAATCTGGTCTACCAAAATGAACCGGCCCTGTTCGAACAGGATTTCGCATGGGACGGTTTTCAATGGATCGATGCAAATGACGCCGAGAATTCCGTGCTTTCCTATATCAGAAGGGCGGAAAATCCCGAAGATCACCTTATTATACTCTGCAATTTTACACCAGTGGTACGCGAAGGATATACCATCGGCGTTCCTGCCCGTGCAACCTATCGCGAACTGATCAACTCGGACAAGGAAATTTACTGGGGGAGCGGCGTGCGGCCGGATGAACTCTCGCTCTGCGCAAGAGAAGAGCCTTCGCACGACCTGCCCTTTTCCCTGCGGTTGACACTGCCGCCACTGGCCACTATGATACTCAAACCCTGTACCAGCCATTAAACATGTTGTAAGTCATTTTCAAATCCAACCCTTACCACAAGAATCAGCACCATGATGAAATTCAAGTTCACGCAGAAAACGATTATTCTCGCGGCCGTTGGTTTGATCATCTATCTCGCCCTGGCGATGATCCATTCCAGCATCAAAAAACATCATCCATTGGATCAGCACGGCGGGGCTGCTCAGCATTTGGCCAATGTCGAACAATGGCAAAAACAGGCCAGGGAGTACGAGGACAAGCTCGCCGCCCTTCAGGCCATGAACAACAAGCTGGCTCAAGAGGTGGCCCGGCTTGAAAAGGAAAAAAATCAGCTCCATATCCAGCTGCCTTCCACACAGGTGATCGATCGCCTGAAAAAGGTTCTGGAGGAAAGGAGTAAACTCGAAAAAGAACTTGGCGCCTGCCGTGAAAAACTTCAGAGGGCCGGTCTTGCGCCGACCGGCGACAGCGGAAAAAAGTCTGAAGCCTCTGCGTCCGATAATGGGCAGGCAGAGGCAGACAACAATCCGGTTCGTCTTCAGCAACTTCTGGAAAGTCAGGAAATTCTTGCCGGCAAATATCAGGATCTGCTTCAGGAAAATGAACAGCTCAAGGCTCAGCTGCATGATGCCCTGACCCAAAATGACAGACTTGCCACGCAGGTAAGCCGACTGACCGAGCAGAACAATGCCCTGTCTGGCGCGGCAAACGAACAGGTTGCGGCTCTGAATCAGCAGTTGAAAAAGACAACCGCGGAACTGCAGGCTGCCAATACCACTGTAGAGCAGCTTAAATCCGCCCTTGCCGAGGCTGAAATAGGCCTTGCCAAAAATAATGCCATTATTCAGGAGCGTGAAAAACGCGTTGACGAGCTGCTTGATCAGAACCAGCTGCAACAGGAAGAGATCGCCTCTCTCAAGGCAAGGCTAACCGATGCCATAG
>Ga0256914_1003542_pt1 | contig 12238 bp, 10 predicted proteins | sample HulkmetaG_FD_191571 | JGI IMG/M metagenome (GOLD analysis project Ga0256914, IMG submission 191571) | Hydrothermal chimney microbial communities from Main Endeavour vent field at the Juan de Fuca Ridge, Pacific Ocean - Hulk | ecosystem: Environmental > Aquatic > Marine > Hydrothermal vents ...
GAAAAATATCAAATTTTATAAGGAAATAAAAATGAAAAAGGGTATCCATCCTGAATATGTAGAGTGTAGTGTTACTTGTGCTTGCGGCAATCATTTTATGACTATGTCCAACAAGCCTGAAATCAGAATAGACATTTGTAATGTCTGCCATCCGTTTTTTACAGGTAGTGAAAAGATTGTAGATGCAACAGGTAGAGTTGAGAAATTTAAGAAAAAATATAATTTAAAATAAAATTAAGAGATCATTTTTGATCTCTTATCTTCTATGCTATACTTTGTCCCCACTCCTATAGGCAACATACAAGACATATCGCTTAGAACTGTAGAGTTACTTCAAAATGCAGATATACTGCTTTGCGAGGATACAAGAGTGACAAAAAAACTTCTTGCATTGCTTGGTAAAAAATTTGGACTCAGTCATCATGTGGAAAAATTTTATTCTTTGCATTCTCATAACGAAGAGAGTGTGATAGACAAACTTGATAGTGAAATGTTTAAAAAAACGGTACTGTATCTTAGTGATGCGGGTATGCCATGCATCAGCGACCCCGGAGTTAAACTTATACGCTATGTACAGCAAAATGGTATAGAGTATGAAGTACTGCCCGGAGCAAATGCGGCTGTTACTGCATATGCATCAAGCGGTTTTGAGGAGAAAGAATTTCTTTTTTTTGGCTTTTTGCCCCATAAAAAAACTGAAAGAAAAAATTCATTGCAATATATCTTAAATAGCGGTTACAATACAATTTTGTATGAAGCTCCCCACAGAATAAAAAAATTGATCAATGAGATAAAAGATATCGACAAAGACAGAGTTTTATTTGTCCAAAAAGAGATATCAAAACTTCATCAAAAATGGTTTAAACAGAGTGCTGCAAATATAGCCAAACTTTTTGAAACACAAAATTTAAAAGGCGAATGGGTTGTTATAATAAAAGGGAAAAAAGGGCAAATTTCAAATATAACAAAAGATGATATACTTGCACTTGAGATACCAAAAAAACAAAAGGCCAAGCTTCTAAATAAAATTACCGGTAGAAATATCAAAGATATATATGAAGAATTGATTGACTGTTAAGTATTAAAGCACTGTTTCAATAATTTTTTGATAAAATCATTATATGATAGTATACGGTAAACAGATATCTTTATATATTTTAGATAATTTTCCTGAAATTATAGAAGAAATTTATCTTCAAAAAGAGATTGACAAAAAACTTTTTTACAAATTTTCTAATTTAGGAAAAAAGATCATAAAATTAGATCCCAAAAAAGCCCAATCAATGGCAAAAGGCGGTAATCACCAAGGGTTTTTGCTTGGTATTAAAGATATAGAATTTGCTGATTTTCAAGAGGTAAAAAATCAGAGTGGTTTTTTGCTTGTCTTGTACAATATAACTGATATCGGCAATATAGGTGCGATTGTCAGAACAGCATATGCTTTTGGTGTGGATGCTGTGATTGTTACGGCACAAAAAAATTTTTCTTTAGAGCCTGTTATAAGAAGTAGTGCCGGAGCTATGCTAAATATGCCCATGGTTTTATACACCAATGCTTTGGATCTTGTAAATGAGCTTAAAATGGCAGGATATAAAACTTATGGTGCCGGTTTTAAAGGAGAAGATATAAGGAGTGTAGCTTTTTTAAACAAAAAAGCTGTTTTTTTAGGAAGTGAAGGAGAAGGAATTCCTCGTAAGATTTTATCAAAACTTGATAAACAGATAACTATCAATATGGTTAGAGACTTTGACTCTTTAAATGTTAGTGCTGCTACAGCCATTATATGTGACAGGATTGCCAATGGACAGTGTTGATTTTTTTCAAAATATTGACTTAAAAGAAGTTTCAAAAAAGACTCTTATAGATAAAAAAGATTTGAATTATATCAAAAATGAAGAGTTTGACAAATTAAGTAAAACAAAAGGTCTCGGATTTATCAAAATCATAGAGAGAGAGTACAAGATTGATTTAAGTGACAAGAAAGATAAATTTATAGAATATTTAAAAGAGCATGGGAAAGAGAGTGCAAAAGAATTTTTTATAGCTCCGCCTAAACAGCCGATAAAAATACTGCCCAAACTTATAGTTATTCTCTTAGTTTTGTTGATAGCAGCAGGTATAGTTTATATAGTTTATCTCAATACTGCTTATCGGTCATCTTCAAATCAGGCAAATATAGAAAAAAACCAAATAGTCAAAGAAGCACAGGCTATATCGGGTATCGATATCAATGAAAGCAATGATACTAACAAAGAAGTTGCCGTATCTATGGCGAAACAGGAAGATAATGGTTCTGATAATTCTTTTTTATCAAATAAACAAGAAAACAGTGAAAAAAATATTTCGGTAAGTGCCGATAAAACAATAAAAACAGCAGTAAACAGTTTTGATACAAATAGTACTCAAAATGAAGCTGTTTCAAAAGAATCTTCCGGTAAAGATTTGACAGTTATCCAAAAGACAAAACCGAAAGAAGATAAAAAACTACAAAATGACAATAATACTACCGTAAAAAACTATAATCTTACAATAATCCCAAAAAACAGGATATGGGTAGGGGTGGTTGATTTGGAAAATTATAAGAAAAAATCTTATCTGAAAGATACAAATATTACAATAAATAAAAACCATAATTTTATGATTGCAACCGGACACGGGGAGTTTAAACTTTTGTTTGATGATAGGATTTTGGATTTCAATACAAAAAATCCTGTAAGATTTGTTGTAAAAGACGGCAATATTTCGCAGATAAGCAGGAAAGAATTTATAAAATTAAACAGAGGTAAGTATTGGTAAAGATTATTGTATCTTTTTTTCTTGCATTTTGCATACTCTCAGGTGATATGATAGATGATAAGATAAAAAGTTTTATAGGTGAAAAAGAGTATTTGAGCAGTAAAAAAATTATCAATATACTTTTGGGAGAAAAAGAACAGTATTATTTGGACGGACAAAGAGTTGATGTTGTAAAACTTATGAAAGTTTTAAAAAAAAATGGTTTTATGAGACTGGATTTAAAAGGTGTAAACAGTATCAATATTACTTTTGCAACCAAGAGTAATCCTTTGATTTTTTTAAGAATTTTAAATAGTGTGCTTAACTCAATGGGTTTTAATTTTTATATAACAAAAAAAGTATTTAAGAGTGATGATACCTTTTTATGGACAATACAAATGAACAGCGAGTATCTTGTCGATCCGGTGGTTATGTCAAATGAGTTAAAAAAATACGGATGCTTTATAGTTGATATCACAAAAAAAAGTAAAACCGACTGGAGATATCTTATATCCTCTTCAAATGCAAAACTTTTATCCCAAAATATAAAAAAAGAGGTAAGCTACAAGCTCAACAAACCGATTAAGAGGTATTGGCTTAGATTGGATGATGTGCCTGAGATGATATATATCAAAAGCTATCCTTTAAACAGATGGCACCCTTATATCTCTTTTTTTAATGATAAATTAGATGTACTTTTTGTTTATTGTGATGATGAAGTTTCCGGAAATTTAAAACTTGATATACCTCCCGGTACAAAGTATATAATGATAGATGACAAATATACTATAAGCAATATACGATCAGGATTGAAAATTTATACCAAATAAACAGGAAAAGGACATAGGCAAATGTTTCAAGAGATTCAATTTAATGCTATAAACAGGCTTCCGAATTATGTGTTTGCAGAAATAAATGAAATAAAAATGAAAGCCAGAAGAGCGGGAGAAGATATTATAGATTTTTCTATGGGCAATCCCGACGGCCCAACGCCTTCACATATAGTTCAAAAGTTGGTTGAAGCAGCCCAAAAACCAAAAAATTACGGATACTCGGTCAGTAAAGGAATATATAAATTAAGACTTGCCATAACCGACTGGTATAAAAGAAAGTACGGAGTTATGCTTGATCCGGAAAGTGAAGCGGTTGCAACCATGGGTAGCAAAGAAGGATATGTTCACTTGGTTCAAGCTATTACAAATCCCGGAGATGTGGCAATAGTGCCGGAGCCTGCTTATCCCATACATACCCATGCTTTTATCATAGCAGGCGGCAATGTTGTAAAAATGCCATTTTTTTATAATGAAAATTATGAGCTTGATTATGATAAATTTTTTGAAAGTCTTAAGAATTCTATAGAAGAGTCTATGCCAAAACCAAAGTTTTTGGTGGTAAATTTTCCTCATAATCCTACAACCGTAACAGTTAAAAAAGATTTTTATGAAAGATTGGTTGCTTTGGCTAAAAAAGAGAGATTTTATATACTTAGTGATATTGCTTATGCGGATTTGACTTATGACGGATATAAAACCCCTTCCATATTTGAAGTTGAAGGTGCGAAAGATGTGGCAGTTGAAAGTTTTACTCTTAGCAAAAGTTATAATATGGCAGGCTGGAGAGTAGGATTTATCGTTGGCAACCCGAAACTTATAGGGGCTCTTCAAAAGATAAAAAGCTGGTTTGACTATGGTATGTTTACCCCGATTCAGGTAGCTGCTACGGTAGCGCTAAACGGTCCGCAAGAATGTGTTAAGGAAATAACACAAATTTATAAAGGCAGAAGAGATGTGCTTTTAAAGAGTTTTGCAAATGCACACTGGTACATACAAAAGCCAAGTGCAACTATGTTTGTATGGGCTAAAATCCCTGAATGTGTAAGGCATCTTGGAAGTATGGAATTTTCCAAGCAGCTTTTACAAGAAGCAAAAGTGGCTGTGAGTCCGGGTATTGGTTTTGGAGAGCATGGTGATGAGTATGTCAGAATTGCACTTATAGAAAATCATAACCGTATAAGACAGGCAGCGAGAAATATAAAACAATATCTTAAATCAAAAGAGAGTAAAAAGGAATGTTAAAAGTAGGAATTATAGGGCTTGGTACTGTTGGAAGCAGCGTTGTTAGGATTTTGCAGGAAAACGAAGAAATCATCAGTGCAAGAGCCGGTGTTAAAATAATACCGGCTATAGGAGTTGTTAGAAATCTCGAAAAACATCAGGATTTGGGTATCGTCTTAAGCGATAATATTGATGATATACTTGAAGATGAAAGTATAGATATGGTTGTAGAACTTATAGGCGGAGTTGAAACAGCCTATAAGATAGTAAAAAAAGCTTTGCAAAAAGGTAAATCCGTAGTTACGGCCAATAAAGCACTGCTTGCTTATCACAGATATGAACTTCAACAGTTGGCAAACGGTAAAGGTTTTGGATTTGAGGCCAGTGTGGCAGGAGGTATTCCTATCATTAAAGCTTTAAGAGAAGGTCTCAGTGCAAACAGGATACTCTCTATCAAAGGAATACTAAATGGTACATGCAACTATATGCTTACAAAAATGATAGAAGAGGGTGTCAGTTTTGAGGAGGTTTTAAAAGAAGCACAAGAACTTGGATATGCCGAAGCTGACCCTACATTTGATATTGGCGGATTTGATGCAAGCCATAAACTTTTAATCCTTGCATCTATAGCTTACGGTATAGATGCGAAACCGGAAGATATACTTATAGAAGGAATAGAAGGAATAACAAAAGAGGATATCTTTTTTGCAAAAGAGTTCGGTTACAGTATCAAGCTTTTGGCGATTGCAAAAAAATCTGAAGGAAAAGTAGAATTAAGAGTTCACCCCGCACTTATAAAAAAAGAACAAATGATATCAAAAGTTGACGGAGTTATGAACGGAGTTAGTGTTGTAGGTGATTTTGTAGGAGAAACTTTGTATTATGGAGCTGGTGCAGGAGGTGATGCTACTGCAAGTGCAGTTGTGTCAGATATTATTTCCATTGCAAGAGGAGATGCATCTCCAATGCTTGGGTTTAAAAAACTTGTCAGTTTTGACAATCTTGTTTTGATTGATAAAGATGATATTATAAGTGAGTATTATGTGAGAATGAGTGTAGTGGATGAAATTGGAGTTTTAAGTAAAATTTCTTCAATATTTTCAAAATATGATATATCCATAGATAGTTTTTTGCAAAAGTCATCTAAAAACAAAGAGAGAACTACACTGCTTTTTTCAACTCATAAATGTAAAGAATTAAAAATACAAAAGGCTTTGAGAAGTATTGAAACACTTGACTTTGTCAAAGAAAAACCCTCAATGATCAGGATAGAAGATTGAGTACAAAAGAGGTAGATTCACTCTGTACTTACTGCGGTGTGGGATGTGAGATAACCGCAGTTGTAAAAGACAATAAAATTCAAAAGATTTATGCAAAAAAAAATACAGGTGTAAGCAGAGGGAAACTTTGCATAAAAGGCAAGTCCGGATGGGATTTTGTTCATTCGGAAAAAAGATTGCCAAAAGTAAAAATACGAAAAAAATTTATCTATAAAAATGAACTTTACTTTCCAAAAGAGATAAAAGAAGCTCTGAAAAATCCTATAAAAAATGACAGTGATTTTATATATCCTTCTTTGGATTTGGCTTACAAGATAACTGCTTGGAAACTCGGTCGCATAAGAGATATGTACGGAAGTGACTCTATAGCCGGTATAGGAGGAGCAAGAAGCAACTGCGAAAGTGGTTATCTTTTTCAAAAATTTATAAGAAATGTTGTTTTAAGTCCGCATATAGATAATTGTGCAAGAGTTTGTCACGCACCAAGCCTAAAGGGAATGAGACAGGTTATAGGAGAAGGTGCCGCAACAAATCCGTTTGATGATATAGAAGAAGCAGATTTTATCATGATAATAGGTTCAAATACCACTGAAGCCCATCCTATAGCTGCCACAAGAGTAACAAATGCTTTGAAAAACGGTAAAAAAGTAGCTGTTTTTGATGTAAGAGAAACACATATAAGTGCGAGTGCCACCTATGATATAACTATTCCGTTTGAAAGCAATTTGCTAATACTAAATATGATAAGCTATGTTATACTCAAAGAAGAATTGGAAGATAAAGAGTTTATAAAAAAAAGGGTAAGTGGATTTAAAGAGTATAAAAATTCCATCTTAAGTGACCCTTATGCAAATCCTGATTTCTTTTTAAGGATAAAAGGGTATGAGTATGTAAGTGAAACTCTCAAACAAGTTGCAAGAGAGTATGCAAAAAGTAAATCTATAATTCTTTGGGGACTTGGAGTAACAGAGCAAATTGATGGCTCTTACAGTGTTGAAGCATTGTGCAATCTTGCAGTTATTACCGGCAATATCGGGTCAAAAGGGGCGGGACTTATACCTCTTCGCGGACAAAATAATGTTCAAGGTGTTTGCGATATGGGATGTTTGCCATATTTTCTGCCTGATTATAAAACCCCTGACAGAGAAGGGAAAAAAAACCCCGACCTTATAAATGAGATGGCGGAAGGTAGTATAAAAGCATTGTTTAACATGGGAGAAGATATAGCACATATCCATGCCAATCAAAATAAAATAAAAGATGCCCTTGCCAATTTGGAAATGCTTGTGGTAATGGAACTTTTTGATGTGGAAATTACAAAATATGCTGATATAATATACGGAGTAAAAAGTGCATATGAAAAAGAGGGTGTTTATATAAATGCCGAAAGAAGATTGCATATTTCTTCGCCTTTGGTTGAGACTGACTTGCCTGATGATTGGGAAGTGTTAAGCGGAATTTCCAAAGAGTTCGGTAAAGATTTTAACTATAAAAATTTACAGGATATATGGGAAGAAGTCAGAAGTGCTGCAAAAGAAAGATTCGGCGGAGCAAGCTATGAAAAACTGATAAAGAAAAAACTTGAAGGTTTACAGTGGCCTGTCGCAGAAGAAGAAACAAAAAGACTTCATCTTGACGGATTTAGAACAAATGATAAAAAAGCACATTTAAGTTATAGGAGATATTTTTTAAGAGGGATGGTTGAAGAGTTATACAGAAAAAAAGCAAGTGGATTTTATCTTACGACCGGACGGGTTATAGCACATTACAATAATGCTGCACAAACTGCAAAATCACCCACACTTTTAAAAAGACACGGCGAAGATATACTTCATGTCAGTAAAGAAGATATTGATAAATTTAAAGACATAAAGAGAGTTGTGCTATCATCAAGGTATGGTAAAAGCTCTCCTTTGAAGGTTAAAATAACAAAAAAACTAAAAAAAGGAACTCTTTTTTGTAGTTTTCATCATTCAACAAGTGGCATCAATTCTCTTTTCGGGGATGAGAGTGATGAGCTTACAAAAACAGCAAGATTCAAATCAGTGAAAGTGGATATTGTAAAAACGGAGAATTTTTGAGCAGAGTAAAAGGCAGTATTGCCGAAGATAAAGCGGTTTTGTATCTAAAAAGTGCAGGCCATGAAATAATTGAAAGAAATTTTTACTCAAAATTTGGAGAAATTGATATCATATCCGTAAAAGATAAAGTTTTGCATTTTATAGAAGTCAAGTCCGGTGTAAATTTTGAACCTGTATATGCTATCACTCCTAAAAAGTTAGATAAAATTATAAAAACGATAAATTATTATATGCTTAAAAAAAAGATAAATCCGGAGTTTAGTGTAGATGCTATCATTATTCGCAAAAAAGAGATAGAGTTTTTGGAAAATATTACTCTTTTTTAACTTGAATATTTAGGATATCTCTGATAAATTATATGGGTTGTCGGAGTGTTATTTGGTATATTTGTATATAAAAGAAAAAACTTCTGCAACAGCTTTGTATAAATTTGGCGGGATTTGCTTGTTTAATTCTATCTGACTTAACATTTCAACCAACTCTTTATCTTCTTTGATAGGTATGTCATTTTCATTTGCAAGTTTTATAATTTTTTTAGCTACTTCTCCTTGGCCTTTTGCAGAAACCTTGGGAGCTTGCTGTTTTTTAAAATCATATTTTAAGGCGACGGCTTTTTTAATCTTTTTCATGCGGTAATATCTACATCCATTTGATTTTTGTAAAGTTCTTGTACATTATATACATTTTTTGATATATCGGAAAAAAATATATTTGTATCATATCCTGTCTTTTTCAATGCCTTTTTAAGTTCTAAATTATGCTTTTTTAGAATTTGTTTTAAGTTACTGTTTTTTATATCCATTTTCAAAGAGAGTGTATCTTTGTAAAAAAGCATCATAATTTCAATTTTTCCTTTTTCATCAAGTTCAAGTTCGATTTTACAGCTAAAGCCGTCTTCTTTTTTTAATTTTGCAATTGACAAACTGCCCTCTTTTAAACTCTCCCAAGAAAAAGGAATATATGTTAAAAAAGTTTGAGATATATAAGCATTTGTCTGAACGGCATTTATCTGGGTAAGAGTTTTATCCACTATGGTTTGTAGTGGTTGATTGTTTTTTAGGGTATCTTCATTTTTTATTTTTAAAAGTATTGCTTTTATATCTTCATTTTGTACTTTATCGGGCAGTTTGCCCTTTTGCACTATATCAAACAGTTTTGATTCGAAAAATATACCGCTGTTTTTGATATTGTATTCTAAATTGATATGATTTATATCTTTAATAAATTGTTCAATTCCTTTTTTAAAATGGATATTCTTTTTATCATTTGCAAGTAAAATGGATATTTCATTTAAATTTTTTGCAATATTGCCTATATTTTTTATAACGGTTTTTTGCCCTATAAGTTTTATCTTGCCTGTTTTGTGAGATAATAGTATATCTTTTAATACAGTATCAAAGTGTTTTATCTCTTTTTGTCTATTTTCTTGTATTTTAAGAAGTGATGAAATGGTATCAATCTTTTTTTGTAAAAGATTTATCTCTTTTTTTGGAAATTTGTTTAAAAAGGTATCTTTAATCTTTGAAAAATCTTTCTTTATCCGTATAAAAGAATGTTTTAGCAAAGCGGTATCACTCTCTTTAAGAGCAGTTTTTGAAAAATTTTCCAACTTTTCTATGAAATTTTTCAGTTTTATATCATTTTTATATCTATTTGTTATAAATTCCAAATCATTTATCACCTCTTTTGCCGTATAAAAAATTATTTTGGCAACAGGTATATTTTTTAACTGATTTTGTATATTTTTAACTATCGGGTTTATCTTTTTTGAAATTATGATATTTTGTGGCATATTGGATAAAAGATCATTAAGAAGTTTGTTTAATTTTTCTATATTTTTAAAAGAGAGTTTGAAGTTGATGATTTGCTTTATTGTGTTTTTTGGCAGAGTTTCATCTTCAGGCAAATCAACAATAACTGATTTTAAGTGATTTAACTCTTTTAAGATATCTTTGAAAAACCGATTTTTCTCTTTGCCTGTATTCGAGGTGTTTTCATTAAATAAATCTTCTGTTTTGCTTTTTAAAAATACCAACGGATTGATAGTCATTTTAAATATCTCTTACCAATATTTTCAGTTTTTTTAATGTATTTATTTCATCTATTTTGTATGTTTTTGTATGCCATCTTATGATATTGTATTTGTCAAAGATATCCAAGAGTTCCTGAGAGAGGGCATTTACTTTTTCTTGAGAAACTATTATAAAATCATCTCCTTTTACTCTGAAAATTTTTGAATTTTTGTGTTTTTTTTGTAGCATTGTTGAAATTTTTTGCAAAAGTTTATCTCCTTTCTCCCAGGAGTATTGTCTGTTAAAATTTGTAAAATTTTTGATAGCGAGTGTTTGCAGATATGAAAAATTAAATATTTCCTTTATGATATATAAATGTTTTAAATACTCATTGTTATAACACTCTGTTAAATGATCTTTAAAAAAATATGCAAATCTGGCATCAGTCAAAGGATCTTTTAGGATTTGATTAAAAACATTACTGTTTTTTATGGTGATATTGCTCAAAGCTTCAAGTGTATGATATGCCAACTTATCACTAAACCAGATATTGCTTAGTGATTTTATCTCTTTTAATGCATCGGATTTGCTTTTTGCAAGTTTGTATATCCTGTTTGTTGTCATAGCATCAAATGTATCGGCAATGGAAAGTATCTGTGATAAAAGCGGAATTTCATCTTTTTTCAATCCAAAAGGATAACCGCTTCCGTCATAGCGTTCATGGTGATATAAAATGATTTGCGATACATTTTTTAACAATGTTATATTTGAAAGAATTTCATATCCTTTTTTCGGATGCATCTTTATAATATCATATTCAAAACTGTTTAATGCTCCCGGCTTTAAAAGTATGCTATCCGGAGTTTCAATCTTTCCTATGTCATGCAATTCACCGGCTTTTTGAAGATCTTTTATCTGATTAGAAGACAATCCCATATGTTTTGCTATTAAAGTTGCATATTCGCTGACTCTGCTGTTATGACCCGCAGTATAAGGATCTCTTGCTTCAATGGCTTTGTTGAGTGCATATACCATCTCTTTGTAATTATTTACTCTTTCTGTAAGAAATTGAAGATTTTTTTCTTTTAAATGCTCTATGCTCATACAAAGTGCTATATCGCCTGCCAACTCCTCTATAAGGCTTATCTCTTTTTTTCTAAAGCCGTATCTTTTGGATGTATAGACTATCAGTATGCCAACGGGATCTTTTTTTTCTTTGGTTTTTATGGGAGCTCTAAGGACATAAGTCAAATTTTCTTTGTCTGTGTATTTCTTTAAAAAAAAGTCATTTTCTGAAAATTTGGTTATTGTTATAGTGTTTTCTTTTAGAAAATTTACTATACTATTATCTTTATCGGCTTGTTCTGTATCAATATCAGTTATATAATTTTTTGGAGAATTTTTAGAAGATACTGCAATATGCAGATTTTTTTTATCCGGTATTGCTATACAGGATGCTTCATAAAGTTCCTCTTCAACAATCTTTTGACAAATTTCAGAAAGCTTGTTATGCATACTTATATTTTCAAGTAAAATTTGATTTACACTTTTTACCGTATTGATGATTTTGTTTAAATATAACTCTTTTTGGTATTTCTTTTCTATTGTGGAAGTGGCTTTTTTAATCATTTTGTGCAACCATCTGTTTAAAATTAAAAGGGATATGATTAATATCACAAGAGTTATAACTGTTATGAGAAAATATTTTAAATATTTACTACTACTTTTTACTTTTATATCAAGATATCTGTGCAGTATTTTAAAATATTCGGAATTTATATCTATTTTGTAATTCTTTAAAGATTTGTCAATAGTATGTTTTAGCCATTGTTTATTTTTGCTGAAAGCAAATGTTATGGGCACTTCACTTACTATGATATCGGTTTTTTTTATATTTGGAAATTTTTGTTTATAGTGTAAAAATATAATACTGTTTGATACAATGGCATCAAGTTTTTTTTGATTTAGCAGTTCAAACATTTTTTTGTAGCTTTTAAAATACACTACCGAAGTATTGATTTTAAATTTTTTTATAT
>Ga0256914_1003543_pt1 | contig 12238 bp, 10 predicted proteins | sample HulkmetaG_FD_191571 | JGI IMG/M metagenome (GOLD analysis project Ga0256914, IMG submission 191571) | Hydrothermal chimney microbial communities from Main Endeavour vent field at the Juan de Fuca Ridge, Pacific Ocean - Hulk | ecosystem: Environmental > Aquatic > Marine > Hydrothermal vents ...
GAGCCGGCCGATGAGGCCGAGACTTTTGTCGACGCGCCCGTCGGTGGTGGCACCGTGGGGGGCGACACCTACGAGGTGGCGCGTGGCGATACGCTGTACAGTATCGCCAAGCGGTTGAGGGCGGGAAGTGCCGCCAACATCCATCAGATGATGGTGGCCATTCAACGCGCCAATCCCGCGGCTTTCATCCACAACGACATGAACCGGATCAAGGCGGGGTACATTCTGCGGGTACCCGATGCCGACGAGGCCGCGAGCATCAGCCGTGCCGAGGCCAAGGCCGCCGTCATGGCGGCGATCGCCTCCCAAGGCGGGGCCTTCCAGAAATTCAAGTCGCAGGCGGCGAAAACCGCCGTGCCGCAGGTGGCGTCTCCCGAGCCGGTCGCGCCCGCCGCGGGCGGGGTTGCGAGCATCGGGGATCTCGAATCCCGGGTCAAGGAGACCGGCCCCGAAGTGATCGCCGGTGGTCCGGGCACGCCCGAAAAACCCGAGCTGGAGATCCTGACGCCGGAGGGCAAGGGTGACAGCGCCGGAGGTGGTGAGGCCGAGGGCGCCGGTGGCGCGGCCAGCGCCGCGTTGGTCAAGGAGCAGCTGGAGTCCAAGGCGCGCGAGACCGAAGAGCTGGCGTCGCGGGCCGCGGAGTTGGAGTCGATGATTGCCGACAAGGATCGGCTGATCGAGCTCAAGGACGAAAAACTCGCCGACCTCCAGTCGGAGGTGGCGGGGGCATCCGAGCCGGCGCCGAGCCCCGAAGCGTTCAAGCCCGAGGAGAGCGAAACCGCGCAGTCGGACGAGGCGCCAGCGGAGGCGACGCCGGAAACGGCAGTCGAAGAAACCGCCGAGGCCGAACCGCCGGCTGCGGGTGGCCTGCTGCAAGAGGCGACCGAGCCGCCGGAGCAGGTGGCTGGTGGCGCCGGCCTGACCGAATCGGAGAAGGCGGCCGAGCCCGAGGTCGAGACGACCGAAGTCTCCACCGAGACCCAGGAAGAGACGACGGCGGCTGTCGAGCCGGAGGAGACGACGACAGAGGCAGCGGCGGTCGCAGAGGATGAGGCGGCCACCACCGAGACGCCGGACGAGAGCACCGGCCTCATCGACCGCATCAAGGAGAATCCGGGCGCGCTTGCCGGTGTTGGTGCGGGCGTGCTGCTGATGTCGGGCCTGGCCTGGCTGATCTTCCGCCGCAAGGAGGAGGAGCCGGTCGTGATCGACGATGCGGATGAAGCGATACTCGACGATGCCGAGAGCGTTACCGAGGAGGCCGAAGTCGAGACGCTGGCCGAAGATGATCTCGCCCGCACGGCGGAGATCTCCGCCGACGAGGTGCTGATCCAGCCCGAGGCCGAGGAGGCGGTGGTCGCCGCCGCGGCGGAGGAGGAAGTGGAGGAGCCCGGCACGCTCGTGGGCATGGACGACGCCGCGGCCGAGGTGAGCGAGGACGAGGTGCTTTCGGAGGCCAACGTCTATCTCGCCTATGGTCTGCACGACCAGGCGATCGATCTGCTCAAGCCGGCCGTGGAGGCGCATCCGGAGCGTAACGACTACATCGCCAAGCTGGCCGAAGCCTACCATGCGCTGGGCGACAAAGAGGCGTTCGTCGCCACGGCACAGAAGATGCAGGGTCCGGCCGATGGCCCGGACAAGAAGCTGTTCCAGCGGGTGGCGGTCATGGGCAAGGACATTGCCCCCGACCACGAGATGTTCGTCAACGCCGACACCGGCGATCTGACGCTGACGGCGATCACGCGCCGGCCCGATGCGCTGACCGAAACCAATGTCTCGGATACGATGACCATCGACGCCGACGAGATCGACCTGACGCCGGACGACACCCAGTTGCCGGATCTCGATGAGCTCAGCAAGTCGCTGCAGATGGAGGAGAGCGAGGCGCTGAAGGAGCTGCGCGAAGCGGCGGCCGACGAGCTGGAGGAGGCGTCGCCCGACGTCACCAATATCCATACGCCGGCCCCTGACTTCAGCCAGATCAAGGACGAGGCGCTGGACGAGGTGAAAGAGGGATTTGCCGATGCCAGCAGCCCGGCCGACGAGTCGGTGGCGGAGCTGGACACCAAGACGCTGACGATGGCCATGGGGGGCGCGGCCGACGACCTGTCGCTGGACGACCTGGAGGACGACTTCAATTCGCTGACGACGGGCGCCGACGAGATCGGCACCAAGCTCGATCTGGCCAAGGCCTATATCGACATGGGGGACGACGAAGGCGCCCGTGAGGCGCTGGAGGAGGTCATCGCCAATGGCGACGAGGAGCAGCAGGGCATCGCGCGCAAGCTGCTCGAACAGCTCAAGTAGATCGTCCCGTCCACTGAACCGAAAAAGGCCAGGCGAGAGTCTGGCCTTTTTGTTTTGCCGAGATGACTCGAATCGCACTGGGTATCGAATACGACGGCAGCCGCTACTGCGGTTGGCAGCGGCAGTCCCACGCGCCGTCGGTGCAGGCGGTGTTGGAGAGCACGCTCTCTTCGATTGCCAACCATCCCGTGACGCTGTTTTGCGCCGGACGCACCGACACCGGCGTGCACGCGGTCTGTCAGGTCGCGCACTTCGATCTCGAGACGGATCGGCCAGCGCGTGCCTGGCTGCTCGGCGCCAACACCCGCCTGCCCGACGACGTTTCGATAAGTTGGGCGCGGCCGGTGGCGGACGACTTCCATGCCCGCTTCAGTGCCCGCGCGCGCAGTTACCGCTATGTGATCCTCAATCGGCCGACGCCCCGCGCGGTTCTCGCCGGACGGGTGACCTGGATCTACCATCCACTTGACGTGACACCGATGGCGGAGGCGGCGCGGCACTTCCTCGGCGAGCACGATTTCAGCAGTTTCCGCGCGGCGGGTTGCCAGGCTCGCAGTCCGGTCAAGACGGTGGAGGCGATTTCGGTCGTGCGCAGTGGCGAGTTCATCTACCTCGATATCCGCGCCACCGCCTTTCTGCACCACATGGTGCGCAATATCGCCGGCGTGCTGATGGCCATCGGGCGGGGCGAGCGGCCGGTCTCGTGGGTGCCCGAGCTGCTGCAATGTCGGGATCGCCGTGCCGCCGGCGTGACCGCGCCGCCCCACGGACTCTATTTCACCGCCGTGGACTATCCCGAGCGCTTCGGTATCGAAGCCATCGGTCCCGACGTGGTGTATGGCTGAGCAGGTGGTGGCGAATCTGATAGACTTCACAACTTTCCAGCCGACGCAGCGCCCGCGCCAGTGAGAACACGAGTCAAGATCTGCGGAATCACCCGAATCGAGGACGCGCGGGCGGCGGTCGACGCCGGTGTCGATGCCATTGGCCTGGTGTTCGTGCCGCGCAGTCCGCGCTGCGTCGAACCGGAACGGGCGGCCGAGATCGCCCGCAGCGTCGCCGCCTTCGTGACGGTAACCGGACTGTTCATGGACCCCTCGCAAGCGGCGGTGGAGGCGGTGCTGCGAACGGTACCGCTGGGGCTGTTGCAGTTCCACGGCAGCGAGCCCGCCGATGACTGCCGTCGCTACGGCCTGCCGTACCTGAAGGCGGTGGGCGTCGAGGGTGTCGACGATTTCGATGCGGTGGCGGCCGAGTACGACGATGCCGCCGGCCTGCTGATCGACAGCCATGGCGCTGGGGAGGCGGGTGGCACCGGGGAGACCTTCGATTGGTCGCGCTTTCCCCGCCAGAGCAGTCTGCCGCTGATCCTGGCCGGCGGGCTGGCGCCGGACAACGTCGCGGCCGCCATCGAGGCGGTGCGGCCCTATGCGGTGGATCTCTCCAGCGGTGTCGAGCGCGCGCCTGGCATCAAGGATGCCGACAAGATCCGACGATTGATGAGTGAGGTGAAACGTGTCGATTGCGAACGCTGAAGCACGACAGGATTGGGCGGCGTTGCCCGATGATCGTGGCCACTTCGGCCCCTATGGCGGCAAGTTCATCGCCGAGACGCTGATGGAGCCGGTGGAGGAGCTGCAACGCGCCTACGCCCGCTTCAAGCAGGATCCCGACTTTCAGGCGGAGTTCGATCGTGATCTCGCCCACTATGTCGGTCGTCCCAGCCCGCTCTATTTTGCCGAGCGTCTCAGCGCGGCGCTTGGTGGTGCGCGTATCTACCTGAAGCGCGAGGATCTCAACCACACCGGCGCGCACAAGATCAACAACACCATCGGCCAGGCGCTGCTGGCCCGCCGCATGGGCAAGAGACGGATCATCGCCGAGACCGGGGCGGGACAACACGGTGTCGCCTCGGCGACGGTGGCGGCGCGGCTGGGGCTGGAGTGCGTCGTCTATATGGGGGCCGAGGACATCGAGCGCCAGGCGCCCAACGTCTATCGGATGAAGCTGCTCGGCGCCGAGGTGGTGGCGGTGACGTCCGGCTCGAAGACGTTGAAGGATGCGCTCAACGAGGCGATGCGCGATTGGGTGACCAATATCGACGACACCTTCTATATCATCGGCACGGTGGCTGGCCCCCATCCCTACCCGGAGATGGTGCGCGACTTTCAGGCCGTCATCGGTCGCGAGGCCCGGCGCCAGTGTCTGGAGATGACCGGGCGGTTGCCCGACGCGCTGGTGGCCTGCATCGGTGGTGGCTCCAACGCCATTGGTCTGTTCCACCCGTTTTTGGGGGACGAATCGGTGGCGCTCTATGGCGTCGAGGCCGCTGGCGAGGGGCTCGATACCGGCCGGCACGCGGCGCCGTTGTGTGCCGGCACGCCGGGTGTGCTGCACGGCAACCGGACCTATCTGATGGAGGACGCCAATGGCCAGATCATTCCGACCCACTCGATCTCGGCCGGGCTCGACTATCCTGGCGTGGGGCCGGAGCACGCCTGGCTAAAGGACACCGGCCGTGCCCACTACGTGGCGGTCACCGACAGTGAGGCGATGGAGGGTTTCCATACCCTGATCCGCACCGAGGGGATCATCCCGGCACTGGAGAGCAGCCATGCACTCGCCTATGCAATGAAGCTGGCGCCGACGATGGATCAGGAGCAGATCCTGGTGGTGAATCTCTCCGGCCGGGGCGACAAGGACATCAATACCGTGGCGCGACTGGAGGGCATCTCGCTGTGAGCCGTATCGCCGACCGTTTCGAGCAGCTGGCGGCCAGCGGGCGCAAGGCGCTGGTACCCTACTTCACCGCCGGTGACCAGGGGCCGGCGCTGACCGTGCCGCTGATGCACCATCTGGTGGCCGCCGGCGCCGATCTGATCGAGCTGGGCGTACCGTTCTCCGACCCGGCGGCCGAAGGTCCGGTGATCCAGATGGCCTGCGAGCGGGCGCTGGAACACGATGTGAGTCTGCGCGACGTGCTGGCGATGGTGGCCGAGTTCCGTCGGCAGGACGAGGAGACGCCGGTGATTCTGATGGGCTACCTCAATCCGGTGGAGGTGATGGGCTATGAGACGTTTGCCGCTGCCGCCCGCGACGCGGGGGTCGATGGCGTGCTCATCGTGGACATGCCACCGGAGGAGGCCGAGGTGCCGCTGCGGGCGTTGCGGCAGGCCGGTATCGACCTGATCTTTCTCGCCGCGCCGACCAGTACCGATGAGCGTCTGGCGCGGATCGGCCGGGTGAGTTCCGGCTTCGTTTACTATGTCTCTCTCAAGGGCGTCACCGGTTCGGCGGCGCTCGACGTGGCGTCGGTGGCGGAGAAACTCGCCCAGGTGCGTCGCCATGTCGGGATTCCGGTCGGTGTCGGTTTCGGCATCAAGGATGCCGACTCTGCGGCCGCCATCGCCGAGGTGGCCGATGCGGTGGTCGTGGGCAGTGCCATCGTCCAGCGCATCGCCGACCATGCGGGGGACCGGCAGGCGATCTTCGACGCGGTTGGCGGTCTCGTGGCCGGAATGCGGGAGGCGATGGACAAAACAACAGGTGATCGACGATGAGCTGGTTCGAAAAACTGGTCCCGTCCAGAATCAGGACGCAATCCACCGAGAAGCGCGCCGTGCCCGAAGGGCTGTGGCACAAATGCAAGGCGTGCGATGCGGTGCTCTATCGCGCCGAGCTGGAGCGCAATCTGGAAGTTTGCCCCAAATGTGGATATCACATGCGCATCGACGGCCGCAGACGGCTGGAGACCTTTCTCGACGAAGCGGGGCGCGAGGAGCTGGCGGTCGAGGTGGAGCCGGTCGATGCGCTCAAGTTCAAGGACAGCAAGAAATACAAGGATCGTCTGGCCGCGGCGCAGAAGGCCACCGGTGAGAAGGATGCCTTCATCGCGATGAAGGGGGCGGTACACGGCGTCCAGTTGGTGGCGGGGGCGTTCACCTTCGGTTTCATGGGCGGGTCGATGGGGGCGGTGGTCGGCGAGAAGATCGTCCGCGCCATCGACCGTTGTATCGACGACGATCTGCCGCTGGTGATCTTCTCCGCCTCCGGCGGCGCGCGGATGCAGGAGGCGTTGTTCTCGCTGATGCAGATGGCCAAGACCAGCGCTGCGCTGGCGCGGCTGCGCAAGGCCGGGCTGCCGTACATCTCGGTGCTCACCGATCCGACGATGGGCGGGGTCTCCGCCAGCTTCGCGATGCTCGGCGACCTCAATGTCGCCGAGCCCAAGGCGCTGATCGGCTTTGCCGGGCCCCGGGTCATCGAGCAGACGGTGCGGGAAAAGCTGCCGGAGGGGTTTCAGCGTGCCGAATTCCTGCTGGAGCACGGCGCCATCGACCGCATTGTCGATCGCCGCGAGATGCGCCAGGAGCTGGCGACCATCATCGCCATGCTGCGCCATCTGCCGTTGCCGCAGATCGGAACCAACGCGGCGGTGCCGCCGCCTGCGGCGCCGCCGGTCGTCTGATCGCCCGACGGCGATGCGCTTTTCGGCCCTGGACGACTGGCTGCGGTGGCTCGAGGGGCTGCACCCGCGGGCGATCGACCTTGGGCTGGAGCGGGTTCGCGAGGTTGCCGCGCGCATGGGGCTGCAACTGGGCGACGCCGTGGTCATCACCGTTGGCGGTACCAACGGCAAGGGGTCGAGCGTCGCCATGCTCGACGCCATTCTTCGGGCCGACGGGCGCACCACCGGCTGCTACACCTCCCCCCATCTCCATCGTTTCAACGAGCGCATCCGCATCGATGGCGTCGATGCCGATGACGCATCGATCATGGCCGCGTTCGCCGCCGTCGATGCCGCCCGAGGTGAAACGACCCTCAGCTATTTCGAGTTCGGCACGCTGGCGGCGATGTGGCTGTTCGCCCGCGAGCGGGTCGATGTCTGGCTGCTGGAGGTGGGCCTGGGTGGGCGCCTCGACGCCGTCAACATCATCGATGCCGATGTTGCGCTGTTGACCTCCATCGGCATCGATCACGTCGACTATCTCGGTCAGACGCGTGCAGCGATTGCGCTGGAGAAGGTGGCCATCGGCCGGCCCGGCCGCCCGCTGGTCTGTGGGGAGCGGCGGCCGCCGCGGACGTTGCTGGAGTTCGTCGTCGAGCGGGATATCGACCTCAGACTCGCCGGCCGGGATTTCGACCGTCGTGCCGATGCCAGTGGCTGGCGGTGGTGGTTCGGCTCCATGACGCTGGAGGATCTGCCGTTCCCGGCGCTGGCCGGTGAGCATCAGCTGGACAATGCGGCGGCGGTGCTGACGGCGTTGGCGGTGTCGCCGCTGCCGACATCGCGCGAGGCGGTGGTGGCGGGGCTGAAGACGGTGACGCTGGCGGGGCGCTTCGAGCGCATCGATGCCGGTTTCGATGTCGTACTGGACGTGACCCACAACCCCCATGGCATGGCGCGGCTGGCCGCGATGTTGGCGGCGCGGCCGGTGCCCGGACGCGATCTGATCCTGTTCGGCGTGATGGCGGACAAGGACCTGCCGGGAGTGGTGGCGGCACTTGCCCCCTTGGGCGCCGACTGGTTTGCCGCGGCGCCGGCTGTCGAGCGGGCGCTGCCGGCGTCGGCGCTGGCTGCAGCGCTGGAGGGGCAGGGGGGAACGGTGGTCGGTTGGGGTAGCGTCGCCGACGGCGTGGCGTTGGCCCGGCGCCGGCTGGGGGTGGGCGACCGGCTGATTGTTACCGGCTCTTTTCACACGGTGGCGGAGGCGAGGGAATTGTTCATATAATGCCGTCTGTCGGCCCCATTCGATCCGGGCGTGGTCCCGTCGTCAACGGCTTGCCACGGGTTGGCCGCCCTGAGAGAACAGGCATTCCACCCGCATGCGCAACCCACCAATGCTTCCCACAGGAATGACATGACTGATTCGATGCAAGACAAGGCGTTACAGAAGAAACTCGTCGGTGCCGCGGTACTGATCGCCCTGGCGGTGATCTTTCTGCCCATGCTGTTCGACGGCAAGAAGGACGAGACGCCGGTGAGCATGCGGATCGAGATCCCGCCCAAGCCCACGTTCGATATTCCCAACCGGCTCGAACGCGGGCAGGAGGCCGCGCCCGGCCGGGTCGCGCAGGCACCGGAGCCGCCGGTACAGACCATCGAGATCGCCACCGATGAGCCGCCTGCCGAGGCGGCACCGGCCGATCGGGCCGAGGCCGAGCCACCCACGCCGGCGCAGGCCGTCGAGCCGCCGGCGGCCCCGAGCAAGCCGGTCGGGCAGGCGCGGACCGAGCCGGCGGCGGTGGCCCGGCCGGAACCGAAGAAGCCGGCGCCGAAAAAGGCCGGAAAGCCCGAGCCCCGTCGGCCGGCCGACACGCCGAAGAAGCCGGCGGCCGGTGCCGCCGGGTTTGTGGTGCAGGTGGGCAGTTTCAGCCAGAAGGCCAATGCCGAATCGTTGACGCGCAAGCTGCAGGCGGGAGGCTTTCCGGCGTTCGTCGAGGGTACCCGGGCCGGCGGCAAGTCCATCTACCGGGTCAAGGTCGGGCCGCGGCCAACGCGCGAGGCGGCCGACGATCTGCGGCAGCGGCTCATCGACAAGCAGCGGTTGGAGGGCATCATCGTCAGCCACCATTGAGCGTTGCCGGCCCCGATTCATGGAGCGTTTTCCCCGATGCCCCGAAACGATGACTCGTCGGGGCATTTTCTGTTTTTTTCCAGCTGTTGAGTGGATGTTATGCACTGGGTTGATATCGTCGTTCTCGCCATCATCGGCATCTCGGTTCTGATCGGACTGTTTCGCGGCCTGATCAAGGAGTCGATCTCGCTGGCGACCTGGATTCTCGCGCTTTGGGTGGGGCTGACCTATGGTCCGAAGTTTTCCGGGATGTTGCCGTTCTCGGTCGGCAGCCAGACGGTGCAGTCGCTGATCGGCATCGTCATTCTCTTCGTCATCGTGATTCTGGCCGGTGGCATCGTCAACTATCTGATTGGCCAGTTGGTGGATCGCAGTGGACTGTCCGGGACCGACCGGATGCTTGGCATCATCTTCGGGGTGTTGCGTGGCGGCCTCATCGTGGCTGTGCTGGTGTTGCTGGCGATGTTGACCAATCTCCCCAACGAGCCGTGGTGGCAGCAGTCCCTGACGCTCCCATTCTTCCAGGATATCGCCGTCTGGATCCGCGATATGCTGCCGCCGTCGTTGGCCGAACACTTCTCCTGAAACGGGTATCTGAACATGTGTGGCATTATCGGGATCGTCGGCAAGTCACCGGTCAACCAGCAGTTGTACGATGGCCTGACCGTTCTCCAGCACCGTGGCCAGGACGCGGCGGGCATCGTCACCTGCAAGGATCAGCAGCTGTTTCTGCGCAAGGACGTGGGGCTGGTCCGGGATGTGTTCCATACCCGTCACATGGCGCGGCTGGTGGGCAACATGGGCATCGGTCATGTGCGTTATCCGACGGCGGGCAGCTCCAGTTCGGCGGAGGCGCAGCCGTTGTACGTCAATTCGCCCTACGGCATCGCGTTGGGGCACAACGGCAATCTCCACAACGCCGAGGCGTTGAAGGAGGAGCTGTTTCTGCAGGACCGGCGCCATATCAACACCACGTCGGATTCCGAGGTGCTGCTCAACGTGCTGGCGCAGGAGCTGTTGCGCCAGGAGGGGCTGACGCCGACGCCGGATGCGGTGTTCGCCGCCATCTCCGGGGTGCACGAGCGATGCAAGGGCGGCTATGCCGTCATCGCGATGCTGGTGGGCTACGGCGTCATCGGGTTTCGCGATCCGCATGGCATCCGTCCGATCGTCTGGGGCAAGCGGGAGGTCGGTGAAGGCGTCGAATACATCGTCGCCTCGGAGACGGTGGCGCTGGATGCGCTCGGCTTCGAGCTGGTGGCCGATCTGGGGCCCGGTGAGGGGATCTACATCACCGAGGAGGGCGAGGTTCATGTACGCCAGTGCGCGGGGGAGCACAGTCTTACGCCCTGCATCTTCGAGCATGTCTATTTTGCGCGTCCCGATTCGGTGATCGACGGGATCTCGGTGCACAAGTCGCGGATGCGGATGGGCATCAAGCTGGCCGATCAGATCGCCGAGGTGTGGCCCGATCACGATATTGATGTCGTCATTCCGGTTCCGGACAGTGGTCGTACCGCGGCGATCGAGCTGGCGATGCGGCTCGGCGTGAAGTATCGGGAGGGGTTCGTCAAGAACCGCTATATCGGCCGGACGTTCATCATGCCGGGGCAGCAGGTTCGCAAGAAGTCGGTGCGGCAGAAACTCAACGCCATCGATCTGGAGTTTCGGGGGCAGAATGTGTTGCTGGTGGATGACTCCATCGTCCGCGGCACGACGTCGCGCGAGATCGTGCAGATGGCGCGGGATGCCGGTGCGAGCAAGGTCTATTTCGCGTCGGCGGCGCCGCCGATCCGTTATCAGAACGTCTACGGGATCGATATGCCGGCCACCGAGGATCTGATCGCCCACGGCCACAGCGACGAGGCGGTCTGCGAGGCGATCGGTGCCGATCGGCTGATCTATCAGCGCCTCGAGGATCTGATCGACGCGGTGCGCAAGGGCAATCCTGCCATCGAGCGTTTCGACAGCTCGGTTTTCGATGGCCACTATGTGACCGGGGTGACACCGGACTATCTGAAGAATCTAGGGGATCTGCGCGCATCGAAGGCGGCCGACGACCGGCGTCGGCAGCAGACGGTCGGGGTCGATCTGCACAACCACGCATGAGGCGCTGGTTGTGGCTGACGGGCTGGTTGCTGATGTCGTTGGCACGGGCCGACGTGGCCGCTGACATCACGACGCTGACGGGACGATATCCCGACTTTCCGTCGCGGCATCTGCTGGTCGTCGATATTTCCGAGCAGACGTTGTCGTGGTTCGAGGCGGGAAAGCTGAAGCGTCGCTACCCCGTTTCCACCTCCAAGTACGGTGTCGGCAGTCGCGCCGGCAGCAACCGGACGCCGCTGGGAATGCACTATGTGCGTCGCAAGATCGGCGCGGGCGCGCCGGCGGGGACGATCTTCCGTGGCCGTGTCGATACCGGTCGGGTGGCGCGGATCGAGACGCGGCCGCTGGCCACCGGGGATGATTTCGTCACTAGCCGCATTCTCTGGCTCAAGGGGCTCGACCCCGGACGCAATCGTGGGGATGGGGTGGATTCCTATGCCCGCTATATCTATATTCACGGTACCCATGAGGAGGGGCTGATCGGTCGTCCCGCATCCCATGGCTGTATCCGGATGCGCAACGCCGATGTGATCGAGCTGTTCGACGGCGTGCCGCCCCGGACGCTGGTCTGGATTCAGCGCTGACGGCCTGTCGGAGCGGCCGGGGTTCCGCAAAGCGGTCGCCTGTCACCGGTTTTCGGTCGCGTCGATCCTCCGGTGATTCACGCGTGGCTCGCCAGGGGGTTCCCCGAGCCGGTCTGCCGCCTTCGATGCCACCATTCCCAATAGGAGACCCATCGTGAAGACAACAATGATCAGACGGTTGCCCGCTGCCGTGGCGCTTTGCCTCGCCACCGGCGGAATCGCCATCGCCGCGTCGGCGCCGGTCGTGCCGGTGCCGCCGGCAGCGGCCCAGCCGGCGCCCCATGCCGCCTCCAACGTGCTGGAGGAGGGCATCACCAAGCTCAATCTCTTTATCGCCAGTGGTCAGGCGCGGGATCCGGCGGCGCTGGCCCGCTTCGTCGACGAGACGATCAAACCGTTCTTCGATTTCGAGCGTATGGCGGCACTGGCTGCCGGTCCGACGTGGCAGCAGATGAACGATGAGCAGAAGGCGCGGTTCAGGCAGCGGATCGAGCAGATGTTTCTCAACGCTTTCATCCGAAACGTGGTCAGTCATCGTGGACCCCCGCCACTGGTGCAGTTCTTGCCGCCGCGACCTTCGCGGGACGCCAGTCGTATCGATCTGCTGGCGCGGCTGCTGCTGCCGAAGCAGAAGCCACGGCGGCTGGTGTTCCGTTT
>Ga0256914_1003544_pt1 | contig 12238 bp, 3 predicted proteins | sample HulkmetaG_FD_191571 | JGI IMG/M metagenome (GOLD analysis project Ga0256914, IMG submission 191571) | Hydrothermal chimney microbial communities from Main Endeavour vent field at the Juan de Fuca Ridge, Pacific Ocean - Hulk | ecosystem: Environmental > Aquatic > Marine > Hydrothermal vents ...
CGCTGCTCGGCACCAGTCAGGAGACCCTGCCGTGGTCCGTGGACGCGAAGCATCCTCGTGCCCGGTTGCTCGCAGACGCCTGGACCTGTCGTTGCCTGGATCCGGATCGGAGCTGGCCGCCTGAGGGTCACGGGTGTGATCGATTCCTCGAAGGCCTGGATGCCGGGACCCTTGAGTGGGTCCGGGAAATCGCGCACCGGGAACGGTTCATCCATCCCTGGCTCGATTTCGAGCCTGTGGCCGATGGTGGGTTTGCCGCGGTGGTGGGCAATCCCCCGTACCTGAGCGAATTGCGGCGCGGAGCGACCCAGTCTGCGTTCATCCGTCGGTCGCCCAGAACCAGCCGGGATTACCAGGCCAAGGGGGACCTGTTTTACTACTTTCTGCTCGAGGGCATGCGTCTGGTGCGACCGGGGGGGCGCCTCGGGATGCTCATCCCTCCGTACTGGCGGACGCGGGCTTCCGGTCGCCGGGTGCGGGAGGCCCTGGAGGCCTGGGGAAGCGTGCGGTTGCGGCTCGATTTCGGAGATCGCCGCCTGTTCGAGGACGCGCCGGGACATCATTCGGAGGTCCTGGTGGTCGAGCGTGGTCCGGGAAGGCCGGGAGGCCGGGTTTGCCAGGTGCTGGATTCGACTGTGGACCTCGAGACCGTGCTGGCGGCAGTGGAACACCCCGACGAATCGGCGGGGGTGGTGCGGTGCCTGGGGACGAGCGACCAGGCTGCCGGACGTGGCCTTGTGCCCGGCCCCGGGCCCCGACCGGGCCACGAAACGCGCCCTCACCCGGGTTGGTGGCGCATCCGCTCCTCGAGGGTGAGTCAGGGGCTCGTCATGCCCCAGGCGACCCTGTCCCGACGCGGCCTCGCCCGTCTGTCCGATGGCACGGCCCGGGTCGGCGACGGCATCTTCTGGCTCCGGGACAACGAACTCGAGGCCCTCGAACTCAATCCCGCGGAGCAACGTCTGGTCAAGCCCTATCTCCCGGCGGGATGTATACAACCTTTTCGGGCCGGCGCGCCTCGAGGCTGGGTGCTCTACCTTGACCAGGCGGCACGCAAGGCGCTCGAGAAGACGCCCGAGCGGTACCCGGCTCTGGTGTCGCACCTGACGCGGTTTGCGCCGGCCATCACGTCGGAACGAGGGCCGTTTCAACTTCACCGGTCCCGGAGTTCCCATTGGTTCGAGGGGGAGGAGCGCGTCCTGGTGGTGCGCAAGTCGGCGGAAGTATGCGCCGCGCGGGTGCGTGGGCCTCGATACGTGGACCAGGGGGTGAACGTCATCCTGGTCCCGGACGCATCCCAGGCCCGGTACCTCGTGGGCCTCCTGTGCAGCCGTCCGGTACAGACGGTGCTCTACGAGACCAAGCGGCAGGGAAGAATGATCCAGGTGGACAAGGAAACCCTGGTCAACTTGCCCCTTCCCCCGGTTCCAAAACCCGAACCCGACCACGTGGCCGAGGTGACACACGCTGCCCGCAGCGGAATCGGCCCGGTTGTGGCGCTTGCGCTCCAGCATGCCGAGGACCTATCCGGAATCGCTCGAGCCGCACTCGAATGGCTCGTCGCCTCGATCGAGGAACGGCTGGAAATCCTGGCACATCCCGTGGGTCCCACTGTGGCGCGTATCACGCGACCAGGACGTGGCGGGCGGTTCGAACCGGAAATTCCCCTGCATGACCCCGTGGTCCAGGTGCTTCGATCCGGGATCGACACGCTGGTAACGCACCTCATGGCGCGTGCCTCACGCCTCGCCCGTGCGCTCGCACCAGAACCGGATGGCGTTTTTTGTTGGCACGTTCCGGAGAATCGTCGATGATTCTCCCGGAAGGAAGTCGACCGCACCACCGGGCAGCCCCGGCGCAGTGAAGCGCGGGCAAGACCCCGGCAACCAGAGATCCGGGCAATGAGCGACCATTCGGACGACCGCAAGACACCGGCAAGGCCGGAACGGAAGCGCCCGTTCGAGGACTACGTCAAGGCCAAACGCGCCGGAGTGCCCGTGGACCTGTATCCGCTGCCACCAGGGGCTCGAGTGCCTCGAGCACGCCGTGTGTCGCCCATGCAGATCCGCTCCGTTCTGGTACTGTTGGCCGTGGTCGGAGGCGTGTTCGCCTATTTTCACCAGGCCGGCAAGAAGCCCGAAGCCCCGGCGGTCGGGCTCGAAGGCGCCCCAACCTCCACACCGGGACCCACCCCGGTCCCTCATCCGGAGATCCCCGGCGTCCGCGGTGTACAGTACCTCGACCCGTCCAGGGAGGAACACCTCTCCGACTGGCGCAAGGGGATCCTCCGAAAGGGCGATTTCGTCACCGTCATGCCCAATGCCAGGGGCGTGGAATACCTCTACCTCATCTTGCTGGGCACTCGAGACACCTTCAAGCTCGCCCGGATCTATCCGCCCGAGCTGGTCAAGGGCGTCTCACCTCCTCGCAAGTTCGCAGTCAAGAGCGCCACCGCAGGACAGTTCCAGATCCTGCTGCTCGGGACCCAGGAGGACGTCACACGAAGGATTCAGGAACTGGCCCAGAAGGCGAATGCCATGTTCGGCGTCACCGAAAAGGATGACCGGCAGGCCCGTATCAATCAGTTCATGGCAGACTTGAGCACCGAGTTGCCAAGCGGAACCTGGGCCTACCACGCTCTGGACCCCATTCCATACAGGCCTTGACTACATGCCGCACACTCTGAATGATTTTTCCATGAAGACCCGCAATCCATCACCCCATGGAACCCGGAACCATCGACACCCGGACACAAACTTTTTTTCGTCAGCCGTTTTTTTCGCTTTTGCTCCTGGGCGGATCGCATTAACCTTGCAACGGTATCGCCAGTGTTCATGTCAACAAGAAGTTATTATGATGTCCTGGAGGCAGCACGAATGACAGTCAGAGTTCTCGTAACCAGATCCCTGTTCTCGATGACCTGCGTGGCCCTGGCCGGGTTGGTCGCCTGTACACCGGTGGTGAAGGAAGAGGTGGACCAGGCCGAGGTGGTGACGTACAAGCTGGTGGAAAGCGGCACCCTCGAGGTCAAGTTGCGGGGCCAGGTCGTTGCGACGGAGACCTATTCCATCGAGGCGGGGAGCGACGGCAACTGGGTGGTCACGGCGACGCAGACGCCGAGCCAGGAAGGACAGAACGTCCGCAACGTCCGGATGGAGCTTGACAGCACGTACAAGCCCATCCGGTACTCCGAGGATGCGGTGGGGCCGTCTCCGATGGGGATCTTCATCTCCTTCTTGCCCGACAAGACGGTGTTCAACATCAAGAAGGGGGATGAACCTCAGATATCGAAGACCGTGGAGGGGGAATACGACCTTTACGCCGATCCCAAGTTGTATCACCAGCAGGCCATTCTTGCCCGGGCCTATCTGTCCAGGAACACGACCGAGAAGGTGGAGTTTGCGTTGCTTGGTGGGGACAAGTTCATCGCCAAGCAGGAAGAGCCGATCATGGTCGAGACTGATCAGGGGCCGGTGGAGGTTCTTCATCTTCGGTTTGTGCTGAACCATGGGAAGCTGCGGGAGCACGTGTTCGTGAAGGCCGATGACCATCAACTTCTCAAGATTGAAGCGGGCCGCGGTGCTTTGCAGGTGTATCGTAGCGACATCCCGTACGCTTCCGAGTTGACCAGCCGGAAGGCGCGCAAGAAGAAGGCGGAAGAGGAGGCCAAGCCTCAGGCCGCGGGGGAGACCGCGGAGAGCGCCGGGGAGCCCGCGTCGAGCGGCGCGGAGAAGGCCTCGAGCGAGGCGCCTGCCGGGCAGCCTGCGGAGGAAGTTCAGGCCCAGTAGCGGCTCCTGCCCCGACGTTTTTTGTTTCCGCCGCCCCCAAATCTTCTTTCCGCCTCCCGGGGCAGCCTCGGCGCCTCGTGTGTTCGTGTTCGACGCGCGGTCGTGCAGCGTGTCATGCAAGACAATACCAGTGACGTGTGTCAGAAGGTGTGTGGTCCGTCGCAGGAGCTGAGGGTGATTTTTTGGCGGGAGTGTCGGGAGTGTGGAGCGAGTGAGTGGGCCGGGTGGGTCATAGTGTGTCCTGGAGGATCTCGAGGACCATCTTGACCCGGCCGAAGGGAACGGCGACCTGGGCGCCCTGGGTGTGAGGTCTGAGTTGTCGGAGCGTGTCCCTGGCCACCCGGGTACCGACTTCGAGGGCCTCCTCCTTGGTGCGCGCTTTTCTCATCTGGGCCATGATGTGGTCCGGCACCGCGGCTCCGGGGACCTCGTTGTTGAGGAATTCGGCATTTCGGAGCGACACGAGCGGCCAGATACCAGCGATGAGCGGGATGTGCCGGAGGTGTTCGATCCGGCGCAGGAACCGCTCGAAGATGTCCAGGTCGAACACCGGTTGGGTCACAATGAATTCGGCACCCGCCTCGATCTTGTAGTCCAGCCGTTTCAGTTCGTAGTCGAGGTTGATGGCGCCGGGATTCACGCCCACGCCGACCAGGAACCCGGTGGGCGGGCCGATGGGGTTCTGGGCCAGGTCCAGCCCATGGTTCAAGTGGTTGAGCAGGTTGGTGAGACCGATGGAGTCCACGTCGAACACGGCTGTGGCGTCGGGATAGTTCCCCAGTTTGGGGGGGTCTCCGGTCACCGCCAGGATGTTCCGCACGCCCAGCGCCCAGGCTCCCAGCAAGTCCGACTGCATCCCGATCACGTTCCGGTCCCGGCAGGTGTAGTGCAACAGCACCTCGATACCGACTCGTCGTTGAATGAGCAATGCCATCGCCAGCGCGGACATCCGAGAACTGGCTCGAGGCCCGTCCGGGATATTGATTGCATCCACGCCGTGGTGATAGAGGCGGCGGGCATAGCCCAGTTCCTTGTCCGCACTGACGCCTCGAGGGGACACCAGTTCACACAGGGTGACGAAGCGTCCGTCCTCGAGCCGGCAGGCGAGGCGGGATTTTTGGGTCCGGTCGTAGGGCTTGACGTCTGGTGCCCGTTCCACCGAAGGCACGGTGATCTCGAATCGAGCGGTGGGCCGGGACGGCTCGATGGCCAGCACCGCGCGTCGAATCGCCCGGATGTGGTCGGGGGTGGTGCCGCAGCACCCGCCGACAATGGTGGCCCCGGTCTGGATGAGCCGTTTGGAGAACTCGGCCATGTACTCCGGAGATGACAGGTAGATGGTGCGACCCTCGATCACTCGAGGCGTCCCCGCGTTGGGCATGATGGAGATGGGCTTCTCGGTCCGGCCGACCACGTGCTCGAGGGCGTCGAGCATCTCCTTGGAGCCGAGAGCGCAGTTGAAGCCGACCACGTCTGCACCGAAGGCATCGAGTTTTTCGATGGCCTCAGTCACCGGCGTTCCAACCGCCAGGCTCGTGCCGCTGCTGAGCACCATCTGGGCGATGACCGGGAGGTCGCACTCGTCCCGGACCGCCTTGATGGCCTGCTCGATCTCCGACAGGTAGAGAAACGTCTCCAGAATGATGAGATCCACGCCACCTTCGACCAGTGCGCGGACCCGTCGAGCAAAGTCTGCCCGGGCTTCGTCGAGGCCGACCCGACCCAGTGGTTCGATGGGCACGCCCAAGGGCCCGATGGATCCTGCCACGTAGCGGTCCTCTCCTGCCACCTCGCGGGCCAGTTCGGCGCCACGTCGGTTGATCTCGTCCACCTTGGCCGCAAGACCATGAGGCTCCAATTTGTAGGTGCTCGCCCCAAACGTGTTGGTCTCGATCACGTCCGCACCGGCCTGCAGGTAGGCCTCGTGAATCTGCTTCACCAGGTGCGGAGCGCTCAGGTTCAGGGCGTCGTAGCATTGATTGACATAGACGCCTTTGGCGTAGAGCATCGTGCCCATGCCGCCATCGAATACGATGGTGCCGCGGCTCAGTCGCTCTCGGAATGGGATTCTCATTGGCTTTCTCTCCAGGATGGTCTCCCCGCAGCAAGGGCGCACCGCACCCGCCAGGCTCCTCCAGGCCTCGAGTCCAGGGCCGCACCCCAGCCGTCGGGTGGAATGGATACCGTCCGATTGAACGGCGCAGCCTACTACTGTGCCACAGTGAAAGAAAAATGGCACGCCTTTCGTAGCGGCGGGCCAGGCGGTCACGTTCAATCCTGTGAGGGGGGGGCCCGGTGCGGTCCGGGCGGCGCGATACGTGCAGTTTGGGGGTCGCATCGGGCATGGGGGTGTGTTACCATGCTAGAATGTTGGGGTAGGTGCCCGTAGGAGGCCTGCGGCGGAGACCGGGCGAGGGACGGGAACGCCTCGGCGACGCGGAAATCGCAGAAAAGTGTCGAGACGAGTGGTTTGTTGTCGCTGCTCTGGAATTGAGAGGGAACTTCATGCTGCGCGGCGCGGAATGCAACAGCGTCGGCTCGAGCAAGCCTCGGGCCCGGGCGAAACTGGTTTCGAAGCGAATGTGGATCGCAGGCGAGCTTGGTTTTGGAATCCACGTGGCCATTGCCATCTTGGGCATCCTGTTCGTTTCCGGGTGTCAGGACCCGGTGCTCGACCCCCCCAACGTCCAGGACTCCGATGGAGACGGATACACCGCCCTCGAGGGGGACTGCGACGACCGCGATCCCATGATTGGACCCGATGTCGAGGAGGTGTGCAATCTCATCGACGACAACTGCAACGGTCAGATCGACGAAAACGTCCAGATCGAATACTACCTCGACGCCGACCAGGACGGATTCGGCTCCTCATCCATGACCATGGGGGGCTGCACCGCACCGCCCCAGCACGTCGCCAACCGGGACGATTGTGACGACGAGAACGAGTTCGTCAACCCCAAGGCCGCCGAGATCTGTGACGGTATCGACAACAACTGTGACGGCGTGATCGACACCGACGCGGTGAACCGTATCGTCTACTACGCCGACTTCGACGGGGACGGATACGGGAATGCGCTTCAGCCCAAGAAGGGGTGTGAGGTGGAGCGCGGCTACGCCGACAACCCCGACGACTGCGACGACTACTCGGCCGCCACGCATCCCGGGGCCTACGAGGCCTGCGACTACATCGACAACAACTGTGACGGCCAGATCGACGAGGGGCACGACAAGGACGGAGACGGCACACCTGACTGCCAGGGCGTGGAGACCTGTGACGGCGTGGACAACAACGGCGTCGACGGCATCGACGAGGGGTACGACCAGGATGGGGACGGCTACACGCCTCTTTGGTGCGACTGCCGGGAAGATGCGGTGGAGACGTGCGGCAAGGACTGCGACGACCTGAATCCCAACATCAACCCGGATGCCATCGAGATCTGCGATCCAGACAACGTGGACGAGGACTGCGATTTCGTGGCCGACAACGACGACGACAGCGCCGCGGTGAACGGCAAGACCCGTTTCTACGTGGACGCAGATGGAGATGGGTTCGGGGACGAGAACGATCCCGGCCGGATGGAGTGCGACAATCCATCCGACGAAACCACCAAGTATGTGACCAACCCCGACGATTGCGACGATACCGACCCGGAACGAAACCCGGCTGTCCCCGAGGACTGCGATTTCAAGGACAACGACTGTGACCACGTTGTCGACGAGGACTGGACCTACGTGCAGTTTTACGAGGACAAGGACGGGGACGGGTACGGTAGCGACGCGTTCTACGAACTGCGTTGCAAGGCCCCGCCGGGGTACGTGGACAACCCTGATGACTGCAACGACGAAAACGAGTTCATCTACCCGGGAAGCTACGAGGTGTGCAGTGAGGATCTGGTCGACGAGGACTGCGACGGACTCGTGGACGACGAGGATCCCGACTCCATGGTCGGTGTCCCCGAAGGGATCCCCGGTGAGGGGAAACTCCTCTACTATGAGGACGCGGACAACGACGGATTCGGAAACCGCGACGACATGGGAACCTACAAGTGTCACGACCCGTCCTCCGACGAAATGCACTACGTCCTCAACAACCAGGACTGCGACGACTCGGACGCAACCATTTTCTACAACGCTCCAGAACTCTGTGACTACCTCGACAACGACTGCGACGGCCTCGTCGACAACAACGTGGACTACTACATGTTTTTCCCAGACCTGGACCACGACGGATACGGCAACTTCGAGGAACCAGGTTACCTGAGTTGCACCTACCCGGAGGACCAGTCCACCATACTCGTCGAAGTGGACACCGTGGACAACGACAACGACGGCAGGCCGGACGAGATCCTGCACGTCTACAACGTGGAAGACCACGATTGCGACGACACCGCCACCGATGTGCCCCCCGAGGACATCGACTGCTCCATCCCCCCTGCCGACCGGCCTCCCGACTGGGGCGGCGCCTGCGTCAACCCCTCCGCTCCAGAATGGTGTGACCTCATCGACAACGACTGCGACGAACTCATCGACGAACCAGACGCCCAGGATGCCATCGTCTGGTACAGAGACCAGGACAATGACGGCTTTGGTGACCCCAATTCCACCACCACCGCATGCCCGGACGAGGCCCCCGACGGCTACGACGAACTCCTCCCACCCACCGGATATACCGCCGTCGCAGGGGATTGCAACGACAACGACCCGGCCATCAGCCCCGCCGCCGTCGAACTCTGCAACGACTACATCGACAACGACTGCGACAACGAGGTGGACGAGGACAGCGCCGCCGACGCCCTCATCTGGTACCAGGACTCCGACTCCGATACCTTCGGCAATATCGATGTCGCCATCCCCTCCTGCTACCAACCTTCCGGATACGTCCCCGACAACACCGACTGCGATGACAATGCCGCCATGGTCAACCCCGCAGCCACCGAATTGTGCAACGCCGTCGACGACGACTGCGACGGCGTGGTCGACGAACTCGACTCCCAGGATGCCAACACCTGGTGGCAGGACCTCGACGGCGACGGCTACGGCAGCGAAACCATCTACGTGGTCCAGTGCTACCAACCCGATGGATACGTCGCCGACAACACCGACTGCGACGATACCAACCCCAACGCCAACCCCGGTGAGGCGGAAATTTGCGACCCGGACGATGTGGACGAGGACTGCGACGGCAAGGCCGACGACAAGGACACAGACCTCCCTGTCGCCGACCCCACCCGCACCTCTTACTGGCCGGACCGGGACAACGACGGCTATGGAGACAAGACCGAGAGTAGCGTCTTCCTGTGCGACGATCCGTCCACCCCTTCGCTCTCCTACGCCACCAACAAGCAGGACTGCGACGACGGGGACCCTACCATCAACCCGGCGGCAAATGAAACCGTTGGTGATAGCATCGACTACGATTGTGACGGCCAGGAAATCTGCTACCTCGACAACGACGGCGACGGGTACAGACCCAATGCCACCGCCACCATCATTTCTGTGAATACCTTCTGTACCGACGCCCGGGAGGCTTCCGACGCCGCGCCCATCGGCGACTGTGACGACAACGATCCAGACATCAATCCAGATGCCACCGAACAGCCTGCTGACGGCGTGGACCAGGATTGCGACAACAAGGAACTCTGCTACAAGGATTCCGACGATGATGGCTTCCGGCCCAATTCCACGGCCACGGTCGTTTCCGGCGACCTTGATTGCCTGGATCCGACCGAGGCCGAGGCGGACGATCCCATCGGCGATTGCAACGACAACAACGCCGACATCAACCCGGATGCGGACGAGACGATCGGCGACAATGTGGACTACGACTGCAACAATCTCGAGGTGTGCTACAAGGACGCCGACGATGATGGCTATCGCCCGAACAGCACCGCCACCGTGGTGTCCAGCGACAGGGATTGCAACGATCCCACCGAGGCGATGGCGGGTGAACCGGTGGGTGACTGCAACGACGAGGATGCGAGTATCAATCCGGCTGCCGAGGAGATCCCGGCCGACGGGGTGGACCAGAACTGCGATGAGAAGGAACTCTGCTATCTGGACGCCGACGACGACGGCTACCGCCCGAACAGTACCGCCACCGTCTACTCCAACGACCTCGATTGCAACGACCCCACCGAGGCCACCGCCGACCAACCCACGGACGACTGCAACGACAACAACGCCAACATCAATCCCGGGGCGGACGAAATCGTGGGCGACAACGTGGACGAGAACTGCGATGGGACAGAGGTCTGTTACCAGGACAACGACGATGACGGCTACATCCCCGACTACTCCTCCACCGTCAACTCTACTGACACCGACTGCGACGATGTTCAAGAGGGGGTTCAGGGCGACCCGGACGGGGATTGCGACGACGGCGACAGCCAGGTGAACCCGTCGGTCACCGAGATTTGCAACTACATCGATGACGACTGCGATGGTCAGGTGGACGAGGAGGTCACGCACACCTACTATCGGGACGCCGACGGAGACGGCTACGGCGACAAGCTGGACAGCAAGCGAGATTGCTCTGCCCCCACGGGCTACGTCTCCGACAACACCGACTGTGACGACACGGACTCGGCCGTGCACCCCAATGCCAGCGAGGTCTGCAACGGCTACGACGATGACTGCGACACCGAGGCCGACGAGGGCGTCAAGACCACGTTCTACCTGGACAAGGACCAGGATACGTTCGGTGACCCGAACGCCACCACCGACGCCTGTTCCGCCCCAACGGGTTACGTGTCCAACGATGAGGACTGCAACGACGAGGACGCGGAAATCAACCCCGACGCCAACGAACTCCCCGGCGACGAGGTGGACCAGAACTGCGACGACCAGGAACTGTGCTACCAGGATGCCGATGACGATGGCTACCGCCCCAACACCGGCGCCACCCGCGACTCCGGGGACACGGACTGCAGCGACCCGTACGAGGCGGTCGCCGACGATCCCAGCGACGACTGCGACGATACCGACCCCAATGTCCATCCAGGCGCGGTCGAGGTGTTGAACAGCGTCGACGACGACTGCGACGGCGTCGTCGACGACGGCGTCGGTGACCTCGACCACGACGGCTATACTGAAGCCCAGGGAGACTGCGACGACTACGATGCGGACCGGAATCCTGGTGAGACCGAAACCTGCAACGGCATCGACGACGATTGCGACAATGAGGTGGATGAAGGAGTCAAGAATAGTTACTACGCCGACGTGGACGGAGACGGGTACGGAGACCCGGGTAACGATACAGAAGCGTGCGAACTCCCTTCGAGCGGATATGTCACCAACAGCGGCGACTGCGACGATGCCAACGACCAGATCTACGATGGCGCCACCGAGGTCTGTAACGACATCGACGACGATTGCGATGGTCAGGTGGACGAGGATGTCACCCACACCTACTACCAGGACTCCGACGGGGACGGCTACGGTGACCCGAACCAGACCGAGTCGGCGTGTACTCAACCCACAGGCTATGTCACCAATAACCAGGACTGCGACGATACCTCGAGCAGTGCGGCAGACATCCATCCCAACGCCGCCGAGGTCATCGGGGACGGCGTCGACCAGGACTGCGACAACGGCGACCTCTGCTACCTCGATGCGGACAACGACGGCTACCTTTCGGATTCCGGGGTCAGTACCGTGGCATCCAGCGACCTCGATTGCGATGATGATTACGAGGGCGGATCCAGCGATCCTCAAACCGATTGCGACGACGCCGACTCCGACGTCAATCCCGCCGCCACGGAAACCTGCAATTCCGTCGACGACGATTGCGATGGCTCGGTCGACGAAGATGTCGTGAACACCTACTACCACGATTCAGATGGAGACGGATACGGAGTGGATTCCTCCACCACCGAAGGGTGTACGAAGCCTTCGGGCTACGCCCTGGTGGACGGCGACTGCGATGACTCCGACTCCGATTCCTACCCGGGGGCTTCGGAAACGTGCGACGAGGCCGACAACGACTGCGACGGCAACACAGACGAGGGGGTTCAAAGCACTTTCTACAGCGACAGCGACGGCGACGGTTACGGAAACGCTGCCTCCACATCGCTCGCGTGCTCCGCACCCTCCGGCTACGTCTCCGACAACACCGACTGCAACGACTCGAACGCATCGATCTATCCAACCGCCGACGAGTCTTGCAACAGCACGGACGATGATTGCGACGGCGAGATCGACGAGGGCGTGAAAACGACTTATTACCTGGACCGCGATGGCGACGGATACGGCGCCACCGCCGATACGTTCGAGGCCTGCTCCGCGCCCACCGGCTACGTGGAAACCGACGGAGATTGCGACGACACCGACGCCAGTGCATTCCCGGGTGGTACCGAAATCTGCGGGGATGGCGTCGACCAGGACTGCTCCGGCGCGGATTGTACCCCGACGCCCACGCCGACGCCCACGCCCACGCCCACGCCGACGCCCAC
>Ga0256914_1003545_pt1 | contig 12234 bp, 10 predicted proteins | sample HulkmetaG_FD_191571 | JGI IMG/M metagenome (GOLD analysis project Ga0256914, IMG submission 191571) | Hydrothermal chimney microbial communities from Main Endeavour vent field at the Juan de Fuca Ridge, Pacific Ocean - Hulk | ecosystem: Environmental > Aquatic > Marine > Hydrothermal vents ...
TCCCTGTGAGACCCCACGTGGCCCAGGCCTGCGAGCTTCTGGGCCTGGATCCCCTCTATGTGGCCAACGAGGGGAAGATGACGGCCGTCCTCCCCGAGGGGGCGGTGGATTCCTTCCTCCAGGTGGTTCGTTCCCGGCCCGAAGGCAAGGACGCCGCCGTGGTGGGCCGGGTGGAGGAAGGCGGGCCCGGGGTCGTCCTCCATACCCGGGTGGGAGGAATGCGGCCCGTCATCATGCTCGAAGGGGATCCTCTGCCGCGGATCTGCTAGCTTCCTGACGGATCCAGCCTTCTTCCTTCAACCCCCGCCGCCCCGGCCGGCAAAGGGCCCGCCGATCCAGGCGGAACGCCTCCCTCCTTCTGCGAGGCGGTTTCCCTTCCCTGCTCTCATCTGTTTTCCGGAAGAGGAATGGCCAGGTCCACCAGGAGCGGGAGGTGGTCCGAACCCATGGGCGGCCCTGTCCGGCAACGGAGGACCTGCAAAGGGCCCCGAAGGAGACAGTGGTCCAAGGGGATCCTGAGGAAGGAGGGCAGGAAGGTGGGCCAGGTGGGGAGGATCCCGAAAGAGATGCGGGCGTTCCTCAGTCCCGCGGCGGCGGCCATCTCCCTATACGGCGCCGACCACATGGAAGCGTTCAAATCACCCAGGAGGATGGCCGGCCCGGGATGGGCTTGGAAATAGGTTCCAACCGCCTGGAGCTGGGAATCCCTCGAGAATGCGTTCCATGCCCCTATCGGTGGAGGCGGATGGGTCACGAGCACGCGGAGGGAGGAGCCCTTCCAATGGAGGACGGCGGTGACGCTCGGGACCCCCGCTGCTCCCAGGGAGATGACTTCGCTCTCTTTCAAGGGGTGGCGGCTCAGGAGTGCGATTCCGAAGACTCCCGGCCTCGGGCGGGCGATTCTGAAGGGGTAATCCCCAAAGAGAGGCTCGATCGCCTTCCACCAGGAAGGGGTTACTTCCATGAGACCCAGGAGATCGGGCCTCTCCTTTCTTACCAGGGCCAGGAAAACCTTCTTGTTCCGGTTCCCCCCGTAGAGATTGCAGGAAAGAGCCCGAAAGACACGGGTCTTGCCGGAAGGAGGAGGGACCGGGGATGGAAGGTACCAAGGAGCCAGGAGGAAGAGGTTCCAGGCAAGTGGAGGGAGGGCCAGGAGGGCGGTCCGGCGGGCCCTGCCCAGGTAGAGGAGGACTCCTCCCGCAGAGGAAACCGGGAGGTAGGCCGCAGGCCAGTGGGAGAAGAGATCCAGGAACCAGAACCAGGAGCCCAGGAGTCCGGCCAGGCCGCCCGCCCACGCCCCGAGCAGGAAAAGTCCTCCTGCGAGAACGAGGGTCCTCCGGAGGGGGGTTCTCGAGTTCGGGGGCCGCAATTCTCCAGGGGAAGGATCCGGCATGGTCCCGGCATGGTCCCAGGAATCTTCCGGCGTTTCATCCGAAAAGAAGGAGCTTTCGACGGCCGGTCCTGGACGGGAGGAGGCCGGGCTGAAATCCTGGTGCCGGCGCAAGAGCGCCTGATGGGAGGAGTCATGTGGCAGTTGAGGTTCAAGCGGTTCCTCGGAATGGGCGCGGGCCTCCTGGTGCTCCTGGCCGTCCTGGCCGGGCTCGTGGAGGTCCTTTCCATCCTGGGGGGAGGAAAGAGGGCCGACAGGTTTTCCTTCCAGGTCCTTTTCAAGGACGTCCAGGGCCTGAGGAAGGGAAGCCGGGTGGTCTTCAGGGGAATGGAAGTGGGAACCGTGGGGGGGATGGCCCCGGCGAGGGGGGGGCTGAGGGTCGCCGTTACGGTCTACATGAAGAAAGAGGACGCCTCCCTGGCCGGGACGACCACCAGGGTCTGGGTGGTCCGGCCCAGGCTGGGATTCCTGTCCCACCAGCTTTCCGGGCTGGACACCCTGGTGAAGGAGAGCTACCTCCGGATCCTCCCCGGCAGGGGCGGGAGACCCTTGGAGGAGGGGGAGACCCTCCTGGGCCTGGAGTCTCCGCCCCCTGGGCTTGCCGAGGAGGAGCTGGAGGACCCCCTTCCGGGGGACCTGGTGGGCCGGGTTCTCTTTCCCCGCAATCACGGCCTCGGCCCGGGAAGTCCCGTGACCTTTCGGGGGATGCCCGTGGGAAAGGTCCGGCGGGTCACCCTGGTGGACCGGGGGAAGGCCGTCCTGGTGATCTTCCAGGTCTCCCGGGCGAAGAGGCAGACCGTTCGGCGGGGCAGCCGGTTCTGGATCACCAGGCCCACCCTCAGGGGCGGCGTCCTCGAGGGCTTCTCCCTGGAGGACCTGGACAGCGTCTTCTTCCCCTCCCTGGCCTATGATTCCCCCTCACCGGAAACGTCCCCTCCGGCTCCGGACGGCGCCCTCTTCGTGGGTTCCCCGGCCCGTCCGGGGCGGAAGGAGTCCTGGAACGGGAAGGCCGTGGATCCTGCCTCGGCGGAAGCGGCGGCCAGGGACCTGCTTCCGCCGAAGGAAGCTCTTTCCCCCTGGGTCAGTGTCCTCTACCGGGCCGTGGACAAGGATACCATCACCGCCGACGATCCCATCGAAGGGGAAGGAGAGGGGGTCCTCTACCGGGGAAGGACGGGGGACTATTTCGTCCTCACGGGGAGATCGGCCTCGGACGGGCGGTGGCTCATGGAAGGGCACTGGTACGACCGCCTCCGGATCGCCCGGGAAAGGATCCAGGTCACCCTGTCGGACGGAAGGATCATCGATGCGGAAAGGGCCTGGATCTCGAAGGACCGGGACCTGGCGGTCCTCCGGTTGAAGCCTGCCGGCGGGGTCGTCAGGGGAAAGCTTCCTCCCTGGAAGGAATACCTCTCCTTCGAAGAAAGAGAGGGGACCCCCGGGCGGAAGGGTCACTGGAAGGGGCCGGTCCTGGCGAAGGACGAAGGGAGAGCCTGGGCGGTCCTTGGGATGGCCAGGTATCGTCCGGGGACCCCTTCCACGGCACCCTTCCGCCTGGTTCCCGCCAGGTTCCGCCCCGCCGGGGGGGACGGAAAGTAGCCATGGCCGCCTCCATCGTGTTCCGGAGGTTCTCCCTCGGCTTCCGGTCTCCCGGGGGAACGGCCTGGATCTTCAAGGACGTGGATCTCGAGATTCCGCCGGGCCGATTCTACCTCCTCCGGGGGCCGAGCGGGGCCGGGAAGAGCACACTCCTGGACCTCCTGGCCGGGGAGTTCTCTTCCCTGGATCCCTCCCGGGTGATGCAGGGTTCATTCCGGGTCCTGGGTCCCGGGGGCCGCAAGGCCCGGGTGGTGACCCTCTTCCAGCAGGACGGCCTCTGGGACGATCTTTCGGTGGTGGAGAACGTCCGTCTTCCCGCCCGGGCCTCGGCGGAAGATGCGGTCGAGCTGTTGGAAAGGTTGGGGATCGATCCCCCTCCCGAGAGGGTCTCCAGCCTTTCGGGGGGACAACGCCGGCGGGTGGCCCTGGCACGGGCGATCGCCTTCCGGCCGGACCTCCTTCTCCTGGACGAACCTGCCGCCGGGTTGGACCGGGCGGCGGAGGAGAGAGTCCTCCGGGAGGTCTCCCGGGCCTTCACGGAGCGAGAGGGGGCCCTGACGGTGATTCTCTGCTCCCACGGGGTCGAGGCGGCACGGAGGGTGGTGGACGGGGAGATCCTGGTGCCGGGAGACGGAAGGATCCTCCTGGGCCCTCCCGGCGGGGAGCTCCCCCCGCCGGGGGAGAGGCCCAGGTCCGGGAAAGAGGAGTCTTTCTTTCTTCTTCCTTTCCTGGCTGCCCTGGCCCGGGGGGGGCTCGGCCTGGTCCAGGTCCTCGGCGCCCTTCCCCTGGAATCGCCTCTGGCGTCGATCCGGCAAGGAGGGAAGAGGATCCTCCAGGGCCTCCTCTTCCTGGTGCTTGCCGGCTTCTTCCTTGGGGCCCTCTCCCTCCACTTCCTCCTGGGCAGCGATCCTCTCCACGGGGCCCTGGTCTCTCCCCTCCTCGCCGGGGCGGGGAAGGTCCTTCTCGCCGTGGTCGTCCCCTTCCTCGGGGCCATCCTCTACGCCGCTCCCGCCGTGGCCGGCACCCTCGCCCGGGTGGGGAGCATGGTGCGGGACCGGCAGTTGGCTTCCTACAGGGCCCTGGGCAGGTCCGTCCGGGCCGAGTTCCTCTCTCCCTTGTTGTGGTCCCACCTGATCGCTCTTCCCGTCCTCACGATCGCCATGGCCGCCGCGGGAATATACGGAGCATGGTTCGCCGGGCTTCTCTCCAAGGGGATCTCCCTGGAGAGCTTCCTCCCGCGCTTCCTGGCGAACCTGGAGGGCCGGGACGTGGCTTTCGGCCTGGTCAAGGCCCTGGGATCGGCCTTCCTCCTCACATGGATCCCCTGGCAGGCCGCCAGCCGGAAGGGCCTTTCTCCCGAGGACCTGGACAGGGCCTCCCTGAGGGCCTGGATCTTCACGGCCCTTTCGGTCCTCTTCTTCCAGGGATTGCTCCTCTTCCCGCAAATCGAGGGCTGAGCGGGCCCGGGAGGTCCCCGCCGGGAAGGGGGGGCTGGGGAAGGAAAGGGCCGCCGGCCGGGACCGGGGGCGCTCCGCCGAGACCTTCCTTGCTTCGTCCCGGCGGGGACACCTAGAATTTTTCTTTCTGCAGCTTTCTCTCTGGATCCAAGGAAAGGTGCGTCCCATGGCCGAAGAACCTGTCAGCCCGGAGCGAGACCAGGCCGCCGACGAGGGTGGTTTCTTCCAGGAGTTGATGTCCACCCTCAAGAAGGAACTGATCGATCCCTTCATCCACTTCGCCAAGGCCCCGCGGGCTCTCTGGGGGATCAATCTTTCCTACCTCCTCGAAGGGCTCGTCTACTTCGGGATTCTTACGGTTTTAGGGAAATACCTCTCCGACGACGTGGGCCTCTCGGACCTCCACGCCGGGTGGGTTTACAGCCTCTTCACGGGCGGAATCACGGCGGCCATGCTCATCCTGGGCGGGGTGGCCGACAAGATCGGCGTGAGGAAGGCCTTGCTCGCCGCCCTGGGGTTGATGGTGTTCGGGCGTTTCCTCCTGGCCGCTTCGGGGACCTTCTTCGAATACCACCTTGGGGCGGGCTCCCCCATGTTCTTCTTCGTCCTGGCCGGGCTCTTCCTGGTGGTGGTGGGTTACGGCATGTACCAGCCCGCCTCCTACGCCGGGGTCAAGGAGTTCACCAACAAGAAGACGGCCGCCATGGGCTACGCCATGATCTACGCCGTCATGAACCTGGGGGCCTTCTTCTCGGGCCTGCTTTCACCGCCGATCCGTAAATCCTACGGGATCGCCGGCGTCTTCTGGGTCTACGTGGGGCTCACCTTCCTGGCCTTCCTGGCCGTCTTCGTCCTTCTCTCCAAGCGGGCCGCCGAGGCCGCCCGGGCCCAGGTCCAGGAGGAGAACGAGAATTTCTCCAGGGAAGAGGGCGGGGAGGAAAAGGAGGAGAAGGAAGGCGGGGAAGAGGAGGAACCCACCGAGGAGCCCGGGGAGAAACGATCCTTGAAGGAGCCGGTGACCATTCTCTTCGGCGTCGGATTCGCCGCCGTCGTCGCCCTTCTCCTCTACCTTGTGATCACCAGGAACATCCCTCCCCTGGAGAAGGTCTACCTGGACTACCAGGAGATCACCTCCAAGGCCATCCGGGAGATGGACAAGGCCCTGGTGCCCCCGGAGAAGAGGAAGCCTTCTTCTCCCGGCGAGAATCTCAAGGAACCGAACGTGGTCCTGGAGGAGGCGGCCCAGGGGATCCGGGACCTGGCGCCCGAAGTGGAGCCCCCTTCGGGAGGATCGTACAAGCTGGATCCTTCGGTCTTTCCCATGGCCCGCGCCTCTCTCGACGGGGACGCCCGAATCCTCGTCGCCCTGGCGGGGAGGCCCGATATCCGGGAGAGGCTCTCCCTGAAACCCGAGGTCTCCCGAGGGGCGGACAAGTTCCTTCGTTCCTTCGCCGTGACGGTCATGGCCGCAGCCTACGGCCTGGAGGCCGAGGTCGACGGGGAGACTCTGCACAAGCTCCGGCTCCGCCTGAAGAGGGTCAAGGAGGAGATCATCCCCATGGATCCGTCGGACCGGAAGGATGCCTTGACGATTGCCGCCCTCCCGCCCGCCAAGATGCTGGATCGGCTGGCCCTCGAGTGCGAGGATACGGCAGGGCGGATCGATAGCCTGGTTCCACCCCCCCGGAACGAACCTTTCCGGGACATCCTGATCCAGGAGGCTGAGACTTTCAGGAACATCGGCCTCGCCCTGGAGCGCAGCGGGGTCGGCCCCGTGGGACGGAGGTTCCTCTCGGAGCGGCTCTTCTTCTCCGCCCTGCTGGCCAAGGACGCCGGCGACATGGTGAAGGTCGCCGGAGATCCGGAGGTGAAGGCCGGCGGGAAACCCCTGGTAGGCAAACTCGGGGCCCACGCCCTGACCAGGATGCACGAGATGGGGAGGGCCCTGGCGGACATCCTTCCCGAGGCGGCCGTGGCCCCCTGGAGCACCAGGTTCCGGGACTTCCTCCTGCGTTACGGCATCCTCTCGCTCGTCGGGCTCTTCTTCCTGGTGGGGCTGATTTGGAGGATCCTCCACCTGAGGCCGGACCACCCCTTCCACAACGGGAAGTTCACCTTCTTCATCTTCTCCCTGATCCCCGTCCAGACCCTCTTCGCCCACAACTGGCTCACCATGCCCTACTACATCAACCGGGCCTTCGGGGGCACGGACGTGGGGGAGAATTTCGAATTCTTCTCCAACATCAATCCCATCCTGATCTTCGTCCTGACACCCCTCGTGGCGGCCGTGACCTCCCGGGCCAAGGTCTACACCATGATGGTGCTTGGGACCCTGGTGATGGCCCTGCCCACCTTCCTGTTGGCCTTGCCGCCCTCGCCGGTGTTCCTGCTGGTCTACATCCTCCTCATGTCCGTCGGCGAGGCCATGTGGTCCCCCCGGTTCCTCCAGCTCGTGGCGGAGATCGCCCCGGAAGGAAAGACCGGCGCCTACATGGGAATCGCCCAGCTTCCCTGGTTCCTGACCAAGGTGGTGACGGGCTTCTACAGCGGGTATTTCCTCTCCCAGTATTGCCCCAAGCTCGGGCCACAGAATCCCGGCACCCTCTGGTTCATCTACGGTTGCATCGCCATGCTGACGCCCCTGGCCCTGATCGCCGCCAAGGGTTGGATCGCCGCCAACCTGGAGGAGAAACACAAGTAGTCCCCCCGGCCGGGGTCCGGGGCCTCCCCGGGTCCCGGCCGAGAGACTCTCGGGAGCGGGAAGGCCTCCCTACCGGGAGGGGCGGCCCGCCGGGGGGATCCCCAGGAGGGATTTCATCCATGCCACGGGGTCGGCCTCACGGCCGCGGGAGGTGAGGCGCTCCCGCACCTCCTCCAGGTCCCTCCTCTGGCGGGAAAGGGCGGTTTCGTCGTCCCAGAGCCGGGCGGCTGCACGGGCAAGGCTCTCCTCCTCCCCGCGGACGAGGAGAAGCTCCGGCACCACTTCCCTTCCTGCGGAAAGGTTGGCCGCCGCCACCCAGGGGACGGAGAGAAATCGGTCTCCCAGAAACCTGAAGAAGGGAGAGGAGAGGGTGTAGATCACGACGTTGGGCGTCCCCGCCAGGGCGGCCTCCAGGGAGCCCGTACCGGACTTCACCAGGGCCAGGCGGGCCCCCTCCAGGAGGGCCCTCAAGTCGCCCGTGGTCTCGATCTCCTCCCCGCCGGGGATCTCCGCCAGGAGTCGCCGGGCCTTCTCCAGGCGTCCCGGGTCGTCCTGGCCTACCACGGCCCGGAAGGTCCTTCCCTCCTTCCTGAGGATCTTCACGGCCGCCGCCATGACGGGAAGGTTCCCCTCCTGGTCGTGGGGCCTGCTTCCCGGCAGGAGGGCCAGGGTGGGGGGATCCAGGAAAGGATTCTCTCCTTGCCCGGGGGGGGAGGGGCGGAAGTCCCATTTTCGGGCCAGAGGATGACCCGCCCATGCGGCGTGGATACCGCCCCGGCGGAAGAAGGGGGCTTCGAAGGGAAAGAGGGTGAGGGCCCCGTCGCAGGCCCGGCGGAACCGCCTCATCCTCCAGGGAGCCCAGGCCCAGAGCTGGGGACAGACGTAGTAGAGCACGGGGATCCCGGCCTTCCGGGCCTTTTCTCCCACGATGAGGTTCAAGGCCGGGGAGTCGATCAGGACCGCCAGGTCCGGCGGATCCCGCCGGAAGAGGGCGAAGGTCCTGGCAAGGACTCCCAGGAAGAAGGGGATCCTGGCCAGGGCGGGGCCGAGCCCCATGACGGGGCGGCTGGTCAGGTCCGCCAGGAGTTCCACTCCCTCCCGGGCCATGGCCCTCCCTCCAAGGCCGCACCACCGGGCCTCCAGGCCGGACCGGGCGGCCCGGTCGAGGAGGTCCAGGGCGTGGGCTTCTCCCGAAACGTCCCCCACGGAGAGGAAGATCTTCGGCGGGCGGTCCCCCGGAAGGGGGGGGGCGAAGGGAGGCCTCGGCGGCGGGGGGGGCGGGCTCTCCTCCCGCTCCAGGAGGATGGCCCGGTTTTCCTCCCTCCCTGTGGGGGTGAGAAGGAGTCGGAAGGGAAAGAGAAGGGCCCTGAGGGCTTCCCTGGGGAGGAGGAGCCCCGTCTCCAGCCTTTCGGCGGGGCCGGGTTCCGGAAAGGGGGAATTCATTTGAGTTCGCCCCTGACGAAGCGGACGTGGGCCGCCAGGTAGACTGCGAGGGTGGCCGCCAGGAGGGGGAGCTCGATCCGGAGGAAGGGCAGGCCTTCCTTGCCGGAGAGAATGGGGTAGTAGACTTCGAAGTCCGAGAGCTTGAAGAAGGAGACCACCCGGACCTTCTGGACGAAGTATAGGGCGAATTCGGTGGCGATGAAGAGCCCGACGGCGAAGGCCGTGCCCGCCTGGGTGCGGAAGAAGGTGGAGGCCAGGACGGTCAGGGCCAGGAAGAAGTAGACCACCAGGGTGGCGTGGATGGAGCACAGGAGGATGGGCCCAGCCGGGAGGGTCTCCTTCACCAGGGGGCTCAGGACCAGGAGGGAGAGGGAGGAGAGGAAGATTCCCGCCGCCAGACCCAGGGCCGGAACCAGGGTCTTCTCCAGGAGGATCCGTCCGCGGGAGGCGGGAAGGGAGAGGAGGAGCTCCAGGGTCCGGTTCTCCCTTTCCTTGGCCAGGACGAAGGTCCCCAGCAGGAGGGCCCCGGCGATTCCCATGATGTCCACGCCCTTGAAGAAGTGTTGCAGGGTGATGTAGGCCGGGTAGCGTTGGGCCGGGTCCACCAGGGAGAGGAAGGGCTTCTTCAGGAAGTCGAAGGGAATGAGCTTGCCCAGGACGGAGAGGAATCCAAGCCGGGAGATCTCGGCCAGGACGTCTCTCAGGTCCCCCCACCAGAGGACCGCCACGAGGAGCATCAGTTCCAGCACGAGGAAATAGGCAAGTTGGATCCCGGCGGTCTCCCGGAAGGTCTTCTTGAGGATCATCCCTCTCCCTCCCCGGCGGATTCCAGGTAGAGCCGCCGGTAGATCTCCTCCAGCTCGGCCCTTCCCCAGAGGAGGGCTTCCACGGGCTGGTCCGCCAGGGCGGCCACCAGGGCCTTGGGCTCCCCCGGGGGGGTGATGTGCACCCAGCCCCTCCGGACTTCCCAGGTCGAGCCGGGGGGCAGGGTGAGATCCTCCGGGCGGAAACCCTCGGCCAGGCGGACCCGGACTCTCTTGGAGAGGTCCCTCCTCAGGGATTCCACCCGTTCGTGGGGCACCACTCTCCCCTCCAGGAGGAAGAGCATCCTGTCGCAGACCTTTTCGATGTCGGCCAGGTGGTGGGAGGAGACCAGGATGGTCCTTCCCTTTTCCCGCAGGAGATCCAGGGCGTCCATGAACTGGGCCCGCATGGTGGCGTCCAACCCCCGGGTGGGTTCGTCCAGGAGGAGGAGTGGGACCGGAGCGGACAGGACGGCGCAGAGGGCCAGCTTCTGTTTCATTCCCGCCGAATAGGTGCGGACCTTTCTCTCCAGGGGGAGTTCGAAGAGCCTGGGAAGACGCCTCTCCAGTTCTCCGTCCCTCCCCTCCCGGAAGGAGGCGAGGAAGTCCAGGAACTCCCGGCCCTTCATGTGGAGGTAGATGCTCGTCTCGCCCGGCAGGTAGCTCAGCCTCCTTCGGACCTCCAGGGGGCGGAGGAGGGGATCCAGGCCGTCCACCAGGATCCTTCCCGACGTGGGCTTCAGGAGCCCGCAGATCATGCGCATCACCGTGGACTTGCCCGCCCCGTTGGGCCCGACGAAACCCGTGACAGAGCCCCGGGGGACGTGGAATTCCGCTTCCCGCAAGGCCAGGAGGGCGCCGAAACGCCGGGAGAGTCTTTCGGCTCGGATCAAGGGAGGCCTCAGTTCCTCTCGATGATGGGCCGGTTCAGGTCCGGGCGGTGGATGATCTTCCTCGAGGGAAGGACGTCCCTCCTGGTGAGCATGCACTCCTTCAGGTCCCGGAGACCGGCGACGCAGAGCCATTTCCTCCCGGAGGGGCGGAGGACCGCCGTTCCCTTCACCAGGCCCAGGAGAGAGAGGCCCCCGGCCTTTCCCTTCCGGAAGATCCCCGCTCCCGCCTGGGTGGGGTCGAGGCGGAGACCCGAAGGGAGGGCGTAGACCTCGCCGAAGACCCCCTTCTCCCGGACCAGGTGGGTGTAGGCGGTCCAGACCTTGCCGTTCCTCATACCCATCAGGAGGAGTTCCTCCCCCGGCTTGGGCCAGGTCACGGCGATGGGGACGCCCTGGTGGCGCACGTCCATCTCCAGGCGGAAGAGTCCACCTCCCGCGGGCCGGATCCGTGCCGTTTCCTCGTAGGGGATGTCGCCGTAGAAGAGCAGGACCTGGGCCCTTCCCTCCCGGGCGGTGGTCCCAAGGAAGAGCACCCCGTCGGTGGTGGAGACGCCCAGTTCCGTTCCTCCCCTGGTCCGGACCTCCACCATGGGGTGGATCTTCCCCCGGATCGCGCATCCTCCGAGGAACAGGATGGCCAGGGCGAGTACCGCCGGGACTCGGATGGGGAGCATCCAGGCTGGCCGCACGGCGCCTCCTTGTGCTAGGTCCGTCTCCTGGAGGCCGGGACCTCCTCGTCCCGGCAGGCCAGCATGCTCGACCAGGCGGGCTCCCAGGTCAAGGAATTGCCGCCTTCCTTCAGTCGCCCTTCTTGGGCTCCTTGGCCGCCCCGGCGGGCTTGGAGGCCTTGGTCTCGCCCCCCGAGGACTTCTTCTCCCCCGTCTTGGCCTCCTCCTTGGATGGCTGGGACTTGTGGGAGGCCGTGGCCTTCCCGTTTCTGCGCTTGTAGTCCGTCTCGTAGAACCCAGAGCCCTTGAAGATGATCCCCGAGCCCGTGCCGATGAGCCGGACCAGGGCCATCTTGCCGCAGGAAGGACACTTCTTCTTGGCCTTCTCCGTCATGGACTGGAAGAGGGCGAAGGTGTGGCCGCAGGCTTTGCACTTGTAGTCGTAGGTAGGCATGGCTCAATCCTCCTGGGGCTCCGGGCCTTCGGGCTCGGCGCGATCCTCGGGCTCCGGGGGAGGGGTCCCTTCCTTCCTCGGGGAGTCCTGGGGTTCTTTCGACTTCTTCTCTTCTTCCTCTTTCTCGGCCGATCCGGGCCTCTCGCTCACCACCACCTGGGCGTGGCGAAGGACCCGGTTCTTGAGCTTGTATCCTTTGCGGAGGACGTGGGTCACAACGCCGGGGGGAACCTCCTCGGTGGGGTGGACCTGGACGGCGTCGTGGTAGAGGGGGTCGAAGGGCTTTCCCTTGCCGGGGACCTCCTCCACGCCGGCCGAGCCGAGGAGGGCCTTCCACTGGTCCTGGACCAGCCGGAGACCCTGGACCAGGTCCTCCACGGAGCCTCCCTTCTCGGCGGCTTCCAGGGCCATGTCGAGCATGTCGAAGAGGTGGAGCACCTCGCCGAAGGCCAGGGCCTTGGCCTCTTCCCTCAAGGCCTGTTTCTCCTCTTCCACCCGGCGGCGGTAGTTCTCGAATTCCGCGATCCGCCGGAGGACCTTCTCTCTGGCCTCCTCCAGCTCGGCCTTGGTCCTGGCCAGCTCCTCCTCGCACTGGACGGCCGCCCGTTTCCAGGAGACCCGGCTCCTCTTGCGGGCGCTCTTCTCCGCCTCGGAAGAGCCCTCCTTCCGGGACCCCCGGGAGGGAGACTCCCCGCCTCGATCCTCCCCGGATGGCTTCTCCTCCCCGGCGGGAGGGGGCGGGTTCTCCCTGGGCTCTTCGTCCTGCAGATCTTTCTTTTCTTCTTCCATCATCCTTCCCCGAAGAAGTTGCGGACTTTGCGGAAGA
>Ga0256914_1003546_pt1 | contig 12233 bp, 10 predicted proteins | sample HulkmetaG_FD_191571 | JGI IMG/M metagenome (GOLD analysis project Ga0256914, IMG submission 191571) | Hydrothermal chimney microbial communities from Main Endeavour vent field at the Juan de Fuca Ridge, Pacific Ocean - Hulk | ecosystem: Environmental > Aquatic > Marine > Hydrothermal vents ...
ATTATTCTTCTTTTTTATTCTCTGTATTCTTTTTATTTTCGATATCTTTTGCATATAAAAAATATACTGAGTATTTTGCTTCTCGGAATATTGGAATTTCACGAATGCTTGTAATTGGAGCTGGAAAAAATGCAGAAAAAATTATTACAAATTTGTTAAAAGTAAATTCTATTCATAAGCCTGTTGCTATATTAACCCCGTATGGATCAAAAAAAAAAGAAATATTAGGAATTAGAATTTTTGGAAAACTTGACTCATTAGAAAGAATTTTTATACAAGAGAATATTCAAGAGTTATTTTTATGTGAGGCAATCGAACATTCAGAAAATCTTGCTTCGTTTTGTCAAAACAAAGGTGTCGTTTTACGAACTTCTCTAGAAACAATAGGTATAAATCATTCACAAATTGAAACAGATATCATTGGAAATACAACATTTTTAACACTTCAGCAGTCTTCCCTTTTTGGGTGGGGACAGTTTTTAAAACGATTATTTGATATTATAATTTCTAGTTGTATTTTAATATTTTCATCGCCATATATAGTTTATTTGTTACTATTTAATAAAAATATTTTTAAAAAAATAGAATTTTCAAATGGAGTAGAAACTAGCTTTTTAGGATATGACAATTTTATATTATTATTTATATCTGTTTTGAAAAAAGATATTAGTATTGTAGGTCCTAAATTATTTACTAAAATAGAATGCTCAAAAATATTTAAAAAAGATAAAAGTCTTGCATCTTCTCGGTTTATTTTAAGACCTGGTATCTTTTCTCCTATTTCTTCAATTCATAAAAAACCTCAAGCTTCTTATGTTTTAGATCTCATTACATTAGAAACTCAATATATTCGAAATTGGAGTTTTTTTACAGATATTAAAATAATAATCAGCAATATTAAAAACTATCTTTAAATAAATATATTACTGAGTATGTCTATTGGCATCAAAATGAATATGTTCTATAATTTTTCTAAATGTTGATTTTGGAGCATTTTGTTTTTTTCTAATTGATAAAATTTCATGATCTGATTTTCCTTCAATATGAAAATGTAAATAAATAGCTATGCATAAAAAAATTGTTGCAATGATGGCTACGAATAAAAATGCTGTTTGTATGCCATAAAATTCTGCAATAGTTCCGAGTCCTACGGAACCAATAATTGCACCAAGTGCTTGGAAAAATAATTCCAATTGTACTACTGAATGTTTTTCATTTTCTTGCGCTAAATTTCCAGCAAGGCCCAATACTGAAGGCTGAAGTAATGCTAAGCATAATGAAATAATACTGCTGGCAATGGCAATCTCTATTGGTTGATTTGTTGTTGTTAAAAAGATAAGTGGTAATAGTGATAATGCGATTCCGTAGACGATAAGTGTTAATTTATTATATTTATCAGCAAGGTGTGAAAATATATATGTAAATACCATAGGAAGTAACATAAAAGCACTTAATAGAAAAATTTGGAAGAGAGGTAGTCCTAAATCTTGAGCCAATAATGGAACAAATAACAAGCTAATTCTGGATGTCATCTCCATAAACATAACGAGTATTATTGAATAATTTAATTCTGACGAATATGTTTTCATTTTTTTAAATGTGCTTACAAAAATTTTATCTTTTATGACAACATCTTTTGTATCTTTCCAGATATTTTTAAGATTTATCTTCTTAAAGTTTTTAATTTTTTCTGTAAATAAAAAATATAAACTCAACCATAGTCCTGCAGTTACCAAATACACATGTGCTAAAGATATTTTTTCAACAAGAAATAATATAAATCCTCCGGTAATCATTCCTGCTGCCCAAAAACTATAACTAGCTGCAACATTTTTTCCTAAGATAGCACCTGCATTTTCTTTTGTAATTTCATTCATTAAAATATTTTGTTTTGTATTTTTTCGTAAAATAAATGCAATTCCATTGATTAAGGATGCTATTAATAAGGGGATTGCAGAGTGTGTAATTCCTGCAATAAAAAATCCAATAAAAACAAAAAATACCATTATGTATGATATAAATAATGCTTGGATTAATGGAATATGATTTAAAATTCTATTTAAGAAAAAAATAGAAAGTAAGCCAATTGCTGACTTGAATGCAAAAATCAAACCAACAAATAGGTAGTCATCTACTACAGAGTTTATAAAAACTGAATACAGGGGGTCTACGAGTCCCCAGATGAAAACTTCGATGGAAGTCGCTAAAATAACCCAATTTATAATTTTTTTATGTTGATTGTTATTTTCAAAATCCTTTAAATTATTCATTTTTTTATACTTATTGCTTTTTTTTTGATACTTGTATCATTTTATTATATTTAATTTTTTAGAATTTGACAAGAGTCTTTTCTGTTTCAAAATTTATAATATTTGTTTTATTAGGTTTATAAAATAAATTGGTAAAGAATTTTAAAAAAGTTTTGGAAAAAACACTTGCTAAAGTGTATGTTTTTTGTGAAAATATTATGGCAAGGCGACTTGTAAAAAAATAACTATGGTGCACGCCTGAGTAGCTCAACTGGATAGAGTACCTGGCTTCGAACCAGTTGGTTGGGGGTTCGAATCCCTCCTCGGGCACCATTTTCAAAATTATGAAAAAATAGTTATTTCTGGGCGGATACCAGAGCGGTCAAATGGGGCAGGCTGTAACCCTGCTGGCTTATGCCTTCGTGGGTTCGAATCCCTCTCCTCCCACCAGTTTAGAATTCTAAAAAAACACTTCAATTTATTTTGAAGTGTTTTTTTGTTGAAATAGAGATTATTGAAAATTTAAGAGAATTTGTAAATTGTAATTGGTTTGATTTTTTTAATATTTATATGTTATAGTAGGGAATTGGCATATAAAATTTGATTTTCCTTCATTTATACAATATATAAATCTTTTTAATAATTCCGCCTATTACGGTTTCCCATACATTAACTTCTTTTGTTGTCGTATTTAAAGCTTATATAATAAAAAATAGTGCATTGTAATAATACACTATTTGAGTTCTGGCTTATACCTTTTGATCTTTATTCGCCGCAGCCATAATCTTGTAATTTTTTCTAAAGTAATGATAGCATACAAGATTTAAACAATGAATAAAATTTGATTGTATTATTTGAATTTTATGGCTGTTACGAAGAGGTAACTTCGTTAAATGCAAGTTCAATTGGAGTATCTCTGTCAAATACAGAAACAATAACAGTTAGTCGTCCTTTTTCAATATCAACATCAGATACTTTTCCTTCGAATGAAGCGAATGGTCCTGTATTAACAGTTACAAGATCTCCTTCTGAAAATGCTTGTTTAAATACTGGTTTTTCTTCTCCCATTCTATGTTCTATTAGTCCAAATTCTTCTGGAGTTACTGCAACTGGTGTATTTCCAGCTCCAACAAATCCTGTAACATTTGGAGTATTACGTACCAAATACCAAGAATCATCAGTAACAATCATATCAAGAAGAACATATCCAGGGAAAATACATTTTTTTCGAGATACTGGTTTTCCTTGACGCATATGAACCTCACTTTCTTTTGGAACAACTACATCAAAAATTTTATCTTGCATATGAAATGTTTCCATTCGTGTTAAAATTGATTTTTTTACAGCATCTTCATATCCAGAATATGTATGAATTGCATACCATTGTCGCCCTTGAGATGAATCTTGTCGTCCTTTTTGAACTCGAGCAAAATAATCTACAGATTCTGATTTTGTTTCATTTTCTGTGTTATTGTTTTCTAATATTTCTCCTGTTTCTAGGTCTATATTTTCTAAATTTTTAGTGATATCTGTCATAGTTTCTTTGTGATATTCTTAGTTATTATATAGTGGCATACAAAGCAGAAAATGCTCCGCTTAAAATTGAATCAGTAAAGAAGAATAAAAGTGTGAATAATACTAAAAATGAAAGTGTTATTTTTGTTAGTCTGATAACTTCTTTTTCTGTTGGCCAAGTTACATTTTTTAATTCGTGAACAGCTCCTTGAAAATAATTCATGGTTTTTTTTGTATTAAATAATATTTATTGAAAGTGCTAGATTATGCAGATACTGCTTTTTTAGCTGCAGCAAGTTGAGATTTAGCTCGAGCTGCTTTGTTTTTATGGATAATATTATTTTTAGCTGCCATATCTACAGCTTTTTGAGCTTCGTCAAAATGAGTATTTACTTTTTCTTTATTTCCTTCTGTTGCCCAAGCTATAATATTTTTAACCATTGTTAAAAATCGAGATTTAACTGGTTTATTTCGTTCTGCTCGAACTTTTGCTTGTTTGTTTCTTTTTTTTGAAGATTTAATAATTGGCATATATATTGTGAAAAATAAATTAATAAAATAGGGAATTCGTATTTCGTGGTAGCGCCATGGGGAATCGAACCCCAGTTACAGGAATGAGAATCCTGTGTCCTAACCCCTAGACGATGGCGCCTTGAAAATGACATATAACTGTAAGTCTTTTTTATTATCATAATTCTTGCTTGAAATAGCAAGAGAATTATTTAAATAATACTTAATAAATGCATAACTTAATGATAACTTGATTATAAGTTTTTAGGTGTAAGATTATTATCTATTATTATTTCTATATTTATAATTTATATGTTTTTTGATATTTTACCACTTGGTACACTTTGTAAGTATTTAAATTTAATAAAATTTAAATTTAATAAGTTTGGTATATTGTTTTTGATAAGTTTAAGTATTGTTAGTGTTTTTTTTCTAAAAACAGAAGTATTTTCTCATGCTCTTTTCCCTCAAGAAGTAGTTGAATTTATAGAACAAAATCCTAATGTAACAGATGAAGAATTAAATAATTTTTTTATTAAACAATATGGATATTCTATAGAAGAATATATGTCTGAAGAATCTACAAAAAACAAATTGTATGATCCTAATTTCGATGTTTTTGCGCCTTCCCAAGAATATTTAGATATACAAAAAAATGGAGAAATTCAAACAGTTTCAGATTCTTCTACTCAAAAATTAAATGAATTAACAGAGCAGGCTTTACAAGATAATCCAAATTTCTCAAAATTAACATCTCAAGATAAAAATATATTTTTACAAAACGCTTTACAATTAAAATATGAAAATTCTGATAAAAAAATAAGTGATAAAAAAACAACATGGGAAAAAATAAAAACATATATAAATGTTGGAGTTGTTCATATTTTAAGTGGCGCAGATCATATTTTATTTGTAATTTCTTTGTTATTGCTTCCATTTGCATTAAGGAAAATGCTTATTCTTATATCTATGTTTACTCTTTCTCATACTATTACTTTGATTTTAGCAGGATTAAATATCATTACTCTTTCTTCAAAAATTGTAGAGCCTGTTATAGCGGGGTCAATTATAGTAACAACTCTAACAGCCATATATTTAAATTATAAAAAATATTCTTCTCATAGTTTAAATTGGCATATCTTTATTATTTTTATTTTTGGTTTATTTCATGGTTTAGGTTTTGCAGGAGGTTTTACAGAATTAAATATCTCTAGCTCAAATTATTTACTTCCTCTTTTTTCTATGAATATTGGGGTTGAACTTGGTCAATTATTTATAATAATGATTGCTTTTCCTATTATTTGGTTATTTAGAAATCAAAAATATGGAAATATAATATTGAATATTTTTTCTGTGATAACTATATGTTTCGCACTTTTTTGGTTTATAGAAAGATTGTAATTGATAATAGATAGGTACTTATAATTAGTAATAATGAAAAAATAAGTGTATTGTGTGTTTAATTTAGATGATGATTTTTTTACTTTATATATGAGAAATTTTACAGAAATATTTGATAATGCAAAAAAAGTATCAAGAAAAATAGCAAAGCTTTCTACAAAAGAAAAAAATAAAATGTTGCTTGAATTATCAGCAGAATTGTTAAAAAACACTGATAAAATTTTAGAAGAGAATAAAAAAGATATTATTAGTTTTAAAGAAAATAATAATTCTGACAATTTAGATATGATAGATAGATTATTGCTTACAAAAGAAAGAATTATTGGAATATCTGATGATATAAAAAATGTGGCAACTTTGCATGATTTTGTAGGTGAGGAAATTTCGTCTCAAAAAATGAATTCTGGTATTTTGATAAAAAAAATAAGAGTTCCATTGGGGGTGATTGCTATGATTTATGAGTCGAGACCAAATGTGACAATAGATGCTTCTGTTTTGGCATTTAAAAGTGGAAATGCCATTATTTTGAAAGGAGGAAAAGAGGCAGAATTTTCAAATCAAATATTGGCAAAAATTTTTAAAACAGTTTTACAAAAATATGATTTAGAACATGCTGTACACTTAATAGAAAATGCAAGTCGTGAAGATACTGCTGAATTGTTAAAAGCAAAGGGAAAAATAGATTTACTAATTCCAAGAGGAGGAAAGGGGCTAATAAAATTTGTATCTGAAAATTCGCTGGTTCCAGTTATTGAAACGGGTGCAAGTGTTGTGCATACTTTTGTGGACGAAAGCGCTGATTTTGAAATGGCAAAAAATATTATTATCAATGAAAAAACAAGAAGAGTTTCTGTTTGTAATGCACTTGATACTGTTTTAATTCATAAAAATATTGCAGAAAAATTTTTAGAATATATTGTTCCAAAATTAGAAAAAAATAATGTGAAAATAAATTTTATTAATAATTTGTATAATTTAGATAATTTAGATGAAATAACTCCAGAATTTCTTAATGAATTATTTTCTCGAGAATTTTTGAGTTATGAAATTACATTGCATATTGTTGATGATATAGATGAAGCACTTGAGCATATTCAAACATATTCGTTGGGGCATTCTGAAAGTATTGTTACGGAAAATAAAGAAAATGCAGAAAAATTTTTACAAGATGTAGATGCAGCATGTGTGTATCACAATGCGTCTACAGCGTTTTCAGATGGGGCTCAATTTGGATTGGGTGCAGAAATAGGTATTTCTACACAAAAACTTCATGCTAGAGGTCCTTTTGCTCTTGAAGCTCTTACTTCTACCAAATATGTTATTGTTGGAAACGGGAATATCCGAGGTTAGCAGATAATTATAAATAATAAATAAATAAATTTTATGAAAAATAAAAAAGTATTGTTGATTGGTGCTGGAAATATGGGAAGTGCGATTGGAAAAGCCTTACTTCAAAACGATTTTATTACACCTCAAAATTTTTTAGTAAGTGATAATTGGGAAAAAAATTTAGATTTTTTTGAAAAACAAAATTGTGAAATTTCTGCAAATGTTAAAGAGCTTATTCCAAAAGCAGATATTATTATTTTGGCAACAAAACCTCAGCCACTTCGAGATTTATTATTAGAGTGGAAAAATAAAAATTTATTTAAAAAAGATGTGATTTTATTGTCTATAGCTGCAGGAATTTCAGTTTTAGATATTCAAGAAAATTCTGGAATTACTTCTGTTGTAAGAATTATGCCAAATACTCCGTTGTTGGTGGGAAAAGGTGTTTCAGGCTATTTTATGTCTAAAAAAGTTACAGAAAATAATGAAAATATTTCATATATAAAAAATATGATAAACTGTTTTGGCTTGGCTATAGAATGTGAAACAGAAGAAAAAATAAATTATATTACAGCACTCTCTGGAAGTGGTCCTGCATATTTTTTTAGATTATTGGAGTCTATGGCAGAGCAAGGTGAAAATTTTGGATTTTCAAAAAAAGATTCTGAAAATATAGCATTGAATACACTGTTGGGAGCTGGATTGTTGGCAGAAAAAGCTTTGAAAAATAAAACAGATAATTTTACAAGTTTACGAGAAAAAGTTACATCAAAAGGTGGAACAACTGAGGCTGCTCTTGATTATTTTGAAAAAAATGGTTTATCTGAAATATTCCAAGGCGGAATGATTTCTGCAAAAAATAGAGCCAAAGAGTTATAGTCTAATTATAATATAAAAAATAAATATAATAAATTATGAATTTAACAGATATTAGAAAAAAAATTGATGAGGTAGATACAAAAATGTTTGAGTGTATTGTGGAAAGATTAAAACTTGTAGAAGAAGTTGTGAAATGGAAATATGAAAATAATATGAGTATTTATGATCCAAATCGTGAAAAAGAATTAATTTCTGAAAAACGAAATATAGCGGAAGAAATGGGGTTTTCTGCGGATACTGCAGAAGAAATTTTGCGTGCAATTATTGCAGAATCTCATTTACAAGAAAAAAAGTTTTTATCATCTGATAATACTTCTCCTCTTAAAATTAGACGACGAAAAATTCTAAATCATGCAAATCTTGTTGATATATTTTCTATTATTTCAAAAAAACATAAAAATTTCTTTTTTCTAGAAAGTCTTGGTGATGATGAATGGAATCAAAATTCATTTTTAGGATTCTCTCCAAAAACAATTTTTGCAATAAAAGATTTTGAAGTTTTTATTGACGGAATATCTCAAGGAAAAAAAGAAAATCCATTTGAATGGTTGGAGGAGCAATTTAAGCCATATCAAAACTTGGTTGCAAATACCAAAGAAAGTGGATTTGTTGGTGGATTGGTTGGGCATATTAATTTTGAAGCAATAAAATACACAGAAAAAAGTTTAGATTTACAATCACATCCAGATTTTTATGATGTTGAATTTGGGTTATATTTAGATGGATTAATTTATAATAGAAAAACAGAAGAATTAGAATATGTATTTACAGAAGAAGATAGATTTCAAGAAGTTTTAGAATTGTTAGAAAACAATAATAACAATTCTGATAAGCAAGAAATAAATAAAAACATTAAATATAATGTTTTGAAAAAATCAGTAAGTTTTTCAGATGAAAAAATGGATGAATATATTGAAGAATGCAAAAAAGAAATTTATGCAGGAAATGTATTTCAAATTGTTCCATCCAGAAAATTTAATTATGAAATAGAGAGAGCTGATAATAAAGATGAAAAATTTGAAATAGAATTTTATAAAAAATTGAGAAAAACAAATCCATCACCAAACATGTTTTTTATCAATTTTGAAAATAGAAAAATTATTGGATCTTCGCCAGAAATGATTGCAAAAATTCAAGGAAAACGAATAGAAACATATCCAATCGCAGGAACTCGGTCTCGAGGAAACACACCTCAAGAAGATGCAAAACTTTCGGCAAAAATGCTTTCAGATGAAAAAGAAGTAGCAGAGCATTTGATGTTGGTGGATATGTCGAGAAATGATTTAGGAAAAGTTTGTGAATTTGGAAGTGTAAAAGTTGAAGAAATTATGGCTTTAAAAAAATATTCACATGTTCAGCATTTAGTTTCACGAGTCGTTGGAAAAATTCAACCAGAAATTTCATCGCTACAAGCAGTACTCAGCAATTTCCCAATGGGAACAGTTGTTGGTTCACCACGAATTGAAGCGTTAAAAATTTTGCAAAAACACGAAAAAAAAGCCAGAGGTCCTTATGCAGGAGGGGTAGGATATTGGAGTATAACTGGAGACATGCAACTATCTTTGGCTATTCGTTCATTATTTATTCATAAAAATTCTGCATTTGCTCAAGCTGGAGCTGGGGTTGTTTTTGATTCTATTGCAAAATTTGAAAGAGATGAAATAGACAAAAAATCTAAAAATATTATTAGTTTATTGTAATTTTAAAAAATATGATACTCTTTTAAAAGATTTATATAAAATATTCGTAAATATAAAAATATGCAAAATCTTCTTTTTACAGTCGGAATTTTTGAAATAACAGCTTCATTACTTTTTACAATGCTGGGATTTTTTATTTCAGTTTGGATGCTAACAAGAACCGTTCATGAAAGGCAATTATCACTTTTATTTTTAAGTGATAATCTTATGTTATTATCTGTTTCTGCTTTATTTGCAGGTCGCTTAGGAGTTGTATTAACAGATTTGGCATTTGTTATTTCAGAAAAGATATTGGAAGTTTCTCATTGGTATGAAAAATTGTGGATAAAAATTGAAGTATTTTTTGCATTTTGGCAGGGTGGGATAGATTTAATTTGGGCTTTGGCTGGTTTTTTCTTAATATTTTTATTGTTATGTTTTGTAAAAAATGAAAGACCTCTGTCTTGGCTTGATGTGTTTGCATTACCTTCTGTTTTTTTTCTTGCATGTTATTCTTTTGGAGAATTTTTTTCTGGAGAAAATTATGGAAAACCAGCTCCAGAGGGATTTCCGTTGACAGTGAGTTATAATAAGATAGGAGTTCAATTTTCTGGAGAAGTTTTTCCTGTTCAATTTTACGAAGCAATTTTATTATTATTGTTATTTTTCTTTGCATATAGCTTGTGGGAAAAATATATTGATGAATCGTGGCCAAATGGAATTGTTGGTGGTGTTGTGCTTTCTGTATTATTTTTTATATTATTTTTGCTGGAATTTTTACGATGGGGAGCTACTCCGGATATTTTAGGATTTATTCCTATTGAAGGGTTTTTATTGTTGATGATAAGTTTTGGAATTTTATTATTTATGTTTTTAAATGGACATTTTTGGTTTTTTTCTAGATTTAAAAGTAAATTTGGAGCATAATAGGTTATAGTATTACTAATAAATAATTCATCATTTTAAATATGACAAAACAAATTAAAAAAATTTTGCTTCTTGCAAATGGAGGACGAGAGCATTCAATTGCAAAAGCATTAAAAAAATCTGACAAATATGAAGTTGAAATTTATGGATTTTTTAATGCAAACAATCCTGCTATATCAAAATTAGCAAAAGAATTTATTATTACTTCAGAGCGAAATTTTGGAGAAGATACTCAATTTGAAGCATTACAAAATTTTGCAAAAAATATAGAAAATTTAGATTTCGCAATAATTGGACCTGATGATCCTATTGGCGCAGGAGCAGTAGATGCACTTTTAAAAGTTGGAATTAAAAGTTTTGCACCTACTCAAAAGCCAGCACAGCTTGAAAGTTCAAAAGGATTTACTCGATCTCTTTTAAAAAAATATAATATTGAAGGAAATCCAGAATTTAGAAATTTTGTATCTGGGCAAGAAGTAGAACTTGAAACATATTGTGTTTCTGAAATTAAAGACAAATTTAAATTTGTGGTAAAAGACGATGGATTATGTGGAGGAAAAGGTGTTTTTGTTCAAGATGATCATTTTGAAACACATGAAGAGGGAGCAAAAATTGCATTAGATATTTTGCAAAAATCAGGAAAATTAGTTATTGAAGAAAAATTAGAAGGACCAGAATTTTCTCTTTTATGTATTGCAGATGGAAAAACAATAATTCCAATGCCAACAATTGCAGACCATAAAAGAGCATTTGATGGAGACAAAGGACCAAACACAGGAGGAATGGGTACAATTTCTTTTTCAAACAAGCTTCCATTTATTACAAATGAAAATATTAAAGAAGCTGTGAAAATTACAGAAAAAGTAATGAAAGCTGTAAAAGAAGAAACTGGTGAGCATTTTTGTGGAGTGATGTATGGTGGATTTATGCGAACAAAAACAGGCGCAAAACTTATTGAATATAATGCTCGATTTGGTGATCCAGAAGCGTTAAATGCATTACCTCTTTTAAAATCTGATGCAGTAGATTTATTTGAATATGCTATAAATCAAAAACTTGATGAGTTAACAGTTGAATATCATAACAAAGCAACTGTGTGTAAATATCTTGTTCCTGAAGGATACCCTACAAATTCGGTAAAACATAAAGTTGTTACAGTAAATCAAGAATTATTAGATACTTTAAAACTTGATGAAGATTATAACGGAGTAGAGGTTTTTTATGCTTCTGTATATGAAGATGAGAACAGTGGAGAATTGAAACTTGGAGGTTCTCGAGCTATTGGTGTTGTAGGGATTCATGATGATTTTAAAGAAGCTAAAAAACTTGCAGATAAAGCAATTGAAGCATTTTCTGGTCCTCTTTTTTATAGAAAAGATATTGGAAGTGAAGAATTATTGGAGGCAAGAATGGCGATGGTTTTGTAGGAATAATTTAATTGAATTTAATAATCAAATATGTTTTTTGAATATATACCGTTAATTGCATCAATCGCATTTATGCTTTTACTTGCACTGGTAATACCAGGTCCCGATTTTTTTATGGTAGTACGACAATCATTGCAATACTCTCGAAAAACAGGGGTTTATACGGCCATTGGTTTAGGTTTAGGAATAGCCGTTCATATTACGTATTGCTTGGCAGGAATTGCTTTGATTATTTCAAAATCAATATTACTGTTTAATATTATAAAAATTATTGGAGCAATATATTTATTTTATATTGGATTTCAAGTTTTTTTTGT
>Ga0256914_1003547_pt1 | contig 12232 bp, 12 predicted proteins | sample HulkmetaG_FD_191571 | JGI IMG/M metagenome (GOLD analysis project Ga0256914, IMG submission 191571) | Hydrothermal chimney microbial communities from Main Endeavour vent field at the Juan de Fuca Ridge, Pacific Ocean - Hulk | ecosystem: Environmental > Aquatic > Marine > Hydrothermal vents ...
TTAAAAATGAGCGGCATGCCCAAACGGTTGGCAATGTTCTTGACATTTTCCGCCGTTTTCATCACGATATCTTCACTCTCGATTACACACGGCCCGGCAATTAGGGCCAGCGGATGTCCCTCGCCAATAGAAATGTCTCCGACTTTTACTGTCTTCATTTTTCTATTTCTCCTTTCTAACTTTTTATCTCCTTTTTCACAAATACGAAGCAAAATCCTTCGTCATTCCTACCGCCACGAAGTGGCCTGGCCCCTACGGGGAAGGCATCCCTTCGGGGTTAATGGTGTATTCGGGGGAAGGGTTAAGGGTTAAGGGAAAGCGTGCCAATCTGTGCAGATCAGTGGCCCAAATTCGTAATTCGTAATTTTTGCCAGGGCATCCTACGGATAATTCCCTCTCGGGCGCGGCGCCACCCGGCAACCGGCGGCCTTCCCCCTTTTTCCTTTTTCCTTTTTCATTTTTCATCTCGTTCAATAACCGGCACCCTTCCTCCCTAAGACCAGTCGAAATCTGTGCAAATTTTTAATTCGTAATTCGTAATTCGTAATTTTTAATTCGTAATTTTTAATTTTTAATTCTTCTCAATTGGCTTAGCGCGGCAAACGTACGCCCACACCAAAACGTACGAACCAATCCGGTGCCACGTTGTTAAGTCCTTTGCCACCGTAAAGCATAAACATTAAATTCCGTTTGGCTAACAGGGTTAACCCTCCGTCAAAAATAACCTGCCCGCGCGCGTTGTCCGGATCGATTCCGGCAAACTCGATGAACGCCGATGTTTGCGGGGAAAAATCCACCACCAATTGTGCGGCGTAAAAATATTCCAGAAAGCTCTGGTCACGATAACAAACCAACACATTGTAATTGAGGCGTGCCGCTTCGCTTAACGGATGCGAAGCCACAATGCCGCCTTGCGGTTCAATTTTTGACGAGACAATTTCTTTGGAGCCAACAGGCAAATTAATCCGGGCTAACAAAGAGGTATTGGGCAAAAGCCCTTTTTTGTGCTGCAAGAACTGCCATTTGGCACCAACAAACATGCCCCCAATCGTCGTTACGCTGTGCTTCCAGGCCAGCAGCTTTTGCCTGCGGTACACCATCTGGCTACCCATGCGCAATTCAAAATGCTTACTTAATCCGAAACGCAGCAATGTTTGCGCAAGGTTTACCTGCTGCTCTTCCAGATTGGGAATCCCCGGAATATCGGTGTCGCTCATGTACGAAATGCCGCTTTCAATTTGCAAACGGTATTTTTTAACAATCTGGTAATCTTTACTCAATCCCCGTTGATCCACGCGAATCGCTCCATAGTATTGACCAAAGGCTATTTGTGCCGCAAACAAAACGGTAAGAATTGGCAAAACAAAACGCATGTCGTCTCCCTTCAGTAAAAAATGCGAACGAACAAATGTACAAAGGGGCAGGATTAAAATCAAAGAAGATGCGTCAACGAGGCAATGTTTTGGACAGCGGCGTAAATTCCCAAAAATTTTGTCCCTATTTTTTCTTTAAAATTTTTGTTGAACAATTAAAATAGAGCTCGTATATTATCGACCGACGTGTCGGTCAAATTAAACACAGGAAATTCAATGCCCAAAATCGTAAACCGTCAGGAGAAAAAGGAAGAAATTCTACGGGCGGCGTTTAACGTCTTTGCCCGGAAAGGCTTTAATGCCACCAAAATGATCGACATTGCGCGAGAGGCCGGGATGGGCAAAGGTACCATTTACGAATACTTCACCAGCAAAAAGGATATCTTCTCTGCCCTTTTTGTCTTCCTTTTTCAGGACTTCGATCGTGAGTTTCAAAAAAAACTTGCCAGCGCTCCGGACCCGATCGAGAAAATTAAACTAATTGTCCAAATCTATTTCGTGGATTTCATCAATCAGTACGGTGATTTCATCAAAATCGTCATGGATTTCTGGATGGCCGAAGTTTACCGCGACGAGGCTGTCCAGACAGCGGAAGGTCTGAACCTGGCCGACATGTACGCCGGTTACACCCAACTGATTGCAGATATCATCAACGAAGGCACAGAGCAGGGAATTTTTCGCAAGGTCGATGCCAGTCATTACGCCGCCATGCTTCTGGCGATTTTTGACGGTCTTTACCTGCAAATCTTTTTAAAAGTAAACGCCTTCCGGGCGGAAGAAATTGCCGCCGCGGTACTCGATCTGTTTTTAGGAAGTTTAACCAAAAAACAAACGTCATAGGATGGCCATGAAAAAGCAGACAATCCACATTCTACGTATTTCCCTTTTTCTTTTGTTAGGTGTCAGCCTTTCTTTTGCTGACCAGAAAGCCACCGAAATCGTACGCAAATCCAACAATTTGCTGCGGGGGAAAAGTTCCTTTTCCGAAGCCACGTTAACCGTTATTAAGCCCTCGTGGAAGCGTTCCATTACCATGAAAATTTGGGCTTTAGAGCCCGATTACGCCCTGATATTAATCACCAAACCGGCCCGGGACAAAGGCACGGTTACTCTGAAACGCAAACGCGAAGTGTGGAACTGGATCCCTACCATCCGGCGTCTCATTAAAATTCCTCCTTCCATGATGATGCAACCCTGGATGGGATCGGATTTCACCAACGACGATCTGGTACGCGAGTCATCCATTGTCGAAGATTACACCCATACCATCATTGGCCGGGAAACCATCGGGGACTACACTTGCTACAAAATTCGGTTCGATCCCAAACCGGAGGCGGGAGTGGTTTGGGGAAAAATTATCACCTGGATCTCCCAAAAAAACTATTTGATGCTCAAGGCAGAATACTACGACGAGGACGGACAACTCATCAAAACAATGACCGGCAGTAAAATCAAAACCATGGGCGGACGTTTATTGCCCACCCGCTGGGAAGTGCTGCCCCACAACAAACCGGGGCACAAAACCATTTTGCAGTACAAAAGCATTCGCTTTAACATTAAACTTACTCCGGACTTTTTTTCGCAACAAAACATGAAACGCGTGCGCTGAAAGCAGAAACGGGAGCTTGCCATGTATTTGAATTTAAGCTGGAGAAACATCTGGCGGAATAAGAAAAGAACGCTTATTGCCCTTGCTTCTGTTTTCTTTGCCGTTATTACCGCGGTTACCACGCGTTCCATGCAATTAGGATCGTATGCCTACATGATCCGTTCCACCGCACACTTTTACAACGGATATCTGCAAATTCAGCATCCCGGTTACTGGGAAAATCGTTCGCTGGATAATACATTCAATCAGGACAGCATTGCCTACACCGCGTTATTGGACGTAAATCATGTGGAAAGCTGCGCCCCGCGTCTGGAGTCGTTTGCGTTAATCTCTTTCGGAACCACGACGCGGGTGGGTGAAGTAGTGGGCATTGTCCCTCACATGGAAGATCAGGCGACAAATCTTGCCTCGCGTTTGGTGCAGGGAAGCTACCTCACGGCGGATGATCGGGCCGTACTCATCAGCCAGGGATTGGCCCGCATGCTTAAAGTAGCCCCGGGCGATAGCCTTGTTATTTACGGCCAGGCCTACCAGGGACAAATTGCCGCTGGACTCTACCCGGTAAAAGGCATCATTAAATATCCCATTCGCGAGTTAAACAATATGATGCTTTACCTGCCCCTAAAGGCGGCACAAGATCTCTTTTTAACCGGGAACCGCCTGACCTCCATTGCCATCATGATCGATGACAACCGGCATCTGGACGGAGTAAAACGAACTTTGCGTACCATACTTCCGGCCCACTATGCTCTGCTCGATTGGAAAGCCATGCTGCCCGAGCTCCACCAGGATATCCAATTCGATAATGTTTCGGGCATGATCATGCTGGCCATTTTGTACGTGGTTATTGCCTTCGGGATTTTTGGCACCATCATCATGATGATTAACGAACGGGTCAAAGAATTCGGCATTTTAATTGCAGTAGGAATGAAGAAAATTCGGTTGCTGCTGGTAACTTTCTGGGAAATTCTCTTCATTTCGTTTTTGGGGGCTTTGGCGGGCATGGCGGGGGCTACCCCTGTCGTCTGGTATTTTCACCTGCATCCCATTCGGATGACCGGCGAGGCAGCCCACACTTTTGAGATGCTGGGCATTGAACCGATCTTTTCCTTTAGCACCGATCCTTACATTTTTCTCAATCAGGCGCTTATTGTTTTTTTGATTGCATTTGCCACATTTATTTACCCGATCATATTCATCCGACGCTTAGATCCCAGTCGGGCGATTCGTTCGTAAGGAGGTGAGCATGGTACTTTCGTTGGCCTGGAAAAATATCTGGAGAAATAAGAATCGAAGTATTGTAGTGCTTTTAGCCATCGCTTTTGGCCTGTGGGGCGGATTATTCTCCGGAGGGCTGATGGTGGGCATGGGCGAATCGATGGTAAACACGGCCATCGACCGCAATTTGGGACACGTGCAAATACACAACAAAAAATTTGACGAAACCAGGAGCATTCGGGAATTCATTCCGCAGGGTGTGCAAATAGCCAGCGAAATCAAAAGATTGCCTCAAGTGCAAGGCGTTACGGCCCGCACCAGTTTTACGGGCATTGCTTCATCGGCTACTTCTTCGTTTCCGGTGCAAATTAACGGAATTGTACCAAGCGAAGAACAAACGGTTACCAAACTGCACGACAAAATCATCGCGGGCAGCTATTTCGGCACATCTTACAAGAATGCCATCATCATTGGTGAAAAATTGGCCAGACGTTTGTCCCTGCACGAGCATTCGAAAATTGTTCTGGGGTTCGAAGGATTGCACGGCGAGTTGGTGAACATTGCCTGCCGGGTAGTGGGTATTTTTCACACGGCCTCTTCCCGCTTTGACGAAGGGAATGTTTTTCTTTTAAGAGATTACTTACAACGTCAGTTAGAAGCACCTCCGCTTATTCACGAAATTGCCGTCCGTTGCACCAACGCCAAAGAGGTATCCCGGGTTACCGCCCAACTAAAGCAACGCTACCCGCATTTGCTGGTGCAATCGTGGAAAGAACGCGCCCCGATTGTGGCCTACATGTCCGATTTGATGATTATGTACACTTACTTTTTCCTAGTCTTTATTTTACTGGCGGTACTGTTCGGAATCACCAACACCATGCTCATGTCTGTGGTCGATCGCACGCGTGAACTGGGCATGCTCATGGCCATTGGGATGAAACGGATTCGGGTGTTTGGCATGATTTTGCTGGAATCGCTTTTGCTTTCGCTTAGCGGGGGCATCATCGGGATTATTCTCGGGGAAATCACCATTACCATCACGCAGCACACGGGCATTAATCTTTCCATGTTCGAGGCCAGTCTCAGTTCGTTCGGATTAAGCGCAATTTTGTACCCCAACTTGCCCGGCAGCATGTACTTTATGCTCACACTTTTCATTGTGATTACCGCAAACATTGCGGCGCTTTTACCGGCCTGGAAGGCCATTCATCTGGAACCGGCACGAGCGATTCGTACCGTGTAACAAAGATTCGGAGAAGTACTATGGCACTGATTGAAGTAGAAAACTTATGCAAAACCTACCACACAACGGCGGTTCCCGTACACGCCTTGAGCCACGTTTCGTTACGGTTTGAAAAAGGAGAATTCACAGCCATTGTCGGGCCTTCGGGCTCGGGCAAAACCACCTTTCTGAACTTGGTTGGCGGGCTGGATAAACCTACCGAAGGCCGCATTACGGTGAACGGAATTCTCCTGGCCGACCTAAAAGGAAGTCAGTTGGTGGAATACCGCCTGCACCACATTGGCTTTGTCTTTCAGGCTTACAATCTTATTCCGGTATTTTCCGCACTGGAAAACGTAGAATTCATCATGTTGCTTCAGGGAGTGGGCAAAAAAGAACGGCAACAACGCGCCATCGAATTGTTGCAGGCCGTAGGGCTGGGCGATCGCATTCACAATCGTCCCGGCGAACTCTCGGGCGGACAACAGCAACGCGTCGCCGTGGCGCGCGCTTTGGCTTCCCGGCCGGAATTTGTATTGGCTGACGAGCCAACTGCCAATCTCGATTCCCATTCCGCCGACGAACTGCTGACTTTAATGGAAAATCTTAATAAGGAATTCAACATGACTTTCATCTTTTCCACCCACGATGCCCGGGTAATCCGGCGCGCCCGGCGCGTTATTACCCTGCAAGACGGCAAAGTGGCGGACGACCGGATTCAAAGCCAGAGTTGATCCCATGTAACATAAGGAATTGCAATGTCAAAAAAAACACTCCCGAACTTTCTGCTGTTTGTGCTGTGTACTTTTTCCCTTTTGCAAGCCTTCGATTATGAAAGCTCCGGCTACGTAAAATATCTCTATTCACGAACCACCTACCCTTTTCTCACGGGAACTTTTAACGATCAATTGCTTCACGCCCGCTGGAATCAGCATTGGTATTTTGGCCAGCAATGGTCTTTTGCTCTGGAAAGCCGCTGGCGAACCTATTACGGCAATTCCGTGCAGCGCATTCCGGATTTCAAAAATCAAATTGTTCACCATTACCCGCTTGTCGATTTGGGCTGGACTCTGGTCGATAAATCAGAATGGTTCAGCTACCTGGAGTTTGATCGGCTTTATCTCGATTATCAGGGAGAAAAATGGGAGTGCACATTGGGTCGCCAGCGCATTGCCTGGGGCACCAGTTTGGTTTGGAATATCATCGACCTGTTCAACCCGCTTTCCATTCTGGACTTTGACTACGAAGAGCATCCGGGAAGCGACGCCGTACGTCTGCAATACTTTACCGGCCCGGTTTCGCATTGGGAAGTTGCTTATGCTCCGGCCAAAACATGGAAAGAGCAAACGGCAGCCCTCATGTGGGCCACACACACCGGAGAATACGATTGGTTTTTTTTGCTGGGCATTAAACGCAACCGAAGAATGGCCGGACTGGCCTGGTCGGGTTACATTAAAGATGCGGGCTTCCGCGGAGAACTTAAAATCAGCGACGCGCCAGGCAAAGGGATCCCGACCACCCATCCCCTTCCCTTTCTTTCGCCGTTAACAGCCAATGATCGGGCAAACATTCAGGCCGTCGTTTCGTTTGATTATTCGTTTTCCAATTCCCTGTACCTGCACAGCGAAGCACGCTTTAACCGGGACGGAGTGCTGCAAAACGCGGGCTATTACCAGTGGCAGGCCGCCGATGCCGATATGCTTAGCCCGGCGCGCTGGACACTTTTTCAAGAAGTGGCTTACGATCTTTCCCCGCTGGTCCGTGCCGATGTTTTTGCCCTGTACAATCCCAACGATCATTCCTACGTGGTGGTGCCCTCTTTAAGCTGGAACATGGCTACCAATTGGGATGTTTATGTCATCGGTTTTTTGAAGGAGGGCGCGCAAAATACGGAATTCGGAGCAATGGGTAAGGCCGGTTTTTTACGTTTAAAATTTTCGTTCTGAGCCATTTTACTGCAGTAACGCCCGCATTTTGGCAAGATAGGGGCTGTGCGGAGCAATGCGTTCCAGGCGTCGGATTAACGGCTCGATTTTTTGTTTTTGACCGCGTTTGTGGTAAATTTGTGCCATTTCGTAAAACACTTCGGGCATTTGGCTGCCATGCTGCAGTGCCAGTTGAAATTGATGCTCGGCTTCGTTTAAATTGCCAATTTCGCGGTAGTACAATCCCCGATAGTAAAATAAAATGCCCTGTTTAAATTTTCTTTGTTCCACTCCGGTTAGCAGCCGGTAATAGCTATCGAGCTTCCCGAATTTAAACAAAACCTTAAAAGCCTGAATTGCTTCCTGGGGGGTAAAGCACCTTTTGCAGGGACATGCTTCGTAATAGTGCGCCGCATCTTGCCAGCGCTTTTCCTGGTAGGCAATTTCGCCCATTAAAAGAAAGTATTTGGGATCAGCCGATAAATGCGCCAGGTCCATTCGAACTTTGTAATCGGTTAAAACATCTTTCGCCTCTTCCTTCCTGCCCAGCCGCATGTACAATTCGGCAATGCGTAGCAACAAACGCGTCTGCGTTTCATCGTGGGCAAAGGCCCTTTTCAGATAGGCAATGCCCTGCTCATGATTTCCGTGGCGGATGTAAAGTTCTCCCAACGCTTCCATCACATCGGGAGCGTACGGGCGCACTTTTAGCGCCTGCTGGTAGGCCGCAATGGCCGAATCTATCTGATTTAACGAATCGAATACCTGCGCTTTGAGGACGTAAAACAGAGCGATTTTATTGTTCATCTTAATGGCACGGTTAATCTGTACCAGTGCACTGTCCCACTTGGCATCAAATTGGCAAATTAACGCATTTTCGTAATGGCGAAAGGCAGAATTGGGATGAGATGTTTTTTGAGGAGCTGCGGTATAGCATTGCGTTAGTAAAACCATTCCCAGCCCCATAAATCCGACGGCTTTAAACCAAGCACGAAACATATGTAACTTCTTACGTTTGCTTTTTTTGGGGTTTTGTTTTTTCCAACCAATGCAAAGTGTTCTGGCAAACTGTACGACAATCCGGATCATTAAACGTTTTTATGGTTTGGAGCTCCAACAATTCTATTAAAATGTGGGCAAATTCGGAATCTTCTTTAACCCAGCGTAAAAGATACGGCTTAATAAATTCTTTTTGTCTGGAACACAAAATACGCAAAACGAGCATGGCTGTCACCCGACGCATCAAGGCGTTTTCTTCTTTGCGGAACCGTTCGAGATAAGGTAAGACCAACTCAGGTTCCGCACGTGCGGAATATTCCAGAGATTGCAAGACAAACTGCCGTAAATTTTCGTCCGGGTCTTGCAACAGCACTTCAAATGTTTCACGCCACCTGTCTTTGGGACCGTAACGTCCGATCATTTCGGCCAGGGCGCTTTTGTCCCGAATAGCTCTGGGTTCGTTGTCGGCGAAATAGCGATCTATTGCCAGAGGGAGTTCCGCTAACCTTTCGTCTCCGATTTCTTCGGGAGACGAGACATTTAATGCCTGACAGGCGTGGATTAAAAAATTGGTTGCATTTCGAATTTTTCCGGCCGACGGTTGTGTTTCCAAATAGAAGTCGTAAAGTTCCTGTAAATTGGCCATGCCTTCTCCGTTAAAGTTTGTACCCGATTTTGCGCAAAAAATCTTTCCGCACCTTGATGTCTTCTTCCGTTTCGATGCCTTTGGTTTTGACGCCATCCACCACGCCCAAAATGGCTCTTCCCTGTTCCGTTTCGGCAATGATCACTTCCGTAGGATTGGCAGTGGCGCAAAAAATACGCGTAACTTCGGGTACCGCTTTGATGGCATTTAACACATTCAAAGGAAAGGCATTCCCCAAAAAGACAATAAAGCTGTGCCCGGCGGCCAAATTCATCGCGTTCTTTTTAGCCAGCTCAATCAATTCGTCATCCGTTCCCGAATAGCGCACCAGGGCCTGCTGCGAAGCCTCGCAAAAGGCCAGACCAAATTTAATGCCCGGAACGGAATTGACCAGAGCTTCGTGCACATCTTCTACGGTTTTAATGAAATGGGAATGGCCCAGAATAAAATTCATCTCTTCCGGCTTCTCGATTTTCACGACTTTTAATTCCATCGGAATCTCCTTCTTTTTCATTGCCCTTGGCAAATTTAATAGATTTCCAATAATAAGCAATACAAAGGAAAAGGCTTAATCCGCAGCGCTACAATCGGGGGCCTTTGCGTCTCAGGTCACCATCGCGTATTGTCCATTGATTCTGATCCAGGTATTCCATGAGAGGAATTAAATATTTGCGCGTTACACCGGTAAAGTTTTTGATTGCCGCCAGATCGATTGTTTCGTGCTGCGCAAAATGATCGCGTAAAAAGCCGAGCAAGGCTTCCATGGTTTGCCGGTGCAAATAACGCGGCCCGTTTAGCGAATGCAACGTGCCTTTTTTAACCAGATCACCCAATACCCATTTGACTACCTGCGGTTGCGCTTCAGCTTCTGCCGTAATTTCGCCGAGTAAAGGCGCCTGAAATTTTGCCGTCCGTATTTTTTCGGCAAGATGCCGCGCAAGCCGTTCCCGTTCGCTTTGGTCGGCATGCTCCGGCAAAAAGTAGGCTTCGCCGGTAAAAACAAGTTTTTTGCGATTAACCATGCGTTGCAGCAAACGTTCCAGGAATGCTTCGCTCCCATGAAAGCGTTTAAAAATATTCAAAAGCTCGGTACGATTGAATCCCTTTTCCCGGTGCACTGGGCTATCGTGCGTGCGTAATGCCGAAAGGAGAGCTTCTTCGGCACGATTTAAATTTTCCACCGGAATAAAATAGGTTTGCCCATGAAAATCAAAACGCTGAAGTGCTTTTTCTTTTTCCAATTGGCGGAGAATTTTTTCCGTGGTTTCCGACTTTTCGAAAAAATGCCGGGCAAGTTCTTCGTTGGTTTTCGCCGAAAATCCCGCAAATTGCAAATAGTGAAGGACGCGCTCTTTTAATTCTCCTTCTTCAAAGATTCGGAAGTAATTTTGCCATTCCTTTTTAATTCTTCCGAAAGGCGGCGAATCGCTTTGCAGAACCCGGCCTCCGGCCACCGTGTAAAAGGGAGAAACCGTACGAATAAGCACCGCATCGCCCGGCGCACACACGGCATCTTGTTTTAAGCGAATGCGCACATGGTACACACGTTTGGGTTGCAAAGCCGATTCATCCTCAAACCAGGTAATGTGTCCCAGCCATTCGGCCGTTCCCAGATACACGCGTACTTCCTGATGCTTTTTTATTTTTACGGGCACTTCGCTGGCCGTGTGCAGCACCGCTAAAAATTCCCGGGTCGGTTCCAGTGTACCCGGACGAACAAGCGTACTTCCCCGCTCCACTTCGTCTTTTTTGACTCCACTCAAATTAATGGCCGCTCTTTGCCCGAAGTGCGCTTTCGGCACATCTTTTTGGTGCACCTGAATGCCACGCACCCGAACGTTCTTTTTTTGCGGCAGCACGACGAGGGCTTCTTCGGGCTTTAGACTATCGGACAGAACCGTACCCGTTACCACGGTGCCCGCGCCCCGAATGGAAAAACTGCGATCCACATTCAAACGGAAGGGGCGGTTGTTCTCCGGACGCTGCACCCGGGCAATCTTTTCTAACAGCACCTTGCGCAATTCTTCGACGCCCTGCCCATTCGTGGCGGAAACCGGCAAAATCGGCACATGCGCATATCCCCGTTCATCGAGAAATTGCCGGATGTCCTGTTCGATCAGTTCACGCCATTCTTCATCCACCAAATCGATCTTGTTTAAAGCCACGATGCCTTCTTTGACGCCAAAAAAACGCAAGATGTCCAGATGCTCAATCGTCTGCGGCATCACGCCATCGTCTGCGGCAATAACCAGCAAAAACAAATCGATGGTGCTTACCCCGGCTACCATCGTTTTCACGAAACGCTCGTGTCCGGGCACGTCGATAATGGTCACATTATCCTGCCAGTAGGCAAAGCCCAGCTCAATCGTGATGCCGCGTTCTTTTTCTTCTTTCAGAACGTCGGTATCGATTTGTGTTAATGCCTTGATTAATGCGGTTTTACCGTGGTCAATGTGTCCGGCAGTGCCCAGAATCGTATGTTTCTGTTTCTCCATAATGCATCATTCCACGAAATCGGTTCCCGTAAAAAAATAGTTTAGCTCGTAAACCGCCGAATCGGGCGAATCCGAACCGTGCACCACGTTGCGCTCGATGCTGGTGCCCATATCGGCCCGGATGGTTCCGGGGGCAGCCTTCCGGGGATCGGTGGCACCCATGAGCGAACGCCAGCGCTGAATCACATCGTAGCCTTGCAGAGCCATCACCACCACCGGTCCGGATGTCATGTAGTCGATCAGACTTTCGAAAAACGGCCTGGAACGGTGCACGTAATAAAAGCCTTCGGCCTTACGTCGATCCATGCGAATCAGGCGCATGGCCACAATGCGTAATCCTTCGTTTTCGATGCGTTTGATGATTTCGCCGATCAATCCGGCCTGTACCCCATCGGGTTTGATGATTGCCAGTGTTCGATTCATAACTTTCCCTTGTGTAAAACATGCAAACCGAAAGTTAGCAAGCTTTGCCAAATGATGCAAACAGGGAAGACATTTTGGCGGGGACGTTCGTGAATGCTGTTCAAAAAGCAGAAAAAAGCTAAGAGGACAACAAAAGCCAAAGCCCGAAACAGCTCCTGCAATCTCGGGCAACTGGCTCCAATTTCGGGTAAAAGCGTTAGCGCAGCAAGATCATTTTTTTGCTACGCACAAATCGCTTGCCGATCGTCAAACGGTAAAAATAGATTCCCGTGGGAATATTTGTGCCATCGAAGGCCACCCGGTAGGTTCCGCTTTTCTGGCG
>Ga0256914_1003548_pt1 | contig 12232 bp, 7 predicted proteins | sample HulkmetaG_FD_191571 | JGI IMG/M metagenome (GOLD analysis project Ga0256914, IMG submission 191571) | Hydrothermal chimney microbial communities from Main Endeavour vent field at the Juan de Fuca Ridge, Pacific Ocean - Hulk | ecosystem: Environmental > Aquatic > Marine > Hydrothermal vents ...
AGGAAATTTGTGACCGCTCATGCACTCGCTAAAAAGCGGCAGGTCTTCTTCGATGGCAAACATGCCCCGCATCCTGACCGGATCGGCAAGGTTATCCACTGTCGCGCTTCGCTTGAGAAGAACATTGCTGTCATCGGCGAGTTTTCTGCCCTCCATATCCTGCAGGCGCAGGGTATCCCTGGTATCATCGGTAAAGATCAACGTTGCCAGGGCGCCGCGTTTGCGGCCAAGGACAAGGGCCTTTTCCGCCGGCTCATATTTCCAGCGGCCCATCTCCAGGGAGGCATCCCACTCCTTGCCCTTCTTCCTGGTCTTTTTGACGAGATACAGACCATCCGGGCGCAGGGTCAGGATCAGATCCATGCTGTCGCAGTCGGGACAGGGAATGGTGCCGGTGTAGGTGGAGGGGAGGGGAAAGGGGTGGACCGGTGTGGCGGCGGCTGTCTTTTCCTGAACCGATGGTGTTGTTGCCGTGCAGCCAAACAGGACCGGAAGAACGAACAGGAGGATGAGGGAGAGGGACAGGTTCTTCATGGATTCACCTCAACAGGTAAAAAATTATCCGCGGACGCGAAATCCATCCGTATGGATTGCACGCCAATCAATGTCGTTATTGTTTACGTTTCTATCATAACAGGAGAAAAACAATGTGATTACCACCCAAACTCAGCAATCGCCGTTTATCCTCGCAAAAAGACATGGATTAGATGAAGCGAGCCATTCCCGCGCAAGCCCGAATATGGGTAACAACGCCATCTCCCGCACTCCTGGATTCCCGCCTGCGCGGGAATGACCGGGGCAAGGTTTCCTCGTTACACCGCTCCGCGGTGTAACGTTCTCCCTGACGCTCTGCGCCATATCCAATATGGCCGATCAATGTCTCGCGCTGTGTCCCTTCCTGTTTTCTGAGGATTGGTGGTAATCACAATTTTTTTTGTTTTTCGTGACTCATGCACACAAGGAAAAGTAAAGGCATAACAGTACGTTTTAACAGCATCCCCAACATCGTCCAACCGCGCTCACAGAGGGTGTGAGGCGATGCCAACCCGGTTTCAGATCAGGGTTTCGTCCAGCTCCGACTTGAGATCACGGCTGAACAGTTCGCGGACCGCCTCCATGCAGTCCTTGTCCTCGTAGAGAACCTGGTAGGTCTGGGTGAGAATGGGCATGTCCACGCCCAGCCGGGCGGCCAGGTTATAGCAGGATTTGGTGGTTTTGACCCCTTCGGCGACCATGGTCATCTCGGCAAGGGCCGTGCTCAGTTTCTTGCCCTGACCGAGTTTCAGCCCCACGGTGCGGTTGCGGCTCAGGCTGCCGGTGCAGGTCAGGACCAGATCACCCATGCCGCCCAGGCCGGAAAAGGTGAGCGGTTGCGCGCCCATGGCAACGCCCATCCTGGTTATCTCGGCCAGGCCGCGGGTAATAAGCGCTGCCCTGGCATTGAGCCCGAAGCCAAGCCCGTCGCAGATACCGGCGGCTATGGCGATCACGTTTTTCATGGCCCCGGCAATCTCCAGGCCGATCACATCGGTTGCGGTGTAGGCCCGGAAATAGTCCGTGGCAAAGAGGTGCTGCACCCGGCGGGCATCGTCGATATCAGCAAAGGCCACGGTCACGGCCGTGGGCTGATGATCGGCCACCTCCCTGGCAAAACTGGGCCCGGACAGCACCCCAAAAGAGAACTCCTTTTTACGCGGGCCAGCCTCCTCTTCCATGAGTTGGGTCATGGTCATTCGGGTGCCGATCTCGATACCCTTGACCGTGGAGACAAGCAGGGCGCCTCCGGCAAGGGCGGGCAACAGCCTCTTAAAGACCTCCCGGTACCCGTGCGAGGGAACGACCATGAGCACGCAGTCAACATCCGCAACAGCACGACTCAGATCCTTTTCCAAGCCAAGAGATGGGGGCAGGGCAAAGCCGGGCAGGTAACGTTTATTCTCCCGTTCCCTGGCGATCTGTTCGAGATGTTCGGGCCTGTGGCCCCACAGGACCACGGACTCACCCTTGTCGGCAAGGAGCTTGGCCAGGGCCGTGCCCCAGCTTCCCGCGCCGATGACCGCTGTTTTATGAATCCTGGCCGCTGTCATTTTCCGTCTCCTCCTGGGAGATCTCCTCGCGGGCGATCATGGACAGGCCGACCACCTTTTCGCCCTCTTCCAGGTTGATCAGGCGCACGCCCTGGGTGTTACGGCCGATGATCCGCACCGTGTCCATGGGCATGCGGATGACCTTGCCGCTGTTGGTGATCAGCATGACCTGGTCTTCGTCCACCACCTGCAGGGCCCCGACCACGTAGCCGTTGCGCTCGCTGGTCTTGATGGCAAACACGCCCTTGCCGCCGCGCCGCTGCAGTTTGTATTCAGACACATTGGTCCGCTTGCCATAGCCGTTTTCGGTCACGGTCAGAATGGAGTCATCGCCGTCAATAACCACAACGCCGACCACCTCGTCGTCCTCGGCAAGGGTGATTCCCTTGACCCCGGCAGCCAGACGGCCCATGGTGCGCACGTCCGATTCATGGAAGTGAATGGACATGCCCTTCTTGGTGACCAGAAAAAGTTCATTATCACCGCTGGTGATGGCGGCGGTGAGGATCTCGTCGTCTTCCTTGATGGTCAGGCCGAACTTGCCCTTTCTGAGCGGCCGCTTGTATTCGGCAATCGAGGTCTTTTTCACCCGACCCTTCTTGGTGACGGTGAGCACGGTATGGGATTCATCAGCCTCGGCCAGGTTGGCCACCGGCAGGATGGCGGCCACCTTTTCGCCCTCGCCCAGTTCAAGCAGATTGACAATGGCCTTGCCGCGCGCCGTGCGACCGGCCAGGGGCAGCTCGTAGACCCGCCGCCAGAAGACCCGGCCCCGGTTGGTGAAAAAGAGGAAGGTATCAAGGGTGGAGGCGATATAGAGGTTGGTGACAAAGTCGTCTTCAACCGTGGTCATGCCGCGCACGCCCTTGCCGCCGCGCCGCTGGGCCCGGTAGAGGCTGATGGGATTGCGCTTGATAAAACCCTTGTGGGTGACCGTGACCACCATCTCCTCGGGCGTGATCAGATCCTCGGGCAGGATCTCATCCGGGGCGTCGATGATCTCGGTGCGCCGTTCATCGCCATACTCGTCGCGGATCTTTTCAAACTCCTCGCGCACGATCTGCACCACCAGGGCATCATCACCAAGCACCTTTTCCAGCCAGGCGATCTTTTCGATGATTTCCTCGTAATCCTTGATGATCTTGTCCCGTTCCAGACCGGTCAGCCGCTGCAGACGCATGTCAAGAATGGTCTGGGCCTGGATCTCGGAAAGCTCGAAACGCTCGATCAACCCGGCCTTGGCCTCGGCGGGATTGGCGGATGCGCGAATCAGGGCCACCACCTCGTCCAGGTTGGAGATGGCGATTTTCAACCCTTCCAGAATATGGGCCTTTTCACGGGCCTTGCGCAGGTCATAGGTGGTGCGCCGGTAGATAATGGTTTTGCGGTGGAGGATGAAATGCTCAAGCATCTGCTTGAGATTGAGAATCTCCGGCTTGTTGTTGACGATACAGAGCAGGATAATGCCGAAACTCTTCTGCAGGGGCGTCATCTTGTAGAGCTGGTTGATGACGATTTCCGGCATTTCGTCCTTTTTCAGCTCAAGCACGATGCGCAGACCGTGCCGGTCGGATTCGTCGCGCACCTCGGAAATGGAGGTGATCCGTTTTTCCTTCATCAACAGGGCGATCTTCTCCACCAGGGATGCCTTGTTCTGCTGATAGGGAATCTCGGTGATGATGATTGACTCGCCGCCCTTCTTGCGCTCCTCGACATGGGTGCGGGAACGCATGAGCACCACGCCGCGTCCGGTTTCGTAGGCCTCGCGGATGCCGGCCCGGCCGCAGATAAAGCCGCCGGTGGGAAAATCCGGCCCGGTGATGTGCTTCATCAGCTCATGGACGGTCATGTCCGGATTGTCTATGAGCGCGATCAGCCCGTTCATCACCTCGGTCAGGTTATGGGGCGGGATCTTGGTGGCCATGCCCACGGCAATGCCCTCGGAACCGTTGACCAGGATATTTGGTATCTTGGAGGGCAGGACCGTGGGTTCCATGAGGGAGTTGTCATAGTTGGGGATAAAATCCACGGTCTCCTTGTCCAGGTCGGCCACGATCTCCTGGTCAAGCCTGGTCATGCGTGCCTCGGTATAACGCATGGCTGCAGGCGCGTCCCCATCCATGGAACCGAAGTTACCCTGGCCGTCCACCAGGGGATAACGCAGGGAAAAATCCTGGGCCATGCGGACCAGGGTATCATAGGCGGCCGTATCGCCGTGGGGATGAAACTTACCGATCACGTCACCGACAATGCGGGCCGATTTGATATAGGGGCGGTTATAGGTATTGCCCAGCTCGCGCATGGCGTACAGGGTGCGGCGGTGAACGGGCTTGAGGCCGTCGCGCACATCGGGCAGGGCCCGGCCCACAATGACCGACATGGCGTAATCCAGGTAGGACTTGCGCAGCTCTTTTTCAATGGCAATGGTGGGTGAATTCTGGGGTGTATGTTCAGTTTCGGTACTCATGCGAAACAGGTATCCTTTCTATGAATTATGTGGATAGATTTATTTTATATTAATTACACTATGTTATATATCGAGTTCCGATACTTCCAGGGCGTGGTTCTGGATAAACTCGCGCCGTGGTTCAACCTTGTCGCCCATCAGGGTGGTGAAGATATCATCGGCGGCTTCGGCATCCTCGATCATGACCTGGATAAGGGTGCGGTTTTCCGGGTTCATGGTGGTTTCCCAGAGCTGTTCCGGGTTCATCTCGCCAAGGCCCTTGTAGCGCTGCAGGTGTGAACCGCGGAAGGTCTCTTCCCGGACCACCCGGATCAGATCGTGCCAGTTTTCAGCCAGGTATTCCTTCTCCTGACCGCTCTTGCTGGTGCGGATTACGGTGAAACGATCCTCAAGATAGTCTTTTATCTGCGGATAGAGCTCGAGCGCATGCCTGTATTCACTGATCAGGGGGATATTGGGTCCCAGGGTGGTGCGGACATGAAACTGGCCCTGGAAGGAGATATCCACCTCATAACAGCTTGGTCGCCAGCGGCAGGTACGGATTTCTCCGACGGTTGGCCCCAGCGGTTTCATCTCCTCGAGCATGGTTTCCAGAAACGTCCTGTCTTCAAACTGGTCAGCGGAATGAACATTTTTCCTCAAGAGAAAAATAACCATCTCCTCGGGGATATTCATCCGCTCCATATAGTTGACAATCCGCTCGAAAACAGAGAGTTTCTGGAGAATATCAACCATGTTGTCCTCACGGATTTCCAGCCCCTTTTCCGAACGGACATGGATAAATTTTGAAGCCTGATCGTAGAGATAACGGTTTAAGGCATCGTCATCGATAAAGTATTTTTCCTTCTTGCCCCGGCCCAGCCGGTACAGGGGCGGCTGGCCGATATAGATATGACCGTTTTCTATAAGCGGCAGCATCTGGCGGTAGAAAAAGGTGAGCAGCAGGGTGCGGATATGGGCGCCGTCCACATCGGCATCGGTCATGATGATGATCTTGTGGTAGCGCAGTTTTTCCAGATCAAATTCCTCCCGGCCGATCCCGGTGCCGAGGGAGGCAATGAGCTGCTTGATCTCCTCGGAGCCGAGAATCTTGTCAAAACGGGCCTTTTCCACGTTCATTATCTTGCCGCGCAGGGGCAGGATAGCCTGCACGGACCGGTCCCGGCCCTGTTTGGCGGACCCGCCGGCCGAATCACCCTCGACAATGAAAATTTCACGTTTTTTCGGATCCTTGGACTGGCATTCTGCCAGCTTGCCGGCCATCATTACCGACAGGCCGCCCTTTTTGCGGGACAGCTCACGCGCCCGCCGGGCCGCGTCCCTTGCCCTGGCCGCTTCCACGGCCTTGCTCAGAATCCGCTTGGCCACGTTGGGGTTCTGTTCCAGGTAGAGGCCCAGCTTTTCATTGCAGAGCGATTCAACAATGGATTTGACCTCGGAGTTACCCAGCTTGGTCTTGGTCTGGCCCTCGAACTGGGGATTGGGCACCCGTACCGACACCACGCAGGTCAACCCCTCGCGCACATCATCCCCGCCCATCCTGGCCTTGAGATTCTTGGGCACCACATCATCGGATGCATACCGGTTAATGCACTTGGTGAGCGCGGCCCTGAATCCGGCCACATGGGTGCCGCCCTCCTTGGTGTTGATATTGTTGACAAAAGAAAACAACCGCTCCGAATAACCGTCAAAGTACTGGAAGCAGACCTCCACCTGCACCATGTCCTTTTCCCCTTCTATAAAGATGGGTTCGGGATGGATGGGGGTCCGCTTGCGGTTTAAATATTCAACATAGGAGGCAATGCCGCCTTCAAAGAAAAAGGTATCCTCGGCGCCGCTGCGTTCATCTTTAAGCTGGATGCGCACGCCACGATTGAGAAATGCCAGTTCGCGGAGCCGGTTGCGGACTATTTCATACTTGAAGACCGTGGTTTCGGTAAAAATCTCCGGGTCCGGGGAAAAGGTGATGGTGGTGCCGGTTTCATCGGTCTTGCCTATAACCTCCAGATCACCCTCGCGTATCCCGTACCGATAGCTCTGCCTGTATATTTTGCCATCCCGTTTTACCTCTGCCACGGCCCAGGTGGACAGAGCATTGACCACGGAAACACCCACCCCGTGCAAACCACCGGAAACCTTGTAACTGGAATGATCAAACTTGCCGCCGGCATGAAGGGTGGTCATGACCAGTTCCAGTGCCGACATATTTTCGGTGGGATGCATGTCCACCGGAATGCCGCGTCCATTATCCTTTACAGAAACAGAATTATCCTCATGGATGATGACTCGAATCTGATCACAGTGACCGGCCAGGGCCTCGTCAATGGAGTTGTCCACCACCTCGTAGATCAGATGGTGCAGACCCTCTTCGGCGGTGTTGCCTATATACATGGCCGGCCGTTTACGCACCGCTTCCAGTCCATCAAGGACCTTTATCTGTTCGGCCCCGTACGACGTATTGTTTTCGTTTTCACTCATAATAATAATTCTCTACCGACTTCAATTTTTGAAATATATTCAATATATTATAAATATAATAAACAATTATAGTTTCATGGGCATGATAATGCTTAAAAATCCCTCATCCTCCTCGGAACTTATCAGACAGGGCGATTCATCGGAATTGATACAGGCATCGACCACCTCGCCTTCCATCACCTGCAGGGCATCGATGAAATAGCGGCAGTTGAATCCGATGGAAACCGGATCACCGTCATACTCTACTTCCAGGTCATCCTTGGCAGAACCGAAATCAGCATTCTGGGAGGTAAGGACTATCCGGTTCTGATCTATTTCCATCTTGATGGCATGAAAGAGATCTTCGGTAAAAAGATTAATCCTCTTCAAGGACTCAAGAAAGGCAAGCCTGTTTATTCTGATCACCTTATCCCTGGTGATCACATTGAGGATGGATTGAAAATCTGGAAATTCACCTTTTATAAGCCGCAGGATCAACAGGGAATCATCTGACTTAAGCACGGCCTGTTTTTCCTCTATCCCCATGGAAAAGGAATCCCTGTTTTCGCAGAATTTACGGATCTCCTGGATGCCGCGTCTTGGAATCAGGGTTATGGGATCCATCCGCAGACCGGCCACTGATTCATCAACCTCTCTGGTCATGATAGACAGACGGTGCCCGTCAGAGGTGATCATCTGGAGAAAATGACTGTCATCCTCGGTGAATTTTTTAAAAAGAGCAGCCGTCAGGGTGAACATATTTTCCTTGTCATGGGCAATGCAATAACTGGTCTTGTCTATCAGATCGGCCATGACCTGGCTGTCCATGGTAACCATGTTTTCCTGGCTGTATTCAGGAAATTCCGGAAACTCATCACTGACCATACCGGCAAGCCGATAAACACTGGAACCGGCCGTGATCCGTACCCAGTTATTCTCCTCTTCCTTAAAGGTCAACACCGGCGCACCCGATTCGCGGGCCAGCTCAAAAAGTTTTTTCGCAGGCAGGGTCAACACCCCTTCTTCAAACACCTCGGCCGGCACGGTCTCTTTCAGACAGATGTCAAGATCCGTACCGGTGAACACAACATTATTCTGACCTACTTCAAGAAGAATATTGGCCAGGATAGCCATGGTTCTTTTTTTATTTGTGATATTCTGCTGGTTACCGGCAGCTTTGAGAAGATCTTCCCTGGCGATATTAAAATGAAAAGCCATAATTCTGTCCTTTATATAAAAATTTGTTATTGGTGTTAGGGGTGTTAGTTTGTGGATAAGAATATTAACTTTTTAATTTTATTCATTTTTTTGTTTTAGTAAAAGAGATGAAAACAATGGTATACTGTGTGTATTGAAGTTCGTTTTTCCTTTTTTCTCAATTATGCACAGATTATTAACGTTGGTATCAAGAGAGTATCAACAACTTGTGCAAAGGGCATTTGGGGCTGTCTGATTCCCCGAAGGAACGAACGGAAAACGTCTCTTTATAGCAACTTTATTTTTAAGTGAAAAATCAATATGTTATAAATAAAATTTCTGTTTTTTCCCTGTCTGCCGAAGCAGTTGGTAAAAAGTTGGTGAAAAGAACATGAATAATGGTTTGATTATATCCGAAAAGAACTGAAAATTCAAATAAATAAAAGAAAGATACAATATAGGGAAGATAGGGAAATTTCTTTTTTCAGACCATGTTTTGTATATCAGTTGATAAGCAGTGAAAGTGAGTGAGTGTGAAGGCGGATAAGAAAAAAATAGAGATCCATTTTGCCCGGGCAGCGACCAGTTATGAAAACCAGGCCGTGGTGCAGAAACGGATCGGCGGAAAACTGATCGGTATGATGGCGGAGCACATGGATGTATTCCGGGGCAGAGCCCTGGAGATTGGGTGCTGTACCGGTATATTGACCAGTCTTTTTCTTGCGCGCTTTCCCTTAACTTATGAACTGCATGTCAATGATCTGGTTTCCAGGTTTGCCCCCCTTTTTGAATCCTTGGATACAAAGAGAAGAATACGGTTTATTGCGGGTGATATTGAGTCAGTTTCCCTGCCAGCCGCATACGACTGTATATTTTCCTCGTCAACATTTCACTGGCTCCACGATATAAAGAGTTGCCTTGTACGGCTGCATGGGCATCTCAGGCCGGGCGGATTGCTTGCCTTTACCCTGTATGGGCCAGAGAATATGTCGGAAATACGTGAATTGACCGGCCAGGGATTGCGATACCGTTCCCTGGCCGATATAAGGGGGATGCTGGCGGAGAAGTACACCGTTTACGAGGCAGCAGAGTCCGTAGAAAAACTTTATTTTACGGAAGTGGGAGATATTCTTGACCATCTCCGCGCCACCGGAGTCAATGCCCTGACAACAAAGGGATGGAACCGGGCCCGGCTGCTTTCGTTTTCAAGGCAGTATACAGATCGTTTCGGCACGGAGAAAGGTATCCCGCTAACCTATCATCCCATGTATTTTCTTGCCCGGACCCGCTGATCAGGATCAGGCTTTACCAGGCGGCGGCGGAGGGGCTGTGAAACCGCTTGTTCCCGGTCCTGCCGAATGGGAGGACGGCAGAAGCCGGCGTCTTTTTATTTCGTAAACGAGCATGATGAATATGGTCGCCAGCGGCTGCGTAAAGAGGATGCCGATAACTGTGGAGTTGCCGATGGAGTTGATGACAAGAAAGATGATAATAACCATAATGTATTCACCCACCGGCGGTTCAAGGGCCATGCGGCTGCTCTCGCGGATGGCCTCGACAAGGCCAAGTCCTTCATCGGTCATCAGCGGCAGCATGAACAGACAGAAGTAAGAGAGGGCGGCCATGGCAACTATGCCCGGCAAGACAAGGATTTTAAGTCCGATCATAACCACGATGCCGATCAGGACAAGAAAGCCGAGCAAGGGGAAAAAAAGGCGCATCTGGCCAAAGAGATCACGGATTCTTGGTTTTCTTCCCTCCCTGACCAGAAGCAGGATGGAGTGCATGTACCCGGCCGTCAGAACCGGGGCCATGATGCCAAAAGAGACAACGGAAACCGCGATATAGACAAAGGTGGACAGAACCAGGGGCACCAGGTTGGCGACGAAAAGTTGCCAGGTCTGTGAAAAAAGGTTTTTGAAATCCATAAATTCTCCGTTTGGTAAGGGAAAAAGGTTGAAAGCGTTGAATCAGGTTTCATAGCCCGTATTTCTCACAAAGATCGTCGCGAAAGGCCGGAAAGTGCTGTGAATGTGGGGTTACAGCGTCAAAAAGCCCACAGACATATTGAAATATTTCGAGGACGCTTTTTGGAGCTGTACCCCCACAAGCATGGTGCTTTCAGGCCTTGCAGCAGATCGCTTGTGAGAAATGCGGGCTAAAAGAGTATCTCGACCAGGGACTGGATGGTGGCTACGCCAATGACGCGCATGGAATGTTTATCTATTTTTTCAAGCCGCCTGTAACTGGACATGGGCAGGAGAAAGGTGGTGAAACCGAGCCGGTTCGCCTCCTGAATGCGCATCTCTATCTGGCCCACGGCGCGGATTTCCCCGGCCAACCCCACCTCGCCGCACACGGCCGTGGTCGGATCGACCGTTTTTTCAAAGAAACTTGATAGAAGCGCCACCACCACGCCCAGATCCAGGGCCGGTTCATCGATTCGGATGCCGCCGGCTATATTGAGAAATATATCATGGTCAAACAGGGTAAGGCCAAGTTTTTTTTCCAGCACGGCCGTAAGCAGGGCCAGACGCTGCGGATCCGCGCCGATTGCGGTGCGTCGGCCCGTGCCGAGGTTGGATGGGCTGACCAGGGCCTGCACCTCGACCAGGATGGGCCGGGTTCCCTCGATACTGGGCATGACAACCGACCCCGGCACATTGACCGGCCGTTCGGCGAGAAACAGGGCCGATGGATTCTTGACCTCGGCCAGCCCCGATTCCTTCATCTCGAACACCCCGATCTCGTTGGTGGAACCGAAGCGGTTTTTGACGGTACGCAGGATCCTGAACGGCTGGCCCCGGTCACCCTCGAAATAGAGAACCGTGTCCACCATGTGCTCAAGAACGCGCGGTCCGGCAATGGAACCTTCCTTGGTCACATGACCGACCAGGAGTATGGGCAGATCGGTTGACTTGGCCAGGTTGACCAGAAGGGCGGTGGATTCCCGAACCTGGGTCACCGAGCCGGGCGCCGAGGCAACTTCTTCTGTGAACATGGTCTGGATGGAATCCACTGCCAGCAGGGCAGGGGAGAGCTCAGCGGCCATTGTGATGATGGATTCAACGCAGGTTTCCGTGGCCAGCAGAATATCGTTACCTTCAATCCCGAGACGTCTGCCCCGCATGGCGACCTGACGGGCCGATTCCTCGCCGGTTACATAGAGCACCTGGCGGCCATCGGCGGCCAGGGCGCCGAGAAGCTGCAGGATAAGGGTTGATTTGCCGATACCCGGGTCACCACCGATCAGGACCATGGAGCCGGGAACAAGGCCGCCGCCAAGCACCCGGTCCAGCTCGCTGATCCGCGAGATCATCCGTTTCTGTTCACTGCCGCCCGTGGAGGAAAGGGGAAGGGGCCGGCAAGCAGTTTGTTTCCGGCCGGATGGAGCGGAAACAACCACCTTTTCAACAAGAGAATCCCACTGGCCGCAGTCCGGGCATTTTCCCAGCCATTTCCGGCTTTCATATCCGCAGTTTTCACACCGGAAAAGTGCTTTATTTTTTCCTTTTGTCTTTGTTTTTTTCACCCGATCACTCCCCTGATATTCAGCCGTAAAGAAGCGAAGTATAAATAAAACTTATATGTGCTTGTTTCCGCTCTTTTTTTATTTTTTAAAAAAGGAAAAAGAAAAAATTACACTAAAAACAGGATAAAAGGTAAACAAGGGTATAATTATTAACTAATTAAAATTACTGTATATAATGTTTTAGATATTTTTATATAAGACAAATTTATAACTGAATAAATTATTTTGAATTTGCCTATTACTATACCACCTTGTAGCTTGATTTCCCATACTTGAAAATTGCCGTACCAAGAGGGCAGACAGAACATCTAAACCCCTGATCGGCAATCTTTGCCACTCCTATTCGTTTGTCTGTTCAAGGGAGCTTCACCATGACCGAACATGCAACCCACGCAGGCCAGGCTATCCACGGGGCGGCCCAGGCAGCCCATGCCAGCCCGTCCAGTTTTCTGCACCAGATGTCGGCCCCGCCCGATCCGGACCTGGTGGCGG
>Ga0256914_1003549_pt1 | contig 12231 bp, 6 predicted proteins | sample HulkmetaG_FD_191571 | JGI IMG/M metagenome (GOLD analysis project Ga0256914, IMG submission 191571) | Hydrothermal chimney microbial communities from Main Endeavour vent field at the Juan de Fuca Ridge, Pacific Ocean - Hulk | ecosystem: Environmental > Aquatic > Marine > Hydrothermal vents ...
ATAATCGTAGGTGTGACCATGTCACACATCAAAATAAAATAAATTTTTCAAGGCAACCGATGTCACAAGAACCAGAAAATACCCCCAATATTACAAATAACACAACAGCAAAATTCACCCACCTACACCTCCATACCGAATACTCTATGCTTGATGGTGCAAATAAGATAAATGTTCTTGCTAAAAAGATAAAAGAGTTGGGCATGGATTCAGTGGCGATGACCGACCATGGAAATATGTTTGGGACAATTACTTTTTATAATGAGATGAAAAAAAACGGTATCAAGCCCATTATCGGAATGGAAGCCTATATTCATAATGAGGAGGAGATAGGCGATAAATCAACCCGTAAACGGTTTCACCTCTGTCTCTATGCCAAAAATGATGTGGGGTACAAAAACCTGATGTATCTTAGCTCACAAGCCTATATGCACGGCTTTTACTACTATCCACGGATTAACTGGGAACTTCTCAAAAACAACGCCGAGGGGCTTATCTGCTCCTCTGCTTGTCTCCAAGGGGAGATAAACTGGCACTTGAATCTCTCGGATAGAAACGTTAAAAATGGAGCGTTGGGTTACGATGAAGCAAAAAAGGTAGCCCTGCGTTATAAAGAGGTGTTTGGTGATGATTTCTATATGGAGATTATGCGTCATGGTATTGACCATCAGTATAATATCGACAAGCAGATTGTTCAACTAAGTCAAGAGACAGGTATCAAAATCATCGCCACCAATGATACCCACTACACCCTACAAAAAGATGCCGATGCACATGAGGCGTTTATGTGTATCGCGATGAACAAACTCTACGATGACCCCAACCGTATGCGTCACTCGGTGCATGAGTTTTATGTCAAATCACCTGCACAGATGGCAGAACTTTTTGCCGATATCCCTGAAGCGATAGAGAACACTCAAGAGATAGCCGACAAGTGTAATTTGGAGATAAAGCTTGGAAACCCTACCCCACCTAACTTTAAATTTGCACAGCAGACAGCCAAAGTAGAAGGGGTAACACTCCCCGAAGAAAGAGAGTACTCATTAGAAAATGACATTGTAATTTTTAACCATCTCTGTAGAAAAGGGCTAGAGAAACGGCTAGAGATAGTCCCAAAAGAGCGTCACCAAGAGTACCGTGACAGACTCCAAGTAGAGATGGACATTATCAACAACATGAAGTTCCCAGGCTATATGCTCATCGTTTGGGAGTTTGTGGATGCAGCCAAACAGATAGATATTCCTGTAGGGCCTGGAAGAGGATGCCTAACCAAAGATGCGTTAATCTATACTGTTAATAAAAATAAAATTGAGACAAAACATATCAATAAAATAGAAGTAGGAGATATGGTTTTAAGCCATAATAATCTACCTAAAAAGGTAACAGAGTGTTTTGAATATGAAATAGAAGAGGAGCTACTTACCATCTCTACATTTTATGGAGATTTTATTAATAATATTACGCTTACAAAAGACCATAAAGTCTATCTTGGAGAAGATAATTGGAAAGAGGCTCAGAAGATAAGCACTAAAGATTGGTTGGTTATGCCTATTCCCAAAATATCTGATAATGAAAAAAGTAAAATTTTAAAAGAATTAGAGGACTATATTATAAAGTTCGGGGCTAAAGCCTCCAATTCCAAAGATATTTTAATAACAATAGAGTTAAAAAAGGAAGCATATAAGATAAGAAAATTACTTTTTAAAGTGGCTATTCCATCATCAATAAATACCTTACAAAAATTATCGAAATTGGAAGCTTTATCCCTGAAAAAAACAAACTCTTATATTATTACTATTCCCTCAAACGGCTCAATCTACGATATTCCAAAAGAGCGACAACAGATATTTAAGATAGAAAAAGATTCTATTAAACTAAAAGTTAGAAAAGTAACAAAACATCAAAAAATAAAAACAAAAGTTTATGATTTTACAGTAGAGGATGACCATTCATACACTACTTCCAATTATATTGTACACAACTCGGCAGCAGGTAGCCTTGTCGCCTACTCCCTAGAGATTACCGATATTGACCCTATCCCTTATGGTCTGCTTTTTGAGCGTTTTTTGAATCCTGAACGGGTCTCTATGCCTGATATTGATATGGATTTTTGTCAAGCACGTCGTCAAGAGATTTTAGATTATGTGATTAATAAATATGGACGGGTCAACGTGGCTCAGATTATTACTTTTGGGAAGCTTCAAGCCAAGGGGGTGATTCGTGATGTTGCTCGTGTGTTGGATATGCCTTACTCTCAAGCTGATGCGATGGCAAAGCTGATTCCTGATGAGTTGGGGATAAATTTGACCGACTCTTATGCCAAAGAGCCAAAGATAAAAGAGCTGTGTGATACCAATCCATTGGCAAAACGTACTTGGGATTATGCCCTTGCACTTGAAGGTCTAAACCGAAACGCAGGGACACACGCCGCGGGGGTGGTTATCTCCAATGAGCCTCTTTGGAAAAAGACCCCTCTGTTTAAACCCACAGGACAAGATACGTTGGCGACCCAATACAATGGAAAGTATGTTGAAGATGTGGACTTAATTAAGTTTGACTTTTTGGGGCTTAAGACCTTGACCGTTATCGAAGAGGCACTTCAACTTATTGAGAAACGGCATGGGAAACGGATTGACTTTATCAAAGAGGATATCAATGACCCTGCTGTCTATCGGTACATCTCCACAGGAGATACCCTTGGGCTATTTCAGATAGAGTCAGCAGGGATGCAAGACCTCGCCAAAAAACTTAAGCCAAATGGGTTTGAGGACATTATTGCGATGTTGGCACTCTATCGCCCAGGACCGATGGAGTCGGGGATGCTTGATGACTTTGTGGAGCGTAAACATGGACGAGCCGAGATTACCTATATGTTTCCAGAACTTGAACCTATCCTAAAGCCTACCTATGGGGTTATTGTCTACCAAGAGCAAGTTATGCAGATTGTGCAGACCATTGGGGGGTTTAGCCTTGGTGGGGCTGACTTGGTACGTCGTGCGATGGGTAAAAAGATTAAAGAGGAGATGGACAAGCTCAAAGAGGAGTTTGCCATAGGTGCAGGGAAAAAAGGGTTTGATATGGCAGTGGCGAGAGAGCTGTTTGACCTGATTGTGAAGTTTGCAGGGTATGGTTTTAACAAATCTCACTCGGCTGCTTATGCGATGATTACCTTTTATACCTCATTTTTAAAATACTACTACCCCACCGAGTTTATGGCAGCGATTTTGACCCTAGAGAAAAACAATACCGACAAAGTGGTCAAGTATGTCGATGAGCTTAAAGGGTTGGGTATTACCTTGCGTCCTCCACATATTAACCGTTCTGATTTGGTATTTCAAGCCGATGAGATAGAGGGGGAGAAGATAGTCTTCTTTGGGATGGGTGCATTAAAGGGAGCTGGTGATGTGGCGATTAACTCCATTATTGCCACACGTGATGAGGGGGGAGCGTTTAGAGACATGAACGATTTTGTCTCACGAATTGATGCCTCAAAAGTCAATAAACGGGTCATAGAGTCTCTCTCAAAAGCAGGAGCATTTGATGATTTTGGTCACTCTCGCTGTGCCTTAATTACCCAAGTAGAGGCAATAACCGAAGCCGCAGGGAAAGCGATGTTAGCAAAAAAACAGGCAGTGGGTTCACTCTTTGGAGGTGGAGAGGAGATGACCTCGGTAAAGGTAGAGATTAAACCGATGCCTGAGTATGATTTGCTTGATATCTTGGCCATTGAAAAAGAGTCATTGGGCTTCTATGTCTCGGGTCACCCACTCGATAAATATCGTGAACAGCTAGACCAGATAAACTACACACTTAGTTCAGAGATAGAGGATTTGGCCGATGGTTCACAAGCACTTTTTATAGGTAAAATCGAGAGTATCAACACGCGTATCTCTAAAAAGGGGAACAAGTTTGGAATAGCTGATATCATGGATTTACACGGAAACATTGAGCTAATGCTTTTTGAGAATCGGCTAAAAGAGTTGGATGAGGATTTTGACCTTGATAAGCCCATCGCCTTTAAAGTAAAGATTACCAAAGATGGTGATTTTACACGGATGAATATCTTGAAAATTGAGTCGTTAAAAGATGCCAAAAAAGAGAAGATAAAGGTGAAAAAAGAGGAGAAATTTGTTCCTGAAGCTATCTTGCCACCACTGATTTTAGCCATTAACCTTATGCCTGACTCTTCTGTGATTGAGGAGCTGTTTTGTCTGGCAGAGAAGCATAGAGGCAATCATCCTCTTCAACTCTGTATCAAATCAAAACTCTCAGATGTAATTATTGAATCCAAGATGAAAGTGAGTGCCATGCTTTTAGAGGAGGCGAAAAAGCTTGGTGTGTATGAAGAGGAGAAGTTGGTTGTAGTGGGATAATATTTTTATTTTTTCCATTTTCTCTCATACCTCTCCAACATACTCTCATTGCCAATCAAGCCACCTTGATGAATGTAGAGAGTAGGCTTTTTAAAAATTTCGGGATACTCCAATAGGGTTAGCCATCCATGAGGGTCATAGAGCAAATCAAACTCTATCTCTACCTCTTGGCGTAGCTTTAACCACATCTCATAAGCCTCTCCATAGAGTTTTCCAAAGTGTCTTTTTTTGCTTGGTTCTAAAATGGTTGGGTGATGCTTTTCATCCTCTGCTAACATGAGAAACTGTTTTTTTAGGTAGTCGCTATCTCCCACACATGGGACGGTGTAGACGCTGTCTGTTAGGTGTTTTTGCAGATAGAGAGCTGTTGTTCCTGTGCCTGATGGTAGAAAGATATTAAGCTCTTCTATATTGTTCTCTTTTTTCCATATTATAATCTCATCGGCTAAGATTTTTAACCCATATTCGGCAAAAAAGTCACGTCCTCCCTCTTCGACAAAAAGGGTTTCTCTCTCTTCTATTTGACTCTTTTGTGGTTTTTTTTCATCAACTATTAGACGCATACCATTTTTTAGGGCATATTTTAGATTTCCATTGGGATTCTCTTTTAGATAGTTGGAGAGGTGTTGGATGTGGTACTCAAATGCCCATTTTCTCGCTTTTGTAAGGACAGAGAGAGAGTACATCGCATTGGATTGGCTAGAGCCGTAGGAGACTACTTTTTTGATGTGGGGGAACTCTTGATGTAAAAAGTAGTGAAATTTTCGTGCTTTGTTTCCTGAAAAATCTCTATGGAGTAGGTCATCTCTTTTGATATAAAGCGTATGCCCTTGAAATGTTTTTTTCTCTGTAGGTGAGTCACCAATTTTAATATTCATAAACAGATTATACTAATAAATATGTAAAACTTGAGTTATGTCAATGGTTATTTAATATTAATACCTTATACTTCTATTCATATATAACAAAGGATTAATACCTATGATAATTACCAACTACATGAGAGATGAACATAGAGAGTGTGATGAGATTTTTGTATCGGCTGAAAAGGCAGTGATTGATGGCGATTTTGAAGAGGCAGAGAGACTCTTTTTATCATTTGCAAATGAGACACTTCAACACTTTAAAAAAGAGGAGGAGTCTCTTTTCCCAACATTTGAAGAGATTTCAGGTAGCACAGAGGGCCCAACTCGAATTATGAAGTTTGAGCATGAACAGGTGCGTGGGCTTATTGGTAAGATGGCAGAGGCTGTGGAGGGAAAAGATAGTGATGCCTATCTCTCACTTGCTGAGTCGATGATGATTCTGCTTCAACAGCACAACATGAAAGAGGAGCAGATGCTCTATGCGATGTGTGATAGAGTTATCCCACAAGATGTCAAAGAGTCTACCTTGGCGACCATGAAAGAGATTGCACTATGAATGAGATGTGGTCGTGACAAAAATCACACTCGATGCGAGGGAGATGGAACACCCCATTCCTCTTCAACTCGCCCTTGGACATCTACAGAAGATGGGTCAAGAGGAGTATCTCTATATGATACACCGAAAAAAGCCTATCCCTCTGATTGAACTTGCCAAAGAGAAGGAGTTTCTCTATCTGGTCAAACAAGATACACAAGAGGTGTGGCATATTTTAATCGCAAAAAATCAAAATATAAAACTAGAGGAGTTGGTCGATGTTTAATCAAGGTGGTCTCTCAATGGAACAAGCCCCACCTGTGATGGTGGTACTTCGGTTTTTTGTGACAGCTTCGGTTTTTGGTGTGCTGCTGGGCTTCTATCTTATGGGCAGTGTGGCTAATTTTTTACCTCATAATGAGTATGCTTTTCAAGTAACTGTGATACATCTCTTATCTCTTGGGGTAATGGCTTCATTTATGTTGGGTGCATTGTTTCAGATGCTTCCTGTGATTGCAGGAGTAGTGATTAAAACGCCTACAAACAAGGCAACAGTTGTTAATATACTTTTAATTATTGGGTTGTCTTCACAGATTTTTGCATTTGGAACAGCCTCCTCCTCTCTCTATCTTTTGGCTTCAATCTCTTTGGGAATTGGGCTTCTCTATGCTATGACCATGATGTTAAAAGAGGTTATCGCCATCAAAGACCACTCAACTTCTTCAAAAGGAATGCTTTTTGCATTAAGCTCTTTTTTTATTGCTATTGTGCTTGGACTCTATCTGCTTTTAACCCTTGGTGGGTATCTTGATGGTGCTTATTTTAAAGAGCTAAAAGAGATTCACTACTCATTTGCACTCTTTGGATGGCTTACACTTCTTATCGTCTCCATCTCTTTTCAAGTGGTAGAAATGTTCTATGTGACCCCAAAGTATCCCACCTTAATGAGCCAATATCTGGTCAACACCATTTTTACGCTTTTGGTTATCAAAACAGTTATGATTTTTATGGGTTTAGATAGTGCGTTCATCAACATACTCCTCTCTCTGCTCTTTATCCTCTACGCAGGGGTGACCATTCATCGACTCTACCGAAGAAAAAGACCAACCTCTGATGCCACGGTATGGTTTTGGCGTTTGGGCATGGGGCTACTTATTGTGAGTATGTTTATACATTTACTCTCCAATATAGTTGTGCTAAACAATCAGATTATGGGGATATCCTATGTAACATTTATAGGTTTTTCCTTAAGCATTGTCTTTGCAATGGTTTATAAAATTGTCCCATTTTTGGTTTGGTTTCACCTCTCAAACCAAGGCTACATGGAAGCCCCAATGATGTTTGATGTTATCCATCCCAAACGAGCAAAAATTCATTTTAAGATACATCTAGCAATGTTAACCCTATGGATACTCTCCATTGTTTTTCAACTTGATGAGGTTTTTTTAATCATCCCTTCATTTTTGCTAACGCTCTCTTTTGGATGGCTACTCTATCATTTAATTATGGCGATTAGAAAACATAACTATACACAAAAGTATACAGAGAAGATTGAGTGGTAGAGTAGTCTAATCCTACCAAAAACAACTTTTAGCTATAATCCCACCAATTATTATATAAGGTATAATCTAATGGACTTTAAAGATACACTACTACTACCAAAAACCAAGTTTCCTATGCGTGGAAATCTACCAAATAACGAACTAAAAAGATACCAAGCTTGGTACGATGCCAATATGTATGAGCAGATGAAAACCAAAAGAGAAGGGGCAGAAATTTTTACCCTTCACGATGGGCCTCCGTATGCCAATGGTGATATCCATATCGGTCATGCTCTCAATAAAACACTTAAAGATATTATTTTAAAATATAACTACTTCCAAGGTAAATCGGTACGAATGACCCCAGGTTGGGACTGTCATGGACTTCCAATTGAGCAAAAAGTAGAAGATAAGATGGGAACAGCCAAAAAAGAGACACTCTCTGTCTCTAAGTTCCGTGAGATTTGTAGATTGACGGCTCAAAAAGCTGTTGATGGTCAAAAGAAAGGTTTTAAACAGCTAGGAATCATGGCTGATTGGGAGAACCCTTATATCACTATGGATTTCAAATTTGAGGCTAATATCTATAGAACACTCTGTGAAGTGGCAAAAAAGGGTCTGCTTGTAGAGCGTCATAAACCCATCTTTTGGTCATGGGCAGCTCGTACTGCGTTGGCTGATGCCGAGGTGGAGTATGAGGACAAAGAGGACTACACCATGTATGTTCATTTTGAGCTTTCAGACATGGCAAAAGAGAAGCTTGATATTGGTGGGAAAGCAGGGATTGTTATCTGGACGACCACCCCTTGGACGATTCCATCAAACACAGGAATTGCACTAAATCCTGAAGAGATGTATGTGCTGACCGATGATGGTCATATTGTAGCAGAGGCACGTTATGATGCAATGATTGAAGAGGGTGTGGTTTCAGGTCATGCCAGTCGAAAAATCTCGGCTACGGAGATGAGTGAGATGTTAGCCATCAACCCACTCAATGGACGAAGCTCAAAAATTGTTCTGGGTGAACACGTTTTGATGGATGGTGGTACAGGGTGTGTCCATACAGCTCCTGGTCATGGGGAAGATGATTACCGTGTGGGTCTAAAATATGGTCTTGAGGTGGTTATGCCTGTCGATGAGAGAGGATGTTATGATGAGTCTGTAGTGGGACTGAACCTTATCCCCAATGCCCAAGAGTTTGTAGGAATGCACATCTTTAAAGCCAATGAGAAGATTTTAGAACTTCTAGGTGATAGCTTACTCAAAGTTGGCAAGTTTACCCACTCCTACCCACACTGTTGGAGAACCAAAAAGCCTCTTATTTATAGAGCAACAAATCAATGGTTTATCTCGGTTGATGACAAACCAGAGGGTTCAGAGGAGACACTAAGAGGGTCAGCACTTAAGGCACTAGAAGAGGTTAATTTCTACCCAAAAAGTTCAAAAAACAGACTCAAGCCGATGGTAGAGGGACGACCTGACTGGTGTATCTCTCGTCAACGTTCATGGGGTGTACCAATAGCATTCTTTAGAGTAAAAGCAACCAAAAAAGTAATTTTTGATGAGAAAGTTCTTGATTTTGTGGCAAATATCTTTGAAGAAAAAGGGACAGATGTTTGGTATGAGATGGAGATAGAAGCACTTCTTCACCCAGAGTGTGAGTACCAAGCAGATGAGCTTGAAAAAGTGGGTCACATATTGGATGTATGGTTTGATAGTGGCTCAACATGGAATGCTGTGCTAGAGAGTGGAAACTATGATGCAGGTGAGTATCCTTCATCTCTTTATATAGAGGGTTCTGACCAACACAGAGGGTGGTTTCAAACTTCACTCTTGTTAAGCTCTGCTATTCATCAAAAGTCGCCCTACAAGACGCTAATCACTCATGGTTTTACCGTTGATTCTAAAGGTGAAAAGATGTCTAAGTCCAAGGGGAATGTTATCGCTCCTGATAAAGTCATTAAACAGTATGGTTCAGAGATTTTACGTCTTTGGGTTGCCCTCTCTGACTATCAATCTGACCTGAAAATTTCAGATGGAATTTTACAACAGACAGCAGAGCAGTACCGAAAACTCAGAAATACCTTTAGATTTTTGATTATGAACATAGAGGGACTAGAGAGAGTTGTAGAGCCAAGTGAGTATGATGAGATTGATAGATGGATTTTGGCAAAAGCTACAGAGGTATTTACCTCGGTTAACGCTTCATTCCAAGAGTATGACTTCTTGCGTGGGTTTGCAACCCTAAACAACTTTGTAACCAATGAGCTTAGTGGTATCTACATGGACATCACCAAAGATAGACTCTACTGTGATGGTCAAAACTCGGCGACGAGAATGTCAACACAATCAGCAATGGTGCTTATCTCTAAATCCATGATGGCACTGGTAGCACCCGTGCTTACTTATACCATAGATGAAGTATTAGACCACGCACCTGCCATTGTAAAAGGTGATATGGAGAGTGTATTTGACCTTGTATATAAAGAGCTTCCTGATGTGGGAACAGCCTTTGATGATACACTTCTTATAGAGGCTCGTGGTAAATTCTCTGAGTCTATTGATAAGCTCAAAAAAGAGAAACTTATCAAATCAACACTAGAGCTTGAAATCCAAGGTGATGCAGATGTATTTGCCATTAAAGATGCTAAAAACTTAGAAGATTGGTTTATGGTTTCAGCCATTAAATCAAGTTGTAGTGGAGAGCAAGTAGGTTCATTTAAGCTTGACGATATGAGCTTTACCGTACATAAAGCAGAGTCTGTAAAATGTCCAAGATGTTGGAGATTTACTTCATCTGATGAAGAGAGTGCCTGTCCTAGATGTGCAGAGGTAGTGGCTTAATGTTTGATTTGAGCCAACCTATTCAATCAGAGGTAATTATCGGCTCTATTCTATTTATTTTAGTTGTGGTCGGGATTGGACTTTTGGTGGTGGAATATTATAAGAGGAAGAGAGGTTAATCTCTCACTCGTAAAGTCAATATTTTAAATGTTTATAGTATTAAAGAAAAATAACTATACTATAAGTTACTATTTATTTCATTTTTACTATACTTATTTCATATAAGGATAAAAAATGAAAATATCAAAAGAGCAACAACAAGAGACCCGACTAAAACTCATTGCCTCTGCTGTAGAGATAATCAGCGAAAAAGGTTTTAGAGCCACCACCATGAAAGCCATTGCCCAAAAGGCAGAGGTGGGTGTGGCTACTATCTATAACTACTTTCCCAACAAAGATAAAATACTCTATGCCTATTTTGAAGAGCAATATATTAAATTGGCAGGTCAGATTGATGAGATAGAGGGGTTTGATGAGTATGAACTTAATGAGCAGATTCAACTGCTTATCGAGACCTCATTGGATAACTTTTTAGAAGATAGAGAGTTTGTGCTAGAGGCATCTTATATTGCTGTCTTTTCTCCTTTTACCTCTTTTAACGATAGCCGACAAGCACGAACCATATTTTTGGATACTGCCAAAGATATTTGGAACAGACATATAGAAAAAAGAGGACTAGAGACTCCCCTTACCCAAGATTGGATGCTCTTGATGTTTTGGGAGTACTATCTTGGCATTGTTGCCTATTGGCTCAAAGATGAGTCGCAGAGTTTTAACCATACCACACAACTGATAGATAAAACATCCGATATTATCAAGACAACAATAGAGGGTGACTTTGTAGGAAAGATTATGAATTTAGGGACACTCCTTTATCGTACTCACTTTCATACCTATTTGAATAATTTTCAGCCAAAGGATAAGTGATGGAGAAGATACCAACAAGTAAACTAAGCAGAATGGGAGTCTATGGCTCGATGGCAACCAAAGTTGGGTTTAACAAACTTAAAAGCAAAGTAACCAAAACCACCCAACAGGAGTTAGATGCTCAAAATAGCAAAGTTATTTTTGAAGCATTAACAAAGCTACGAGGAACAGCCCTTAAATTTGCTCAGATGCTTAGTGTAGAAGATATGATGCTCACGCAAGAGTATAAGAAACAGTTACACAAGTCCACCTATAAAGTACGACCATTAAACCGTGCTGTGGTACGAAAGTGCATTAAAAATGAGCTAGAGAACTATCCTGAAAAAATCTTTAAAAAGTTTAATTCCCAAGCCTTTGCAGCAGCAAGTTTAGGACAAGTACACAGGGCAGAAGATAACAATGGAGAGCAACTCGCCATCAAAATGCAATACCCTGGAATTGATGAGACCCTCAAACATGATATGAGCATGATAAAAGTAGCCTATAAGATGATTCCACACTCTCCAATGGTCGAGGATATGCTTGAAGAGGTTGATGAGATTATCTCTAAAGAGGTAGACTATATAGCCGAAGCCAAACATCTTGAATGGTTTGCTCAAAAGATGGGGCATTTAGATATTGTTTTACCAAAAGTTTACCATCAGTACAGTACCGACAAGATTTTGGCAATGGAGTATATAGAGGGGAGACATCTTGATGAGTGGTTAGCCACAAATCCTTCGCAAGAGCTAAAAAATCGTACTGCTCAAAAGCTATTTGACCTCTACTGCTACTCATTTTTTGAGCTAAAGACCTTTCAAGCCGATTCAAATTTAGGAAACTACCTCTTTATGGAAGATGAGAAGATTGCATTTTTAGATTTTGGGTGTATCAAACAGGTTCCAGATACCTTTCCTTGTGCTGTTATAGATTTGGTTGATGCAAGTATAGCCCAAGACAAAGAGGCAATCTTAGACGCTTACTTAGCTCTTGGAATGCTCACAGGAAAAGACGATGAGGCATTTGAGAAGTATTATGAGAGTGTCTTCATCCCCTATTCAAAATGGACAGAAGCCCCTTATAAAGAGGATACATTTCACTTTTCAATCGAAAAAGATTTTGCATCTTCGGTAATGGGAGTAAACATGATTATGGGCAGAGAAAAA
>Ga0256914_1003550_pt1 | contig 12229 bp, 9 predicted proteins | sample HulkmetaG_FD_191571 | JGI IMG/M metagenome (GOLD analysis project Ga0256914, IMG submission 191571) | Hydrothermal chimney microbial communities from Main Endeavour vent field at the Juan de Fuca Ridge, Pacific Ocean - Hulk | ecosystem: Environmental > Aquatic > Marine > Hydrothermal vents ...
CCAGGGAGAGATCGTCAAAGTGCTGCTGACGCCCGCAGAGAGCCCCGCCACCAACTTCGGTTTCGATGTCACGCCCCGCAAGTATGTCACCGGGCTCATCACCGAACGGGGCATCTGCGACGCCTCGGAAGTAGCCATTCTCAACCTATATCCCGAAAAACGGCGGTCTTAGAGAAGGTCACTCATGTCCTATCTTCCTGGTTGACTCTCGCCGCTTCACTTTCGACCTCTACCTGACCAGGCTGGAGCGGAAGCTACTGGAATACAGACTCACCAACGGCATCGCTGATCTAACTGGCATCGTAGAGATGGAGGCCAGCATGATATGATTTGCCCCTTCGGGCGGTAAACGCCCTCTTGGCGTTTTGCCTGGATGTTTCCGTGTGGCCCTGGCGGACAGTCAAATTACAAAATTCAAACGCCCCTATTCAAAACAGGAGACAGCCATGAAAAAAATCATCAATAATCCCGCAGATTTCGTGCCCGAGATGCTGGAAGGTCTGATCAAGGCCCATCCCGATCAACTGGCCTACACCGAGGACATCCACAGCATTGTGCGGGCGGACGCGCCGGTGGCGGGCAAGGTGGCCCTGGCCACCGGCGGCGGATCCGGTCATCTGCCCGTGTTCTTGGGCTATGTGGGCAAGGGCATGTTGGATGGCTGTGCGGTGGGCGATGTGTTCTCCTCGCCCAGCGCAGAGCAAATGCTGTGGGTGACACAACGCATCCACGGCGGCAAAGGCGTGGTGTACATCTACGGCAACTACGGCGGCGATGTGATGAATTTCGACATGGCCGCGGAGATGGCGGAATTCGACGACATCGAGGTGCGCACCGTGCTGGTGAAAGATGACGTAGCTTCGGCTCCGCCCGAGGAGGCGGACCGACGCCGCGGGGTCGCGGGCATGGTGTTTGCATTCAAGATTGCGGGGGCCAAGGCCGACACGGGCGGCTCGCTGGATGAAGTGGTGGCCGTGACCGAGAAGGCTCTGACCAACATCCGAACCATGGGCGTGGCCCTCTCTCCCTGCATCGTGCCCCAGGTCGGCAGCCCCACCTTCACCATTAGCGAAGATGAGATGGAGATCGGCATGGGCATCCACGGCGAACCGGGCAGGAAGCGGGAGAAGTTGCAAACCGCGGACGAGATATCCGAGCGCATGACTGAGGCCATCCTAGAGGACCTGAAGCCGCAGGCTGGCGACAAACTGGCGGTGATGGTCAACGGACTGGGCGCAACCCCGCCCGAAGAGCTGTATGTGATGTATCGTAAAATCCACGATATCCTCACCGAACGGGGACTTGAAATCCACAGGGCGTATGTGGGAGAATACGCTACATCCATGGAGATGGCGGGCGCTTCGCTTACCCTGTTCCGCCTGGATGACGAGCTCACCGAACTCCTCGATTATCCCGCGCACACGCCTTTCTTCACTCAAATCTAGGACGCGAACCATGGCTGAAAAAATTCAAGGTCAAGATGTGGTCGCGGCCATGCGTCGGGCTTGTGACGCAGTGTTAGCCCAGCAAGACTATCTGACATCCCTGGATCAGGCTTTAGGCGATGGTGATATGGGCGTAACCATGGGCAAGCTGGCCCATGCGCTGATGGATTATACCGAAGCGTCGAAGATCGACGATCTGGGAAAATTCCTGCTGGGCGCGGGCATGGCCGCCAATCGGGCCGCTCCCTCGACCATGGGCACTCTCACCGCCACTGCGCTGATGCGCATGGGCAAGGTGCTCAAGGGCAAGAGCGAGCTGGACGCAGATGATCTGGTCGCCATGTTCCAGGCTGCGGATACGGGCATCCAGGAGCGGGGCAAGGCCAAACCGGGCGACAAGACCATTGTAGACGCATTGCATCCGGCCAGCGAGGCCTTTGCCGAGGCTGTGGCCGGGGGTAAATCCCTGACCGAGGCAGGCGCAGACGCGTTGCAGGCCGCTCAGGCGGGCCTGGAAAGCGTAACGCCTTTGCGAAGCAAAATCGGCCGGGCCAGTTGGGTTGGAGAAAGAACCATCGGCAAAATTGATCCCGGATGTGCAGTATTTGTAACAATGCTTACAGCCGTGTTACAGTCTTGACTTCCAACCATCCCATCATTCGATTCAATTTTCAATAAGCAAAAGGAGGTGAAGCAAGATCGATAGGCCAACGCCCCCCTCTCAACCGAACCACCTTTTACCCAATTGACTCTGAGGAGAGTAGACTTATGAAACGTTTGTTGTATGTGGCCATTCTGATCCTGGCCCTGGCTCTTGTCGTCTCTGCCTGCCAGCAGGCTCCTGCCGCCACTCAGGCTCCGAAGGAAGAATCTGCCCCCGCGGCTGAAGCGCCCGCCAAGGAATTGAACTTCGTCACCGTCGTCAAGATTGCTGGCATCAACTGGTTCGACCGCATGGAAGATGGCGTCAACAAGTGGGGTAAAGAACATGGCATCAACGCCACCCTGGTGGGCCCGGCCGAAGCTGACGCAGCGCAACAGATCCCCATCATCGAAGACCTGATCGCCCAGAAGGTGGATGCGCTCTGCGTCATCCCCATGGACCCCACTCAGCTTGATCCTGTGCTAAAGAAGGCCATGGATGCGGGCATCACCGTGGTGACCCACGAGGCTTCCAACCAGAAGAACATGAACTTTGATATCGAAGCCTTCGATAACAAAGCCTTTGGCGCGGGACTGATGGACCGCCTGGCCAAGGGCATGGGAGAAGAGGGCGAGTACGTCGTGTTCGTCGGCAGCCTGGGCTCCAAAACCCACAACGAGTGGGCCGACGGCGGCATCGAGCAGCAGAAGGCCAAGTACCCCAACATGAAGATGGTCGAGGACAAGATCGAGACCTTCGACGATGCCGAAATCGCCTACCAGAAGGCCAAGGAAGTGCTGGCCGCCCATCCTAATATCAAGGGCTTCCAGGGCAGCGCCTCCACCGACATCGCTGGCATCGGCCGCGCGGTCGAGGAAGCGGGCCTGCAGGATGAGATTACCGTCGTAGGCACCAGCTTGCCCTCCATCGCTGGCGATCTGCTTTATCCAGCTGAGGGCAAGAAGACCGGCGCTGTGGATGCCATTGGCTTCTGGGATCCATCCGTGGCTGGCGCTGCCTGCAATCAGATCGCTTTGATGGTTATCAACGGCGAAGAGATTGGCGAAGGCACCGATCTAGGCATCGACGGCTATCACAGCCTGAAACTCGTCGGCAAAAACGTGCTGTACGGCGATGCCGCCGTGTACGTGGACGCCACCAACGCCAAGGACTATCCTTTCTAATCACACTCAAGGCCTGTCCGGATATCCATCTTCGGGCAGGCCTTTTTTCGTAACTGCCGCCGCATCCTGTTTGAAGATAGCGTACGCCAGGCTGGCGCGGGATCAGTTTCCCAAACGTCATGCCTTCACGTCTCACATTTGATGCTGAAGCCATTTTCAAAGCAGGCTGACTGCGGGCATGCCCGCGCCGATACCGATGAAAATGGCGGTGGCAAGTGGCAGGTAGCAGGTGGCAAGTAGCGCTGCGGAAGTTGACCTGCCACCTGAGACTTGCCGCCAGCAAACCTGCCTTCGCGCCTTGGCGTGAGCTATTTTTGCCTTTTACATTTTGAATTTTACATTCTCAAAGCAGACGGTGGCAGTCGCCTTATATCCTTCGCAATTGCAACGACATCAAGATCAGGATTTCATCTATGACTGATGAACTTTTACGCCTCACCGGCATCTATAAATCCTTTGCAGGCGTGCGCGCACTACGAGGCGTGGACCTGACCATCGAACAAGGCAAAATCAATTGCCTGGTCGGGGAAAACGGCTGCGGCAAATCGACTCTGATCAAGATCATCGCCGGCGTTTACAAACGAGACGCGGGCGAAATCATTATCAACGGCAAGAACTATGAAGACCTGCACCCCATCGACGCGATTCGCGAGGGCATTCAGGTCATCTATCAAGATTTCTCTCTTTTCCCCAACCTTACAGTCGCTGAGAACATCGCTCTCAATGAAGAGCTGGCCGAAGGACGCCGTCTGGTGAGCTGGCGGAATGTCAATCGCATTGCAAAAGACGCGTTGGCCAAGGTGGAGGTGGATATTCCACTCAAGGCCCGGGTGGAGGAGATGTCGGTGGCGAATAAGCAGCTTATTGCCATCGCCAAGGCCCTGCGCCAAAACGCCCAGCTCATTATCATGGATGAGCCCACCAGCGCTTTGACCGAACGCGAGGTGAGTACGTTGTTCTCTGTTATCCGGCGATTACAGAAGCAACGAGGGATTGCCTTTCTATTTGTCAGCCACAAGCTGAACGAGGTGCTGGAGATATCTGAAAAAATGATCGTCATGCGGAATGGCAAGGTCGTCAGCAGCGGCAATCGCAGCGAATACGATAACACCCGGCTCATCTACGAGATGACTGGCCGACGCATCACAGAGAAATCTTATGAATGCACGCCCGACATGGATGAGCCGCCGTTGCTTCGCGTGGAGGGTCTGAACGCTGAGGGCGTTCTATCGGATATCAATTTCGAGCTGAGACGGGGTGAGATCGTGGGCGTGACGGGCCTGTTGGGCTCCGGCCGCACCCAATTGGCGCTGGCCCTATTCGGCATGCTGCCCACCGATAGCGGCAAAATTTATGTGGATGAGAAAGAGGTTCGAATTGGGTCGCCTCAGGATGCTATCCGTCACAGTATCGGCTATGTGCCCGAAGACCGGCTTACTGAGGGATTATTCCTGGAACAGTCCATTGGCCGCAATGTGGTGGTGCGCATCATCGATCAGTTGCGCAACGCTATGGGACTCATTCAACCCAAACGGGTCACCGAGCAGATCTCACATTGGGTGGATGCGCTGAGCATCAAGACATCTGATCCCGAGCTGCCGGTCAAGACGCTTTCCGGCGGCAATCAGCAGCGCGTGGTGCTGGCAAAATGGTTGGCCAGCAAACCGCAGTTGATGATTTTGAACGGTCCGACGGTGGGCGTTGATGTGGGATCGAAGGAAGAATTGCACGAGATGATCAAGCAACTGGCGGGAGAGGGCATGGGCATTTTGCTCATCTCCGACGATATCCCCGAGTTGCTACAAACGTGTAATCGCATTTTACTGATGCGTCAGGGACACATCAGTGAAGATATCCTGCCCAAAGAAACCAACGAAAACGAACTGTCTGCAAAACTCATCGAGGAATAGCACAGTGAAACGACTTCTCAGCCGCAACGAAACCCTTGTTGCTATCACTATTATCGGCCTTATTTTACTGATTGGCCTCAATAATCCCAGCTTTTTCTCTCTTGGCAATATCTTTACGCTGCTACGCACCAGCGTGGTGATGGGCATTTTGGCCATGGGCGTGCTCATTGTCATTGTCTCGGGCGGCATCGACGTTTCTTTCACAGCCATTGCCGTATTTGGCCTGTATGTGGCGGTGAAGTTGATGAAGGCGTACATGCCCGACGCGCCCATCTGGGTGGGGTTCGTCATCGCCTCGATTGTTGGTCTGGGGCTTGGGCTTATCAACGCATTCTTCATCGCCCAGTTCCGGCTGCCCACGCTGATCGTCACCCTGGGCACGTTGAGCATGTTCCAGGGATTTCTGCTCTTTGCTATCGGCAATGAGATCATCCGAGATGTACCGCCATCGATGAAAGATTTCGCCCGTTCAGCCATTGTACGCATTCCTCTGGAGCGAGGCACAGCCAACCTGCACCCAGCCATCATCATTACCATCGCGGCCATCATCATCACCTGGCTGCTGTTGAATTATACGATGCTGGGGCGGGGCATTTACGCGCTGGGCGGCTCTCGCGAGGCCGCGGAGCGGGCCGGGTTCAATGTCACCCGCATCCAGTATTTCATTTATGGCTTTGTGGGGCTGCTTTCGGGTATCGCTGGCATGACTTTTGGCTCTTTGGCCCGGCAGGCCAACCCTCAAGATATCGTGGGCACGGAGTTGAATGTCATCGCTGCGGTGGTGTTGGGCGGCGCACAGCTCACGGGAGGCTATGGCACGGTGCTGGGCACAGTGTTGGGCGTGATCCTGGTGGTCATCGCAAATAGCAGCCTGATTCTTATCGGCGTGCCCACAGTATGGCAGCGGGTGGTCATTGGTCTCATCATCCTGGTCGGCACCGGCATCCCCGCGGTCCGAGCCCGGCGCGCTGGTAAACGCACTTTCGGACTTGCCGATGTCTAATCATCCCCCATCCAATCCAGAAAAGATGAAGAAGAATATGGAAGAGAAAACAGCAAACAACAAAAAATCCCTGTCCAGTCGTCTTTCGATGAGCAGCAACACGCTGCGCCTGCTCATCATCGCCATCGTCATCTTTGTAGGATTCAGCATCGTGCTGCCAGGCAAATTCCTCAGCATCCGCAATCTTCAATCCATGGCGGTGCAATTCCCCGAATTTGGCATTCTCACCTTCGCTATAATGATCACGATGCTGACCGGCGGCATCGATCTTTCCATCGTGGGCACGGCCAATCTTTCTGCGATCGTGGCCGCGCTGATCCTGACGCGGCTGGGGGGTGACGGCGGCGCGGGCGTCTCCATGCTGATCACGGTCCCCCTGGCGCTGGTGGCGGCCCTGGTGGTGGGGTCGTTGTGTGGTTTGTTCAATGGTTTTCTGGTCTCAAAGGTGGGCATTACGCCGATTCTGGCCACGCTGGGCACAGGAGCCATCTACACAGGTCTCTCCTTTGTCATCACTGGCGGCCCGGCCATTACCACCACCCAGCTCGCATTCATTGGCAGCGGCTCCATTCTAGGCGTTCCCATCCCCATCATCGTCTTCGTATTGCTGGCCATCGCCTTTGTGGTGATGCTCAAGCGTATGAGTTTTGGCTTCAATGTGTACATGTTGGGCACGAACCCCACAGCCGCACTTTTCTCGGGCATCAATAGCAACAGCATTCTCATCCGCACGTACTGGCTGGCGGGCCTGGTCGCGGGCATTGCGGGCATCATCTTCCTGGGGCGGGCCAACTCGGCCAAACCCGATTTCGGCTCTTCCTTCATCCTGCTGACAGTACTCATCGCCATTCTGGGCGGCGTAAGCTACACGGGCGGATTCGGCACTGTGGCGGGCGTGGTGCTGGCGGTGCTAAGCATCCAATTTCTCTCCACCGGCCTGAATATGCTGATGCTGGAGCTGTTTGGCAACAGCGCCGCGATTTTCTTCCGGCAGTTCGCCTGGGGCGCTTTATTGCTGTTGGTGATGGTGCTGAATTACTACACTGAAAAACGCCGCAATCGGGCCATCGCCCCAGGCGGCTGATAAACCCATTCTGCAGATATCGCGCTTTATTGAACAAATGCAATGAGAATTGGAGCGGAGACCGCGTGTACGCAGCATCAGCAGCGATACAGCATCATCCCGTTTCGTTCAAAGATAAGTCGCCTCAGGAGGATGGCACAGCATGTCTGATCGCTATGTGATGGGCATTGATTTTGGCACTGAAAGCGTGCGGGTGGGCATTTTCGATCTGGAAGGAACGCCCCTTATCTTCGCTTCCGAGCCCTACCCCTTGTATCACCCTCATCCTGGCTGGGCCGAACAGAAGCCGGATGAGTGGTGGGCGTCGCTGGTGACCGCGACACGGCGGGCCCTGGCCGAAAGCGGCATCCCCAAAGAGGCCATCGCGGGCCTGGGCGCGGACACCACCAGTTGCACGGTGGTAGCCATGGACGCGGAGTTCCAGCCCCTGCGCCCGGCCATCATCTGGATGGATGTGCGCGCTGCGGATCAGGCCCGGCGCATCGCGGCCAGCGGGCATCCCGCCCTGAAATACAACGGCTTTGGCAATGTCTCGGCCGAGTGGATGCCCTGCAAGGCGCTGTGGATCAAGGAAAATGAGCCGGAGCTGTACGCGCAGGCCGCGCACATCGGCGAATTCACCGACTGGCTCACTTATCGGCTTACGGGCGAATGGACAGGCAGCATCAACAACACCTCCATCCGCTGGTACTACGATCGGGCCGAAGGGGGCTGGCCCGAGGACTTCTACGAGCTCATTGGTCTGGGCGACATTATCGAAAAATACCCCTCCCGCATCCTGGATTTGGGAGAAGTGGCAGGCGCGCTATCGCCCGATGTGGCGGAGGAGCTGGGCCTGCCCGCGGGCATCCCCGTGGCCCAGGGCGGCGCGGACGCGTTCGTGGCCATGGTGGGGCTGAATGTGCTGCGTCCGGGCAAGATGGCGTTCATCACCGGCTCCTCGCATCTGCATCTGGGCCAGAGCGCCGCGCCTCTGCACGCCAGGGGCATCTTCGGCGCATACTCCGATGCGGTGCTGCCGGGTCAGTACACGGTGGAAGGGGGTCAGGTCTCCACCGGCTCCATCATCAAATGGTTCAAGGACAATTTCTGCGGCAATGAGGCCGTGGAGGCCGCGCAGCGAGGCGTGGACATCTACACTGTGCTCACCGAGAAGGCGGAGCGCGTCCCGCCCGGTTCAGAAGGGCTGATCGTGCTGGATTACTGGCAGGGCAACCGCACGCCCTACGTGGACCCGGAGGCCCGCGGCATCGTGCGCGGTCTTTCGCTGAAACACACCACCGGGCACATGTTCCGGGCCATCATCGAAGGCGTCGCCTACGGCACCGAACACATCCTGCGCACCTTCCGCCAAAATGGCTATCAGGTGGAGGAGATGGTGGCCGCGGGCGGCCCCACCAAAAGCGATTTCTGGATGCAGATCCACGCGGACGTGAGCAATGTGCCCATCACCCTGACAGAAGTGCCCGACGCACCCGCGCTGGGCTCCGCCATCCTGGCCGCGGTGGCCGCAGGGCTTTTCCCCGATGTGCCCACCGCGGCGGATGCGATGGTGCATGTGCGGCGTCGCATCGAGCCAGACCCCGAGCGGCACGAAACCTACAAGTTCTACGTGGATCAATACATCAACACCTATCCGCCCTTGCAGGAGATGATGCAGGAGACGGTGCGTCATGTGGCCGCTTCTCAGCGACAGGAAGGGTCATGATTTTCCCACCCACGACGCTCGCCCTCTCCGGCGAGCGTTTTCTTGTGCATTATCAGATTCGGGCCGCGGATGAGGCGGATGCACTGGCCCGGGCCCGGGGCGTCTGTCTGGAGCAGACGGTGGAGACGCCCGACGCGCTGCTCGCGGACGATGACATCCGCGGGCAGGTGGTGGGACGCATCGAATCGTTGCGGGCTCAGGGAGATGGCCGGTTCGACGCGGTTATCAGCTACGCCATCGAGACCACTGCTCTTGAGTTGACGCAATTGCTGAATGTGATGTTCGGCAATACAGCCATGCAGCAGGGCATCCGGGTGCTGCATCTTGATCTACCCGAGTCGCTGCTGGCTCATTTTCCCGGTCCCCGTTTTGGGCAGCCGGGCCTGCGCGCCCTCCTCGATGTGCCCCATCGGCCCCTGCTGGGCACGGCGCTGAAGCCCGTAGGGCTTTCTGCAGGCGATCTCGCAGACCTGGCGCACGCCATCGCCCTGGGCGGCGTGGACATCATCAAGGAGGATCACGGTTTCACCAATCAGCCCTTCGCGCCTTTTGCCGAGCGGGTGCAGCGCTGCGCGAACGCGGTGAATCGGGCGAATGCGCAGACCGGCTACCGCTGCATCTATGCACCCAACGTGACCGCGCCAGCGGATGAGATACTGCAGCGGGCGCATCTGGCAAAGGCCGCGGGCGCTAGGGCGGTGATGATCGCACCGGGCCTGACCGGCTGGGATGCGGTGCGGCTGTTGCGGGAGGATGAGTCGCTGGCGTTGCCCATCCTTTCGCATCCCGCGCTGCTGGGAACTTATGTGGCTTCGCCCGAGCAGGGCATCGCCCACCATGTCATCTTCGGGCAACTGCCCCGACTGGCAGGTGCGGACGCGACCATTTTCGTCAACTACGGCGGCCGCTTTCCCTTCACCCAGGCGGATTGTCAGGGCATCGTGGCGGGCGCATCGCTGCCCATGGGCGCATACCCCGCCATCTTTCCCATGCCCGGTGGCGGCATGACCCTGGAGCGGCTGCCCGATATGCATGCCTTCTATGGCGACAACGTGATCTTTCTCGTCGCGGGCGGGCTCTACGCCAACGGCCCCGATTTGCAGGAGAACGCGCGCCAGTTCCGAGAGCTAGCGGGCTCCTTTCGTCCGTGAGCATCCATATGGAGTTGAAAAATGACCGATTATCAAACCGAATACGACATTCTGGCCGACCGGCTGACAGCCCAGGGCATCGATGTAGAAGCGGTCAAGCTCGCTCTGAAACAACAGCACATCGAGACGCCCAGTTGGGGCTACGCCAACAGCGGCACCCGGTTCAAAGCCTTTGCCTGGCCTGGCGCCGCGGTCACCACCCGGCAAAAGCTGGAAGACGCGGCCATGGCGCACAAGATGACAGGCATCGCGCACACCGTGGCGGTGCACATCCCCTGGGATCGCCCAGAGGATGATGATTATGAGGGGATGCGTCAATACGCGGAGGCGTTGGGCATCCGCATCGGTGCGGTGAACCCCAACGTCTTTCAGGACGACGAATACCGGCTGGGCTCCATCGCCAACCCCGACCCGGGCGTGCAGCAGCAGGCGCTGGATCACATCCTGGAATGCTGCGAGATCATGCCGAAGTTGGAGAGCGACGCGCTCAGCCTGTGGTTTGCAGATGGCACGAATTACGCGGGGCAGGATGATCTGCGGGCCCGTAAACATCGCTTCGAGACGCATCTGCGCACGGTGTACGAGCACCTGCCGTCCGGCTCCCGCATGCTGCTGGAGTACAAGTTCTTCGAGCCCACCTTCTACGCCACCGATTTGCCCGACTGGGGCACGGTGTACGCCCTGTGCCTCAAGCTGGGACCCCAGGCCCAGGTGCTCACCGATCTCGGTCATCATGCCCAGGGCGTCAACATCGAGCAGATCGTCGCCTTCCTGCTGGATGAAGGCAGGCTGGGCGGATTTCATTTCAACAACCGCAAATACGCGGATGACGACCTCATCGTGGGCAGCGTGAATCCTTACGAGCTTTTCCTCATCTTCCATGAGATCGTCAATGCCATGCAGGGCGAGGATGAGCGGACCAGCGTCACCGCGCACAACATCGCCTACATGATCGACCAGTGCCACAACATCGAGGGCAAGATGGCTCCCATGATTTACTCTGTCCTGAACATCCAGGAGGCATACGCCAAGGCCCTGCTGGTCAACCGGGCGGAGCTGGCCGAGGCCCAGGCCGCGGGAGAGGTGCTGGCTGCGCACAAGCTCCTCACCGACGCCTATCGCACCGACGTGCGTCCGTTGCTGGCGCAGGTTCGGGCCGAGATAGGCGTTCCCACCGACCCCATGGCCGCGTACTGGGCCAGCGGCTACGAGGAGAAGATCAGAAAAGAACGCGGCATCGCGGCCACCAGCGGCGGATTCCAATAATCCCAGGGGACAACGCGGATGCGCCCCGCGGCTAGCGATCGGCCCACCATCGCACCCAGGCTGTGGCCTGCATTTTTTGCCGCCCCCATTCACACTTGTGAATTTTTGCTACGGATGTGCAAAAAGTAGTCATTTTTGTGCTATACTGGTGTAAGGCTATTTACTGTTCTTCCTCTCGCCGCATTCTCGCCGCATAGCCCATGGAACGCGCCAATAGCGATCTTCTGGCCCGCATCGCCAGTATGTATTACGAAGAGGATATGACCCAGGCGCACATCGCCCGAGAGACCGGCTACTCGCGTTCCATGATCTCGCGTTATTTGAAAGAAGCGAAGCGGTTGGGCATTGTGGAAATCTGCGTCCATCATCCGCTATCTCGGCGGCCCGATCTGGAAAAGAGCCTGCGGGAGCGTTTCGGCTTGCGCAATGTGCGGGTGCTGGATAGATCGCATGGCGATTATGGCCGCATGTTGAGCAATGTGGGCGCGCTGGCGGCTCAACTGGTGGGCGAGTTGGTGGCGGATGACAACATCATTGGCATGTCGTGGGGCACCGGCCTGGCCGAAATGGTGCGAGCCTGCCGTCCGCAATTTCGCAAAGGCGTTTCGGTCATTCAGATCATCGGCGCTGTGGGAACGGCAAACCCCGTCATTGATGGCGCTGAGCTGGCCCGGGAGCTGGCCCGCAAGCTCGGCGGCAGCTACGCCACACTGCCCGCCCCGCTCTTTGTGGAAAGCGAAGCCATGTGCCAGGCGCTGAAACGCTCCCGCCAGGTGCAGGATGTGTTCGACCTGGCGGCGCGCATGGATATCGCGCTGGTGGGCGTGGGCACCAC
>Ga0256914_1003551_pt1 | contig 12229 bp, 7 predicted proteins | sample HulkmetaG_FD_191571 | JGI IMG/M metagenome (GOLD analysis project Ga0256914, IMG submission 191571) | Hydrothermal chimney microbial communities from Main Endeavour vent field at the Juan de Fuca Ridge, Pacific Ocean - Hulk | ecosystem: Environmental > Aquatic > Marine > Hydrothermal vents ...
AGGGGGGCTTCGTGAAAAGAGAGGCCGAAACGTGAGCGAGGCGTCGACGCCGGGCCGCATCTACACGGTGAGCGAGCTCACGCGGGAGCTGAAGGCGCTGATGGAAAAGCGCTTCGCCTTCGTGTGGATCCGGGCCGAAATTTCCAATTTTCGGGTCCCGTCGTCGGGGCACTATTATTTCGCCCTCAGAGACGAGGAGGCCCTGCTGCGCGCCGTCATGTTCCGCGGCCAGAACCGGCGGCTGCGCTTCACGCCCGAAGACGGCATGCGCGTACTGGCCTTGGGGCGCCTGTCTATCTACGCCCCGCGGGGCGAATACCAGCTGATCGTCGAACACCTCGAGCCGGAAGGTGTTGGCGAGCTGCAGATCGCTTTCGAGCAGCTCAAGCAGAAACTGGCCCGCGAGGGCCTTTTCGACGAGGAACGCAAGCGGCCGCTGCCCTTCCTGCCCGGAACCATCTGCCTGGTGACCTCTCCCACAGGAGCGGTGGTCTTTGATATCCTCAACGTGCTCAACCGTCGCTACGAGAACCTGGCGGTGGAAATCGTGCCGGTAAAAGTTCAGGGTGACGAGGCCCCCGGAGAAATCGCAGCGGCGCTGGAAATGGCGAACCGGCGCGGCAGGGCCGATGTCATCATCCTGGCGCGCGGTGGCGGGTCCCTGGAAGATCTCTGGGCCTTCAACACCGAAACCGTGGCGCGCGCCATCGCTGCAAGCCGCATACCGGTCGTCTCCGCCGTGGGCCACGAGACCGACTACACCATTGCCGACATGGCGGCCGATGTCCGGGCGCCCACTCCGTCGGCTGCCGCCGAAATCGTGGTGCCCCTGAAAGAAGACCTGCTGATGCGGTGTGACGAATTGACGGAGCGGCTGTCCGTTGCCGGCCGGCGCCACATCGCCGAGGCCCGCAAAGGCCTGGCGCGGCTCACCGAAAGGCTGGTCGACCCGCGAAGCGCGCTGCAGCTTCAGCGGGACCGGCTCGATGCCGGCCTGCGCCGCATGCGGCTGGCCCTGACGCGCACGCTGGAGCGCCATCGGCATCACTTCGAAGTATGTAAAAGCTCTTTGTATGCTGTTAATCCGAATAGAAAAGCAAAAGAATATAAAGTAAAACTGGAACATTTGGAAGAACGCTCCCGACGTAACCTGCAGTCCACCCTCCAGCGCCTTCGGGGCCATCTGCAGGAACTGGAATCGAAGCTTTCGGCCCTTGACCCGCAGGCGGTACTGCAACGCGGCTACAGCATCACCAGAAACCTGCAGACCGGTCGCATCGTTACCAGTGCCCGCACGGTGCCCGTAGGACATGAACTGGAGATCATACTGGCCCGCGGAAGCCTGACGGCCAGGACCACCGGCAGGCGGATCGAAAGGCCGTCGGCGCAGAAAAAAGACGAAAAACATAAAGGAAACACGCAGCAATGAGCAAGCAATCATTTGAAAGCGCAATGAAAAAACTCGAAAAAATTGTCGAGGAGCTCGAGGGGGATACGCTCTCCCTGGAACGGGCCGTCAAAAAATTCGAGGAGGGCATGCGGCTGTCCGCCTACTGTAGCCGGGTGCTGGATGAAACCGAGCGCAAGATCAGTCTCCTGCTCGAGAGCGCCGAAGGCCGGGTGCGTGAAGTTCCTTTTGAAAAAACGGAATCATAGAAACCCAAACGATGCTGCAGCAATAAAATCTTGCAAGCCGCCCGCGGTTTTGTTAACAGCTTGGCGGGTGGCACTTTTCCGCCGCCCCTGCAGCTGCGCCGCCGTGAATTCAGATCGGCGGCGCCATTTCTTGCACGGCACAGGGAGAATTCACCAAATTGACTTTCCTGGAAAACATCGAATCTCCGGATGACCTGAAAAAGCTGAATCGAAGCGATCTCGAGGAACTGGCCGAGGAGATTCGTTCCACCATCGTCAGCGTGGTTTCCAAGACCGGGGGGCACCTGGCTTCGAGCCTAGGCGCCGTTGAACTGGGCATCGCGCTGCATTACGTATTCCGGACGCCCGATGACAAGATTATATGGGACGTCGGCCACCAGGCTTACGCCCATAAGCTGCTGACCGGCCGCCGTCAACGCTTTCACACCCTGCGGCAGTACGAAGGCATTTCGGGTTTCACTCGCATTTCCGAGAGCCCCCACGACGCTTTCTCCACCGGTCACAGCAGCACCAGCATTTCCGCCGGTTTGGGCATCGCCTGTGCCAAACGCCTGCACCAGGACCCCGCCAGGGTCATCGCCGTAATCGGGGACGGGTCGCTGACCGCCGGGATCTCTTACGAGGGCCTCAATCAGGCGGGCGGCATCCACAAGGACATGATCGTGATCCTCAACGATAACGACATGTCCATTTCGCCCAATGTGGGGGCCCTCTCCTCTTTTCTGAGCCGGACCTTTTCCGCCCGCCGCCTCCAGGATCTGCGGCGCGACTTCGGTGAATTCATCAAGTCGCTGCCCAAGATCGGCGATGACATCTACCAACTGATGAAACGCACCGAGGAGTCTTTCAAGACCTTCGTGACACCCGGCATGCTGTTCGAAGCCTTCGGTTTCGAGTATTTCGGGCCCATCAACGGTCACAACCTCGAGCATCTCATCGACATCCTGGAAAACATCAAGGACATGCGCGAGCCGGTGCTGCTGCACGTCAGTACCAAGAAGGGCAAGGGCTACGCGCCGGCCGAGGACAACCCGGTCTATTTTCACGGCTGCGGCTCGTTCGACGTCGAGACCGGTAGCTGCCTGGACATCCGGAAGCCAACCCCCAGCTACACCAGGGTTTTCGGCGACACCATGATCGCTCTGGGACAACGGGACCCGCGGATCGTCGCCATCACGGCCGCCATGCCGGAGGGTACTGGACTGACCCGGTTCGGGGAGATCTTTCCGGAGCGCTTTTTCGATGTAGGCATCGCCGAGCAGCACGGCGTCACCTTCGCCGCCGGCATGGCCACCGAAGGTCTTAAACCGGTGGTGGCCATCTACTCGACGTTTCTGCAGCGGGCCTACGACCAGATCGTGCACGATGTCTGCATCGACCGCCACCCTGTGGTCTTCGCCGTCGACCGCGGCGGCATCGTCGGAAACGACGGCCCCACCCATCACGGCGTTTTCGACCTGAGCTACCTGCGCAGCCTGCCGAACATGGTGGTCATGTCTCCCAAGGACGGGCATGAACTGCAGCGCATGCTGGTCACCGCCATCGCCCACGACGGCCCCATCGCCGTGCGTTACCCCCGCGGGGAGGCCATCGGAGAACCCGCCAGGGAGAATGCCGCCGACATTCTTCCCCTGACCATCGGCAAAGCCGAAGTGCTGCGGGAGGGGGACGACGTCCTCATCCTGGCCATCGGCCACATAGTGCAGGATGCGCTGGCGGCCGCCGAGACGCTTGCGTCCGAGGGGATCTCCGCCACGGTCGTCAACGCGCGATTCGTCAAACCGCTGGACCACAAACTGATCGGCACGCTGGCCGGGCGTATCGACAAGGTGGTCACCGTGGAAGAGAACGTACGCCAGGGCGGTTTCGGCAGCGCCGTGCTCGAGTGCCTGGCCGAAGCCGGCATTGGTGTAACGGGCTTTCGCATGATCGGTATCCCCGACACCTTCGTGGAGCACGGTGCCCAGAAGATCCTGCGGGCCAAGTACGGCATCGACAGCGACGGCATCTTGCGCGTGGTCCGCGAACTGGTCTCCGGCAACGATTGAAAAACCTCCGCCCGCCGCTCCCCTGCCCCGTCGTCACTCCGTCAACGACAGCTTCCCCCTTGCGATGAAACGGACACACCGGCACCGGAAATCCCCCAAGACGCGCCTGGACGTACGGCTGGTCGAGTTGGGTCTGGTCCCCAGCCGCCAACGCGCGCGGGCCCTGATCATGGCGGGCAAAGTGCTGGTAGAGGGCCTTCCGGTGACCAAGGCCGGAACCGCCGTGCCGCCGGATGTACAGATCCGGCTCAGGGGCACGGACCTCCCCTTTGTCAGCCGGGGCGGCCTGAAGCTGGCGGCGGCGCTGCGTTCTTTTCAGGTAGACGTGCGCGGCCGGTGCTGCCTGGACGTGGGCGCATCCACCGGCGGTTTCACCGACTGCCTGCTGCAGCAGGGCGCCCGGCGGGTCTATGCCGTAGACGTGGGATACGGTCAGCTGGCCTGGAAACTGCGCCAGGACTCCCGGGTCGTCATCCGCGAGCGCTGCAACATCCGCAAGGCCACTGCCGGGGATATCCCGGAAACCTTCGACGTGGCCGTCATCGACGTCTCATTCATTTCTCTGACCATCGTCGTGCCGGCGGTGCTCCGCTTTGCACGTCCCGACGCCCACCTGATCGCCCTGGTCAAACCCCAGTTCGAGGCCGGCCGCGAAAAGGTGGGCAAGGGCGGTATCGTCCGGGACGAAACGGTGCACCGTGAGGTCCTCTCCCGGCTGCAGCGGTTTTTCGAAAGCCTCGGCCTGCATGTAGGGGGCGTGATTCCCTCGCCGGTGCTTGGTGCCAAGGGCAACCGCGAGTTCCTGATTCACGCGATGCGTCAACCACCGGAGACGCCCTGAAGATGACGGCATGCAGTCGCCCGACGACGTGCTGCGGGATTGAAAACGGGACGTTTTAATCTTGATTTTTTTCGGTTAAACCAATAAAATTTATAGATTTGATCCTTTTCCGAGGGCATCGGGCCCCACCGGTAGAACACTGACAGCCTTGCGAAAAGGTCGTTTCCCGCGCTTTTCACGCCTCCTGGAACGCGGCGTGCGTGCCGGTGCGGGTTCCTCCTGCGGGCTTCATCGGGGCCTTACCCGGAATCGTCTGGTTTGTTAACCCTACAAAAACAACAGAGAGGAGCGGTAAATGACGGAAAGCGTGGAAAGGTTGAGAACTATCGCACTGGTTGCCCATGGCGGGGCCGGAAAGACCTCCTTGGCCGAAGCGATGCTGTACGACAGCGGTGTGATCAACCGTCTGGGCCGGGTGGAAGACCAGAACACGACCATGGACTTCGAGCCCGAAGAACTCAAACGCCAGACGAGCATCAGCAGCAGCTTTGTCCAGCTTCCATGGAAAAAGCACACCATCAGCCTGATCGATACACCCGGCGACCAGAACTTTTTCACCGACACGCGTCTGTGCATGCAGGCCGCCGACAGCGTCGTAGTGGTCATCGACGCCGTCGATGGGGTCAAGGTGCAGACCGAGCAGGCCTGGGAATTCGCCGACGAATTCAACCAGGCGCGCATCATTTTCATCAACAAGCTCGACCGCGAGCGCGCCGATTTCACCCGCACCCTCAACGATGCGGCCGAGAGTCTTTCCATCAAGCCGGTGATCCTCCAGTTGCCCATCGGCGCCGAGGCCAAATTCCGCGGAGTGGTGGACCTGGTGGGAATGCAGGCCTACACGTACGATGAGCAGGGCAAGGCCTCGACCGTTGACATCCCTGCTGAAATGGCCGATCAGGTCGAAGAAGAGCGCGAAAAACTGGTGGAAAACATCGCCGAGGCCGATGACGAACTGTTGGAGAAATACCTCGAGGGAGAGACCCTCAGCGATGAAGAACTGATCGGGGCCCTTCGGAAGGCCGTTCGTCAGCGCGAGATCGTGCCGGTGCTGTGCGGCTCGGCCACGGCCAACATCGGTGTCGACCTGCTGATGAATTTCATAGTCGACGGCATGCCCTCCCCCCTGGAGAGGGGCAGCTGGCGGGCCCTGGACGAATCCGGCGAGTCCGAGCTGGAAATCGAACCCGACCCCGAGGCGCCTTTCAGCGCCTTCGTCTTCAAGACCGTGGCCGACCCATACGCCGGCCGGCTTTCGATTTTCCGGGTGGTCTCCGGCAGCCTGGGATCGGACGGAAATTTCTACAACGTCAACAAAGACACCAAGGAACGTTTCAACCAGCTGCTGGAGCTGGCCGGCAAGGAGCAGAAACCGGCCAAGGGGGCCGGTCCCGGCAGCATCGTAGCGGTGGCCAAGCTCAAGGAGACCACCACCGGGGACAGCATCTGCGACGAGAGCCGCAAGGTGCGTTTCAAGTGCGCCGACCCGCTGCCGACGCTCATTTCGTTTGCCGTCTCGGCCAAGAGTAAGGGCGACGAGGACAAGGTCTACTCCTCCCTGGTCAAACTCATCGAGGAAGACCCCGGCCTGAAACTGGACCGCAACGCCGAAACCAGCGAGATCCTGCTCTCCGGCAGAGGACAGGTTCACATCGAGGCCACCGTCGAGAAGCTCAAGCGCAAATTCAACGTCGAGGTCCAGCTGGCCATTCCCAAGGTGCCGTACCGCGAGACCATCAAGAAAAAGGTACGCGTGCAGGGCAAGCACAAGAAGCAGACCGGCGGGCATGGACAGTACGGCGACTGCTGGATCCAGATGGAGCCGCTGCCCAGGGGGGCGGGGTTCGAATTCGTGGACGCCATTGTCGGGGGGGTCATTCCCAAGACCTACATTCCGGCGGTTGAAAAGGGCATCCGCGAGGCGGCCCAGAAGGGCGTGCTGGCGGGGTTTCCCACCATCGACTTCAAGGTCACCCTGGACGACGGTTCCTTTCACGCCGTCGACTCCTCGGAAATGGCCTTCAAGATCGCCGGCTCCCTGGCCTTCAAGAAAGCCGTGGCCGAGGCCAACCCTGTACTGCTGGAACCCATCATGAACGTCACGGTGATCACGCCCGACGAGTACATGGGGGACATCATGGGCGACCTCAACAGCCGCCGCGGCCGCGTGCTCGGTATGGACAGTGAGGGCAAGAACCAGGTGATCAAGGCACAGGTGCCCCTGGCCGAATTCCTGACCTATGCCCCCGACCTGCGCTCCATGACCGGCGGTCGCGGTATGTTCACCATGGAATTTTCACATTATGATGAAGTTCCCGCGCAGATTGCCGATAAGATCATCGAGGAAGTCAACAGGGAGAAAGAGTAAACTGTCTCGGAAAACCGTCCGTGGGCCCCTCCGGGGTCCACGGTTCCGGACGATCCATTGGGGGAATCGGTGACAAATGACGAATAAAATCAAGCGGGTTTTCGGAATCGACCTGGGTACCACCAACTCGTCCATCGCTTATGTGGACGATTACGGCAAGGCGGTCATCATTCCCAATAGCGACAATCAGCGTGTCACGCCCTCGGTGGTTTTCTTCGACGGCGACGTGATCGTGGTGGGAGATGTTGCCAAGGAGAGCTCCAAGCTGTATCCCAACGACGTGGTCAGTTTCGTCAAGCGTGCCGTGGGAGAGCCGGAGTTCCTGTTCGAATACGATTCCAAGATCTACCGCGCCGAGGAGATCTCCAGTTTCATCCTCAAAAAGGTGGCCCAGGACGCCGAACAGAACCTCGGTGAAAAGGTCACCGACGTGGTCATCACCTGCCCGGCCTATTTCGGCATCAACGAGCGTGAAGCCACCCGGCGGGCGGGCGAAATCGCCGGTTTCAACGTACGCCAGGTGATCAACGAACCCACCGCCGCCGCCATCGCCTACTGCGCCGAGGACCCCCTGACCAAGCGTTCCGTGCTGGTCTACGACCTGGGCGGCGGCACTTTCGACGTCACCATGATCAGCATCGACAGCGAGGCCATCGAGGTCATCTGTACCGGCGGCGACCACAACCTGGGCGGCAAGGACTGGGACGACCGCGTGGTGGCCTATCTGGTGGAGGAGTTCCAGCGCCAGACCGGCATCAGCGAGGACATCCTGGAGGATCCCGACACCTGCCAGGACCTGCTGATTTCGGCCGAAAAGGCCAAGAAGATCCTGACCCAGCGGGAGAGGACGCCGATTTCCATCACCCATGGCGGAAAGCGGGTCAAGGTCGAACTGCAGCGCGAAAAATTCGAGGAAATCACTCGGGATCTTCTCGAGAGGACCATCGCCTTCACCCGGGAGATGCTCAACGAGGCCGCCCGCAAGGGCCACGACTCTTTCGACGATTTCATCCTGGTGGGCGGTTCTTCGCGGATGCCGCAGATTGCGGCCCGCATCCAGGAGGAGTTCGACGTCACCCCCAAGGTGTACGATCCGGACGGGGTGGTGGCCAAGGGGGCCGCGATCTACGGGTGGAAACTGGCCCTCAACGACGGGCTGGTCCAGAAGATTTCGGAAAGCCACGATGTGGGCGAGAAGAGCAACGAGGAAGTGCTTGAACTGAGCCCGGAGATGATCGTCAAGGAAGCCGCAAACGAGCTGGCCCGCGAGACCGGGTACACCCTGCCGGCGGTGGAGAGTTCCCTGATCAAGGTCAGGGACGTCGCCAGCAAGAGCTTCGGTGTGGTGGTGCGCGACCAGGGTGAAGAGGAGATGGTGTACAACCTCATCCTGCGCAACACCCCGGTCCCCACCGAAGCGGCCAAGACTTTCTATACGGCCGTGGCCAACCAGGAGACGGTACTCATCCGCATCATGGAAAATGAAACCAGCGAAGAGACGGTCCCCCTGGCGTACGGCATGGAAATCGGCACGGCCGTACTGCACCTGCCCTCGGGCCTGCCTGCGGATCTGCCCATCGACATCACCTTCAAACTCAACAAGGAGGGACGACTGAGCATCACGGCGGTCGAGTCTTCCCAGTCCCGCAAAGTGGCGGTGGTCGTTGAAACCAACGCCGTCATCCACGGAGAAGAGCTGGAGCAGGCCAAGGTCCGCAGCCAGAGCCTCGTGATCCACTGAGCGGATCCCGCCGCGCCCCCGCTCCTTCGGCGTGACGGGGGCTGCCGGTCGACCGACGATCAAACCGGGGAAGTCGAATCGAAAACCGGAAAGGCCCTATGGAGAGAGAGAACTTCTACCTGCTGCTGGATCTTTCTCTGGATCCGCCGGAAGACCGGCCGGAGGTCATCCAGAAAGCCATCGACTCACTGAGAGCCAAGTGGAGTCGTTTCCGCAACCACCCCACCAAATCCCTTCAGGCCAAAAAGATCATCGGCATGATTCCCGAGATAAGGCGGGTCATGCTCGATCCGGAGCTGCGCCGGGAAGAGGCGCGCCGCGCCACCGAGCAGCTCAAGAAAAAACTGGCCTCCAAGTATTCCGAAGTCGACCGTCACATCGCCATCCGCATGAGCAAGGGCTTCATGACGGACGAGGAGATCTTCAAACTGGCCCGGCTTCACAAGATGTCCGAAGCCGACATCCGCGCACGTATCCGCCGCAAACAGGAGGAAAAAAACGCCGAGATCGACAAGTCCATTGCCATCCGCATGAGCAAGGGCTACATCACCGAAGAGGAAATCGGCAAGATCGCCAAACTCCACGGCGTCGAAAACGACCAGGTGCGGCAGCGCATCCAGGGCCCCATCCGCAGAGAAAGCGCAGGCTCCATCGACAATCTGGAGACGCTGGACAAAACCATCGCAGGAGTGATCAGCAGCAATCTGGAAATTGTCGGCAAGAGTTCGCTCTACGAATTTTTGGGCCTCGCCCCGGGATCTCCCCTGGAACGGCTCCAGGAAAAAGCCAGGGAAAAAGAAGCCCAGCTCCACCGGACGTCATCCACCGATGCCGTGGCCACGGCTTCTAGCATACTGGCGGGGCACTGCATCACGCTTTTTAAGGACGAGAACAGCCGCCGGCTATACGACGCGACCCTGGCCCAGTCACACCTGGAGGAACTCAATTCCGACATCGAAGTCGCCGGCATGGACGGCAAGATCCGGGCCGAGTACCTGGATGTTCTGGTGGAGCGGGCCGTGCAGTTCGGCATGGACGGGCAGGAGGCCCGCCAGTACATCGAAAACTACTGCCGGCGCCGCAAGTGGACCATCGAAAAGGTCCGGAAACGGCGGCTGTCGCCGATCCTGGTGGCCGTTGCCGTCCTGGCTTTCGCCGGCGCCGGATTCGCCGCCTACAAAGTCATGGGGCAGCAGCGCTCGGCCAGGGCTTTCCAGGAACTTTCCCGGCGCGTGGACGCCTTGAGCGATCCCCGCCAGCAGCAGCAACTGCTGCAGGCATTCATCCAGGCCAATGCCGGAAGCGATGCCGCCGCCAAGGCCCAACAGCGGCTGGAAACCGTCCGGCGCCGGATCGTCGAAGCCGACTACCGCGAAATGGACCGCCAGGCACAGGCGCAGCTCGACAGGGGCGACCTGGATGATGCCGCCGAGCGCTACCGAAAATACCTCGAAGAGCACGCCCAAAGCCCGTACGCAGCCGATGTGCGCCGGAAAATCGCTTCCATAGCGGAACTGCGGGACCAGAGGGAGTTCGAGAAACTGCAGGCCATGGACACGGCCGACGTTTACCTGCGGGTGGATTCCGCGCGCCGTTTCCTGGCGGCGCATCCCAAGTCCCGATACCGCAGCGAGGCCGAAAAGATGGTGTCGGCGGCCCATGAGGCCTATTACGTGCGCGTGCTGCGCGACAGCCGCGAGGCACGCGAGACCGCCGAACTGCAGGCGGCGCTGAAGCACCTGAAGGACTTCCTGACCATCTACCCCGACGACGCCCGTTTGATCCATCTCAGGGAACTGCAGGCCGAGATGGAGTCCCACCTGACGGATCGGTTGGCCCTGGCGGCGCTGAGGCGCGAGGTCCGGAAAGCCGGATCCGATCTCGCCGCTGTACGCCGCATCTACGAGGAATACCTGCAGTCCTACCCGGATTCATCCGTGAAGCAGGAGGTCCGCCAGGAACTGCGCCGCATCGACGACCGGCAGAGGCAAATGCGTGTGGCAGACCTGCGGCAGTCGGCCGCCGCCCGGCTGCCGTCCGGGGGGGAATTCAAAATAGCCGGTGAAGGCATCGTCCAAGACACTGAGAGCGGCCTGATGTGGACCCTGCTGGATTCGGCCGAATTGCTTGGAAAAGACAGCGAGTGCCTCGATTACAAGGCTGCGCACGGATACATCCAGTCCCTGACGCTAGGCGGTTTTTCCGACTGGCGCCTGCCGACCCCGAACGAACTGCAGCAGCTCTACCGCCATGGCTTTCCTCCGCCCGCCCACGAAAGGCAACCGTACTGGACGGCCAAGAGCTACACCCGCTACGACGACGCCGACGGCTGGAGCAAGGTGGTGGATGTGGTGACGCCCGGCAACGGGGGGGCACGGCGGAGCCAGCTGGACTCCCGGGATTGTGCGTCCGTCAGAGCCGTGCGCCGACCCTGACGGAAATGACGCGCGCCCCTTCCCTATCCGTTCAACTCTTGCTGGGCGCGTTCGATGAACGTCCGGCTGATTTCATCCCACAGCAGATCGATGATGTAGTTGGCAGCCGAAAGCTGGTTTCTGGAGCGGATTTCGCGGATCGTTCGCCACTGATCGCTGTGCACGATCTTGCGGGCCTCGCTGTCCACGGTGGCCAGCAGCTCCTGGGCATCGATGGATTCCCGGAAGATGCGGGCCAGGGCTACGCGGACGGTGCTGGAGCGGGGCAGCCCCAGCTGGTCCAGATTTTTTCGAAACTCCCTCGAATCCAATCCCTGCAGTTGTGTGAAGGCACGTTCGGCGGCCTTGAAGCGGCTCAAAATGACCTCGGGGTCCTTTTCCATGTCGACCCGCGCGTAGAAAATGAATGAGGCACCCCGGGGTCCGAAAAAACTCAGTTTCTCCACCTGTGCCGCCCCTCTGAGGGCCTCCTCCAGCAGTTCCTGCACCATCCGCACGCGTGACGAGTTCTCCACGTTTTTGATGCCGTCGATGGCGACTTTTACGCGAATCTGATCCGGCGCACTGGCCAACGTGTAGAAATCCACGGTGCAGTCCTGACCGTCGAAAGCCAGCGTCAGCCGACATCCGTTGCGGATAGACTCAACCGCCTGCCCGCGATGTTTCAACAGCGTTTGGATGACTTCTATTTTCTTGTCCATGTGGATCCGTTATCAACGCTATACGGCGGGAACGTGGGAACGGCCGGAGGCCGCCTCCCCCGCTTACGCCGGATCATGTCGTGTTCGTGTGCGTGCGGTCACCTACTTCGACCGGTTGGGTTTCATGCATCCTCTCGCGGGGGCGTATCCCTTCCAGAAAGCATCCCAGCTGGTCTTGAAATACACGCGGTTGATTCTCGATATCCTGCCCGCCCGGGGACATGATTTCAGGTGCAGCCGCATCGAGCGCCGATTTCCGATGTAGCCCTTCCCCGCTTCCCGCCAGTCCCGCCATATCCCCCTGCCCGCCGACATGGCCTCCCGCTGGGATGCCAGCAGTTCCTTCCGGTGCCGGTGGTTCTTCGCCGTCGGCAGAAAAAAACCATACCCCTGCTTCAAAATTTCCGCATTCACAAAGGTCCCGTCCGGCAGAAAGACG
>Ga0256914_1003552_pt1 | contig 12227 bp, 12 predicted proteins | sample HulkmetaG_FD_191571 | JGI IMG/M metagenome (GOLD analysis project Ga0256914, IMG submission 191571) | Hydrothermal chimney microbial communities from Main Endeavour vent field at the Juan de Fuca Ridge, Pacific Ocean - Hulk | ecosystem: Environmental > Aquatic > Marine > Hydrothermal vents ...
CACCAGGGGCAGTACCGGCACGCCGGGGAAGAGCACCTGGAGGAACGGCAGCTCCACCTCCAGCGCATGCTCGCGGGCGTGCGGCAGGTCGTCGAGCGTCACCTGCGGCAGCCGGGCGACGGCGCGGCGCGCCTCCTCGTCCACCGGTACCGCGCCCAACGGCGTGGCGAAGGCGTCCCATCGCGGCGCGGCGATGCCGCGCAGCGGCACCGTGTGGGCCGGCCCCATGAGGACGATGCGCCGGACGTCCGTGTCGCGGCCGAGGGCGGCGAAGGCGTGGGCGGCGATGTCGCCGGAGTACACGTATCCGGCATGGGGGGCGATGACGGCCTTCACCGGACCGAGCCGCGGCACCTCCCGGGCCGCTCCGGCGAGGGCGGACACGACATAGTCCTTCAGCTGCCGCGGGTCGGCCGGGTAGAACATGCCGGCGACGGCGGGGGGTCGGATTCCGGGCATCTCTTCGTCCTTTCCGGGATACTTGCTTTTTCCAAGACGGTTCCTACATCCGATATATGACGGGAAAGGAAAAAATTAAGGGGCATCCCGCCCGCTACTGGAGGCGCGACGCGGACGGCAGGACCGTGTGCGAGCTGTGTCCGCGCGAATGCCGGCTCAAGCCGGGGCAGCGCGGGCTGTGCTACGTGCGCGCGGCGGATGCGAAGGGCGATCTGGTCCTCACCACGTGGGGCCGGTCGTCGGGATTCTGCGTCGACCCGGTGGAGAAGAAGCCGCTCTACCACTTCCTGCCGGGCACGCCGGTGCTGTCCTTCGGCACCGCGGGATGCAACCTCACCTGCAAGTTCTGCCAGAACTGGCACATCTCCAAGGCCTCCAAGGAGGACGTGATCCAGAGGGAGGCGGATCCGGCGACGATCGTGCGCATGGCGAAGGCCACGGGCTCGCGCTCGGTCGCCTTCACCTACAACGATCCGGTGATCTTCCTCGAATACGCGGTGGACGTCGCGGATGCCTGCCATGCCGCCGGTCTGAAGACCATCGCGGTGACGGCGGGCTACATCTCCGAGGAGCCGCGGAAGGAGTTCTTCTCGAAGATGGATGCCGCCAATGTGGACCTGAAGGGGTTCACCGAGGATTTCTACAGGAAGCTGGCCAGCGGGAAGCTGGCGCCCGTGCTGGACACCCTGCGCTACATCCGCCACGAAACCGACTGCTGGCTGGAGATCACCACGCTGCTCATTCCGGGACGGAACGATTCGGAGGAGGAGATCCGGTCCATGAGCCGGTGGATCGCCGAATATCTCGGACCGGACGTGCCGCTGCACTTCTCCGCCTTCCATCCGACATGGCGCATGCGGGACGTTCCGCCGACCCCGCCGGAAACGGTCGGGAAGGCGCGGAAGTGGGCCATGGAGGAGGGCCTGCGCTACGTCTATACCGGCAACATCCGCGATTCGGTGGGGCAGAACACGTGGTGCCACGAGTGCGGAACGCTGCTCGTCGGGCGCGCCGGATACGAGCTGACCGAATGGAATCTGGTCAACCGCGGCCACTGCAAGGTCTGCGGTACCCGCTGCGCCGGCGTCTTCGAGGATGGGCCCGGCACCTGGGGCGCGCGCTATCTTCCGGTGTTCCCGGAGGCCTTCTCGGTGCACGAGGAGGGCTGATCACTCCTCGCCGCTCCCGCGCCTTCCGGAAAGTTCCTCCAGAACCTCGCCGGTGTGCTCGCCGCACAGCGGTGGCGGGCGGCGGTAGCTGACCGGGGTGGCGGAGAACTTCACGGGATTGCCGATCAGGTCCACCGTGCCGCCGCCGGCCAGCGGATGCGGCATGGAGATCCGCATGCCGCGCGCCCGTACCTGCTCCGTGGCGAAGACGTCGGAGATACGGTTGACCGGGCCGCAGGGCACGCCCGCCTCCTCCAGCCGCGCGATGATGTCGTCGCGGTTCAGGGAGGCCAGCCGCGCGGCGATGAGCGGCACCAGCGTCCGCCGGTTGGCGACGCGGGCCGGATTGGTGGCGAAGCGCTCGTCGCGTGCCAGTTCCTCCAGTCCCAGACACCCGCAGAAGCGGGCGAATTGCGCGTCGTTGCCCACCGCGACGATCACGTGTCCATCGGCGCAGGCGAAGACCTGATAGGGAACGATGTTCGGATGGCCGTTGCCGAGGCGGGGCGGATCCTCCCCGGAGACGAGGTAGTTCAGGCCCTGGTTGGCCAGCCAGGCCACCTGGGTGTCGGCGAGCGAGACGTCCACGTGCTGGCCCTCGCCGGTGCGGTCGCGGTGGCGCAGGGCTGCGAGGATGGCGGTTGCGGCGTACATGCCGCACATGATGTCGGCGATCGCCACGCCGACCTTCATGGGCTCCCCGTCCGGCTCGCCGGTTATGCTCATCAGACCGCCGAATCCCTGGATCATGATGTCGTAGCCCGGTCGGTCGCGGTTGGGGCCGGTCTGGCCGAAGCCGGAGATGGAGCAGTAGATCAGCCCCGGATTGACGGCCCTGAGGCTTTCGTAGTCCAGGCCGTAGCGGGCCAGACCGCCGGGCCGGAAGTTCTCCACCAGCACGTCGGAGCGCTCCGCCAGCCTGCGGATGGTGCTCTGGCCCTCCGGCGTGGAGATGTCCACCGCCACGGAACGCTTGTTGCGGTTCGCGGAGAGGAAGTAGGCGCTCTCCGTCGTGTCCCGGCCCTCCGCATCCCGGACGTAGGGCGGTCCCCAGCGGCGGGTGTCGTCGCCGGATCCGGGACGCTCCACCTTGATGACCTCCGCGCCATAGTCGCCCAGCAGCTGGGTCGCCCAGGGGCCGGCCAGCACGCGGCTCAGGTCGAGAACCGTCACGCCCTCCAGCGGGCCGGGATTGGGTCCGTCCACCTTACGCACGACACTTTCCTTCCGTATCCTGATTATCAAGGCTGGGAGATGTAATCACGCCGGGGGGCGAAAGGCCATAGGCAAAGCGATTCCGACAGACGGAAAGGTGTGGGAAGGCACTTGAACAATCTGGAATGATACCCATTCTCATATCAGATTTTACTAATAAACAAGCACAGCGTGCGAAAGGAATGAACGTCATGACCAGTGCGGCACATATCGAAGGCGTGGCGGATCTTTCCGTCCGTCCGGAGGTCGAGGGCTTCTTCGATCCGGAGACCTCGACCATCTCCTACGTGGTGAAGGATCCGGAGAGCGACCACTGCGCCATCATCGATCCCGTTCTGGGGTACGATCCCGCCTCCGGGCGCACCGATACCGCGCCGGCCGACCGTCTTGTGGACCATGTGCGCGCACGCGGTCTGAAGGTGGACTGGATCATCGAGACCCATGCCCATGCCGACCACCTTTCCGCCGCGCCATGGGTGCGCGAGCGGCTGGGCGGCCGGGTGGCCATCGGCCGTCCCATCACCGGGGTGCAGAAGATGTTCGGCGAGATCTTCAACGATCCGGTGGCCCTGCGGGGACGCGCCGAGGAATTCGACCATCTGTTCGAGGACGGCGAGGCGTACCGGATCGGCGGCATGCGCGCCGTGGCGCTGCACACGCCGGGCCACACGCCGGCATGCATGACGCACGTGATCGGAGACGCGGCCTTCGTCGGCGACACCATCTTCATGCCCGACGTGGGCACCGCGCGCGCCGACTTCCCCGGCGGAGACGCGCGCACGCTCCATCGCTCGATCCGCCGCATTCTTTCGCTGCCGGAGGAGACACGCATCTTCGTGTGCCACGACTATCCGCCGGCCGGACGCGGACCGGCGTGGGAGACCACCGTGGCCGAGCAGCGGGCGCGCAACATCCACGTGCGCGACGGCATCTCCGAGGAGGAGTTCGTGCGCATGCGCACCGAGCGCGACGCCACGCTGGCGTTGCCGCGGCTGATCATTCCCTCGATCCAGGTGAACATCCATGCCGGCCGCCTGCCCGAGCCGGAGGAGCTACCTCAAGGTGCCCCTCAACGTGCTCTGAGGATGGCATGGCCGGATGATGCGGAATCCGGCACGACGGTTTCCCCCCTCCCTTCCCCTCCCTCCCGTCGTGCCGGTTGTCTTGCATGAAAGGCTTCCCCTCTACCTCATGCAAGCGGAAGGCCCCGCCGGCGTCCCGACCGGCGGGGTCTTCGTCCGTTCCGGAGGAGTCATTCCCCTTCGCGGGACAGGGGCCAGGTCCGTTCCGCGATGTAGGGGCCGCCGCCGCGCGAGGGACGTGCGGAGAACAGGGTGAAGCGTTCCACGGGAAAAGGGCCCGCGGAGAACAGTCCGTGGGCGGAGACGAAGCGGCGCACCTCGCGCAGGTCCGCCCCCCGGCAGCGGGCCAGGGTGACATGGGGGACGAAACGGCGTCCATCCGGTTCCATTCCGGCCTTCTGGCAGGCCCGTTCCACGGATTCCCGCAGCCGCAGCAGCCGGGGATCCGGCTCCACCCTGGCGAACACGGAATGGGGCCTGCGTCCGCCGAACCAGTCCACGCCGGAGATGCGGAGTTCGAAGGCCGTTGCGCGGACCTCGTCCAGCCGCTGTTCGATCTCCAGGGCGCGGGCGTCGTCTATGTCGCCGATGAAACGCAGCGTGACATGGTAGTCCTGCGGATCGATCCAGCGCGCGCCCTGGATGCCGCCCTTCAGCATCTGAAGCTGCATGGCGACGTCCCCGGGCAGTTCCAGTCCCACGAAAAGTCTCGGCATGACGCATTCCGGAATGAGTTCTTGCCAGCGGTCATGAAGTAGGGGAAAAATGCGCCCATGGTCAAACTCAACAGGATCTACACCCGCACCGGCGACCGCGGAACGGCCGTACTCGCGGACGGAAGCCGCATCGCCAAGAACGATGCGCGATTCGCCGCCATCGGGGACGTGGACGAGACCAATTCGGTGATCGGGGTGGCGCGTCTGCATGTGCTCCAGTCCGGGGACCCGGGACTGGATTCCACCCTGGAGGCCGTGCAGAACGATCTGTTCGATCTCGGGGCCGACCTCGCGGTGCCCGATCCGCATACGGATGGCGCCCTGCGGATCGTGGCCGACCAGGTGCGCTGGCTGGAGGCGCGCATCGACGCCCTCAACGGCCCGCTGGTTCCGCTGTCCTCCTTCGTTCTGCCGGGAGGCTGCGCGGCCGCCGCCCACCTGCACGTGGCGCGGGCCGTGTGCCGCCGCGCGGAGCGTTCGGTGGTGGCGCTTGCGGCGGCCGAGGGATTCGTCAATCCCCATGCCATGGCCTACATGAACCGGCTGTCCGACCTGCTTTTCGTGGCCGCGCGCCATCTCAACGCGCGGGCCGGCGGCGATGTCCGCTGGACGCCGGGCGAGGGACGCAGGAGGTAGGAGCCCACAGGAGGAAGCCGATGTTCCTGCCCCTTCACGATTCGGCACCGCTGCGGGTGATCCGCTTCCAGCTCGTCACCGGGCTGATCATTCTGGCCAACGTGCTCGTCTTCCTCTTCGTCCGGTACGGCGCGTCGCCGGTGGAGGCGGCGCGGATCCCGCTCTCCTTCGGCGCCATACCCGCGGTGCTGACGGACCGGGCGCAGCTGGGGGGAGCGCTGCAGGTGGTCCCCGAGCAGCTGACGGTGCTCACCTACATGTTCCTGCACGGCGGCTGGCTGCACCTGATCGGGAACATGGCCTTCATGTGGGTCTTCGCGGACAATGTGGAGGACGGATTCGGCCATGCCGGATTCGTGCTGTTCTATCTGGCCTGCGGGGTGGCGGCGGCGCTGGCCCATGTCGCCATGAGCGCCTCCTCGCAGACGCCGCTGATCGGCGCCTCCGGAGCGGTGGCCGGCGTGCTGGCGGCCTACATGCTGCTGTTCCCGCGGTCGCGGGTGCTGGTCCTGCTGTTCATGCGCATCCCACTGAGGCTCTCCGCGCTCTGGGTGCTGGCCGGATGGTTCATCTTCCAGGTGGTCTCGGCGCTGCTCTCCACCCCCGGAAGCGGTGGTGTGGCCTGGTGGGCGCACATCGGCGGTTTCATCGCCGGTTTCGTGTTCACCCTGCTTCTGAGACCGTTCCTGCTGCGCCGGCTTTCCTCCGGGACGCGGCATCTCGCGGACCGGACATGAGGGGAGGCATGGGACGAATGGGCAATCTTGTGGTCATTGACTTTTACCTCTTGCTTCCGCAATCTCCCGGCAATCCTGAAGAAATCCGATCGGAAATCCGGAAAGGCGTGCCATGAAGGTACTTGTGCCCGTGAAGCGGGTCGTCGACTACAACGTGCGCATCCGCGTGAAGGCGGATGGCACCGGCGTCGACCTGGCCAACGTCAAGATGTCCATGAATCCCTTCGACGAGATCGCCGTGGAGGAGGCGGTGCGTCTGAAGGAGGCGGGTTCGGCCGGGGAGATCGTCGCCGTGAGCATCGGCCCGAAGGAGGCGGAACAGACGCTGCGCACCGCCCTGGCCATGGGGGCGGACCGGGCCGTGCTGGTGCGCACCGGGGAGGAGACCGAACCGCTGGCGGTGGCGAAGCTGCTGCGCGGTGTCGTGGAACGCGAGGAACCGGGCCTGGTGATCATGGGCAAGCAGGCCATCGACGACGACTGCGGACAGACCGGCCAGATGCTGGCGGCGCTTCTGGGCTGGCCGCAGGGCACCTTCGCCTCGCGGCTGGAGATCGGGGACGGCCATGCGCTGGTGACGCGCGAGGTGGACGGCGGACTGCGCACCGTGCGGCTGCGCATGCCGGCGGTGGTGACGACGGATCTGCGCCTCAACGAGCCGCGCTACGCTTCCCTCCCCAACATCATGAAGGCCCGGCGCAAGCCCCTGGACACCCTGACGCCCGGGGAGCTGGGCGTGGACACGACTCCGCGGCTGGAGATCCTGAAGGTGGAGGAGCCGCCCGCGCGCAAGGCGGGTGTCGTCGTCGGTTCGGTCGAGGAGCTGGTGCGGAGGCTGAAGGACGAGGCGGGGGTGCTGTGATGGACGTGCTGCTGGTTGCCGAACATGGGAACGGGGCATTGAAGGAGGCGACGGCGCGGGCGCTGTCCGCCGCGCTGGAGATCTCCCCGGAAGTGGACGTGCTGGTGGCCGGCGCGGACTGTGCCGGTGCGGCCGAAGAGGCCGCCGGACTTTCCGGCGTGCGCCGGGTGCTGCTGGCGGAGGGGGATGCGCTGGCCCATCGCCTGGCCGAGCCGATGGCGGAACTGCTTGTGCCGCTGATGGAGAACTACGGAACGCTGGTGGCGCCCTCCACCACCACCGGTCGCGATTTCGCCCCGCGCGTGGCGGCGCTGCTGGACGTGATGCAGATCTCCGACATCGTCGAGGTGCTGGACGCGGAGACGTTCCGCCGTCCCATCTACGCGGGCAACGCCATCCAGACGGTGCGTTCGCGGGATCCGAAGAGGGTGGTCACGGTGCGCACCACGGCCTTTCCCGCGGTGCGACGGGCGGAGGCGGCGGCGCCGGTGGAACGCATCGACCCGCCGGCCGATCCGGGACTTTCGGAATTCGTTTCGGAGGAGCTCACGGACTCCGACCGCCCGGAACTGACCTCGGCGCGGATCGTCGTCTCCGGCGGGCGCGGCATGGGCTCGAAGGAGGGGTTCGCCATGCTGGAGCGGCTGGCGGAGAAGCTGGGCGCGGCGGTGGGCGCCTCCCGCGCCGCGGTGGACGCCGGCTACGCGCCCAACGACTGGCAGGTCGGCCAGACCGGAAAGGTGGTGGCGCCGGAGCTGTATATCGCCGTCGGCATTTCCGGGGCCATCCAGCATCTGGCGGGGATGAAGGATTCGCGGGTCATCGTGGCCATAAACAAGGACGAGGAGGCCCCCATCTTCCAGGTGGCCGACTACGGACTCGTGGCCGACCTGTTCGAGGCGCTGCCGGAACTGGAACGGCTTCTGGACGGGGCGTGAGCCCATCCGCTCTCCACGGAAGGTCGCCCTTGTCGCGGACGGCGGCGGGCATTACCCTTGCGCATGCGGCACGAGGGATCACATCAGGACGGGAAGACCATGGACATTCGCAAGGTAGGCATCATCGGAGCGGGCCAGATGGGCAGCGGAATCGCCCACGTCTGCGCGCTGGCCGGCTATGACGTACTGCTCTACGACATTTCGCCGGAGAGCCTGGAGAAGGCGCTGGCCACCATCAACGGCAACATGGCCCGCCAGGTGAACAAGGGAATCATCACCGAGGACGAACGCAAGGCGGCGCTGGAGCGCATCGTCCCCGTCGACGACATGGCGGAATTCGGCGAATGCGATCTGGTGATCGAGGCGGCCACGGAGGACGAGGACGTCAAGCGGGCCATTTTCGCCGAACTGTGTCCGCATCTGAAGCCCGACGCCCTCGTCGGCACCAACACCTCCTCGCTGTCCATCACCCGTCTGGCGGCGGCCACCGACCGTCCCGAGAAGTTCATGGGCGTGCACTTCATGAATCCGGTGCCGCTGATGGAGCTGGTGGAGCTGATCCGCGGCATCGCCACCGACGACGAGACCTTCCGGACCATCCGCCGGTTCGTGGAATCGCTCGGCAAGGTGCCGTCCGTGGCGGAGGACTTCCCGGCCTTCATCGTCAACCGCATCCTGATGCCGATGATCAACGAGGCCATCTACACCCTCTACGAGGGCGTCGGCAACGTGGAGGCCATCGACACCGCGATGAAGCTGGGGGCGCATCATCCCATGGGCCCGCTGGAGCTGGCCGACTTCATCGGGCTGGACACCTGCCTGTCGGTCATGCAGGTGCTCTACGAGGGGCTGGCCGATTCGAAGTACCGGCCCTGCCCGCTGCTGGTGAAGTACGTCGAGGCCGGATGGCTGGGCCGCAAGACGGGTCGCGGCTTCTACGACTACCGCGGCGAGGAGCCGGTGCCGACGCGCTGAGCGGAGCGCGGCAGGCCTTCCCCCCGCGTCCGGAGGGGGGCGATCGGCCGTCCGCCGCCGGCGGACGCCTCAGAGCATGTCCGGCAGCACCCGGTCGGGCGGATTGTGGCCGTCCATGAAGGTGCGGATGTTGATGATCACCTTCTCGCCCATTTCGATGCGGCCCTCGATGGTGGCCGAGCCCATGTGCGGCAGCAGCACGGCGTTGGGGCATTCCAGGAGCTTCGGATTGACCGCCGGTTCGTGCTCGAACACGTCGAGCCCCACGCCGCCGATCTCTCCGGCCAGAAGCATCTTCACCATCGCGTCCTCGTCGATGATCTCGCCGCGGGCGGTGTTGACGATGATGGCGTGGGGCTGGAGCAGCTTCAGCCGGCGCGCGGAGAGCAGGTGGTAGGTGGCCGGGGTGTGGGGACAGTTCACCGATATGACGTCCATCCGGGCGAGCATCTGGTCGAGGCTCTCCCAGTAGGTGGCCTCCAGCTCGTCCTCGATGTCGGGATGCACGCGCTTGCGGTTGTGGTAGTGCACCTGCATGCCGAAGGCCCGCGCGCGCCGGGCCACCGCCTGTCCGATGCGGCCCATGCCGACGATGCCCAGACGCTTGCCCCAGATCCTGTGCCCCAGCATCCAGGTGGGCGACCAGCCGGGCCAGGTCTCGTTTTCGCGCTTGAGCACCTCCGCTCCCTCGATGAGGCGGCGCGAGACGGCGAGGATCAGCGCCATGGTCATGTCGGCGGTGTCCTCGGTCAGGACGCCGGGGGTGTTGGTCACGGTGATGCCGCGCTTCACCGCGGCGGCGACGTCGATATTGTCGACGCCGGTGCCGTAGTTGGCGATCAGCTTCAGACGCTCTCCGGCACCCGCGATGAGATCGGCATCGATGGTGTCCGTCACCGTGGGCACCAGGACGTCGGCTTCAGCCATGGCTTCGGCCAGTCCGTCCCGGCCGAAGGGTTCGTCCGTCTCGTTGAGGCGGGCGTCGAACAGCTCCCGCATGCGCGTCTCGACGATGTCGGGCAGCTTGCGGGTCACGATCACCAGCGGTTTGCGCCTGCTCATGGCGTGCGGCCTCCTGTCTGCGCGTTGTGCGGACAGGCCGTTTATGCCCCCGCCGGCGGGGCTTGTAAACTCAAACCATGTGCGGAAGGGATGCCGTGCGGAACGGGACCGGGGCCTCAGCTGCCCGTGTCGCGCCAGGCCTGCCGCTTACGGTAGATGGTCGAGGGCGCGACGCCGAGCACCCGGGCGGCGCGCGGGATCGAGCCTCCGCAGGAGGCGATGGCCTCCTCGATGGCCCGCCGCTCCAGCACGCGCAGACGGGGCGGGGCCGCCTGCGGACGCGGGACGGCGGGGGCGTGATCCGGCGGCAGGAGCGGCGCCAGCATCTCCGCGGTCAGCTCGGGAGCCTCGTGGAACACCACGATCTGACGCAGGACGTTCTGCAGCTGGCGGACGTTGCCGGGCCAGGAGTGGGACAGCATGAGCCGTTCGGCGTCGGCGCCGATGCGCATGGGCCGGCGGCCCTCCTCCCTCGCGAAGCGGTCGAGGAAGTGGCGGGCCAGAAGAAGGATGTCCCCGCCGCGCTCCCGCAGAGGCGGCAGGCTCACCGGCAGCACGTGGAGCCGCCAGAAGAGATCGGCCCGGAAGCGTCCCTCCCGGACCTCCCGCTGCGGATCCCGGTTCGTGGCGCAGATGATCCGGACGTCCACCCGCCGTTCGGCGCTGCCGCCGACGGGGCGGACCATGCCCGTTTCGAGGAAGCGCAGCAGCTTTCCCTGGAGAACGGGATCCATCTCGCAGATCTCGTCCAGGAAGAGGGTGCCGCCGTGGGCCATCTCCGCATGGCCCCTGCGGGCCTCGGAGGCGCCGGTGAAGGCGCCCCGGACGTGTCCGAAGAATTCCGATTCGGCCAGCTCGGAGGGTATGGCGGCGCAGTTCACCGCGACGAAGGGGCCGGATGCGCGCGGTCCCTCCTCGTGCAGGGCGCGGGCGCACAGCTCCTTGCCGGATCCGGATTCCCCGGTGATGAAGACCGGGGCCGTGGAGGCGGCCGCCTGTTTCAGCCGGGCGAAGACTTCGCGCATGGCCTCCGAGCGGCCGATGAATGCGGTTTCGGGTTCCGCGGAAACGTGAGGCATATCGCGCTCGACTCCTCGACAGACGTTGGGCCGGCGCCGGGCCGGCGGCTTTCGTGCGTCAAGGAAACGTTAGCCATGATTTCTGAAAAAAACGTTGCCCGGCGCGGGCGGTCCGGATCCGGACATGGAAAGCCCCGCTCCGCGATGCGGAAGCGGGGCCGTCCGGGATTTCCGTTTCGCGGCGGGACGTGCCCGCCCGGCGGTCACTTCTTCGCGCCGGCGGCGAGGAAGCCGAACTTCTCGTTGAAGCGGGAGACGCGGCCGCCGCGGTCCACCAGATGCTGGGTGCCGCCGGTCCAGGCGGAATGCGACTTCGGGTCGATCTCCAGATGGAGGGTGTCGCCCTCCTTGCCCCAGGTGGAGCGGGTCCAGTACTCGGTGCCGTCGGTCATCACCACCTTGATCAGGTGGTAGTCGGGATGGATGCCTTCCTTCATGGCGAAACTCTTCTTCTGCTGCGCTGGTGCGATTCTTCCGTCGGAACACGCGAAAAAACCATCACTTCCGCAGGCCTCTTCGGAAGCCGCGGACGGATGGAGGCGTGAGAGTTCAGGCAGGAACCTATACAGGAGCCGCATGGGCGAGGCAAGCGGTTCGTTCGCCGCGCGCGACGATTCGCACTGGCGCGGGAGGGTGCGGCGGGAGTATAAGGCTCGCGAGACATCCACCACGGGGAATGACGGCAGACCATGCGTTCCAGAAGAGAGGACACGGAACCGGCGGGGGAGCCCGCGGAATCCGAAGGGGTGGAGACCGACCCCAAGCGGCGCGCGAAAAGCCGCAACCTGAAGCCGCTGGCCCGGCTCGCCCCCTATCTGCTGCGCTACCGCGGGCATGTGGTCGCGGCGGTGGTGGCGCTGCTGGCCGCGGCCCTGGCCACGCTGGCGGTGCCGCTGGCGGTGCGCCGGGTGATCGATCACGGCTTCTCCGCGGAGAACGCCCAGTTCGTCAACCGCTATTTCGCCATGATGCTCGCCGTGGCCGCCCTGCTGGCGGTGGCCTCCGCGGCACGCTACTATTTCGTCACCTGGCTGGGCGAGAAGGTGGTGGCGGACCTGCGCTCGGACGTCTTCCGCCATCTGCTGCGGCTTTCGCCCGCCTTCTACGAGCGCACCCACACCGGCGAGGTGCTGTCCCGGCTCACCGCCGACACCACCCAGATCAAGACCGCCTTCGGGGCCACGGCCTCGGTGGCGCTGCGCAACATGGTGCTGCTGGTGGGCGCGGTCATCATGATGGTGGTCACCTCGCCCAAGCTTTCCGGCCTGACCCTGCTCGCGATCCCGCTGATCATCCT
>Ga0256914_1003553_pt1 | contig 12225 bp, 9 predicted proteins | sample HulkmetaG_FD_191571 | JGI IMG/M metagenome (GOLD analysis project Ga0256914, IMG submission 191571) | Hydrothermal chimney microbial communities from Main Endeavour vent field at the Juan de Fuca Ridge, Pacific Ocean - Hulk | ecosystem: Environmental > Aquatic > Marine > Hydrothermal vents ...
GGCGACCCAGCCCCACGGCACCTGGCTGTTGGTTGATCGTCACCCGCAGCATCTGGAGCACATGACCGAACTGCTGCGCGAGGCTGGCATCGAGAACATTGTTGCTCTGGGGCCGGGCGCCCAGTTGGATACGGTGACCGAACTGCCCGCGGTGTTCGTCTGGGATTTGTTGGCCGTCTTGCCCGACAACACGTTCCGCCGCGCGTTGCAGCAACAGATGCGCGAGGGCTCGCCCAACCTGATCGTGGGCTTGTTGGACGCGCAAATGGACGCCGAGACCTGGGCGCAGTTGGAAGAACGCTTGCGCACTTTGCAAAACGTGTGCACTTACCCGCTGGCCGACGCGTTGCATTACTTGGAAGGTGTGTTGTATCACTTGGCCGCGCGTCGTGCCGCCGCGGCCGCGGAGGCCGACTGAAGCACGCCATCCGCGGCGTCATTCCGCGTTCAGGCCTGCGTGGGGAGCGGAGGTTGCGCCGCTCCTCACGATTTTTCTGCTTTGAGGTTATCGCCTATGCGTATTCATCGCGTACAAAGTCGCTGTATGGATTGTGGCCATACGTTTGAATTCCACCCCTTGACCGCGCGTTGCCCCCGCTGCGGCAGCGAGTGGCTGCAAGCCGAATATGACTATGATTTGGCCCGTGACCGTTGGCTGCGGCAGTTGGCGGATCGCCCCTTCAACTTGTGGCGCTACCACGAACTGCTGCCCGTGCAACACGCCCCGCCGCCCATCGATTTAGGGGTCGGGGGCACGCCTTTGTTGTCGTCGGTGCATCTGACCCAGATGCTCAAATTGCCCCATTTGTACATCAAAGACGAACGCCAAAGCCCAACGTCTTCCTTTAAAGATCGCCAAGCCGCGGTGACTATTGCCGCGCTGCAAGAGAGCGGCCTGACCGAAATGGTCGTGGCCTCGACGGGCAACGTCGCGATTGCCTATTCGGCTTACGCGGCACGCGCGGGCATCAAATTGTGGGCGTTCTTGACCTCGCTGGTGCCCCAAGAGAAGATGCGCGAGGTCGCCATTTATGGCACGCAAGTGGTCAAAGTGACGGCTTCTTACGACGAGGCCAAGCAAATCGCAGCCGAGTTTGCCCGCCAACGGGGGCTGTACATTGATCGCGGCGCGCGCTCTATCCCTACAGTGGAGTCGATGAAAACCCTGGCTTTCGAGATCAGCGAACAATTGACCCGCCAGCATCCTGAATCGCGGTATGGCGGTTTGCCGTGGCGCGCGCCCGACTGGTATCTGCAGGCTGTGAGCGGCGGCCTGGGCCCCATTGGCGTAGCCAAGGGATTCCGCGAACTTTACCGCATGGGCCTGATCGACCGTATGCCCAAATTGGGCATCGTTCAGGCCGAAGGATGTTCCCCCATGGTGCAGGCCTGGCAGAAAGGACAGGCCCAGGCTGACCCCATCCCGCGCCCGCGCACCCACATCACCACTTTAGCCACGGGCAACCCTGGTCGCTCCTACACTTTGCTGTACGAATACGTGCGCGAGCACGGTGGCACTTTCGTGGCCGTCTCTGACGAAGAAGCCTTCCGGGCCATGCACACCCTGGCCAAAATGGAAGGGCTGTCCATGGAACCCGCCGCGGCCGTGGCTTTCGCGGGCCTCATCAAACTGGTGCGCGAAGGGGTGATCCAACCCCATGAGACCGTGGTGGTCAATTGCAGCGGCCACACCATGCCCATTGAGTCCCACATTTTGGGGGAGCGGTGGGCCCGGCATGTGGTGGTCGCGCGACGCCAGGAACAAGCCCCTGCTGAGACCACCCCGCTGGGCGCCCCTCAAGAAGGCTTGCTGGCCGCGTTGAGCACCATTGCCACCGAGCGCTATCCGCGCATCCTCATCGTCGATGATCACGAGCCGGCTCGCATTTTGTTGCGGCGCATTTTGCAATCCCTGGGCGATTACACCATCTTGGAGGCTGAAGATGGTTACCAAGCCCTGGAGATGGCCCAGCAAGACCCGCCTGACCTCATCATCTTGGACTTGATGATGCCCGGCCTGGACGGCTTTTCGGTGCTGGATTCGCTCAAGTCCCACCCGGCCACCGCGCACATCCCCGTCATTGTGGTCACGGCCAAGACCCTGACCACCGAAGAGCAACGTCGCTTGCGTCGCATGGCCCGGCTGATGTACAAAGGCGAGTTCTTGAGCGATGAGTTCTTCGAAGAGATTCGCGGCTTGTTGGAACAAACCCGCTGAGGGCGCCCCAGCCCTCCGTCTCGCGGCGGTGACCGTGAAAAAGGGCCGAACGTCATGAACGGCCCTGCCCATTGGGTAACCCGCCCCATCCCCTCCCTCGTGCGAGGTCGCGGGGTGGGGTACATCTTTGGCGCTGCTGTTGCCGCGCGCCATCCTTGCCCGCTCCAACATGAGGGGGGCACGGCCACGCGCAAAAATCAATGCCCCGGAGGGGAGTTGACCCATGGGTGCGCGTAAACCATCCCGTTGGCGCGAGGTGGGCACCGCGTCCGCGCTGTTGTCCGCGTTCTTCTTGGGCTTGACGCCCATTTTCGGCAAACTGGCCATCGTGCGGGGCATGGCGCCCTTGGGCGTGGCTGCCTGGCGCACGGTCTTGGCTACGCTGCTGTTGTACGCGGTGTTGCGTTGGCGGCGCCCCGCCTGGTTGTACATTCACCCATTGGGCCTGCTGGGCTGTTTGCTGGCCGGCGCCATCAATGGCACGGGTTCGCTGTTCTACTACAGCGCACTGGGCCGCATTGACGCGTCCTTGGGGCAACTGCTGTACTCGTTGTACCCCGTGTTCGTGGGCTTGTGGCTCTGGCTCGACCATCAGACCCCAGGCCCGGTCACTTGGGGACGTTTGGCTTTGGCCGTGCCCGCGGTCTATCTGCTCACGGCCGGTGGAGCCCAAGGGCCCGTGGACTGGTGGGGCGTGGTCATGATGTTGGTGGCTTCGGCCTTGTACGCGTTGCACTTGCCCGTCAATCAGCGTGTGCTCTACGAGGCGCCGGCCCCCACGGTGACCTTGTACACCTTGGCTGCTATGAGTGGCGTGGTCGTGCTCGCGTATCTGTGGCGCGGGCCGTGGCAAGTGCCGGTGGACCCCACCTTGGGTGGGCCGGTCTTGGCCCTCACTTTGGTGACCTTTTTCTCGCGGCTGACCCTGTTCATGGGCGTTAAGCGCATCGGTGGAATGCACACCGCCTTGTTAGGCCTGGGCGAGTTGGTGGTGACTGTCTTGTTCGCCCATTGGTGGCTGGGCGAACGCTTGTCGCCTCAACAATGGGCCGGCGCCGCGCTGCTGCTCGCAGTCATGTTGCTGGGGCGCTGGGATCGCCCCGCCGCGCCGCCGAAACCCGGTCGTGGGGGTTGGCTGCGTTGGCTCGAGCCGCCCGATTTCCACGCCTAAGCGGAGGTGGGCCGGATGTCGGTGTACAACAAACTGGTGGCACGCACCTTTGACCGCATCGCGCGCTTGCTGCAAATTCAAGGCGACGACGCGTTCAAAATTCGCGCCTATCGCCAAGCGGCTGACACCCTGCGCCATTGGCCCGAAGACGTGCGCGCCGTGTGGCGCGCCGGCCGCCTGACCGAACTCCCTCACATCGGCGCGGCCTTGGCCAAGAAAATCGACGAACTGCTGCGCACCGGGCGCCTGGCCTATCTGGAGCGCTTGGAGCGCGAAGTCCCGCCCTCGTTGCTGGCTTTGCTGGACCTGCCGGGCCTGGGCCCGGCGCGGGTGCGGGCCCTGTGGCGACAACTGGGCATCACCTCCCCCGACGATTTGCGCGCGGCCTTGGACCAAGGGCGGGTGCAGGGCATCAAGGGCCTGGGCCCCCGCACCCAGGCGCGCTTGCGCACGGCCTTGGACGCAACCCCGACGTCGGTCATGATGCGCTTGGACGCGGGCTGGTCCTTGGCGCGCGCGGTGGTGGAGTTTTTGCTGGCCCACGGCGCGGCGCGCGCCGCGGCGGCCGGTGCGGTTCGGCGCTGGGTCGCGGTCTTGACCCAGGTGGACGTGCTGGCCGCGTGGGAAGGCCCTTGGCCGCCTCCGCGGCCGTCTACCCCAATGGTTTTGACGCGCGCGCTGCGGGTCGTTGACGGGGGCCCCACAGGCCTCGCGTGGCACATGACCACGGCTTTGGACTGGCCCGCGCGGGTGCACTGGACGACACCCCAGGCTTGGGGCGCGGCGTGGTTGGCCGTGACCGGTCCCGCGGCCCATTGGGAAGGGCTGCAGGCCCGCGCGGCGGCCTTGGGCCTGCGCCTTTCGTCCGCGGGGTTGCAGCGCGCGGATGGCCAGCCGCTGCCCGCCCACGACGAAGCCGCGGTCTACGAGGCCTTGGGCTTGCCCTGGATCCCGCCTTGCGCGCGCGCGTGGCCATTGCCCCTGGACCAACCCAAGGCCTGGGAGCAGGCCTTGGCGGACTTGGTGCCCTGGGACGTGCCCCGTACGGCCGCGCTGCACACCCACACGGTGTGGAGCGATGGCCACCTGGAAATTCGCGCTTTGGCCCGCGCGGCCCTGGCGCGGGGGTTGCGCATCTTGGCCATTACCGACCATTCGCCCAGCCTCAAAGTGGCTGGCGGTCTCTCAGCCGAGGATTTGCAACGCCAACGCCGCGAAATTCACGCGGTCCAAGCCGATGTGGGATCTGGCCTGCGCCTGTTGCAGGGCGCGGAAGTGGACATTTTGCCCGACGGCCGCTTGGATTATCCCGACGAGGTGTTGGCCCAATTGGACGTGGTCGTGGCCTCGCCCCATCAGGCTCTCAAGCAAGGGCCCGAGGAGGCCACGCGGCGCTTGCTGCGCGCGGCCGCACATCCGCGGGTGCACATCTTGGGGCACCCCACCGGGCGGATGATTCCCCAGCGGGCGGGTCTGGCTCCTGACATGGCGCGCGTGGCCGCGGCGGCCGCGCGGCATGGCGTGGCGTTGGAGATCAACGCCAATCCCCACCGTTTGGACTTGGACGCGCACCACGCCCGTGTGGCCTTGGCCGCGGGCGCGTGGCTGAGCATCAACACCGACGCCCATCGCGATGGCGAGTTGGATTATTGGCCTTACGGCCTGGCCGTGGCCCGCCGCGCGGGCGCCCGCGCGGCGAACATCTTGAACGTTTGGGCGCCGGAGTCTTTGCTGCGTCACCTGGCCCAAAAGGGGCGTTAAAATCCCCTGGAACGCGCGCGGCCGGCGTTCTGCGGGCCGTCGAGAAAGTGTGTCTGCGCGGGCAATACTTGTCAAAATCAAAATTTCTTTGTACAATAGGCGTACACTTGTAGACTGAGAAGGTCGAATTCACGACATATTTTCATCTTAGGGAGTCCGCCGTGCCCGAAGCCACAACCCCTGCGGTCGAACTACGCGATGTGGTCAAGCGCTTTGGCGATGTCGTGGCTGTGGATCACGTCTCGCTGCGCATTGCGCCGGGAGAGTTTTTTGCCTTGTTGGGGCCCAGCGGGTCGGGCAAGACCACCACGCTGCGCATGATCGGCGGTTTTGAATTGCCTACGGAGGGGGAGGTGCTGATTGAGGGCGAACCGCAGGGTTACAAACCGCCTTATCAGCGCCCGGTCAACACGGTGTTCCAGAATTATGCGCTCTTTCCGCACATGACGGTGGCGCAGAACATCGCGTTCGGCTTGGAAATGCGGGGAGTGCCCAAGGAGGAGATCCGCCGTCGGGTGGGTGAGATGTTGGAGTTGGTGCGGCTGAGCGGCTATGAGCGGCGCCGTCCGCATCAGCTTTCGGGCGGCGAGCAGCAGCGAGTTGCGTTGGCGCGCGCGTTGATCAACAAGCCCAAGGTGTTGCTCTTGGACGAGCCTTTGGGGGCCTTGGACTTGAAACTGCGCAAGGCCATGCAGCTGGAGCTCAAGGCCATCCAAGAGCAGGTGGGCATCACGTTCATCTATGTGACCCATGACCAAGAAGAGGCCATCACCATGGCCAACCGCATTGCGGTAATGAACCGCGGGCGGGTGTTGCAAGTGGGCACGCCGCAAGAGGTATATGAGCAGCCTCAAACCTTTTTCGTTGCCGACTTCATCGGCGACACCAACTTCGTGCCCGTGCAGATCATGCAAGTGGGCGCGCAGGTGGAAGTCGCCACCGCGGCAGGAACACGGCTGACCGCGGCCTGGGCCGAGCCTTCGCTGCGGGCGGGCGCGAAGGGGGTGATGGCCGTGCGGCCCGAGCGTATGCATTTGTACCGCCCTGGCCATGGCCCTGAAGGCGCGGAGTGGAACCAGGTGGAGGGCATCGTCCGGCAGGTCATCTACAAGGGCCTGGATATCCGCTACGAGGTCGTTTTGGCCGGCGAATACAGCCTGCAGGTGCGCATGCCTGTCGGCCGCGCCGAAGAGACCTTCCAGCGGGGCGAGCACGTGGTCGTGGCTTGGCCGCGTGCCGCCGCGCGGGTGTTTCGGAGCGAGTCGTGAACGAACTGCTGCAACGCAAACCCAGTTTGCGGGCCTGGCTGCTGCTGGCCCCGTCGTTCCTTTGGCTGTTGGTGTTCTTCATCATCCCCCTGGGCATTATTGTGGTCTATAGTTTCTTAGAACGCGACCTCTATGGTGGGGTCGTGTGGCGATGGACGCTGGAAAACTACCGCCGGGTGTTGGACCCTCTGTATTTCAAGACCTTCCTCTATTCGCTGTGGATCGCGTTTTTGACCTCCTTCTTCAGTTTGCTGTTTGGTTATCCTTTGGCTTATTACATTGCCACCCGGCCGGAGAAGACGCGCAACGCGCTGGTCTTGGCGTTGATGATTCCGTTCTGGACCAATTTCTTGGTACGCACCTACGCGTGGCTGACGCTGTTGCGCACCAACACCGGGCTGATCAACGTGTGGTTGCAAGCGTGGGGCCTTATCGATGAGCCGTTGCCGCTGTTTGGCAACACGTTCGCCATCACGTTGGGGCTGGTGTATGGCTGGATGCCGGACATGATCTTGCCCATCTACGCCGCGCTGGAGCAATTGGATCGGAGCCTGCTCGAAGCCGCGGAAGACCTGTACGCGTCGGGGTGGCAAGTGTTCCGCCGGGTGATTTGGCCTTTGTCGCTGCCAGGCGTCGTGGCCGGCACCATGCTGGTGTTCATCCCCTCCTTGGGGGCGTTCGTCACCCCGGCCATTTTGGGCGGTGGCAAGCGTTTGATGATCGGCAACGTGATTACCAACCAGTTCTTGGGCGCGCACGACTGGCCCTTTGGGTCCGCGCTGTCGGTCTTGATGATGGCCGTGATGCTGTTGGCCACGCTGATCTACTTCCGCACCAGCGGCGAAGAGGCCCGCCGAGGAGGTTTGGGATGAGCCTGGCCACATCCACCCCGCGCCGCGAGCAGCATCGTTTGCGCCACCGGCTCAGCCGGGGGTTGTTCCACGTGTACGGCTTCGCGGGATACGCGTTCTTTTATTTGCCCATTCTCATCTTGGTCATCTTCTCGTTCAACGATTCCCGTTCCGTGTCCAAGTGGGCGGGCTTCACCCTGCGCTGGTACGAAGCCATGCTGCAAGACCGCCAAATCATGCTGGCCTTGTGGAACAGCGTGTTTGTGGCCGTGGTCTCCACCGCCATTGCTACCGTGTTGGGCACCCTGGCTGCCATGGCCTTAGAGCGCTATCGGCGCTTTCCGGGGCGTTTGTTCGCCGACATCACTCTTTATTTGCCCATCATCATCCCCGATATCGCCATGGCCATCATGCTGCTGGCCTTTTTCAATCTGAGCGGCATTGGGCTGCACATCTGGAAAGTCCACTTTTTCGGCGTGCGCCTCTCGGTGCCCGTGTCGGTGATCATTGGGCATGTGGCCTTCAACATTTCCTTTGTCGCGGTGGTGGTGCAGGCGCGGCTGGCTCGAATGGACCGCACCTTAGAGGAAGCCGCGCAAGACTTATACGCCTCGCCGTGGCGCACGTTTTGGCGGGTGACCTTGCCGTTGATGATGCCCGGCGTGTTGGGTGGCGCCTTGCTGGCCTTCACCCTGTCGTTGGACGATTTCGTCATCACTTTTTTCACCAGCGGCGCTGGATTCAATACCCTGCCTGTGCGGGTTTTTGGTATGATTCGTAAAGGAGTGACGCCCAAGATCAACGCGGTCTCCAGTTTGATGTTGGGCTTTTCTCTGTTGTTGGTGACCTTGGCTTTGTTGGCCGCGCGCGGGCGTGAAGAGCGCAAGATCGGTTTCTTCTGAGGCGACCCTCGGACGGCCTGATCGAAAGCCAATGGCCGCTGTTCATTTCTCGCAAGGAGGTGCTCCCATGCGTATATCCATTCGTTGGGCCTTGGTGCTCATGCTGTTGCTGGCCTTGGTCGCGTGTGGCGGTCAGGGCGGTGAGGCCACTTCGGCCCCGGCCACCGAGGCCTCGGCCGAGCAGGCCCCGGCCGAGATCCAGCCGGCCCAAGAAATTGTGTTCTACAACTGGTCGGAATACATCGATCCGGAGGTTTACGACCTCTTCGAGCAGGAAACCGGCATCAAAATCATCGAGGATAACTTCTCCAGCAACGAAGAACTGCTGGCCAAACTCAAGGGCGGCGTGACGGGCTACGCGGTGATCGTGCCTTCGGACTACATGGTCAACATCATGATCCAGGAAGGCCTGCTGGCCGAACTGAACCATGACAACATCCCCAACCTGAAGAACCTGGCCGAAGAGTGGCGCGATGTGCCGTTTGATCCGGGCAACAAATATTGCGTGCCATATCAATGGGGCACCACGGGCATTGGCTATTTGAGCGATCAGGTGGATGAACCCCAATCTTGGGCCGTGCTGTTTGAGCCTGACCCGAACGCGGCTTGGTATGGCCGGGCCACCATGTTGGACGACGCGCGCGAGTCCTTTGCCGCGGCGCTGATCTACTTGGGCTATGACCCCAACACCACAGACGAGGCTCAACTGCAAGAAGCCCGCGATTTGCTCATCCAAGCCAAGGCTGGGCTGGCGGGCTACGATAGCGACACCTACGAAGACCTGCTGGCCTCGGGCGAGAACCTGCTGGCCCATGGTTGGAGCGGTGACTTCCTCATGGCCCAAGAAGACAACGAGAACATCGCCTACACCATCCCCCAAGAGGGTGGTGTGATTTGGGTGGACAACCTGTGCATCCCCGCGTCTGCGTCGCCTGAAGAGAAACTGGCCGCGGAAATGTTCATCAACTTCATCCTGCGGCCCGACATCGGCGCGATGATTTCTGAGTACAACTACTATGCCACGCCCAATGCCGAGGCCGAAAAACTCCTCCCCGAAGACTTCTTGAACGACCCCACCGTATACCCGCCCGAAGAAGTGCGCGCCAAGTTGCACTTCCTCAAGCCGGTGGGCGAGGCCGAAGCGCTCTACCAACGCCTTTGGGACGAGGTCAAGGCCGCACCGTAAGCCCTCATCCACCTGCACTGTCACCGTGGGGACGGCTCCGCGCAGGGCCGTCCCCATCCTTTTCTCATCTTATCCTCATCTGATTCCCGGCCCAAAGCCGCGGGCCTTTGCTATAATTCTCCATGAACACTGTTCGTGCCTCAACGCGCAGGAGGTTGACCCATGCGTTATCGCCGTTTAGGACACGCCAGCGGCCTCAAGGTCAGCGAGATCGCCTACGGGGCTTGGGTGACTTTTGGCAATCAATTGGGCGAGCGCGAAGCGCGTGAACTCATTCATCGGGCCTATGATTTGGGCGTGAATTTCTTCGACAATGCGGACGTGTACGCCAAAGGACAAGCCGAAATCTTGATGGGCAAGGCCATTCAAGGCCTGCCGCGTGAAGCCTTGGTGATTTCCAGCAAGGTCTTTTGGCCCACCATGCCCGGCCCGAACGGACGGGGCTTGTCGCGCAAGCACATTATGGAGTCCATCCATGCCTCGCTCAAGCGCTTGGGGGTGGACTATTTGGACATTTACTATTGCCATCGTTTCGATCCTGAGACGCCCTTGGAAGAGGTGGTCTACACCATGGACTTGCTCATCCGGCAGGGCAAGATTCTCTATTGGGGCACTTCGGAGTGGACCGCGGCCCAAATCACCCGCGCCTGGGCCATCGCCCGCGAGCATCACTTGGCCCCGCCCGTGGTTGAGCAGCCGCAATACAACATGTTCCACCGCCGCCGGGTCGAGGTGGAGTTGGTGCCCATCGCGCGCGACTTGGGCATTGGCTTGACGACCTGGAGCCCGCTCTACTATGGCATTTTGACGGGCAAGTACAACGAAGGCATTCCCGAAGGCAGTCGGGCCAGCCTGGAGAACATGGCCTGGATGCGCGACTATATCACGCCCGAGCGCATTGCCAAGGTGCGGGCTCTGACCGAGGTCGCGCAGGAGTTGGACATCAGCACGGCCCAATTGGCCATCGCCTGGCTGCTGCGCTTGGATGAGGTGAGCGCGGTCATCACCGGCGCGACCAAGGTGCATCAGTTGGAAGAGAACATTGCCGCGGCCGAGGCTGTGGAGAAGTTGACCGATGATGTGCTGGAGCGCATCGAACAGATCTTGGGCAACACGCCCGACAGCCGCTAAAGCGTCCTTGGCCGGCCGTCGCCGCGACGCGGGGCGTTCTACCTTGGCTGGGCGTCAGGGGAGGTTTAGGGCCAAGCATCCTGTGCCTCACCCGGCGCGGGATGCCTGGCCCTGCCCGCGCGCGATGCGTCAGGCCTGGCTCGCGCGGCAAGGAGCGGTCGGCTTTCGGGCCTCCAACCCCGAGGCGCCGCGCGGCCCGCGCTCGCGCGGACCGTTGACGGTGCTCCCCGCCTTGGGGCGACACGCGGCGGACGCGCTCGCGCGCCCGCGGTTGGGTGGGCCCGGCGGCTGTCTTTGCCTTGGCGCGAGATTGTTGGAGAGAGGCTGATGACCGCTGCAGTGGTGCGTTTGCGCGGTGTGGTCAAGCGTTATGGCCCCGTGGTCGCCCTGCGCGGCCTGGATTTGGAGGTCCGCCAGGGCGAGATTTACGGCTTTTTGGGGCCCAACGGCGCGGGCAAAACCACCACGATCCGTTGCCTGTTGGACCTCATCCGCCCCGAGCGGGGCCAAGTCGAGGTGTTGGGGCATGACCCGCGGCGACACGGCCCAGGGCTGCGGGCGCGCATTGGCTATTTGCCCGGCGAATTGAGCCTGTACGACGATTTGACTGGGCGGCAAATGCTGGCTTTGTTGTTCGGATTGCACGGCCGCACGCCCGATTGGCCCTGGATTTACACCTTGGCCGAGCGCCTGCAGTTGAATTTGGATGTGCCCATTGGCGAACTCTCGCGCGGCAACAAGCAAAAAGTGGGGGTGATTCAAGCCCTGATGCATCGGCCCGAACTGCTCATTTTGGATGAGCCAACCAGTGGCCTTGACCCGCTTATGCAACGCGAAGTATTGGCGTTGCTGCGCGAGGCGCGGCAGGCCGGCGCGACGGTGTTCTTTTCATCCCACAACTTGCACGAGGTCGAGAGCCTCGCGGATCGGGTCGGCCTGATTCGGGCTGGCCGGCTGGTCGACGTGGTCGAGCCCGAGCAGTTGCGCCAGCGGGCGTGGCGGCGGGTGTGGGTGCGTTTTGAGCCGCCCTTGCCACCAACCCAAGGGTGGCCCGCGCTTCCTGGCGTGGTGGTGCGGCAGCGTCAGGGCCCGACGTGGCTACTGGAAGTGCGAGGGAGCATGGACCCTTTGCTCAAGGCCTTGGCCCAGTATCGGGTGCCCAGTCTGACAACTGAACAGCCTTCGTTGGAAGAAATCTTTTTGTCTTACTATCAAGACCGACCCAGTGAGGTGGACGCATGAACGCGCTTTGGCGGCACGATGTGCGGCGTCGGCTGGGCGCGGCGTTGGGGTGGGGGGTGATTTTGGGCGCGCTCGCGGGCGCGATGGCAGCGTTTTACGACACCGTGGCCCAGGCCCAGGCCCAGTTCGCTGCCCTGTTGGCCGCATACCCTGAGGCGCTGTTGGCCTTCTTCACCGCGCCCGACTTGGCCGTGTTTACGCCCGCGGGGTTCTTGCACGCGGAGATCTTTTCGTATTTGCCGTTCTTGCTGGGCTTTCATGCTGCGTTGGTGGGGGCGAATTTGATTCGCGAGGACGAGGCGCGCGGGGTGTTGGATGTGCTCTTGGCCCGCCCGATTTCACGGCAGGCCTTTTTTGCCGCGCGCGTGCTGGCTGCTTTGACCGCGTTGGTGGTGATTTTGGCCTGTTTGGCGGTCGGCTTGTGGGTGGGGCAGGCCATCGCAACCCATGTGGACTTGACTTGGACGGCCGTGCTGCGCGCGCTGGCGCCGGTGG
>Ga0256914_1003554_pt1 | contig 12224 bp, 9 predicted proteins | sample HulkmetaG_FD_191571 | JGI IMG/M metagenome (GOLD analysis project Ga0256914, IMG submission 191571) | Hydrothermal chimney microbial communities from Main Endeavour vent field at the Juan de Fuca Ridge, Pacific Ocean - Hulk | ecosystem: Environmental > Aquatic > Marine > Hydrothermal vents ...
TCTGTCTGCAGCATCCACGTACTTGACGTTTAGCTTCAACTGATCAAGAAAGGAGAGCACGGTCTCTGCCTCATGTTTCCTGAGCAGGCCGTTGTTCACGAAAATACAGGTAAGCCTGTCGCCAATGGCCCTGTTTATCAGCAGTGCCGTAACTGTGGAATCAACCCCGCCTGACAGGGCACATATCACCCTGCCGTCACCTACCTTAGCCCTGATCTCTGAGGTAACTGTCTCCACGAAGGAGTGCATGGTCCAGGACGGTTCACACCCACATGCCCTGAACAGGAAATTTGCTATAACTTCTGAACCAATTGCCGTATGAACCACCTCAGGATGAAACTGTACCCCGTATATGGGACGGGTAACGTGCCGCATAGCGGCCACCGGGCAGGTCTCACTCTCGGCGGTGACCACAAAGCCCTCTGGAAGCTCCTCTATCCTGTCACCATGACTCATCCATACCTTATGTGTATCAGGGGCAGGAGAGATGCCGTGAAACAGGACATCTGCGTCCTTTATGGACAGGCGGGCAGGGCCGTACTCCCTGTGATCTGATCTCTCCACACGCCCGCCAAGCATACGGCAGGTAAGCTGCATACCGTAACAGATACCCAGCACAGGGATACCCAGATCAAATATCTCCCCTGAGATGGCAGGTGCATCGTGATCATAGACACTTGATGGCCCGCCGGACAGGATAATGCCCATTGGCGAGGCTGCCCTGATCTTCTCGATGTCAACATTAAACGGATGAATTTCGCAGTAGACCTTTTCCTCGCGCACCCTGCGGGCAATGAGCTGAGTGGTCTGGGAACCGAAATCAAGAATTATGACCTTCTGGCTATGTATGTCTGTCACGTGAAATGACCTCCGGCATCAATATTACGATTCTGTGCAAATACGTAACCAACCTGCCACCACTACAATACTTATGCGACATGCAGAATTATCCTGGGCATGAAAATGAATCTGAAATTTCAGGGGCCGTATATGCACCACGGTGATATTAGCCAAACATGCGAAGATGGACAAGCTCGGCGCCAAAGATTATCTATTATTCTTTTACGCGAAACAGGGGAAGCGCCACAACACCTGAATACACTCGCGTTCCATGCACCTGCAAAATTTCCGTTTGTATTGACAGAAACTTCAGACAGCTCGATGAGGCCCTCCATATACAAAACTGCATGTACCCCCACTGGACGGGTAGCACACGACACATGAAAAGCCTACTGTGACGACAGGCACTTCAGATAAAATACCACAGATTGACAGGTCTCATGGAAGTTGGAATAACAGGAAAAAGAAATGAACACACCATGCCAGGACAACCACAGATCAGGTAACTCTCTTATCACCATTGGATTGGTGGTAGATGCCCACGAACAAGATGAGATACATATCCACGCCAGGTGGCTGTGTTCCAGACTTTCAGAGGAATTTCAGCACGATTTTCCAGACTTCACATGGAAATTTCGCATAGTACAGCGGCATGACTTTCCACAGACAATACCACGTGATCCCCTCGAGCTGCTGGAGTTTGGCTCTGATATCAAGATTGAATACGGATTTGATTTTCTGCTCGTGTTCTCCGCCCTGCCCCTGCTGGCGAGATTTGGGCAGGCCATTAGCGCAGTGCCGTCAAACATGCTGGAGACGGGTGTAATCACCATATCGAGACTGCTTGAGATGGAAGACAAACATAAAACCCGCATGGCAATCCTTGCCCTAACCAGGCACGTGCTGGGCCATTTATGGGGGCTGGACCACAACGATCAGTCAGTCATGCGGCCAAGACAGTTCTGGAGAGGCGAGGAACCCACCGACTGGTCCCAGGACGAAAAGTCAGAGATCATGCAATACCTCAAGGATATTGCAGACCCCAGGTTAGAGGAAACATCTCTTGCACCTCATACAGCATGGAAATTCTATCTGCAGGTGATTCTCAGGGAAGGATGGCAGATCGCAGGGGACATACTGCTCTCCCGCTCGTGGCTGATGATGGCCCACTTAGGCCGTTTCACAACGGCCACGGCTGTATCCATAACCTTTCTGTTTCTGAGCGCAGAGGCATGGGAGATGGGCGCTGCCATACAGTCAGGATGGCTCGACATGGTACTTGCCGGCGTGTTGTTTGCCTCGACATTCTCCCTGTACTTCGGACAGAATCTGCACGCAGTGGGCAGATCGGACCGCATGATGGAACAGGCCGTCAGATCACGCATAGTGCTGGTGGGCACCTTGCTGGTGGGCATGGTATCTTTCTGGATCAACCTTTTCATAATATCTCTTGGCATCATTTACATACTGCCCGATTCAGTACTGGCAGGCTGGGCCGGGCTGGCAGGGAAATCCCTTCCCATGGTACACTTTGCCAAGCTCATGGCCACATTCGGCATTGTCGCTTCTGCCCTCGGCGGCAATCTCGAAGAGGAACATGACCTAAAGGCAGTTCTTATTTATTCTGAGGAGACATGATAATCCATGAGAAACCAGGTATTCATGATACTTCACAGGCGGACACCACAGTCTTTCCAAAAGACGTGCGCGGTCTGCATGGTGACCACCATTGTGCTGAGTTCCATGGCCCTGGTGCTGAAGACCGAACCACATACCGTAGCCCGGTTCGGCAAAGAGCTGGACATAATCGAGGATGTGGCATGCCTTATATTCATGGCGGAATACTTTCTGAGGATATGGAGCTGTCCCGAAGGTTCTGTCCTCGCATCTGAACGGACATGCCGTATTCGCTACATCTTTTCCTTCATGGGTATTGTGGACCTGCTTTCCTTTCTGCCATCCATACTGATAATGGCAGGTATTACCCAGACGCCCCTGATAATGCTGCTTCAGCTCCTGAGGCTCATCAAGCTCACAAGGTACTCCATGGCCTTTGATCTGTTGGCAGATGTACTTCGGGACGAGGCGGAATCGCTTCTCGTCTCTGTTGTGCTCATGATGATAATTCTCATATTCGCTTCAGTGGGTATCTATACCTTTGAACACCAGGTACAGCCCAAGGCGTTCGGCTCCATACCAAGTGCCATGTGGTGGGCAATAGTCACCCTTACCACCGTTGGTTATGGTGATGTGACACCAATCACCGTACAGGGGAAAATATTTGCAACTGTTATCACCGTGGTTGGAGTAGGGCTGGTATCACTTCCAGCCGGTATAATTGCATCAGGTTTCACGGAACAGCTCAGACTGAGACGGGAACAGTTTCAGGCCGAGGTGGAACAGTTGATGGATCAGGATGGCGAACTGACCAACGAGGATATGGGCCAGCTTGAACGCGACCGCCAGGAACTGGGTATAAACCGCAACAAGGCGGAGTTCATAATAAGCCAGGTACAACACAGGGAGCAGCAGCGTCATAGGAAGGAGTCGTAGAAAAGCCATGGACCTGAATTGAGCGTTTCAAACGCCTTGCATCTCATGCAAACTTGGGAATCGCTCAATTCAGGATGAAGTAAAAGGCATCCTGCCATCATTGCAAATCAGGCAGACGGCCCTGTCATGAAATGACAATCTTCTTCACTCCTGCATAAGTCCTGCGGTGTCCTCTTCAAGCTCTCCGGCCCTGCCCATGTCAATTGCACCTGTGGCAAGCTGATCGGCTATTTCATTGTATTTGTGCCCGGCGTGCCCTCTGACCCAGTCCCATGTGAAATCGTGCTCATTCACCAGTCTGTCAAGAAGCTCCCACAGGTCCCTGTTCTTGACCGACTTCTTAGAGGCAGTACGCCATCCGTTTCTCTTCCACCCGTGGATCCAAGTGGTAATGCCCTGTTTCACATACTGGGAATCGGTAGTTATGACACCCTTCACCCTGCGCTTCAGTGACTCCAACGCCCTGATGATGGCAAGAAGTTCCATGCGATTGTTGGTGGTACGTGAGCACCAGCCCTGTAACCTTCTCTCATTGTCATTGAACCGCAGCACTGCCCCCCAGCCACCTGGCCCCGGATTGCCAGAACAGGCCCCATCCGTATAGATATAAACAACACCCTGTTCTTCCTGAACCATAAAAATCAGCCCCGCCTTATGCCAGTATGTATGTGCACGATCCCCATTGTGAGTGGATAATATGTAACATCATGAAAACCTGCGGCCTTCATCATGGCAGCAAGCTCAGGTGGTGAATGAAACGCGCTTATTGACTCGGCCAGGTACCTGTAGGCCTCGGCATCCCCTGATATCATTCCGCCGATATGGGGCAGTACATTATGAAGATACCACATGTATACAGGCCCGAACAGGGGATTGGACGGCCTGGAAAACTCAAGGATTACCAACTTTCCTCCGGGACGGAGCACTCTCAACATCTCGGAAAGCCCCTGGTCAAGACGGCTCAGGTTTCTCACCCCAAAGGCAACAGTTATGCCTGCACAGCTCCTGTCCTTCAAAGGCAACCGTTCTCCATCGCCACATACAGGATGGATCATGCCCCTTGCCCACGGTTTCATGTGAATGGTTCCATACCTCAACATGTCAAAACAGAAATCCAGCGCAATGACAGGCCGTGGAATCTGGCGGACCACTTCGTGTGACAGCGGTAATGTGCCTGCACACAGGTCAAGAATCGGCTCATCCGGATAGGCGGACAGCTCTCTTGCGGCAATCCATCTCCAGTAATGATCAACATAACAGCTCAGAAGAGAATTAAGCAGGTCATATTTTTCAGACACTGCGGCGAACTTTTCATGCACAAATTCTTTTTTTTCTTTCCCGGTAAAAAGGGGCATTTACTGGCCTTTCCTCAACTTGTACCTTTTGGGGCAACATGCGACGCATTCTACAGGCCACCTGAAAGTAATCCTTAAAAACACCACCAGTCGTACAGGTGCCTGTAATACGCATACAACCAAAATTTACAATTCAAATGTCAACCTGAGTTCTGAAATCTCCGGGAATCCACCCATCTCTGCAAGCATACCAAAAAAATGGAGCAAACCCCGCTGTTTATCCAGAGAGAGATCAAACTCAATCCCCCTGAGATACTCCATGCATGCCATCGGGTCCATTGGAATCCTGTGCGCAACCATTGTGCTTATCCGTTCTATCTCCTGGCCTCCCCTGCTGCGACAGGCTGCCAGTGTCTGCCCAAGCTCCTCGATCTGCCGCCTCTTTTGTCCAAGGCTCTCTGCACGAACGGCACATACGGCAAACACAAAGGGAAGCCCGGTATGTTCAAGCCAGATATCTGCCAGATCATACTGGAGATAGTTGCTGTTCTCAGAACGTCTCCTCAGGGCCTCATCCCCAATGGCAAGATAGGCGGAGGCATCACCGTTTTCAAGCTCCATGAAACACCCCACCCTGTATCTGGGCTGAACCTGTACAAAACGCTCCAAGATTATCTTGAGGAGGTTTACTGACGTGGCCGACTGGGGTGTCAGGCCTACTACCCGGGCATGCAGATCCTGAAGGGGCACCTCTGAAAAGAGAAGCACACTGCCAACTGCCCCGGTAGCACTTATGCCGAAATCAGGCAGGATAAAGTAATCCTGGCAATCCAGTCCATAGGCATAGGATGATACTATACCCGCATCAAGCTCACCTGCCTTTAGCATTGCATTGAGTTCAGTGGGGGTACCCTCCACGATCTCCCACTCAGGATGTGCGCCATCCTCTTGCCAGGGGATGTAAACAGGGGCAGTATTAATAAAATTCACCATACCCAGCCGGGCCTTTTGTGAAATGGTTCCTGTCATTTGAATTCTTCGGTTTCCAATCGAAAAATATTCTCATATCCATTCAGAACTTAAAAGGCTATTTATGCCTGAATTGAACAACTTAGATATCAACGCGATACCGTCTTATCATGGCTGCCAAAAGCAACACATCGGCTGACCATAATAAAAAAAAACTGCAAAGTACAGGGGGCTTTTGTCACCCATGGCAAAAACAGCCGCCCCCAGAAAAATTAACGTAACTGTTCACAGGGTTCTTTGCGGGTATTATCGTAACAGGCCAATAGCCATACTCCATTGCCGTATAAATTGACTCAGGGTTGCTTATCAATTATAAATCTGCGGAACTGGAGATTATATGAAGAAAGAACGAGTACTCATAGCAAATCGTGGGGAGATTGCCATTCGTATAATGATGGCCTGCGAAGATCTGGGCTGTGACTACGTTGTAGTTTATACACACGAAGATCAACATTCCCTGCATGTAAGACGTGCCAGAGAAAAAGGTCCTGGGAAACGGACTTACCGCATATCGAGCTATAAAGACCCCAATGAAATATTTGCAGTGGCCGATCAGGCAGGGGCTACAGCCATTCATCCTGGCTACGGTTTTTTCTCTGAAAATTTCCGTTTTGCCCGCAGGGCCACACTGAGGACCAGACCCGTCAAGTTCATTGGGCCACGCTGGGAGGTCATCCGGGACCTGGGAAGCAAAATCAACACCAAGAGGGTGGCAAAATCTCTTGGCATACCTGTCATCCCCGGATCAGATGCACCTATCTACAGTGAAATAGAGGCGGAGGCCCTGGCTGAAGAACTTTTCCTCAAGCAGAGAGAGCAGGGTATCAAGCACCCGTCAGTGCTGGTCAAGGCATCTGCAGGGGGTGGAGGCATGGGTATTGAGGAGGTCAAACACCTTGACACCTTCAGGCGTGTCTACCGCCGCATACAGAACTACGCAAAACGCCAGTTCGGTGATGAAGGAGTTCTCATAGAACAGTGCCTCACAGACTATCAACACATAGAGGTGCAGTTACTATGTGACAGTTTTGGTAATGTCACCCATTTTGGCACGAGAAACTGTACCATACAGAGCACAGGGAGGCAGAAGCGTGTAGAGGTGGCTCCAGGGTTCGACCCTGCCGTATGTGACTACTCTTTTGACTGCCTCCAGGTACTTGAAGATATAACCGAACACTCGGTAAAACTGGCCAAAGAGGTAGGTTACGATAGCGCAGGCACCTGGGAGTGGGTGGTGACCCGTGATGGCAGGCCCTATCTGTTAGAGGTAAACACGAGAATCCAGGTGGAAAATGAAATTTCTGCCTGCATATCACGCATAAAAGGACAGGAGGACACGCCGGTAAATCTTATAAGAGAGCAGATCAGGACCGCCTTTGGCGAGAAGCTGGGTTTTACACAGAAAGACATCTACTTTGAAGGCACCAGCATAGAACTCAGGATAGTGGCCGAGGATGTCAGGCGCGGATTTGCCCCATGGTGTGGCACCATAACCCGATTTGAATTTCCGCATAAGCCCTGGGCCCGACTCTACTCCCACGTCCCCATGGACAAGCCCTATGACATACCCACAGAGTATGATCCCAATCTGGCACTTGCCATAATATGGGGCAAGGATACCGAACAGGCCAAGGAGAGGGCAGGAGAATTCCTGCTCAAGTCAACCATTGAAGGGGAAACCGCTCAGGGAGATCCGGTAATTACCAACCTTGCATATCTTTACGACAGGCTGGAGGACGTCCTTCAGTTCTAAACAGGAACTGGAGGGCCTCATAAATTACCTGTACAGTTAATGATGTTCAGGGCTATTTTGCAAACCGGCTGTGACCTTCTCGTATCATCATACCCAAAGGACACCTGGAATGCAGATGAATTGGCAAAGGCGGATAGCATTTCTCCTCGTGGTTTTGATTGCGTGCTGCATAACTTGCATAATAAAAAGCACCATCTGCCATATAGGTAGCCTGGAGCATACTGTGGGTGTTATCCTGCTTATGGGACCGCCCCGAAGGCTTTGGGATACTTCTTCATAGATCAGCAACTAAAAAATACTGTGAAGAGTACGCCTTTCACAGTTTTCATAACATGGAATTTATGTGCAGGATCATAAGGCCTGCATAATAATTTATGGATACTGAATACAGACACATAGCAGACAGCGGACAGTTTCTGGCCCAGTTGGCCAACCGCATCTCCTATCTCATCGACGTAACAGGAGACAGCAGATGGTTTGGTCTGGACATGCTGCTTGAAGAGGTGACATTCATCCGCAGTGCCATCTTCGAGTTGCCTGAAAGGGAACTGTTCAGAAAGATGAATCTGCTGGATGAACGGATATCCATCCTTGAGGACCGTGCAGCCAAGGAGCTGACCCCGGTGAGGATGGTAAATATCGTCAGGAGCATCCAGCGTTTCACTCTTCAGGACATACTTGAGAATGTCTATGACAGCTACACTGAACTGGGCGGGGAGGAGGATTGCAACATCGACCCGGCAGTGGTGGTTGCAAGGGCTACCATATCGAGAAGGGTAAAGAAGCGCATATACAAACACCAGGTAATGGTGATTGGTCATGAAAAAGGCATGGGTGAGGAGTACCGCAACGGAGGTTGCGCAAAGCCCTGGGGCAATGACAAGGCCCTGCGTTACATGAAGGTGGCTGAGACCGAAGGCATACCTGTTCACTTCTTCATCTTCACCCCTGGCTCATACCCCATTGAAGACTTTCCAGGCGCCGCCCAACAGATTGCCCGTAATATCTATGCCATGAGCAAGCTGAAAGTGCCCATGGTATCGTTTATCTCAGAAGGCGGCTCTGGAGGCGCAGAGGCAATAGGCCTTGCGGACATCAGGCTCATGGCCTCTCACGGATATTACTCTGTCATATCGCCTGAGGGCGCGGCCGCCATTGAAGGCAGGATAAGAGAGGGGCAGAAGGTCCCCCGCGAGCTGGTGGAGCGCTGCGCAGAACAACTTCGCATGACAGCCCAGGACAACCTCAAGCTGGGCACCATTGACCGCATTGTGGAAGAACCGCCTCTTGGGGCCAGGAAGGACGACTACGACTTTTTCAGGCGCCTTCGTTTTGAGATGATAAAGGCCACAGACGAGGTGGTCCTTGGCACCAAGAGCTTCAGGGCATTCAGGGCCTATGTACTCAAGAAGCAGGTATCACGGCGCAAGGAACCATCTGACAGCTTTGACGTACACATCTCATGGAATCTGTCTGAGTCCGAGATCCAGCGCCTGATAGAGCGTCGCTCCAAAAAATACCGCGCCATGGGCCAGGGATATATTGAGCTAAAAAAGGAATCGCTCATCAACCTGGCCCGTCTTCGCGAAAAGACACGCGAAACGCTGAGCAGGACATACTACGAAATCAAATACGGCCTTCTGAAACCCCAGAAAAAGAGCGTTCAGAAGGTGCTGGAAGAGGTAACAGGAGAGGGGGCAGCCTTTCTTTCCAAGATTACCGAACCAGTCAAGGCCGCAGTGGACTTTCTGGCAGGACCGCAGGACGAAACCCGTGCACTCATCGACGACTCCCAGCAGATGTCCATCTTTACCAGGGAGTGGGAACAGTACGTCAGCCCACTCGCAAACGAGGACCGTACTGTCACCTGCCCCAATGCCGCCAAATACGGGTGTATGGACCTCTGGGTACCGGACCTCTACGGTGAATTCTGCGGTGTGTGTCCCACATGCGGGCACCACTTCCCCCTGGAGTATCAGTGGTATCTGCAGAACCTATTTGACGCCGGTAGCGTAAGGGAATTCAACCAGCACATAATATCCGGTAACCCCCTCAAGTTCCAGGGCCTTGACGCAAGGCTCAACCGTGACATACAGCGCACAGGAAGACGTTCAGGCATCATAACATTCAAGGCCAAGGTCATGGACATAAAGATCGTGGTTGCCATGCCCTACAGCAACTTCAGGAGCGGAACATTCGGTAGTGCTGAAGGAGAAAAGTTCATCAGGGCATGTGACCTGGCACGCACCAGACGGCGTCCATTTATTGCATACATCCATACAACCGGGGGCATAAGGATCCAGGAGGGCACTCTCGGTGTCATCCAGATGCCGCGCTGTACCATGGCAGTGCGTGAGTATGTTGACAGTGGCGGCCTATATATCGTGGTCTATGACAACAACTCATATGCAGGGCCGGTGGCAAGCTTTCTTGGCTGTTCCCCCTATCAGGTAGGTATAAGATCTTCCCGCATAGGTTTTGCAGGCCCCAGGGTCATCAGGGAGACCACAGGCCAGGACGTACCGCCTGACTATCACAGCGCCAAAAATGCCCTGCGTCGCGGCCACATCCAGGGGATATGGGACAGACGTGACTTCAGGAAGAACCTCCACGATGCGCTGATGACCATGGGCGGACCCAATCTATACTACAAGTAACTTACCCAACTCCTGATATACACAGTACGAAAATTCAGGACACAGAAACAGGAAACTGCACAAAAAACAGTGGCAGCCAGACAGGACCGTTATGGATATCAACCTCAATGACCTTTTGCGGCAGTACCACGCCAATCCATATGAGGAGCATGAGATGTGTGCGCCTCATACAGGTACAGTAAAATTCCGGGTTGAAGAGGGGCAGGAGACGCGCGGCCCATCAGGCCAGTGGCTCCACAAACCCGGGACACTGCTCTTCATCCTTGAAAGAGAAAACAACCCCAAGAGGATCACTGCCTCCTGCAATGGAGAGGTGGCAGGGGTAAGGCATGAGCTTGAAGGGAGATTTGTTGAGGCTGGCACACGCCTGCTGACCATCCGTCACAGACTTAGCAAAAACGAGGTAATCGACAGGATACTCACAAGAGTGCTCACGGTGTTTCCGGCCCCGCAGCGTGCAAGATATTATCTCATTCCTGAAATTGCCGCGCAGATGGAAAAAAAGGCAGAACCATCTGTATCACTCAAACCGGGAAGTGATGCCGTTATCATGTCCCTCATGAAGCGCGACACCATACTGAAATACGAAGGCAAGCCAGGGATCATATACAAGGTCTATTTCAAGTCAGGAGACCTGGTGGAACAGGATGCCCCGTTACTTGGAATATGCCCTCCGGAGAATATCCAGTATGTGCAAAAGGTGATCGACAGGATAAAAAACGAGTGGGAGGAGTAAGGAGAGGCACTCTCCAGCAAGAAGCAGCCCTGGAGAACCGGATGTCATGTCCTGTAATCCGCATTTATATGCACGTACTCATCTGAAAAATCACAGGTATAGACAGTTGCCGAGCCCTTTCCCATGCCAATGTCAAGGGTGAGGGAAAACTCCCGGCCTGTCATTATTTTTGCTGCCTGCCCCTCACTATCAGGTCCCAGCCCCCGGCCCTTGGCTGCAATCTGCACATCTCCTATCCAGAGACTTACACAATCAGGATCAAAATCCACTCCGGCCCTGCCGGCAGCGGCAAAAACCCGGCCCCAGTTAGGGTCCTGACCAAAAAAGGCCGTCTTTACAAGGGGGGATTCAGCCACTGTACGGGCCACCTTCTCGGCCGCATAATCATCCGGCCCGCCCTTGACAGTTATGCCAACACACTTTGTGGCCCCCTCGCCATCCCGCACTATCTGCAGGGCAAGGTCTTTCATAATATCCGCAAGGGCCTGACTCAACATATCTGCGCCCGGGGTTTCATCAGATATGGGCACGTTTCCTGCCATTCCGTTTGCAAGGGCATAGACAGTATCGTTGGTACTGGTATCCCCGTCCACAAGGATTCGATTGAAGCTCATCTCGGTTGCTGCGGTAAGACTATCCTGCCACCATCTCCCTTGCACAGCCGCATCTGTCATGATGAAACAGAGCATTGTTGCCTGGGGAGGACCCATGTGAGGGCCTATCATACCTGCCCCCTTTGCCATGCCGGCAAGAGTCACCTCGCACCCGTCGATTTCAACCTGTCTCACAGCCACCTTTCTTACCGTATCTGTGGTGAGGATCGCGTCTGCTACATCCACAAGGCCATCTTCAGACAGATTTGCTACAGCATCAGGAAGTGCACTGAAAAACCTATCTACCGGAAGTGGTTCTCCAATGACTCCTGTGGATGAAAAAGCCACCTGGGCAGCATCCACTTTCAGAAGGCGGGCAGCCTCGGAACATACGGAGTAATAGTCCTCCATCCCCGCATTCCCGGTACAGGCATTTGCATTGCCGCTGTTCGCCACAATGGCAGAGGTAGTGCAGTCAGAACGGCTCATGCGCTTCATTCCTGCCAGCACCGGCGCTGCCTTCACCACATTTCTGGTAAAGACTGCTGCGGTCACAGCAGGCCTGTCTGAAGCAATGAGGCCCAGATCCAGCCTGCCCTCATACTTGATGCCAGCCGCAACAGCCGCCCCCCGAAAGCCTTTTATCCTGAAGTTGTTCATAATGCCATATCCTAAAAATGTTACACAGAACTGAATTGAGCGATTCCCAAGTTTGCATGAGATGTAAAGCTGGAGATGCGCAGACGTACTGTTGTACTTCAACTATTC
>Ga0256914_1003555_pt1 | contig 12223 bp, 3 predicted proteins | sample HulkmetaG_FD_191571 | JGI IMG/M metagenome (GOLD analysis project Ga0256914, IMG submission 191571) | Hydrothermal chimney microbial communities from Main Endeavour vent field at the Juan de Fuca Ridge, Pacific Ocean - Hulk | ecosystem: Environmental > Aquatic > Marine > Hydrothermal vents ...
AAAAGCGCCGTATTTAAACTTTTATTCGTATATTTTATAAACTCGAGGTTGTACTTTTTGGCTATATATTTTATATTTTCGTTTTTACCGAAACTTATATATATAACCGAGTTCTCCTCATATCTTTGACCGTTTTTTAGATAAGTTTTCGACTTATCCGCTACGCTTCTACCGCTTTTAAGCGGGATAAAACTTTGAGTTTTACCATTTGGATATATTAGATCCACGGCAAATAGATTCGTCGTAAGAATTAATGTTACAATCGTTTTATTTATCATTTTTATGTCCGTAAAATGTAATTTCGGCTTCCATAAGACGACCGGTATGATTTTTCATAAGATCTGCTATATTCAAAACCCATTTTCCTTTCATTCTCTCTTCGTAAAACTCTATGGAAGAGAACGACCATGGGAAATATCTATCTTTCATAATCGTTCGGCCGTATGCAAGGGTCGATTTCGTCGATGAGGGCGATTGAAGCTCGATTTTCAAATCTCCGCTATATTCGTGATCCGTTTTTATACTCACTCTTACATATTCTACGATCATATCCTCTTGCATCTCAAAAAAGAGTTCAACTCCGCTATCGTCGTTATCTGGTATAGTAAGATTCATATCCTCAACTCCCAAACTAAAAATCTCCTCTTTAGGCATAGATTTATAATCTCTCGCCATATTCACGGCCTTTGCCGCATTTACCAACCCGAATCCATAATACTTACTATACCAATGTCTTGCACCGTTTTTTTGCCATGACGAGTTAGCGGCGTCTATTCTTTTTGATGTTTTGATCAAAATATCTTTGACATCTCTATATGAGAGATTTTTATTCGCTTCAAGCATCAGTGCAACCACTCCGGATACCATAGGAACGGCGGCGGAAGTACCGTTCATGATATTCGTATAGTCGTATGTTTCATTTCCTTTTATATCAAAATGCTCACCGCTATAGCTATCGTAACCGTACTCGGGAGTTGTCAAATCTGTCGTAACTATCATTTTATCGCCCATTCTCCCGCCGCCGCCAGGTGCTACCGCCAAGAGATTCGTTCCGAAGTTGCTATATAAAGCTATTTTCGCATCATCCGTAACGGCTCCTATGGGCAAAGTATATCTGGAGTTTAAAACCGAGCTGAGATTCGTATTTGATCTCTCATTTCCGGCGGCAAAGATATAAACGATCGGATCACTCTTCATCTTCTGCTCTATGGCATCAAGAACTATCATATCATCATCCAAACCGTTCCCAAGATCGTTCCCCCAACTGTTTGAAGATATATCCACACCTTTATAAAGCATCGCATCTTCAAAAGAGCTGTCTTTTGGATCGGAAAAGACATTCAATCCAACCAAAGAAGCCTCGGGAGCGACACCGCTTACGCCGATCTCATTTTGAACGGCGGCAATTATTCCGCAAACCGCCGTTCCGTGAGCTTCATCTATAAAAGGACTTTGTATCTCCTCTTTTGTTACCGAAGGATCAGAACTTTTAGTCGCATAGCAATATGAGAGATTAAAATCTATATTTTTTAAAAGGTCTTGATGTTTTACATCTATACCGGTATCTACAACAGCTATTTTTACACCTTTACCTCTATAATCTCTCCAAACTTGTGAGACATTTATATCCGCATCGGTCGTATTGTTTATATGCCACTGTTTTTTATAAAGAGGATCGGATGGAATGAAAATTTCCGATGAGACAACCTTGTTCAATCTATCGGTGATATCTTGAGCTTGGCTTGATGAACCGTTTACAGGCTTTGTTTTATTGATCTCAGGCTTTTGGGATAGTGATACTTCATGATAAATAGACGATTTTGACCTTGGATCATTCGAATTACCGCATCCGCTATTTACAACTGCAATCAATAAAACCAAACTTTGCAGAAAAAACGAAGACTTGTTAAAAGTCTTCGTTTGAATTTTTAAAATACTCATAGCTATTGATTTGCGACCGTTTTGATAAACAGTCTCGATACCAATGCATCGGAAGCTACATAATCACCGTACGCCGAAAGACCTACGACATCTATACGATAGATCGTATCGTTTGCGAGATTGTCGAAAGTAAGCGTCGCACTCATCGGGTTATCCGGATTTACCTGAACCGAAAGCGCAGCATTTTGTACCGGATTGCCATCTTGATCGAAAATTTTGAAATTCGCTTCGCTAATGGATGCGGGATCCATCTGGAAATTGAATACGAGAGAATTGACACCGTTTCCGACTACACTATAAAGCTCGGCTGTTTTGGGTGCGAATGCCATATATTCGAAACTTTTTTCATACTCTTTTTCTTGCGAATTAAACAGATATGTCAAATTGATATTGGCTTTGATATCACCGTACATATTATTTGTTAAAGGTTGAACGATTCTGTTGCCTTCAATCGTAAACTGACCGTCACTTAATTTATCTCCATAGGAATAGACATTTACAAAACTTTTGTCAACATCTATCTTCACTCCATCCGCAACATTCAAATCGATCGTCATAAAATTACTATTTACATACATAGCTCTCATTTCATCGGTCGATCCCATCTGATAAACTTTGCTAAGATCAAACGCATAATTTTTATTTCCTAAAACGGCGTTTGAAGTTTCAAGAAGCACAGGCTCTATCGTATGCGAAAAGTTGGAAAGCTTTTGAACGCCAAAAGCCGACTGAATCGTTTTACCCTCTTTTAAAGAGATCGTATAAGTTTTAGAGACATTAAGTTCGTTCGCCAATTCAAAACCGACGCTGTTATAGTTCGAATCAACAAAAGTTATTGCAACTTGGTTTCCGTCACTATCTTTTACCTCAAAAGCGATATCGCTTATCTCAGTCTTGTTGACATCGGTATATGTCACGATATCCGACATATTCATCATGCGGTTAAACTCAACGACGACAAATTTATTTTTAGCCGAAAGGGTATGAACGGACTCAACTTTTACGGGTATAAAATCGGGACTCACACTTTGTGTAAATATTTTAGGAGCGGTCAATAAATCGGCTCTTTGAATCTCACTCTCGGTTGACGGGTTAAAAAACTTTAAAACAGTTCCGTCATCTTTTGTCAAAGAAAATTCGATCAGACTATAAATCGGTCTTGGAAGCTCGAATATCAAATCTCCGTACATCGGTTGATCGATAGATTGGATATCCATATCGCCCGATGTATTTGCATCGCCGTCCGTACTGCTGCCGACACCTTCGTAAAAGTCCATATTTACTCTATACTCTTTACCATCCATTACAACTTTTAAAACTTCCGGATTGACAAACGGTGCGTTTGAGCGTACATGAAAAAGTATGGCGTCTCTTCCGCCGTTATCATCAACCCAAAAATCAAGCTCGCCGATAGGTTTGGTTACAAGCTGCTTCGAAAGCTTCAAAGCCGAATATCCGCTATCCGAAAAATCTTGAGAAAAATCGACGGTAGCGGTATAAGTGGTATTATAATCTACGAAAAAGTGTGCGTTGACACCGTTTTTGTAACTATTATCCATCTCATCCCAATGTCCGCTAGGTCTTAATATACAATTTTGTGTATTATTTTGCATATAACGCGAACTGATATCCCACATCGTATTTTGATCCACCTCAACCGGTACTTCTTTACCCCCTTCATCGGTAACGGTAATATATTTGGGTAGATTTTGAGCGAATTCAAATCTCTCATTTTCAAATCTACTCCAACAACTCTCGTATGAAGGTATATTTCCAAGAGGTACTTCTACATCAAGAGACATAAAAGCTTGCGCTCCGTCGGAGAATAGACGCATATCTTTTATAAGCGATGTTGTCGTTGCGGCATTTTGATTCTTTTGAGTCATAGTTGAAAAACTTACAAGCGGCTTACCAGCTTCAAATCCTCTTGGCATGACAATCCCCGAGAGTCCGCTTACATCGTCAAACGAAACTTCGTAGTTGGTATCCGGATCTATAGTAAAAGCGACCACAACTTCAACACCGTTGCTATCATTTAGGAAAAACAGTTTTCTTGTCGGATGAGTCGCATCCGGAGTATTTATATCTCCAAAACTTGTAACTCTCAAATGATTTCGCATAAACTCTTTTTCAGCATCGCTCAATCCACCGAATACGAAAAATTTTACCTTATGTTCGAAGTTTTGAGGATTTACGAAAAGATTTTGTTTATACATTTCATCTATAAAAAGCATTTTCACAGGCGCGGTAAACTCAGTACTTTTAGAAGGTATCTCTTCGCCGTCGAGAGTTTTGTAACCGGCCGCGGTAACTTTGTATTTGTGCAACGGTTTTAATCCGTCAAATTCAAACGCAATAGTTCTTTCTCCGTAATAGTCGTTATCATCCGGCATTACGACTTTAACCGAAGCCGAAGGATCGCTCAAATCATCGATCGTTATTTTTCCGCTATCTTTTCGCACTCCGACATTAAACTCCGCACGGAGATATCCGCTAAAGAGTTCGTCAAGATTATGAGGCGATAGTGATCTAATTGTCGGCGTCAATGTCGTAAAAGTACTCTCCTTTACTAAAGGATTGCCAAATATATCTTTCGCTTCCACTTTCATAGTATATGTTTTTCCATATGCCAGATCCGCTTTTGCAATCGAAATTATCCCGTAAGATCCGTCGTAAAAGTCGTACGGTTCATTTGTCATATCGTACGGATACTTTTGATCTACGGAAAAATTGCTCGAAGAAAATTCGATATCACCTTTTTGATATACTTTGGTATCCATACCGTCGCTTAGAGTGATTTTTACCGATGAGGGATCAAGTTCGCCGATATTCGTAACATTTACATAAAGCTTCTCATTTAACGAAACTTCTTCTCTTCCATTTTGAGGATAGATATCGTTTATCGATGTCTTATCAAAAGCCAATCTATTTTCAAAACTCTTAACCTCACCCGCAACCGCTTTTTGAGCGTTACTCAATTCGACTACATACTCGACTCCGGTTTTATAGTTTCCAAACAAAGCAAGTTCGTTATCTTTTATCCATACCGCTTTGATACCGAGCGAACTTGTAGATCCTTTCTCTTTAACTAACGGGGTACCGAATGTCGCTTTCGTGCTGTCGTTCAAATCTTTCGGCAAAATAAAATCGATATATCTTGCACCGCCACCTCTTTCGTTTTTAACAAACGCCACCGAAACGGCATCCGCTTGAAATGTTTTAACGATATCGGCATCTAACATATCCGAAACGGAAGATGGGATCGTAAGAGTATAACTTCCGGCAGGTACGATCTCTTTTGTCCTAATTTTTGCTCTTTGGAAAAAATAATCATACTCTCTCTCGACATTATAGTTGTCAAATAATATATCCGTCTCGAACTCTTCACCGGCACTATTTTTCAATGTTACGGTTTCAGCTAATTTTTTAAGATCGACCTTACCCTTTATCTCGATACCTATACCGTCATGATGGAGTTCTAAAACACCGTAATCAAGCGAAGTATCTATATGAAAAAGCTCTAATGTCGGAGTGATTAACGCAAGATCCTTCATACCCTGCTCCACACTTACATCTATCATTCCTTTGATATCCATACCGTTTCGATCTTCTCCCTCGTAACCTAGCTTGTAATTGCCCACCGGAATATTCGTAAGCTCGAAGTTTCCGTTTTCATCGGCCAAAGAGACGAAATCTTTACCTGGTATAAATACGACTTCTGCTCCTATGATCCGTCCTTTTAAAGAACCGGCGGCCTGAAGTACGAAATCAACCACTTTTTTAGTGCCTCTTTTTAGACTCACCCTTTGAATATCGCTCTTTGCAATTTCGTCATTTTGCGCATAGATCTGATATTCGCCGTCGCTAAGACCTGAGAGTGAATATACTCCGCTGGCATCCGTTGTAGTTTTATATACACTATTGTCATCGAGATTATAAGCTGTTACACTATACATCTCTTTTGTAAGAGTATGTGTATTTCTATCGTTTAAAGGTTTAGCATCAACCATGATCTTTCCTGTGATACTATTTAAACTTTTACTCACTTCGCTCTTTAATATCTCTGTTGTTTTGCTACTACTTTGACTTTGAACAGCTTTCGCATTACCGCCGGCTGTAGCAGGAGGGGTACTATCCCCGCATCCTGCAAATAAAACAGTAGCCAACGCAACTGAAATCGATACTTTTACTATTTTTTCATTTCTCATTTTTGCATCCTTTTATTGAATTGTTATTTTTTGTGTTTGATTTATATATCCGTTACCGCCGCTTATGACCACATAGTATTCACCTGCGGGAACATTCTTAAAGCTATATTTTCCCTCTGCGTCCGTCGTAACACTCATATCATAGAGTGTGGAGTCTATTGCATTGTAAAGGCGTACTTTTACACCTTCGAGAATTTCACCGCTTGCGTCTTTGACCATTCCTTCTACGGTTTCACCGCTTTGATTGACATCTTTAACGGTTACACTTTTTGAAGCTTTAAACTCTCCGGCTATGCCGTTTACCGTAAACGATGCCTCCACTTTATACGTACCAACGACATCCGGTGTCAAAAGTGCGGTCACACCGTTAGGTTTTAGTACGACGGTAGAAGCGGTAGGTTTTTGAACTATTTTCCACGATATGTTCGTACTTACCGGTGTTTCATCACTTAGTGTCACGGTAAAGAGAAAATCGTTTCCAATCTCTTGTGTCGCTTTAGGCGTTTCAAGTTTCGCGACTATATCTTTTACCGTAAGCGAGATAGTGGCTTCGTCACTTTGAATTCCATCGATATTGGTGGCAATTACACCTATTTTATGTTCACCCAATATCTTGGAACTAAACTGAGCCGATGTTAAATTTTCACCGCTTAATCCCTCTCCTATCCATTTTAGATTATAATCTCCGTCCGCTTCGACAAGAGCGTTTATGGTAGTCTTCTCGCCCGGCAATAGCGTTTGATAAGTCGTACTTAATGTCACGACGGGTTTTGCCGCAAGTGCCGTAACCGTAATTTTCTCACTTTTTGTCGCTATTTTATCGCCATCGCTCACATCCAGTCTCAAAGTATATTGAGCCGGAGTATCGAGTGTAATCGTACCGGAGCTTTTATCGGTAAAATCTTCAAGCAATTTATCATTCAAATACCAGTTGTAAGTTAAAGTATCAAAATCCGGATCCGAAACCTCAGCGCTAAAGTGTACACTTTTGCCCTCTTTTACAACCGTCGGCAACACTTTAAAAAGATTTATAACAGGAGCGTTATTGCTTACGATTTCGATAATTCTTCGTCTTGTAACCACATTTGTTCCGTCACTTACCTTAAGCGTTACGCTCAATTTATCCGAAGCGTTTGCAGGTACCGTAAAAGAGGTATCGGAAGCGGCTTTATCAAAAAGCGTCACAGCACCCGTTCCGTCAAGCACTTGCCACTCGTAAGTAAGAGTTTTACCTTCGGGATCGACCGCTAGAGCTTGAAGTTTAACCTCTTTGGATCTTTTTGCCTTTACCGGTACGAACAAGGTTCGGATCTTAGGCGGTTTATTTATACCTACTTCGAAAATCGCTCTTTTTGTCGTTACGTATCCGTCCGCATCTTCGACATCAATCTTTATCGCCGATTTTCCCGCGGGGATATCTTTGAGTTTGTAAACTTTAGTATTATTCGTTTCATCACCTGCTGCCAATAGCTCAAGCGTCTGGATATCTCCGAATTTATATGTCAACTTCGTACCCTCAGGATCGTATGCATCGACCGTTACGGTCAATTCATCTACGATATTTCCGTTACCGTCTTCATAACGATCACCGACTTTCACTATCTGTTTGGGCATTAGCGTTACACTCTTTACGACCGGTTTTAAATTTTGTGCGATAACGATTTTAAAACTTTTGGAAATAGAACTTTTACCATCGGAAACCAAAACACCGATGTTAAAAATACCTACAACGGGATTGATCGTAAACGTATCTTTATCCGCATACCCCAAACCTTCGTTAAACGTCCATTCATACGAAAGAGGATCATTTTGAGCATCCACCGCACTAGCTACAAGTTTCAAAGACGGATCGCTAACTTTAAGTCTGAGGGTCTCTCCTATTTCGATATCGCCGTTTTTGACGACCAGATCGGTCGGTGCCGTATTGCTGTTTGCTCTAAATTCGAAATTTTTCTCAACATTATTCATACCGTCACTTACAACTATTTTCAAATTATATGTACCGTTAGGTATATTTTTCGAGATTTTAAATAAAGAGCCGTCTATTTGTAAATAATCGCTATAATCGTCTCTAAAGGATTCGAGTTTCGCTTTATAAGTTAATACCCCGCCTTCGGGATCATAAGCGTCAACTTTGACATTCATATCCACCGTTTTGTCAAAGAGCTTATAAAATCCGCTAAAACCGTCTATCACAGGTTTCGCATTTTCTCTAACGATCACACTTTGCGTTCGTCTGGTTTCATAACCGTCACTCGTATCGATCTCCCTAACTATGATCGTATATTCTAAAGTTCCCACTTCGTCAGGTATTATCGAAACTTCACCATCTTGTACTTCGTACTCTTTACCATCGAAAACAACCACCGCTTCAAGTGCATCGTTTTCCGGATCATGCATACCGACTGTTATAACCATAGGCTGATGCAACATCGGCGTAGTCGTCGTCACAGAGTCGATAACGGGCGGAAGGTTATTGTTGATCGTAATTTCACCCACATCAACGTCAACACCCTTTTGAAGCTGCTTTTGCAAAGCTTTTTGAGCCAATACTTGGGTTTGATCGGCACTGTCGTACGCAAAGATTTTTATATCTTTATCGAAGAGATTTTTATCGCTTATATGAAATTCAAATTTTCCCTCCTCATCCGTAACGGTACTATACCATCCGATTCCGGTATATAAAACGATTCCCTGAACGGGAACCCCTTTCATATTTAAAACCACTCCGCTGATCGAAGCTTCTCTTTTATCGATTATGAAATCATTATCTTTGAGATCGTCATCAGAAGGATTCACGGGTACAATAAGAGGCTCCGGTTTTGCGGTATCCCCGCTAGAGGGATCATAGGCATATAATTTATGGACTTTTTGTCTGTCAAACAAAACCATTTCATAATAGCCGCTATCGTCACTTTGAACGATTTGATCATCAGAATAGATAGTTATTCCCGCCAGACCTTTTTCTCCTTGCGAAGCGAACGGATCGGTAACTCTTCCGCTAACGATGAAAGCTTCAAGCGTAAATTCTATGTCATGACTCTTTTTGCTCTCTTTTTTATCGTTCTCTCCTATCGTCAACTCCTCATTCTTCGTCATGGTTTTTGCGTAAAGAGGAACGAAAATACCTGACGAAATTTTGACGGTAGAACCGCTTTTTATTTTATCGGATGGAATTTTGATGGTATATTTTCCGTTTTTCGCAAATACTTTTTTATAAAATCCGTCTCCTTCAATCTCTACATAAGCTTCTTCGCTTTCGACAACTTCACCGTTTTGATTTTTAAACGTTATCAAGCCGCTTATGGTAAACGACGAAGTATCAAGTACTATTTGAGAATCGCCATTTACATATTTAGTCGCGGACGTTATGAATTCACCCGTATCGTAGGATGCCGTAACGGCGGTCAATCCCTCTTCGCCGATAAAAACCGAAACTTTTCCCTCTTCGGATGTCATTTTAGTCACGCTCGCAACTTTTACAGAAGCGTTTTCAAGAACATTCGCCTCTTTGTCAACAACGGTTATATCCACTTTGTGTACCTGATAGTCCGAAAGTAGTTCACCTACGTCTTGGCACGAACCGTCATCGTTTCTTGCGGTTTGAACGAAAATGGATTTTGATTTCGTATGATTTGGATATTGAAGATAAAGCTCCACTTTCGCGTCGGCTTTCGCTCCTAACCCGTCAAATGAAAGATTTTCACCAAAAACGCTCTCTCTGAATTTTCTACCGGTATAATCGGAACCTTTTGAAACGACTACCGTACCATCGGGAAGATATGAACCATCCGTAAGTTTGACACTACCTTTTAGACAAGTTCTCTCTCTCGGATAGTCTCCGTTCCAGTAGCTGAAATGTCCTACCTCACCTTCAATATAAAGAGTATCTCCGCTATTTGCTTTTTGATTGTTGTCGTTATCTTCCAAAATCAGTTCACCGTCTATCGGATTTTTATCACTGTCAACTTGTCTAATCCAGGTAGCCTTTGACTGGCTGTAATGATAAAGAGGTACGACTCTTTCACCTTGATTGTATTTCTTCGCATAGAGTTCAAATTGCGATGCCGGAATTTTCATACGAAGTGTCGCCTTCGAACTGTCACCGACACACTCTTGTTTCTCCTCATCGAATGTACCGCCTCCGAAACAATGTATTTCATCTCCGTTTGAGGTCGTCATCGAAATACTTGTCATAACGACCGATTCGAGCATCGTATCATTCGATCCTACAGCGCTAGCAACTCTTGAAGATGACGGTTCGAAACCACTATCATATGTGAAATCACCGATTGTAGAATCCAATTCCGTTTTCGGATCAATCGAAGTAATATCGAGATATATTTTAGTGTTCTTATCCGCCTTGGGGGATCTTTTGACCTTATTGATCAAAGATTCGATAGCCGCTTTATCGACGCTTAATTTGACATTTGCGTTATTCGTCTCAAAAATCACCTTATCACCGCTCACCTTCGTACCGGCTCCTTGCGTAAAACGACTCGTAACACGACCCGAATCAAGATCGCCCAAAACAAATGTCTGCCTCGAATCGACAGGTTTTAAAACGAATGTCATACTTTTGGAGTTTTCGGCTGCTTGATCGACAATTTTTTGCTGAGGAGTGAAACCGTCGGCTATAAATGTCACTTTATCACCCTCTTTGATATCGTCAAATCCGTTAAAAGTGATCGAATCATCTTGATTTAAAACAAGTTTTACATCAAGAGGTTTTTCAACATTATCGTAAACAAGCTCGCCGGCTCTTTCTATCTTCACATGAAAACCGTTCAAACCCGTTTGATTACTCTCGAGATTTAAAACGTTTTTCGTGTTCAGAGTAAAACTTCTAACCGAATTCACGCTAAGCTCAGGAGAGTCTTCATCAGATGAGCCGTCGCTACCTCCCCCTCGAGGATCACCGTTTTTACCGTCATCCGTTTTGTCACTTTGTCCGCCTCCGTTTTGCGGAGGAGTTGACGCTACCGGAGAACCCGGTTTTTCCTGCTGCGTATGCGGCGACTGCTGTGAATCCGACGGTGCCGTAGATCCGCCGCAACCGGCAAAAAGCAAGGCCGCTACCATTAACTGGATCAGAAACTTGATCATTGCAATACTCCTTTTAGTAAAATTCATAGCACTCTCAACTGATTTGGCCAAAAGATACTACACTGCTTACATAATCGGAATATTCACTATTTACTTTAAAAAATTAAATATATTTAATGTCAATATTTTTTTACGCAGAGCGTTATACTATTTTTTACAAGAGATTTTTCAAGAAACTATTTTTTGTCCGATATAAAAATCAGGTATAAGAAAATTGGAATAATTATCTTTTAAAGAGTTATAAAATTCATTTTAAATTAAGCATTTGGTAAAATATATAAAATAAGCGCATTTTATAGAAAATCAAGAGAGTGTAACTAAATGTAAACAAACGATAAAGAGATCAATCCCTCTTCAAATCAAAAAAGAGAGCCATCTTTTCAAGTTCTATATTCTTTTGTTGTATTTCGTATTCTAGTTTTTGTATTTTTATAGAATTTAAAAGAGAATCTTTCTCGGCTTTTGTCTTTAAACCGGCTTTTACCTGAGAAAGCGTAAAGTTATATAACTCATCATACATCTTTAACATTTGACGACTCACTTGCATCTTTCGTTCATAATCTTTTATATTGAAAACTCTTTTGTCATATTCGATCTCAAGCTCTTTTTTTCTATCTATTGCGGCTAATTTCGTCTGCAAATACGCAAGTTTATTCGACTCTATGTCGTTTTTCGTATTTATATCGATAGGTATAAACAAACCTATTCCGTATCCGTACTCATCCCCGTCATAATTTTGGAAATCACCTTCGAATTTACTATATCCGTAATTGGCGTTTACCGTAACTTTGGGAAAATAGTTCGATCTTACGGCTTTGTATTGCGCTTTTGCGGCTTTTGTCTCTTTGTCGTAGCGGAGTAGTTCAAGATGACGAGAAAGATAAAAATCTTTATCGACAAGCGGGATATCGGGGATTTCCAACTTATCCGTTACATTCAAATCGGTTAATTTTCTTAGTTCCATTTTT
>Ga0256914_1003556_pt1 | contig 12223 bp, 8 predicted proteins | sample HulkmetaG_FD_191571 | JGI IMG/M metagenome (GOLD analysis project Ga0256914, IMG submission 191571) | Hydrothermal chimney microbial communities from Main Endeavour vent field at the Juan de Fuca Ridge, Pacific Ocean - Hulk | ecosystem: Environmental > Aquatic > Marine > Hydrothermal vents ...
CCTATGCCCTTAAAGAGGGTATACTGATGTTCAACATCGAATCCCTGGAAGAACTGGACGTGCTTGAGGGCACTGCTTCCACTGAAGGCAAAATGGCGGCTGTTGCCATCAGGGTGAATCCAGACGTGGACCCCAAGACTCACCCGTACATATCAACAGGGCTTAAGAAAAACAAGTTCGGCCTTTCCATCGAGCAGGCCATGGAGGCCTACCAGAAGGCCAGCCGATCATCCTGGCTGAAGGTCAGTGGAGTAGCCTTTCACATCGGCTCCCAGATCCTGGAGACAGACCCCTTTATCAACGCATTCGGGAAGATAAAAGATCTCCTGGGCCGGTTGGAATCCATGGGCATCCATCTTTCCTATGTGGATCTTGGGGGAGGACTCGGGATATCCTACCATGACGAAAACCCGCCTGGACCCGGAGAATACGTGTCTTCCGTACTGGAGATGTCCCTCGGCCTCGAACAGGCCATCATCATGGAACCCGGCAGGGCCATCTGCGGAAACAGCGGCATTCTGGTAACCAGGCTCCTTTACACGAAGAAAAACTCCCTGAAGACCTTTTACGTGGTTGATGCGGCAATGAACGACCTTGGACGCCCAAGCCTGTACGATGCCTACCACGATATCAGGCCCATCACCAGGAAGCCTGAGGAAGGCCTGGTAAACGTGGACGTTGTTGGCCCCATATGCGAAACAGGTGATTTCCTTGCAAGGGACAGGAAGTTACCGGTGATGTCCCGTGGTGAGCTTCTTGCCGTTATGAGTGCCGGTGCCTACGGCTTTACCATGTCGTCCAACTATAATTCCAGGCCCAGGGCCGCAGAGGTTATGGTAAGAGGAGGCAGGTTCGAGATAATCAGAGAGCGGGAAACCTACGAGGACCTCATCAGGGGCGAAAAAATTCCGGACTGGAAGGACTGACAACAGTGAAAAAAAATATACCTTTCAAAAAAATGCACGGAAGCGGCAACGATTTTATTCTTGTAGACAACCGGCAACATCTTGTGCCCCGTGATGAAGCATCACGGGTTGCAGTAAGGTTCTGCAAAAGGCATTTCGGGATCGGGGCAGACGGCTTGATACTTGTGGAAGACTCAGATATTGCCGATTTTCGCTGGCAGTTTTTCAATGCAGACGGAAGCCGGGCAGACATGTGTGGAAACGGGGGCAGGTGCGCCGCCCGCTTTGCCGTGCTGCTTGGAATCTGCAAACCAGAGCTCAAGTTTGAAACAGGCGCAGGCATAATCGAGGCATCTGTCAAGAATTCCACAGTGAAGCTCCAGCTTACACCCCCGAAAGACCTGAAGGCCGGAATGCAGATAACCGTCCACGACAGGCAAAGACGGGTGGATTTCATAAATACGGGTGTGCCGCACGCAGTCCTTTTTCCCGCAGACCTGGAAGCCGAACCGGTTTTCGAAACTGGAAGGATAATCAGGCACCATAAACATTTCAGTCCGGAAGGCACCAACGTGAATTTTGTAAAGGTGAACGGCCCTTCGAGTATCCTGATCCGCACCTATGAAAGGGGAGTGGAAGATGAAACCTTTGCCTGTGGCACCGGTGCAGTGGCAAGTGCCCTTATCTCAGGGCTAAAGGGCCTGGTAGAGCCCCCCGTGGAGGTAACAACCTGGGGTGGAGAAAAACTAAAGGTATATTTCAGAAAAGAAGAGGCGCCCGATTTTAAAAAGGTCTATCTGGAAGGCAAGGCAATTCTGGTGTATTCCGGGTTTACAGAAGAAATCTAGCGTATCTGCTCACTGGGTACTAAAACTACTGCGTTGTCGGGCACCTGAAGTAGAGGGAATACTCCGCCTTGTATCTGTAGCACCCTTTAGGCAGATACATTTCAGACAGCTGTGTGATAATACCCGAAAAGAACCCTGTTAGAGTTACAATTTAGCGTAGTTCTTCCAGGGCTTGGCTGACCTTTCTGAATTCCTCGATCATCTGCCCAAGCAGTTCATCTGCGCCATCTGTATTGCCGGCCCTTGCCATCTTCTCCATTTCCAGGCAGAGAGTGCTCAACCTTGAGGCTCCCATGAAACCGCTGCTCCCTTTAAAGGTATGGGCGTTAAACCGCAGTTTTTCAAGATCGCCTGCGTCTATGGCCTCTTTCATCCCGCTTAGATATTTTTCGCTGTTCTTCAGGAACTTGTCCAGGGACTTAGAAAAAAATTGCCCGCCCGATTGCCGCCCAAGCATTTTTAATTCCTGGATAACTTCAAGATCCAACGGGCATCCCGGCTCCTCGGGAGAGATGTTCTGGCCAGCCGTTACATCACCCTTAAACTTCCCGGATTCGTCAGGCTTCCCCTGCCCTCTTTTCCCCCAAATCCTCAGCTTTTCAGCCAGCTCCTCAATCCTGAAGGGCTTTGCCAGGTAATCGTCCATTCCGGAATCGATACACTTTTTTTCATCTCCTTCCATGGCATAAGCCGTGAGGGCAATTACCGGGGTACGCTGGCCCTCTCCTTCCATCTGCCTGAATCTTTTCGTTGTCTCATAACCATCCAGGACTGGCAACTGGCAATCCATAAGGATCACGTCAAAATTCCGCTTTCCCAGGATTTCCAGGGCCTCCTTTCCGTCTTCAGCAAGTACCGCCTGGCAGCCAAGCGTGGAAAGTATTGTCATGCAAAGTTCCTGGTTCACCGGGTTGTCTTCAACTAGGAGAACCCTCATGCCCTCAAATTCCCTCCCCCATTCCCGGGCTACCGGCTGAGCCTCCTGTGTTTTAGAGGCGTCACGGGGTTCCTTTTCTTCTCCCCTGAATACCTTCAGAAGGGATTCATTTATGGTACCCTTATGGATAAAAAGGCCCTTGTCCGAGGATTCAGGCACCTCTTCCTTGTTATTGACCAGAATTACAACAGCCGTGTTGTCATACTTCTGAAGAAGCCGCATGAACTCACCGGGCATGGCTACCGGGGCTGGGCCTTCAGGCAGGATATCCTGGTCAACTATTATCCACGTCCTGGAGTGCATCTGGCCTACCTGTTCAGACAGGATATTTTTTACCTCAGTGACTTTTTCTGTGAAAAACTGGCGCCCTCCCTCTATCTTCTGGCACACGCTGGCCACAGCCTCCAAGAAAAAGGCGTTCCTGCTTACAATAACGGCTGCCCAGGGATCAAGGCTTCTTTTGGTATCGGGCTTTTTATCACATTCTTCCGTCTGAAATTCCAGGTAACAGCTAAAACGCGACCCTGCACCAGGACTACTCTCGACCCTGATTTCACCTCCCAGTTGCTGTAAAAGTCCCTTTACAATGGCAAGCCCCAGCCCTGTGCCCTCATATGACTTGGAAGCCGATTCATCACCCTGGGAAAAGGCATCAAAGATCTCTTCCAGCCTGGCCTTTTCTATGCCAGATCCCCTGTCTTCCACCTCCATGAGGACGGTTACAGAACCGCTTTTTTGCGAGATCCTTTTCAGCCTCAGAATGATGTCCTTTTTGTTGGAGAACTTGACGGCATTTCCAAGAAGATTGATCAGGATCTCCTTTATCTTATCCTGGTCTCCAATGACACGCTGCGGGATATGGGAGTCGTAGCTGAAATAGATATTGATGCCTTTTTGGGCGGCCTGCACAGAAAGGAGATCGATTACCTCTTTTCCGGCCTCCTCCAGGGAGAAAGGCCTCTTTCTCACCCTTATCTTTCCTGCTTCCAGCGTGGAAAATTGGAGGATATCATTGATTATGTTGAGCAGGGTACGGCCAGACTTCATTATTCCTTCGATCAGGGGCACCTGTTTCGGGCCCGGATCCGAGCGCAGCAGGAGTTCGGCCATTCCTATGACTCCGTTCATGGGGGTCCGTATTTCATGGCTCATGTTTGCAAGGAACTGGCTCTTTACCTTGCTCGCCTCCTCCGCCTCTTCCTTGGCCTTTTTATATTTTTTTACAAGGCGCTCAAGCTCCATGTTTGCCCGGGACAATTCTTCGGTCCTATCCCTTACCCTTTTTTCAAGATCTTCACCGTGGGCCTTCAGCAGTTCCTCGCGGTTTTGGATCTTCTCCAGCATCAGGTTGAACTGCTCGATGAGGGCACCAAGTTCATCATCGCTGGTTTTTTTAACCCTCGATGAATAATCCTTGGTTTCTGAAGACACCCTTTTCATGGATGAAACCAGTTTCTGGATGGGCTCTAGCAGCTTCTGGCTGAAATAGCCTGAAATAAAAAAAGACAGGGCCACCAGAAAAAGCCACAGGCAGAAGGACATGATTGCTGTTGACCAGAATGCGCTGAAAAAACCGGAAAGGTCCTCCCTGACCCATATCAACCCGATCCGGTCGGTATGGAAGTTAACGGTTTCATAGGTATCAATAAACTTGCGGAAATAACGTTTCAATCCGCCCTCTGGCACTTGAATGGTGGACCTGGAATTCTTTAGGAAAGTCTTTATGGTGGACCTGTCAGGGTTTTGGGAATCTGAAAACCCGTACAGGCATGCCAGGGGCTCCCCCTCCTGATTAAAGATACACGCCTGTTTCACTTCAGCTATGGATCCTAGGGCGGACAGTGTTTCTGAGGCGGCCTCCCTGTCATCGAAAAATATAGCGGCAGCGGTATTGGAACCTATGGTCTTGGCGAGGACCTGTGCCTGGAGTCTCTGCTGTACGTGTCCGGACCAGAAAAGGTATCCCAAGAAGAAAATGGTCGCTCCCGCCAACACTACGGATGCCGTAAACGTCATGAAGAGCATCAATTTTCTTTGAATGGAAAGGGACTTCATTTTGCTATGTACCTTGCAAGCTTCAGTAGCCTGCTGCTTATCCTGAGTTTGCTCAGGTCTGCACTTTTGAGGTTAACTGCAAACCTGATCTTATTGTCTTCCTTGAAAAGTGTTAAAATTATTCCCTTTTCCAGGGAATCAAGACCCTCCGAGATGGTGAGCACGTGTCTTTCAGAAAGCTCTTTTAACGTCTTTTTGTCGAGAAACCGGTCCCTTGAAATTACCAGGACATGAACCTTCTCCGTTTCGCAAAGATCTGAAATCTTACGGACCTCCACGTGCCTATTCAGGCTCTTCCTGCCGTCCAGTTTCTTCAAGTTATCAATTAGGTTTTCATCTCCCCAATAACCAATTACCAACCTGCCGGAATTGACGTCTTGATCAGGCCACTCCACGAATTTTGTAAAGTTGAAGATAAAGGCAGCTTTAACGTCTGACTCGGGATGGGGAGTAATATCGCTTGCCGCTAAAATCCCGGGAAATACCCACAACCAAAAAAAGCCAATAATCCATGCGAAAAAGCTCTGGGGTGCAGGAAATCTCGGGCTGAATATCTTCACCGGAACAACGCTTCTATGTGGGTCCTTCCTTGTTTTCAAAATTTCAGGGCCGCCTTTGCATATATGGACCGAGGTACCTCAGTTGATATTATCCGCAGGAAATCGCCCTTGTACTCAGGATGCTGTGGATCCAAAAGGTCCTTGCCGGACAGGGAAACCTCCAAGTTCTCAAGAGGATGCCAGCCCAGTCTTACATCGAGCCCTGTATAAGAAGGTATGTTTAGCCTGGAAAGACTGGAAACATGACGGAGCCAAAGATCCAGCTCCAGTTTTTCAGTGATATTCATGTAGGAGCGGAAGGAAACCTGATGATCAGGGGCCTCCATGTATTCCGCAGGAAGAGATGCATGGGCCCTGTGGCCCGATTCTATCCAGTAGTTGGTATCAAGATAGGAGTAGGAGACTTCCATCCGCCACCATTCAAGGGGCTTGAAATTCCCGGTAAACTCGATGCCGAAATTGTTGGCCTTGCCATAATTTTCAGGTAAAACGGACTGAATCATCATGCCGTGATGGTCGAAGATCTGGCCCGGGCCTGCGGAAAAAAGATCGTCATAGAAGTTGGCAAAACCCGTCATATCCAAAGAAAGCCTATTGCATGCAGTCCATCTGTAGCCCAGTTCCACAGCCCAAAGCTTCTCGCTCCTGAAGTCATGATCTCCAACAAACGCCATGTAAACGGGAATCTGCCTTGCGGGGTCCAGGCGTGCTCCGAGGAGCCAAATGGCATCCCGGTTATATCGGCTGGGTATACGGACCGCCCGGGATATGGCTGCCCATGCCTCCTGGTGGGAAGTCAGGCCATAAATCACCCTGGCCGTGGGTTCTACCTCCATGCCGGTATAATTGTTGTGATCAAAACGTACCCCCAGCAAAAAACGAAGCCTGTCCTGTAAAAAACCCATCTCGTTTTGTGCAAACAAACTGAAAAGGTCGTCCTTTCTGGAACGTGGATAAAACGAGCCTATGTGCTGGCCATGGGGTATGGGAATATCATCCCATGTATGCCTGTAGGAACAGCCCCACTGGATCTCGTTGAAATCGAGCAACCCGAAACGATGCCGGATTTCAAAGTCCAGGGTATCCCTTGTCTCATCCCCCATGTCCGTAAATTTCCTGTCAGTATGGTCGTAGTAAAACTGGAGGTTCGCTTCATTTCGCCTTGCAAAGGAATGGGTCCATTTGGCAAGTATATTGCCGCCGGAAACGGGGGTATCGGAGCTTAACACCCTTTGGCGGGAAAAGGTCTTGTTAAATCCCAGGATCCGAGAGGTGCCCTCTCCCGAAAAAATGTCCCCCTGCAGGGTTGCTGCGTCATTTGAGGTAAAGCGCCAGTCAGAATGAAAACCCGACCTTACCATCCGCCAGTCATCCCATGCCCCGGAACCGTTCTTATCTTCCTGTGCGCCCCGTTCAAAGGCCTTTGCATAAAACCGCACTGCTCCTGTATCTCCAACATTAAAACCGAATCTGCCGGCGCCAATCCCGTGTTCGAGGCTTCCGCCCCCGGCACTGACCAGTCCTCCCTTGGTGGACCATGCGTCTTTTGTGATAATATTGATCACTCCGTTTACTGCATTTGTGCCCCAGCTGCTTGCACCCGGCCCCCTTATAACCTCTATCCGCTCGATATCCTCAAGCATGGTATCCTGAACGTCCCAGAAGACACCCGAGAAGAGCGGGTCGTAAAGGGTCCTGCCATCCATTAACACCAAGAGCTTGTCTGAAAAGATCCCGTTGAATCCCCTGATGGACACAGCCCAGTTTCCGTTATCGATTTTTGCCACGTTCACACCTGGCACCATGCGCAAGGCTTCCGGGATTGCATTTGCCCCGGACCTCCTGATGTCTTCCTGGGTTATCACGAAAACGGCTGCCGGGGTATCCTTTATGCTTTGAGGCTTCTTGAATGCAGAAGTCACCTCCAGATTCATGAGTTCCTCCAGACTCATGGAAAAAAGACGCTCATCGGATTGGTCAGAGGAAATGGCAGCTTGAGGGAATGAGAGCAGGAATAAAAAAATGATGAACACCGGCAACAAGCGATCCATGAGGACTTTTAACAACCCGAAATTATTCAAATCAGGCCTTTTTATCCCTGTTGGTTGGCAGAGGCCTGCCTTGGCACAGATCTTTTGCCTCCCAAAAAACGCAACCTTAGAAAATGACTCGGCATTTAACATGATTGACAAGCGCATAAGACCCTCTTTCTCCGGATGATAAAAAAACATGAACATGTTTTTTTTATCGGACAAGGCTGCACTGAAAACCAGAAAACCGTGAAAGGCGGAATCCCGATATCCCTGTAATTCCGTGTAAGCCCGCAAGCATCCAAATGGCGGGTTTGTGAAAATGCCTACGACTACTGTGCTTTTTATTTATCACAGGTTTCAAAAGATGTATAATGGAAAAATCAGAAAGATTTATCCCTTGTTTGAAATCCATCCCGGGAGGAATTTGCCTGTTATGAATCCCGTTCTCGAAGCAATCTATAACAGAAGAAGCGTTAGGCATTTTACCAGTGAAGCCGTAAACAGCACACTTATAACAGAAATCCTCAGGGCTGGAAGCTGGGCGCCTTCCGGCCTCAATAACCAGCCATGGCGGTTTGCCGTTGTAACCGACCGGCAACTGAAAGGGCAGTTCGAGCCTTTGACCAGGTATGGCAGGGTTATCCGGGCTGCAGCCTGCCTGATTCCCGTTTTTGTGGACAAGGAGGCCATGTATCACCCCGTCAAGGACCACCAGGCCATGGGTGCGTGCATACAGAACATGCTCCTTGCTGCCCATAGCCTCGGACTCGGCGCCGTATGGCTGGGAGAGATACTAAAAAGTGCCCAAGAGGTCAGAAGCCTTCTTCGGCTTCCAGAAAACCTTGAACTCATGGCCGTGGTGGCCCTTGGACACCCGGCAAAAACCGATCAGAAAAGCAGCAGAAAAGACCTGGATGAGCTGGTGGTGTTTAAAAAATGAAAATGATCAAGCCGTTTTTTACATGTTTCTTGTTTCTAGCCGGCCTTGCAGCCCTGACTTCCTGTGCTGCAAATACCGGCTATCCACAAACAGGTGCAGAACTGGACAAGGAGGCTGTAACCCTGATATTTCCGGATCTTCCCATCCCCCGTGAGCTTCAGATAAAAGAGGACGAATCCGTAATCATTTCATCTCCAGGCTACCAGGGCGGACTTATAACGCTCAAGGGAAGGCTTTCACCCACTGCAGTTCAGAATTATTTCCTGGATGCCCTGCCCCAGAAGGGCTGGAAATTCGTAAGCTCCCTTAATGCCGGAAAAGGCCTGATGGCCTTTAGCAAAGACGTAAACGGCCAGTGCCTGATTACCTATTCCAGGACCACTTTCGGGTACACGAAGGTTGAAATCTGGATGGCTGAGCCAATGTTGAGTGAGGGAGGACTTCATGGACAGGAATGAGCATCCCGAAGAGAACCGCCACGTATTCAGACCGCTTTCAGGCAAGAAGATCCTCTTTGGCGTAACAGGAGGAATAGCCTGTTTCAAGGCAGCAGAATATGTCAGAAACCTCGTGAAAGAAGGGGCGGAAGTAGAGGTGATCCTGACCAAAAATGCAAGAAACTTCGTCACAGAACACTCCTTTTCTGCCCTTTCGGGCAAAAGGGCTGAAACAGAGCTGTTTGACCCTGCCACGTGCCACGAAATCCCCCATATTTCCCTTGCAAGAAGGGCCGACCTTTTGGTGGTGCTTCCGGCAACAGCGGATATCCTTGCAAAGTTCGCCCATGGGATAGCAGACGACCTTTTGAGCACGGTATTTCTTTCCCTCACAGGGCCGGTGCTGCTCTTTCCCTCCATGAATCCTGACATGTACAGCCACCCTGCCACGCAGGCCAACATCCATACCCTGAAAAAAAGGGGAACAGAAGTGGTGGAGCCTGAATCCGGCCTGGTGGTATGCGGTGCCAGGGGCAAGGGAAGGCTGCCTTCCTGGGACACCGTTCTTTTCAGGATAAAAAAGGCCCTGTGGCAAAAAAACCTCGAGGGCAAAAAAATCCTCGTGACGGCAGGTCCCACCAGGGAGGCCATCGATCCTGTCCGCTTTATTTCAAACAGGTCCTCGGGGAAAATGGGCTTTAAGCTTGCCGAGGCTGCAAGCCTCAGGGGAGCCGAGGTTCACCTGGTGGCAGGCCCGGTCAGCCTTGAAAGGCCTGGAGATGTAAATTTCTACACTGTTGAAAGTGCAAAGGACATGGCCGAGGCGGTATTTTCTGTTTCGGGTCAGATGGACGTGATAATAATGGCGGCGGCGGTATCGGATTATGCCCCACAACTCAAACATGAAAACAAGATTAAAAAGACCGGTGAAACCCTGGAACTAAAACTTGCCCGCACCACCGACATTTTGATGAATCTGGGGCAAGAAAAGCCAGACTGGCAGATCCTTGCTGGCTTTTGTGCAGAGAGCCAGAATCTGGTGGAAAATGCCTTTTCAAAGCTCCGCAAAAAGAACCTTGACCTAATAATCGCAAACGACATCACGGAACCGGGTGCAGGCTTTGACTCGGACACCAACAGGGTGATAATAATTGATGCTGAAGAAAACATTGAAGAACTTCCGATGCTTGACAAGGCGGAAGTTGCCGAACGAATTCTTGATAAGATAGTGGAATTGATGGACCTGAAGTAAAACGGCGGTCACTTATAGGACCTCTAATACTCCTTGCACACTTAGATCCCGCCTCTTCAGGAACTACCTTTTATCTTCATAAAACAGCTTATCGACTCAAGCCTTCAGGATGATCTTTCCTGATTTAGTAATAACCGGGATTTAAGCATAAGTAACTTTCCCGCCACCTCCTCGAATCCTCCGCACAGCCCGGGCAAGGCCCTTTCCATGGTCACCGATATGGAAAGGCCCTTTCTGCCCCTGCGGTAGAGCCTGCCTGCCAGGGTGAGGATCTCGCTGCTGAAGACTAGCCTGCCAAGGGCCTTCTGGACCCCGGGCAGGATCACCACGTCGAAAAGGCCGGTTTCGTCCTCCAGGGTCGCAAAGATTATGCGCTTTCCGCTCCTGGTGGGAGGCGTGTGAAAGAATACCACCATGCCCGAAAGGACTATCCTGCTTCCCGAAGGGCGTTTCCTCAGCTCCGAGGCCGTGACTATTCCGAGGCGTTCGAGGCCCGGCCTAAGCGCCTCCATGGGGTGGAAGCGGCAGCAGACATCCATGGATGCCCTCTCGCACCTTATTACCCGCAAGAGCCCGTCCGTCATGGCAGGATGTCCTAGGCGGCACACGCCCCGGCCCCTTCCACCTCCACGGTTAACCCGTCAAGGGCACCGGAAAGAAGGAGCATCCTCCTGGCCTCTTTTGGCAGCCTGACCCTTGAAAAGAAGTCTTCCCGGTTCCTGAACGGCCCCCTGCCCTGCCTCTCGGATACTATGGCCCTTGCCCTTGCCTCACCCACCTGGCGTACCACCACCAGGGGGCAGCGAATGGCAGGGCCTTCAAGCACGTATCCCAGCCCGCTCCTGTTCACGTGGGGAGGCAGGATGGAAAGGCCCGCCCGCCTTGCCTCGTTCAGTATCACCCCTGGAGGGTACGAACCAACGTTTCCGGCATTAAGAAGGCCCACGTAGAAGGCCCCGGGGTGGTGGGCCTTAAGCCACGCGCTCTGCCAGGTGATGTGTGAGAAGGCAACGGCGTGGGCCTTGCAGAAGCCGTAGGCGGCAAAGGCTGAGATCTCCCTGAAGACCCTTTCTGCCTCGGGCCTGGAATGGCCATTTCTTTCCGCGCCCCTCATGAACGAGGCCTTCAGCATCTGCATCTCGCCCTTTGAGCGCCCCTTGGTCATGGCCCTCCTGAAGGCATCTGCCTCCGCATAGGAAAAGCCGGCAAAGCGGTGGACTATCCTCAGCACCTGCTCCTGGAAGACTATTACCCCGTGGGTCTCCGAGAGGATGTCACCCAGGCACGGATGGATGCCGCACCCCTTCCTGCCGGACCTGCTTTCAAGGTAGCGGTTGACCATGTCGCCCTGGACCGGGCCGGGCCTGAAAAGGGAGATCTCGGCCACCAGGTCGTCGAAGCAGCAGGGGCGAAGCCTGCACACCAGGTTCCTCTGGCCCGGGGACTCGAGCTGGAACACCCCCAGGGTGTTTCCGCTCCCCAGGAGCCTGAAGGTTTCAGGGTCGTCCAGGGGAAGCCTGTCTATCTCCTCCCGAAGGTCAATACCCTGCTCCTCAAGGGCCTTGAGGCTCTTTTCTATTGCCGTGTGCATCCTGAGGCCCAGGAGGTCTATCTTCAGCAGGCCCAGAAGGCCGATGTCATCCTTGTCCAGCTGTGCAACCGGGAATCCCTTCCTTGAGACGGAGACGGGCGACCAGTCGGTAACGGGCCCGGGGGCAACGATCACGCCCCCGAGGTGCACGGAGGCCTGGAAGGGAAGGCCCTCAAGGGCTGAGGCTGCCTCCAGGAGCTCGGGTTCACCCCTGAGAGGTGAGTCTTTCAGCTCAGGGAGCCTTTCGAGCGCATCCTTGAGCCCCCTGCCCCTTAGGCTCCAGGGAAGGGCTCCCACCAGCCGGCCTATGGCAGAAAGCGGGTAGCCCATGGCCCTTGCCGCCAGCCTCACCGCGCTTCTCGGCCTGAAGGTGTGGATGGTTGCGACCAGGGCAGCCCTGGCCTCGAGAGCCGGCCTGGCAAGGCGCTCCATGAGCCAGGAGGTGACCTCATCCCTGCGCTCTGAATCAAAGTCGATGTCTATATCGGGAAGATCCTTCCTGCCACTATTCATGAAGCGCTCGAACAAAAGATGGTGCCTTACAGGGTCTGGGCCGTTGTGGAGGAGGTGCACCACCAGGGAGCCCGCTGCCGAACCCCGTATGGAGTGCCTTATGCCACGTTGCCTTGCAAAGGTGCAGACCTGCCTTACCAGGAGGAAAAGCC
>Ga0256914_1003557_pt1 | contig 12217 bp, 10 predicted proteins | sample HulkmetaG_FD_191571 | JGI IMG/M metagenome (GOLD analysis project Ga0256914, IMG submission 191571) | Hydrothermal chimney microbial communities from Main Endeavour vent field at the Juan de Fuca Ridge, Pacific Ocean - Hulk | ecosystem: Environmental > Aquatic > Marine > Hydrothermal vents ...
ACCACCTCCAACAACTAATACTTTCATAACACCTCCTGTAAATTATTTTTTTAGATGTTTTTCTAAATATTCTGATATTGTTCTATCATATTCACTTATAGCTTTAAAAACTTTAGCTGCAAGGTAGAGTCTGGTTTCATATGAAACATCTCCACTATCTTCTAATTCTGATAAAACTTTTTCATAATCCAATGGATCTATAACAACAACAACATATTTAAAGTTTTTAGCTGCTGCTCTAATAAGAGTGGGGCCACCAATATCAATATTCTCAATTGCATCGTCAAAAGTTGAAGCAGGGTCTGAAATTGTTTTATAAAATGGATACAGATTAACAACAACCATATCTATCATAGCAACATTATTCTCCTCTGCCTGCAACATATGCTCTTTATTATCTCTAATGGCAAGTATTCCACCATGCACCTTAGGATGCAAGGTTTTAACCCTACCATTCATCATTTCAGGAAAGCCTGTGTATTCAGAAACATCTTTTACTTTCAAACCACTTTCTTTCAAGACCTTAGCTGTCCCCCCTGTTGAAAGTATTTCTTCAACACCAAGATTTACTAACTTATTAACAAACTCAACAACACCTGATTTATCAGAGACACTAACTATGATTCTTTTTATCTTCATGTAACTCCTCCAGAATTGATTTAGAATAGACTACCCCTTATATTACACCCTTAACTTAATATTCTTTTTTTTTCAAGAAATTTATTTTTATACAAAATCCATTCAGTGATTGGCAAACAATAGATTAACACCACCTTATACAAAACCAAATGTAAAATCCTTCAGTAATTTTTTTACAAGTGCTCCTATTTATCATAAAAGCTGTCATTTTGAGGGCTTCAGCCCGAAAAATCTCTTGATTCAAGGTTGGTTTTGCATTACATATTTATTTAAACCACAAAACAAAACCTTTCACTCCCATTCTGCATCATTCTATCCCCATTTTATTGTATACAATTTTATACTTTTAAGTTTATGAATACAATTTTATACAGTATATTTTTTTAAACAAATATTTTTTTATAGAAAAATCTGCAAATTTATTTTATTTATTCCAACAAATATTTAAACAGTTATATGGCACAACCCTTGCAAGCAAATTAATTTGACAATTATGCATTTAAAAAAGAGGAGTATAAAATGAGGTATGCAGAAACAGGATATTATTTAGAAATTGACCTTTCCAAAGGTACAATTGAACGAGTAGAAAGCGACCCGCAATTGACAGAGCTTTATCTTGGTGGCCTGGGAACTAATGCAAAAATTATCTGGGATAGAGTGCCTCCAGAAATAGAGCCCTTTTCAGAGGATAACTTAATAATTTTTAGTGCTGGTTTATTATGTGGCACTCCTGCTCCTGGAGCTAACAGAACAATGATTACATCAATCTCCCCTCAAACTGGACTGCTTGCATTCTCCATGATGGGAGGATATTTTGCACCTGAGCTAAAATATGCTGGATATGATAAAATTATAATTAAAGGTAAATCCCCCACCCCTGTATACTTATGGATTCACAACAATCAGGTTGAGCTAAGAGACGCATCTCATCTTAAAGGAAAAAGTACATACGACACAATTACCACTTTAAAAAAAGAGCTTGATGAGCCTTATGCACAAGGTCTTGCAATTGGTCTTGCTGGTGAAAATAGAGTATATTTTGCATCAATTGAAACAGAGACAAGCAGCGCAAGTAGATTGGGACTTGGTGCAATTATGGGAGATAAAAACCTCAAGGCAATAATGGTTAGAGGTACAAAAGATTTAAATATAGCAGAACCTCTCCCATTTATGGAAGAATCCACTAAAATTCTTGATTACATAAACCATAGACTTGAAAACCCTTTGCCCGGAATACCCGGAATTCTTTCAATGATAGGCTCACCACAGGAAATGGCTGTTCACGATGAAAAATGGCACACTATAAGTTTTGCATGGGGAAATGCTCGATACAGAAGGAAAGATTTCTGGAATGATGAAATAGAAGAGCAGTGGCGAGAGACAATGGAAAATGCAAGAAAAAAATTAATTGGTTGTTACAATTGCCCTGCAAAATGCCACGGTATACTTGAATTACCGGGATTTCCTACTTATGTAATGAAATGTTTCTCCAAATTAACATACGTTATGGCTGCTATGGCTGATGATCTTGAGTTTGGTATAAAAATCGCATCTCTTGCCCAGTCCTACGGTATCGATGGTTACACAGCTCCACAGGTTATGGCTTTTGCTGTTGAGCTGTATGATGATGGAATTTTAACAGATAAAGAGCTCCCTAATTTCCCAAAGGATAATAGAGAAAGATTTTTCTACTTACTTGATATGATTGTTAAACGAGAAGGAATAGGTGATATTCTTGCAAAAGGTGTTTACTGGGCAGCAAGAGAAATCGGCAAAGGTGCTGAAAAATATGATCATAACACAATTAAAAAACATGAACAAATTCCAATTAAACTTGGCATGCTTAACCCAATATACTACCTTATGTGGTCAACTGGTGAAAAAATTAATATTACTCAAATTGAAGGTCAAATACCTCAAGCACCATTAAAAAAAGAGGACAGGGAAGAATTTGTTAGAGATTGGGTACATATTCCAACTGGAAAAGAGGAAAGGTTTAAAAATTTCATACTTGAATGGGGAGATGAAGGTAAAGTATTCCCATTCTGGCCTTCAATTGATTTAGTATGCGAACTTGTTGAATGGCAGGAAATTATGCATTACATAGATGATTGCCTTGGATTATGTGCTGGACTGTCCTCATTTCCATTAAAACCAGCATATCATATCCATAATCTTCCACTTTTTGTAAAATATGGCACTGGCCTTGATTTTGATGAAGACAAATTATGGGAAGCAGCAACAAGGGTAAGAACCTTAATCAGAGCAATTAATTTTAGAGAAGGCTTAAGAAGAGAAGATGAAAAACCTCCAGAGGATCATTGGAAAAAAAGATTTCCAGAGTATGAAGCAAAACTTCTTGAAGAGTATTATAAATATAGAGGATGGAACAAAGATGGTGTTCCAACCAAAGAAACTCTTTACAAATTAAAGCTTGATTATGTGTACGATGAATTAGTGGAAAGAGGTATTTTAAAAGAATCTGAAGAAGAAACAAAGTGAAAGGAGAATTCACTGTGAGCAGCAATAAAAAAACAAGGATAATCAAAACAATAAAGGTTGACATTGAAAAATGTATTGGATGCAAATCTTGCGAAATAGCATGCGCTGCTTTTCATGCCACACCCAAGTATAGCAGCATAAACCCTGCAAGATCCAGAATTAGAGTTATTAGAGATGAGTTGAGAAATGTTTTTTTACCAATAAGAGCTGGAGCTTACACCAAATCTGAATGTGCAGGTAGACCTTCCTATATTATAGATGGTAGAGAGTATGGTGAATGTAATTTTTGCAATGCATCATGCCCTGCAAGAGAGCTTTTTAAAGAACCAGACTCTGGATTACCACTTAGATGCGATATGTGCGAAGATGATCCTGATCTTGAAAAACCAATGTGCGTGCAGTGGTGTAAATTGGATGCTCTCATTTATGAGGAAAGAGAAGAAGAGTATGATGAAGAGGTTGAGTTAAATGAAATGGAAGTTGCTGTTGAATCTTTAATTGACAAATATGGCATTGAAAAAGTTATTGACAGCATTGCAAGAATAACCAAAAAGACTCAAAAATGATTATGAATTAAAGAGAGGAGCTCATAACAGTGGAAACTGTAACACCTTTCAAGGAAATAGTAGAAGAGATCAGGGATAGTGGTGGAGAAATTTCCAAATTTTGCTACCAATGTGGTATCTGCGACACTGTATGCCCATGGAATAAAGTTAGAAATTTCAGTATTAGAAAAATAATGAATGAATCAAATTATGGTGTTTTTCAGATAGAAAGTGAAGATATTTGGTTCTGCACCACATGTGGCAGGTGTGTTCAGAGATGTCCAAGAGGAGTAAATCAAATTGAAGTAGGAGTTGCACTTAGAAGGATTGGTACAGAATATCAGGTATTTCCACCAGCTGTCAAACCTGTTAAAACCATTATTGGTGGTCTTGTTGCTGAGGGTAATCCATTTGGTGAGGAGAGAAAATTAAGAGGTAAATGGGCAAAAGGAACACCTGCAAAAAGTTTTTCTAAAAGCAAAGAGTATCTTTACTTCCCATGCTGTTATCCAAGCTATGATAAAAGATTAAAAAATGTGGCAATAGCCACAGCTAATATTTTGAAAAAAGCCAATGTTAGCTTTGGAATACTTGGCAGTAAAGAAAGTTGCTGCGGTGAAAGTATCAGGAAAACAGGTGATGAAGAGCTTTTTCAAAATTTAGCAAAAGAAAATATAAAGACATTCATTGATAATGGTGTTAAAAAGATTTTAGTTTCCTCTCCACACTGTTATCATACTTTTAAAAATGAATATCCAGAATTTATGGTTAACTTTGAAATAACTCATATAACAGAGTTAATATGCAATTTAATTCAATCAGGGAAATTAAAAATCAATAAAGCATTAAATAAAAAAGTTACCTACCATGATCCCTGTTATCTTGGCCGACACAATGGAATAATTAATGAACCAAGAGAAATATTAAAAAGCATTCCTGAGCTTGAACTTGTTGAAATGGAAGAGTATGGGATAAATAGCCTCTGCTGTGGTGGCGGCGGTGGTAGAGTTTGGATGGAAACAGCCAAAGAGGAACGTTTTTCTAATTTAAGACTTGAACAAGCTGTTAAAACAGGTGCTGAAATTTTAATAACAGCATGCCCTTACTGTATCTCCATGTTTGAAGACAGTAGAGTTGTTATGGGACTTGAAGATAAAATAGAGATTAAAGATATTACTGAAATTTTAATGGAAGTAATTTAATTTATGGAAAATCTTACAAAATCATTGGAAGGTTTTGCATTTTTTAATAAAAAGTGGGAAAAGCTTAATATTAAAGCGCCAAAAGAGATTAAACTTCAGATTTATATTAATAATTCCCGATTTGTTAGCATACTGGCAACACCACATAAATTAAAATATCTTGTTATTGGATTCTTATTTGCAGAGGGGATTATTAACAATTTAGTTGATATTACTGATTTTAAAATTGATAATAAAAATTATATAGCTTACATTCAGTTAAAAAAAAATATTAAATTACCAGATGGTAAAATTCTCACCTCTGGCTTTGGCAAGGGTACAATGTTTAAAACAGAAGGAACTATTGTTAAATCTGCATTAAAAATAGAACCAGAAAAAATATTCTCATATGTTGAAGATATGTATGCAAGAATGGAAATTTACAAAATTAGTGGTGGAATTCATGCATCAGCTCTTGCTGATAATGATAAAGTTATAACTGTTGCAGAAGATATAGGACGGCACAATACTTTTGATAAGATTTTAGGTGAAGCTGTTTTAAAAAATATTAACACAGAGGATAAAATTATTTTAACAACAGGTAGAATTTCCACAGAAATGTTACTAAAAGCATCAAATATGAATATCCCTATTACGTGCACTTTGAAGATTCCTACTGAGAATGCAATTGCTATTGGAAAAGAATTGGGAATTACTTTAGTAGGTCATATTAAGGAGAGAAAACTTGTTGTATTTACATACCCTGAGAGATTGGGTTATAATTCATAAGATAGAAAAGAGTGGAGGTAGTTTAAAGTGAAAATTGAATCTATAGAAGGTCAACTTCTAATAGAGAAATTAAAAGAGAGAAATTTTGGCGATGTAATGGTTGTTGGTGGTGGAATCAGTGGCATTCAAGCCTCTCTTGACCTTGCTAACTCTGGTTTTAAAGTTTATCTTGTTGAGAAATTACCAGCTATTGGTGGGCATATGGCTCAACTTGATAAAACTTTTCCAACAAATGAGTGCTCCATCTGAATTCTTTCACCAAAACTGGTCGAGGTCGGCCGGCATCAAAATATTGAAGTGTTAACATATACAGAGATTGAAGATGTTAAGGGCACAAATGGAGATTTTAAAGTAAAGCTCCGTAAAAAGCCACGTTACATTATAGAGGATGAATGTACTGGTTGTGGCACCTGTGTTGAATATTGCCCAATAAAGATTCCTGATCCATTTAATCAGGAACTTAATATGAATAAAGCTGTGCATATATACTTTTCTCAGGCAATACCACTGATTAGCTACATAGATGAGGATAACTGCCTCTATCTAAAAGAAAATAAATGTGGTATTTGTGAAGCTGTTTGTGAAAATGGTGCAATAGATTTTACACAGCACGAAGAAGAGCTTGAGGTAAATGTTGCATCTATTATTTTTTCAACAGGTTTTGAACCATTTGACCCAACTCTTCGTGAAGAGTACTGTTATGGTAAATATCAAAATATTGTTACAAGTATGGATTTTGAAAGAATTTTAAGCTCAACTGGCCCTTATGAAGGGGAAATTTTAAGACCTTCAGATTTAAAACATCCAAAGAAAATTGCCTGGATTCAATGTGTTGGTTCACGTCAAGTATTGGAAGGAGCACATAGTTACTGCTCTGCTGTATGTTGTACATATACTCAGAAACAATTAATGCTTACCAAAGATCACTATCCAGATGTGCAATGTACTATTTTCCATAATGACATCAGAGCTTATGGAAAAGATTTTGAAAGATATTATGAAAGAGCTAAAAATCTTCCTGATGTTAGATTTATTAGAAGCTACGTTACTATAACAGGTGAAAATCCTGAAAATAAAAATATTAAAATAAGATACTCTACCCCAAATGAAGGGGTTAAAGAGGAAGAATTTGAAATGGTGGTATTAAGTGTTGGTCTTACACCACCAAAAGATGCTAAAATAATAGCTGAGAAATTTGGAATAGAATTAAATGAACATGGTTTTTGTCAGACTGAAAATTTTAATTTAATAAAAACCAGAAAACCAGGAATATTTGTTACAGGAGCTTTTCAGGGACCTGTTGATATTCCAGAAACTGTTTTTACTGCAAGTGGTGCTGTATCTCAATGTGGAGAGTATCTCAATTTCAGACGAAATAAATTAACAGAGGATAGAGTGTATCCACCTGAAAGGGATGTCTCAGGAGAGGAGCCACGAGTTGGTATATTTGTCTGTCATTGTGGTGCTAATATTGGTAGGGTTGTTGATGTACCACATGTTGTGGAATTTTGCAAAACTTTACCCTATGTTGTTCATGCTCAGGAGCAGCTCTTTTCATGCTCAACAAGTTCTGCACAAGAAATTACCGATGTTATTAAGGAGAAAAATTTAAACAGGGTAATTGTTGCAGCTTGCAGTCCACGTAATCTTGAAGCTACTTTCAAAGATTCATTAAGAGAAGCAGGCATAAATCAATACTTTGTAGATATGGCAAACATTAGAGAGCATTGCTCATGGGTTCACTCAAAAGAGAAGGAAGCAGCTACAGAAAAATCAAAAGATCTAATTAAAATGTCTCTTGCAAGAGCACTCCACCTTGAACCATTACAGGAAATAGAGCTTTCTGTTAATAAAAATGTTCTTATTCTTGGTGGCGGAGTTGCTGGAATGACAACAGCCCTTAGCATTGCTAAGCAAGGGTTTGATGTTTATCTTGTTGAAAAGGAAAAAGAGCTTGGTGGTAAAGCAAACTCTCTCTATTACACTATTGAAGGGTTTGATGTTCAAAAATTTTTAAACCAGCTTAAAGCAGATGTTTACAAGCATCCTTTAATACATGTTTACACTAATGCAACAATTGAAGAGGCATCAGGCTATATTGGAAATTTTTCTACAAAAATAAAATCTAATGGATTTACAAAAGATATTATTCATGGTGCTACTGTTATTGCAACAGGGTCTGTTGAGTATAAACCTGATGAATATTTTTACAATGAAAGTGAAAATGTACTTACCCAATCTGAATTAGAATCAAAAATTGCTATTAATGAAGAATCTTTATCCAATATTGAATCAGTTGTAATGATTCAGTGCGTTGGTTGCAGAAATGAGGAGAGAAATTACTGCTCACGAATTTGTTGCTCACAGGCTGTAAAAAACGCAATAAAGCTTAAAGAAATTAATCCTGATATGGATGTATACATTCTTTACAGAGATATGAGAATGTATGGTTACAGGGAGGATTATTACAGAAAAGCTGCTGAAATGAATGTAAGATTTATTAGATATGAGCTGGAAAACAAGCCAGAAGTTAAAATGGAATCAGATAATTTTAAACTCTATGTTTATGAACCTATTATTGGTAAAAACCTTGAAATAGATGCAGATCTTATTATATTATCAACTGCTGTTGTGCCTTCAGATGAAAATATAGAAATAGCACAACTTTTTAAAGTTGGTTTGAGTCCTGATGGATTCTTTCAGGAAGCACATGTAAAATTACGACCTGTTGATTTTAGCTCAGATGGCGTTTTCCTGTGTGGCTCAGCACACTATCCAAAACATATTCAGGAAGTTATTAATCAGGCTTATGGAGCAGCAGGAAGAGTAATCACCCTGATTTCCCATGACAAAGTAACTGTTTCCGGTGCTGTGTGCAGTATTAATGAGGATAAATGCATGGGTTGCGGAGCATGTGTGGAAGTCTGCAATTACGATGCGTTAGAGCTGGTTACTGTTAAAAAAGTTAAAAAAGCAAGGGTTAATCCAGTTCTTTGCAAAGGTGACGGCCTTTGCAACTCTAAATGCCCAACAGGTGCAATAACCATTAAACATTACACTGATGAGCAGATAATTAATGAAATAGACGGGCTATTTGGAACCATACATTAGAAAGGAGTTAATAAAACATGAGTGCAGCAGTTAAATTTAAGCCTAAAATAATTGGTTTTGTATGTCACTGGTGAGGTTATGGAGCTGCAGACCTTGCTGGAGTTTCCAGAATACAATATTCCAACGAAATAAGATTAATTAGGGTTATGTGCAGTGGAAGGGTTGACCTTTCCTTTGTATTCAAATCATTTTTAAATGGTGCTGACGGAGTATATATTGGTGCATGCAAGCTTGATGAGTGCAATTATACTACCAATGGCAATTATCATGCACTAAATATGGTTTTACTCTGCAAAAACATTTTAAGGTATAATGGTATTAATCCAGATAGGATTAGAATAGAATTTATGTCAGCTGCTGATGGTAATAAATTTGCAGACACTGTTGATGATTTTACAAAAAAAATTAGAGAGATTGGTAAACTTGGCATAAGTGAAGGCTTTACAGATGAAGAAACAAAAGCTAAATTTAACTCTCTTTTAAAACTAACACCTTACATAAAAATTTGTAAAAGAGAAAAACTTGGCACACCACTACTTGATCCAGAAAAAAGGGAGAATTTTTTTACTGTAGAAGAAATTGAAGATATGTTCAACACTGTTCCTTCATACTATATAGAACCTGATAAATGTAAAGCATGTGGTATCTGCTCCAGAAGATGTCCGGTGGATGCAATTAACGGTGGCAAAAACCTTGTTCATATTATTAATCAAGAAAAATGTATTAAATGTGGCACCTGCTTTGAAGCATGCCCATTTGATTCTATTTCTAAATTAATCGGAAAAGAAGCACCTCCTCCTATTTCTGAAGATAAAAGAATTATAAAAAGAGATAAAAAAAGAGGAGCTTAAAAACTCCTCTTTTTTTATTTAAAATTCAAAAGAAAGGGGGAAGGGGCAAAAAACCCCCAAATTAGGCAGAATTACTTTTGTGGCTTACCTAAAACTCTTTCAAAAACTTCCTCATCCATAAGCTCTGCATTTGCAATAGCCCTTCTGTATTCAATAAAATCAATAGTATCTTGACCAGTAATCTTTTTAGTATTAAATGCAGCAAAACCAAGATATGCTTCACACATCATATTTGCAGCAAGCCAATGTCTGTTAGGTAATTTCATTTGATCCCAGAAGAATTTCTTTTTAGCTCTAACACTATCAATTGATTTCATTAAACAGCCTGGGAATAGATTTGCAAATCTCCAAACAATTTCATTAACAGCTTCATCAAGCAAGCTTAAATCTGTTTCACACTCTTTCATTAATGCTTTTGCAGCTTTTGCTTCTTCACCTGTTTTAAATTCACCATATACAATTTCACCATCTTTAATGTATTCATCTGTGTAAACAAGAGGATTTCTAATAAATTTACCATCTTTTTTAAGAACAGGAACAACTTTAGTTACAAGTCCTAACCTTTTCATTTTGTACGCACTCCACATTTCACAGGAAATACAGTTGTACATTGCATCTTCCATTGAGAGATACCATGGTAAAAAGTCTGAAGAACCACCGTCAGGAGCAGAGCCATGTTTTGGACCAGCCTGACCAAGAACAGCTGTATCAGATACTATTGCAAGATCACATGCCATACCAATTTCTTGACCACCGGCAACTCTCATACCATTAACCCTACAAATTGTAGGTTTTTTACAATTTAAAATTGCATCAACCATTCCATTGAAAAGATCCATATACTCGCCATATTCATTTGGTCTTCTGCTGTAATATTCAGAATACTCTTTTGTATTACCACCAGTACAGAAAGCTTTATCACCAACTCCTGTGAAAACTGCTGCAACAACACTTCTATCACCAGAGGCAGCACCAAAACCAGCAATAACACCTTTAACCATTTCTGTTGTGTAAGAATTGTACTGTCTTGGATTATTTAACCAAATCCATGCAACATAGAGTCCATCCACTGGATTGCCATTAGCATCAAGAAGTGGTCTCTTTTCATACACAACACATGGAGCATCATCAAAAGTTCCCCAATATTGATCTCCAAATAACCTATGATCTTTTACTTCATCATCTCTTGGTACCCATTCTAAACCCATAAAAAACCTCCTTTAATTTTTTTGCTCTTTTATTCAAAATCTGGCTTTAAAACTATTCTTCTCATAATTTTACCACTATGAGCTTCTTCAAAAGCTTCTTTAATACTACTCATTGGTCTTACATCAACAAATGGCTCCATTGCAATTTTACCTTCATTTACAAGTTGAAGAACATTATTGTAATACTTTGGTAAGCATCCCCAAGTACCTATAATATCAGCATCAAATGCCATAACTTTTGAAAACATATATTCAATTTTATGCATTCCATAACCAACAAGTATAAGTTTACCAACAAATGATAACAGGTCAAGCCCAAGTGTCTGACCAAATTTTGTACCTGTTACTTCAAAAATTTTCCAACCATAGTTGTGAGGAATTTTATTCTCTTTGCAATAAGCTTTTAATTCATTTTTAATATCTTTAGTTGTTTTATCTCTTGTGTTAATTGTATAATCACAACCATACTCTTTGATTCTTGCAAGCTTTTCTTCATTTCTTGCCATACCAACTACCACAGATGCACCTAATGCTTTTGCCACTTGAACCATATATGTTCCAACACCACCTGTTGCACCAATAACAACAACTCTATCTCCCTCTTTAAGATCCGCTCTAACTGCTGCTTGATAAGGAGTTGTAACAGCATCAGCAACAACTGCAAGCTTCTCAAGTGGGAATTTTCTTTCATTTACAATACAAAGATCATCACCTGGTACTGGAATATGGCTTGAGAAACCTCCATATATCCCAAGGCTATTTCCAGGCATTTTCTGAAACAAACATCTGTTACCTCTGCCAGATTTACAAATTTCACATTCATTACATGGCATAACAGCAGGAATAATAACTTCTTTACCAATCATATCACCTTTGTTTTTTCCAGCTGCAACAACAACACCACTTATCTCATGTCCAAGAGTAAGAGGTGGTTTACATACAGTTGGAACACCATCATAAAAATATCCAAGATCAGTATGGCATACACCACATCCAGCAACTTCAACAAGAACATCATTGTCAGCTAATTCTGGAACAGGTATCTCTTTTAATTCTAATTTACCTGGCTCTACCATTTGCCAGGTTTTAATTTTATCAGGAACCTTACAATGACTACAACTCATAACTTCCTCCTTTATATTTGATTATTTATGCGTCCACACAGGTTTTCTCTTTTCAAGAAAAGATTTTAAACCTTCTTCAGCATCTGAAAGCTTCATTAATTTATTTAAATAAATATCCTCTATTACAGGTAACCCTTCTTTAAAATCAAGATTTCTCACTTTATTAAAAGCCTCTTTTGTAACTTTTAATGCACTGCCACTTAAATTTGAGTAGATAGCTATAAATTTTTCAAGCTCTTCATTAAAATTAGCAATTGGAACAACTTT
>Ga0256914_1003558_pt1 | contig 12216 bp, 14 predicted proteins | sample HulkmetaG_FD_191571 | JGI IMG/M metagenome (GOLD analysis project Ga0256914, IMG submission 191571) | Hydrothermal chimney microbial communities from Main Endeavour vent field at the Juan de Fuca Ridge, Pacific Ocean - Hulk | ecosystem: Environmental > Aquatic > Marine > Hydrothermal vents ...
TCCTAGTCCAAGGAGAGAGGATCATTCCCGCAGTGAGAAGGTTCTCCGATCTCCTCACGGTATTGGAGAATCCCGAGGCCCTAGAGAGGGATGGAGACGCATACTTCATGTTCAGAGACCTTCCCCCACTGAGAGGGAGCTGGGCCCGGTTCGATGTAACGATAATCCCGCCTTGGATGGTTGGGAGGGAGTACGCTAAGACTAAGGGCCATTACCACGAACCTCCTTCGGCCGGAAAACCCTCTTACCCAGAGGTTTATCAGGTGCACTCTGGCAACGCCGTATATCTCCTTCAGAGGGCTGGTACCTCGTCCTCGGAGATATTGGATTTCATAGTGGTGAGAGCGTCACCCGGTGATGTCGTAGTTATACCACCGAATTACGGTCATGTCACAGTTAATCCGAGCGATGAGACTCTCATCATGAGCAATATAATTTACAGAAAGGTGAAGTCCGATTACGAGCCATATGAGAGGCTCAGAGGAGCCGCCTACTACTATACTACCGACGGGTTCATTAAGAACGAGAGATATTCCTCAGTTCCAGAAATAAGGGAGGAGAGACCGCCTTGGAGGTCCATATCCATCGTGACAGACTTTTTAGGGGATGAAAGCGCCTTCTTATGGTTGAAGGATGTAGACAGGGCATGCAAGGAGGGATTCCTTGATGTTATATGTTGATCTCACTGGAGAGGAGATAATAAACCTCATATGGAACTTCCTAAACAAAGAGGAATTGATCACAAAGGAGAACGGAACCTTGGAGAGAATAGCCAGAGCGGGGTTCCTGATATCCGAGAGGGTGACCACCTTCTCATGCAACGGGCCTGCTTACGTCTTCCTGAAATGTCCCTCCTGCGGCGCCAGCGACTTGAAGGAGATGGAAGCTTGGATCCACGTTCCTTGTGGTTCGGTAACCTACGAGAGGAATGTTTGCCCGAAATGCGGGGTTGTTAGAGGGGAAGAACTCGTCTCCATAGGGCCCGTTTACAAGTGCGGGTCCTGCGGATCGATAGTCACATATCCAACCTTGGAGACCCCTTGCGGCCTCAATGTCGACGGCTTCACGAGATACAGACTGACTGACGAGGGAAGGGCTTTCATAGGAGAAATCAGGAGGAAGCTGGAGGAGCTACCGGACCCCAAAATGATCTTGGCCGATTTGAAGGTGGTGAGGGTTGAGGCCCTTCTCTTAGACGGCCCTACCGCTGTTATCTTGGAAACAGATGATGAATACCAGAGAAAGAGGGAGGAAAAACTATCCAAGCTCGGAATTAAGATCGAAGTCTTGAAGGTTTAGGAGGGAGGCCTATACTCCTTCCCTCCCCTGATGTGCCCGTACCCTATAAGCCTCCACCTGTTACCTATCCTTGATGAGATAGCGACCCTCTGGTTCAGTTCGGCCGTGGCAGGTATCCTCAACAGGAGGGTCATCTCATCCTCCGGAGTTATGTCCCTTAGCACCGCTGGTACGGTGGCCGTGCCGACGTTTAACTGTATGAACTCTCCCTTATTGGGCTTCTTGACCTCCATCTCCTCCTTAGTGCCTACTATCTTCTCGAAGAATTTGGCTTCTACGTCCAGCTCCAACCAGGTAGGTGGCAGTTCTCCGGGCATCCCAACTACGTTGCCCACCATGTTGTCGGCCTTTGTCAATGCCGGGTCTAGGAGGGTTCCGACACCTATGAGACCACCAGGGTAGGCCTCCTCTAGTGGGGTATTTTCACTCCTCAGGCTCACTATTTTGGTCGTGAGAGGGATGAATTTACCAGCTCTGTAAGCTCCGGGCCTTATCTCGATCTCATCGTCCACCCTGAATCTTCCCTGTATGATGGTGCCCCCTAATACACCACCTACCAGTTTGTCAGGTCTCGTCCCTGGCTTGTTGACATCGAAAGACCTAGCTACATACATTCTGGGTGGCTTGGTGGGATCTCTAGGTGGAGGTGTGAATCTCCTCACCATTTCCCTGATCAGATAGCCGATATTCACCCCATGGAGGGCCGAGACGGGGATTATCGGGGGAACTTCATCCAGATAACTCTTCAAGAACTCTACGATTTGCTCATAGTTCTGCAGAGCTTCTTCATCGCTGACTAACTCTATCTTGGTTTGAACCACTATGATCTGCTTGACATCCATTATCTTGAGGGCGACCAAATGCTCCCTAGTTTGAGGCTGCGGGGCCGGTTCGTTAGCCGCAATTACCAGCAAAGCTGCATCCATTAACGTGGAACCAGCCAGCATCGTGGCCATCAGGGTATCGTGGCCTGGACAGTCTACGAAAGAGACCTTCCTGAGGAGGGTCGTCTCCCCTCCGTCTATGGGGCACCTCTCCATAGTGGTGTAGCACTTAGCATCATCACCATCACACGACTTGCACTTCCTCAGATCAGCGTTCGCATATCCCAATTTTATTGTGATTCCCCTTCTAAGCTCCTCACTATGTCTCTCGGGCCATATACCCGTTAATGCCTGCACCAACGTGGATTTGCCGTGGTCTACGTGTCCAGCTGTCCCTATATTCATCTCGGGCTGCAGGACCACCCTATCAACTTCATTTCCCATTGGATCACCTTCAGGAGGCCTCGGCTTCCGCCTCCTCCTTCTTCAGCAGCTCTTCTAGGGGTTTCTCTCCGACTTTAACGACTCTCAGGTTTATCTGCTTTATGGCATCGGATATGATAGCACCCCTCACGGTCTTAGCTCTCCTCTCTCCCTTCTTCCTGGGATGAAATCCCGGTGGTGAGGATAGAAGGACCTTCTTCTTCCCCGGTATCTGCAGCGAGGGGTGCATCGGGAAGCCGTCTTTGTCGGTACCTCCGGTTATCTTGAACATATATCCGGATAGACCAAAGGCATCCCCGCTTATCTCCTCACCGATCCTTCTCCCTACAAAGAATCGGATGCTATCCTTCGGCAGCTTAACGTGGAAGGTCTTGCCAGTGTTAGGATCGCCTATGTCGAGCACGAGGAACTCTTCCTCTACTCTCCTTCTTCTCCTCATCGCCATGGGATGGAATCACCTTCCCGAAACTGACCACTTGAGTTATATAAGTTGAACTACTCCGGGGAGCCAGCTCCTCGGGAATACCTGATCCAGAGGATCCTCCTGTACAGCTCCCTTTCGTCCTCGCTCATCTTGCTGAAGTATATGGAGCGGGCCCTTTCATCCTCGAATTCCGACACTTCCGTGTAAAGCTTCCTACCCTCCTTAACATTCCTACCCACCACACCGCCTTTTATTGAGATAGCGACCCTCTGACCAGCAGTCGCCTCTGGAACCCTGTTACCCTCGTACTGGATATCCAGTATGGTCCCGACTCTCCTACCGCTCTCGTTCATCAGCGGGTATCCGGGCCTTATCCTACCCCTGAGGACTTCAACTCCTACAATGGCAGGATCGCTCCTTCTAAATACGAAATCCGGTAAAACCAATATTTCAGCGGGAAAAACGGCCTGAGAAAGTACTCTCTCCTCTTCCCTCCTCTTTAGCTCCTCCAAGTACTCCTTGAAGCTCTCGATAAGCCTGTAGATGATGACATCGGTGAATATGGGGATCTTCCTGTCCCTGGCCTCCCTTTTCGCATCCTCCTTTACCTTTACATTGAACGCCAGTATCACCGCGAATTTCTCCTCCTTCTGTTTTATCACAGCGGCCTCGAACACATCCACCTTGGATACATCCCCTATGTCTGCCCTCCTTATGGGTATACCTTCCTTCTGGAGCTGCGCGATTAGAGCTTCCAGCGTTCCCAGCGTGTCTGCCTTGACTATTATGCCTACCTTGTCTGTCTTTATGATGATACGCTCGACCTCCTCCTGAACCTCCCTCTTGACCTCCTCTATCCTTTCTCTGTCTCTGACCACGTAGAGAGGAGATCCAGCGAGTACCTCGTCCAAGTTCGGTGCGGAAATCATCACTCCAGCAGCAGCGGAGACCTCGTTCACTCTCTTGAATTTTTTCGTTGCTCTCATCTCTTGCAGAGGCTCTGGAACGAGGAGTGCCCTCACCTTAGTCACGACCGGTCCGTTGATACCGGCTACTACTATGGTATCATCTCGCCTCAAGACCCCATCGTAGATTATGGCTGTGAGTACAGTACCCAGTCCCTGCTGCTGTTTGACCTCCAAGACAGTGCCTCTGCCCTCCTCCGTTGTTATTTCCAATCTGTCGAGCATAAATCTCTGCACCAGTCCAATGAGCATGGTTAGGAGGTCCGGAACGCCCTCTCCCGTTACTGCGCTGGTGGGGACGATGGCGAATGTCTTGGTGAAGTCCTGAACCCTGTCGTACCTGTCAGCGTATATCCCCAAGGTCGCTAACTGGTCTACCACCCTATAGAGTCTCTTCTCCAGCTCAGCCAGAACAGATGGTGGTTGCTCCTTCTCAGCCAGTATGAAAGGTCTTCCCTCCTCAGACTTCCAGCCGTATAGAGTGTCTATCTTGTTAAGCGCTATGACGAAGGGGACCCTTCTCTCCCTGAGGATATTTATGGACTCGATGGTCTGGGGCTGTACCCCTCCATTTATGTCTATAACTAGGATGGCTATGTCGGCTACGGATCCACCCCTTCTCCTCAGGTTTGAGAACACCTCGTGCCCGGGTAGGTCTATGAAGAGCAGCCCCCCTGTCTTTATCTCGAACTTCAGGTTGAGAGCCCTCATCACGGGCTCGCATATCTCGTAGATAACATCTGTAGGTATCTCAGAGGCCCCCACATGCTGGGTTATCGAACCGGGCTCCTTGGCCGCCACCCTCGTCCTCCTAATGTAGTCCAGAAGTGTGGTCTTACCGGAGTCTACGTGGCCGAGAACCGACACTAACGGCTGCCTATATCTCTTTTCCTCATTTATCTTCATGTCTTTGTCTTTCTTGGGCAATTAGAGTCACCGTTAAAACAGAAGGAGGGCCTCACTTTCCCTCCTTCTTGGGCTTCTTCCTGACCCACTTAACCTTCTTGGGATTCCTTCCAAGTTTGAGGTAGTTCTTGGCGCATTTGGATGAACAGAAATAGAGTATGGTACCGTCTGTCTTCACGTACATCCAGCCGTGTCCAGGCTCCACATCGCTGCCGCAGAACGCACACTTCTTCAATAGTACGGACATCTCATCACCTCGGCTTCAGCTTCCTAGCCTCCATCTCAGTCTCTCTGAGGATGAGTATGTCCCCTATCCTCACTGGTCCCTTGACGTTCCTGGTCAAGACCCTTCCTCTATCCTTCCCTACGAGTATCTTCGCTCTTACCTGTATGACATCTCCGGCTACGCCCGTGCGTCCTATTATCTCAACTACTTCAGCCGGATATCCCTTGTCCGCCTCTTGGGACATTCAATCACCTTCAGAAAGGAGGGGGGCGAGCATGTATTTTAAACTACTCGGTCCCTCCAGTCCCCCTAACTTCCTTTATCTTCTCCACGAGGGCCTCCAAGAGACTCTTGGCCTGCCCGGCATCCACCACAGCGACGGAAGACGCGGGAACTTCTATACCGGCGGCCTTTCCGAGATCTTCCTTGCTCGGGACGTAGGCATAGGGGACTCCTTTGTCGTCACACAGCAACGGCAGATGAGCTACTATCTCAGGCGGATTCACATCCTCGGCTATAACCACGAAGAGAGCTTCCCCTCTTTCAACAGCCTTAGTCGTCTCGTTGACGCCTTTTCTGACCTTTCCACCGGTCTCCCGGGCAGTCTGAACCAACTCGAGTATCTTGGGAACGAGGTCATCAGGGACCTCAAACTTCACATAGAAGGGTTTGTCCTGAGCCGTCATCCTTCATTCCCCGGAGGGGGCCGGGGAGTGTCATATAAAAATATGTCTCTCATCCGCGAGGGTCTTCAAGGGACCCGTTAGCAGGTATTTCTTGGTTAATCGGAGTTGATTTACCGTGAGGGATCCCGTAAGGAACGCGGCGAGCTTCAATTCGAAAATAAATTTATTTAACTCATCTTTGACACCATCGCTTCCCTCCTCAACCGCGCGTATGAAGAATGGTCGGGCGGCTCCGGCCATGTGGGCGCCCAGGGCTAGACATTTAGCTGCGTCAAGTCCGGACCTGACACCTCCGGATCCTATAACCACAATGTCAAGGGTGGAGACCTCCATTATCGCGAGCGGTGTGGGTATTCCCCAATCAGCGAACCTCTTTGAGGCCAACCGCCTCGCAGATCCCTCAGGAGATCTCTCCCCTTCTATTAGCGACCAACTCGTCCCTCCTTGTCCGGCCACATCTATTATCCCGACGCCTGCTTTCTCTAGGATGAGCGCAATCTCCTTGGATATCCCTGCCCCAACCTCTTTCACTATGACTGGAACATCTAACTCACTAACCACGTCCCTTATGGCCACTAGAGATCCTGAAAAATCCACCGATCCCTCAGGTTGTATTATCTCTTGGAGGGGGTTGAGGTGGATAGCTAAGGCATCTGCATCTATCATGTCAACAGCTCTCTTCGCGTTGTCCGGGCCCTCTTCGCCTATAATGTGTGATATACCCAAGTTAGCTATCACCGGTACCTCCGTAGCCGTCTCCCTAACTACATAGTAAGTTTTTACTAAATCCTCGTTCTTCAAAGCGGCTCTCTGGCTACCAACCCCTATTGCAACTCCTTCGGCTTGAGCCGCCTCGGCCAAGGCCCTGTTTATCGATAAAGTCGCCTCGTGACCACCAGTCATTCCCTCTATTAATAGAGGAGCCCTCAGATCATATCCTAGGAACCTCCAAGAGAGGTCCACATCATCAAACGAGGTGTCCGGTAGCGGATTGTGGAGCAGCCTCACATACTCAAACCAAGATTGAGCTGTGCTGAGGTCAACGTCATCCCTCTTGGCTATCATAATATGCTCGATCTTACGCTGGGAAGTTTCCTCGGGATCATCGATCATTTCGAGAACACCACCGAAGCGTAGCCCACCACGAATGATCTGTCACCACTCGCCTCGGCGCTGGTGGAGTACCTCACTAGCTTCCCTCTTTCGACCCCCTTCAATTTAGCGAAGGTCATAGCCACCGAAGCCGGTCCTGGGCCACACATAGATACATCCAACTCGAACAAGGTTCTGAACAGTCTCTCCACATCTAGGTTCAGGATTGCCTCTAACGCAGCCATGTCCCTCCTTCTCGCCTCCTCCTCTGGTAGATAATGGGACATGTCAGAGGAGGCAATCACCACGACATCTCTGTTTAGAAGTTCGGAGGCGAGGCCTATGGCCTCTCCCAAGGATTTCGCTGAGGAGGGATCCTGCATACCCATAGCAATTGGTACTATCTTGGGCGATCCGTATATCGCTTGTAGGAAGGGTATCTGGACCTCTATGGAATGTTCCGACATGTGAGCTAGATCGTCGAATTCTAGGTCTTCAAAATATCTCTTAATGGCGGTGGCAAACTCCCTATCAACCTCGACCTTACCCAAAGGCGTCTCCCAATACCTAGCATTCGAGACTGAGAACGCTGCACCGACTCCCGTGTGATTCGGACCCAGAATGACGAATGTCTCCGGAATTCCATCCCTCGCTAGGACCGAGTAACCAGCTGCTGCGGTCTTGCCCGAGTATATGTAACCGGCGTGGGGCGATATAAGGGAGGCAACCCTCCTCTCACCTAGCTCGTTCGGTGAGGGAATCTCGCCCTCGCCTAAGCTCAAGAACAGCTCTCTCATTAAAGATAGCAGGTCATCCGGATCAGAGGGATAAAAAGAGCCAGCCACCGCCGGCTTCCTGACCTCCAAATAGTTCACCTTAGACCCATTATTCTGGTGGCGAAATCCTCATAGCTCTCCTCTAGATCGCCGTCTGGAGGTATGTCACCCCTGTTTCTGAGGACTTCCCTGGTCAGGAGCCAGTAAACTAGGGCCAGCGCCCTTCTTCCCTTGTTGTTCGCGGGAATGGCTAGGTCTATGTTTTCCAGCGTATTGTCCGCATCGACCAGAGCCACCACCGGTATTCCCAGCTTGACGGATTCCACATGTATCTGCCTGTCCACCCTAGGATCAGACAGGAGCACAACATCGGGTTCTAGGTGGAGGGGCGCCTGGGGATTTGTAAGAGTCCCTGGGAGTATCCTACCAGTTATGTACGTGGCTCCAGTGTACTCAGCGAATTTTCTCACGGGTTTGAATCCATATATCCTAGCAGATACGGCTAATATCTTTTCGGGCTCGAATCTAGCTAAGAACTTTCCCGCAACCCTTATCCTCTCATCCAGTTTCTTTATGTCTATCATGCATAGGCCATCGGGTCTCACCTTGTAGATGAATTTCTCCATGTCCTTTGTCCGTATTCTCGTACCCACGTGGACTCCAGCCGATAGATACTTCTGCTTCGGTATCAGGAGATCCTTATCCTCCACTGGAGGCACATTAGAGAGACTCATATCGTCGTATCCCATTCGATCACCTCTCCATAACTGGAGTGAAGGACAGCTCCAGCTCAGCAAGATCTATATGGCTTATGAACATCCTCCGGCAGCAGTAACGAGTCACACCTAGGGAGTCCAACACCTTTCCCGGATCCTCTCCAGACATGACCCTCCGGGAGAACTCCTCCCACTTATCCCCTATCACGCTGCCGCAGGTGAAGCACCTTACCGGGAACATATCCTGACCTCGGCTGGGTATGACCTACTGAGGTTATTAAATTATGCCGTTGGGAGAGTTCCTGAAGGGAATGTTTCTAGGGAGGTTGATGAGAAATGGCGTTCGAGCTTTGGATAGAGAAGTACAGACCGAGGACCTTGGATGACATAGTGGATCAGGAGGATGTCATCCGGGCTCTCAAAGGTTTTGTGGAGAAGAGGTCCATGCCGCACCTTCTCTTTGCTGGACCCGCTGGGACTGGAAAAACTACCACTGCCCTAGCCTTGGCCCACGACATCTACGGCTCCGAGGAGTTACTGAGGGCCAACTACATGGAACTCAACGCTAGCGATGAGAGGGGCATCGACACCATAAGGACCAAGATAAAGGACTTCGCCAAAACAGCGCCTTTCGGGGATGTTCCATTCAAAATAATACACCTAGACGAGGCCGATAGTCTGACCGCCGACGCTCAGCACGCTCTCAGGAGGATAATGGAGATGTACTCCGCCACTACTAGGTTCATCCTAGCATGCAATTATTCATCGAAGATCATAGAGCCAATCCAGTCGAGGTGCGCAGTCTTCAGATTCGGCCCTATTCCTGAGGAAGCCGTCAGGGAGAGGCTCGTTATGATAGCTGAGAAGGAAGGTGTGAAGTATACAGAAGAGGGAATCTCAGCCATAGTATATGTGGCTGAAGGAGATCTGAGGAGAGCCATCAATCTGTTGCAGACTGCCTCGGCTATGGCGGATGAGGTAGATGCTAAGGTTGTGTACAGAGTCGCCGGGCTAGCACATCCAGAAGAGGTGAGAGGGATGATAAATGCCGCTTTGAAGGGAAGGTTCGTCGCCGCTAGAGACATGCTCAGGAACTTGATGATAAACTACGGAATGTCCGCTCAGGACGTTATCAAGCAGCTAAACAGGGAGATCATGGCTAGCAAATCTATACCCGACAAAATAAAGGCCCAGCTTATGGTGTTCTTAAGTGATGTGGACTTCAGGGTGACTGAAGGCGCCCACGGGGATGTCCAGCTTGCAGCCATGTTGGCCAAGCTGGTAGAGCTAGGTGAGTCCCATGGCGGACCTTCCTTGGACTGAGAAGTACCGTCCCAAAAGTTTGGATGAGATTAAAGGGCAGAACAAGGCCATTAGTGAGATAAGGGAATGGATGAGAAGTGTTAGGGCCGGTAAGGTAAGCAAAGCCCTGTTACTGGTAGGCCCCCCTGGATCAGGCAAGACATCGGCAGCTTATGCGATAGCTCATGAGCTTGGATACGACCCCGTTGAGGTCAATGCCAGTGATCTGAGGGACAGGACCCACCTCAGATATGTAGTGGAGAGCGCTAAGGCTGTCAGCTTACTTACCCTCAGTAGGAGACTGATAATCCTAGATGAGATAGATGCGCTCCCCAGCGAGGGAGGCGCTCTAGTATCTCTGGTGAAGGAACTGATCACAAAGGAGGGAGTCCCTGTTGTGATGACGGCAAATGATCCTTATGAGAGGCACTTGTACGAAATAAGGTCTCTGTCAAAGATAGTCAGATTCTACAGGCTTCGTTGGACTACGGTTCTCTCCGTCCTCAAGGAGATATGCAGGAAGGAGGGTGTAAAGGTTCCGGATAACATCCTGAGGCAGATAGCCGTCAATTCACAGGGGGACCTCAGGGCAGCTATTAACGATCTTGAGAGCCTCGTTAAGGGCAGTCACAAGTTATCGGAGGTAATTGGAAAGAAATTTGGTAAGAGAGACGTGGAAGCTGATGTATTCAAGGTACTTACGGCAGTGTTTTACGGAGAGAACTGTTATTCCGCCTATTTAACGTCCCTTAACACGGATGTAGACCCGGATATGCTATTCAGATGGGTTGAGGAGAACCTGCCCTACGTGTATAAGGGAAGGGCTCTCTCAAGAGCTTACGACTACCTCTCACACGCCGACATTGTGAGAAGTCGCATAATAAAGACGAATAACTGGAAGCTTCTGGTTTATTACACACAGCTAATGACCTATGCCGTCTGTACTGCCAAGGAGACCAAACCCCAGGGGGTGAAGATGAGATTCCCGGAAATAATCAAGAAGCTAGCCACCACCAAGGAGCTCAGGACCAAGACGAAGGATTTCCTGTTTAGACTCGCTAAGGAACTCCATGTACCGACGAAGGTTGTGAGAATGGAAATCGTGCCTATACTCATCGCGGATAGTAAAGGAGAGGGCAAGATCATAAGGAGATTGGAGAGGGACTTGGGATTGAGGGAGGAGGATATAAGAGAGATACTGGAGGACTTAGAGGAGCACTATAGATTAGAGGTTGGAGGCTAAGGGACTCAATTCCTCCTTTAACATATCCTTAAGCTTCTCCCTCAGCTTATCTGCCGGTATTGAGCCCAGAGAGATGAGGGTAGTCTGTCCCTTCATACCTTCACCGGATTTCTTGGCCTCCAAGAACCCCATATTCTTGAGGTTTCTGACCCTCTTCCAGATAGCCGTGTATTTGTAGGGGAGTACACCTACTTCCTCACATAGGAGCCTGTATTCCTCCAATAAATCACCCATCTTTATCCAAGATCTCCCAGAGGAAGCCAGCCTCTTAGATACTGCTAAGAGCAGTATCTTATCGTGGAGATCTAGAGGAGTCAGCGAATCCTCCGTTATCCCTATAACCCCTATCCTCGAGGCCGCTTCACTGACCATGTCAGGAACTATTTTGGACAAACCAGCCTCTTCCGATAGTCTAGCTGCCAAATACAGTATCTTAAGGGCAACCCTAGCATTACCCATATGTTCTGATAGCTCCACCACCTTACTCACAACCTCATCATCAAAACTCCCTTCCTCCAAAGCCTCTTCAGCCCTATACCTCACTATCGCCTCCAGCTGATCAGGAGTATACTTCTCCAAGGGAAGCCTAGTCACCATGAAGGACCTTATGGAGTCGTCCATCATGTACGGTGGATCCCATCTAGCGACCACCACGAGAGTCGGCGATTTAGGTGCATCCCCCTCGTGAAGCCTCAGGAGGGTATATATCAAGGTATCTCCCTCTCTGAGATAATCCACCTCGTCTAGAACTATTAGCAGGTCTCTGTCCTCTCCAGATAGCACCTTCTCGAGTATCAGCACGACCTCTTCGTAGGAGAGCCCCCTGTCGGGAACTCCCGGTAGGAGGGAAGAAACTATCCTTTGAACGACGGATGTCGGCGTCCTGTAAGTTCTACAGTTGATGTGGACAACATCTAAGGAGTTCAACTTCTCCCTCAATCTGGCAGATGACAGCTTAGCTACCGAAGTCTTCCCTACACCTGGCTCTCCTCGGACGAGTATGAGCCCTTCAGTTAAGCCATATCCACTGGCTAGTGTATTGACTAGAATGCCGACTTCCTTCTCCCTATGAGGCAGCTTAGGTGGGGTATACGACTCAGAAAACTTGTGAGGATCCCTTATTATTGGAATTCCACATCACCGAGTGTTAGACTGCTGATAGAAATAATTTCATTATGGTCCCCCGCAGAGAGGGGGGTTAAGTGAAAGTATTACCTCCTCCTCAGAGTCCTCCTGTAGAGGAGGTATCCAGCTATCTCGAGAACCACGACCCCCAGTGACACACCTGCCACTACCACATCGGGGCTTACTGG
>Ga0256914_1003559_pt1 | contig 12211 bp, 10 predicted proteins | sample HulkmetaG_FD_191571 | JGI IMG/M metagenome (GOLD analysis project Ga0256914, IMG submission 191571) | Hydrothermal chimney microbial communities from Main Endeavour vent field at the Juan de Fuca Ridge, Pacific Ocean - Hulk | ecosystem: Environmental > Aquatic > Marine > Hydrothermal vents ...
TTGTGCACGGCGATGGTGAGACCCACCATCTCGGGCACAATCATGGACCGGCGCGACCAGGTCTTGATGGGACGGCGGTTGTTGGTCGCCACCGCCTCTTCCACCTTCTTCATCAGATGGTGGTCTACGAAAGGTCCCTTGCGTACTGAACGTGGCATTACTCTTTACCCCGAAGAATTACTTGCGGCGACGATCGCGCACGATGAACTTGTCGGTGCGCTTGTTCTTGCGCGTCTTGTGGCCCTTGGTGGGCACGCCCCACGGCGTCACCGGGTGGCGGCCACCGGAGGTGCGGCCCTCGCCACCGCCGTGCGGGTGGTCCACCGGGTTCATAACCACACCGCGCACCGTGGGCCGGATGCCGCGCCAGCGCGAGGCGCCCGCCTTGCCCAGCTTGCGCAGGTTGTGCTCGGCATTGCCCACCTCGCCGATGGTGGCGCGGCAGTCGGCGTGGATCTTGCGCATCTCGCCGGAGCGCAGGCGCAGGGTGGCGTAGTCGCCCTCGCGCGCCACCAGTTGGGCGGAGGTGCCGGCGCTGCGCGCGATCTGCGCGCCCTTGCCGATCTTCATCTCCACGCAGTGGATGGTGGTACCCACCGGGATGTTGCGCAGCGGCATGGCGTTGCCCACGGCGATGGGCGCCTCGACGCCGGACTCGATGGTGTCGCCCACCTGCAGCCCCTTGGGCGCGATGATGTAGCGGCGCTCGCCGTCGAGATACTTGATCAGGCACAGATGCGCGCTGCGGTTGGGATCGTACTCCAGGCGTTCGACAATGCCCGGCACCCCGTCCTTGTTGCGCTTGAAATCGACGATGCGGTAACGCTTCTTGTGGCCGCCCCCGCGATGGCGGGTGGTGATGCGACCCTGGTTGTTGCGTCCACCGGTCTTCGACTTCTTGGCCACCAGGGGCTCGTAGGGGGCACCCTTGTGCAGCCCGGGCGTCTTGACCTGGACCACGAACCGGCGACCCGGAGATGTCGGCTTGGCTTTGACGATTGGCATCTTTCTGCTTCCGCTAGTTCAGTGTTGGGGGCGCTCAGGCGCCGGCGCCGAAATCGATGTCCTGGCCCTCGGCGAGACGCACCACGGCCTTCTTCCAGTCCTTGCGCTTGCCGGGAATCTGGCCGAAACGTTTGCGCTTGCCCTTGACGTTGAGGGTCTGAACCTTCTCCACGTTGACGTCGAAGAGCAGCTCCACGGCGGCAGCGATCTCGGGCTTGGTGGCGTCGCGCGCCACCTTGAAGGTGAACTGCCGCGCGCCGTCGGCACCCACGGCGCTCTTCTCGGAAATCACCGGCCCCAGCAGGATCTTCATCAGTCGCTCTTTGTTCATGCCAGGCGCTCCTCGATCTTCTTCAGTGCCTCGGTGGTCATCAGCACCTTCTCGTAGCCCACCAGGCTCACCGGATCCAGCTCCTCGCTGTCACGCACGTCCACGTGGTAGAGGTTGCGGGCAGCGAGGTAGAGGTTCTCGTCGGCCTGCTCGGTGACGATGAGCACATCGTCCAGACCCAGCTCCTTCAGCTTGCCCACCAGCTGCCTGGTCTTGGGCGCGTCGACGCCGAAGCTGTCCACCACCACCAGCCGTTCCTGGCGCACCAGCTCCGAAAGGATGGAACGCAGGGCGCCACGGTACATCTTCTTGTTCACCTTCTGCGCGTAGTTGCGCGGCTTGGCAGCGAAGGTGACGCCGCCACCCCGCCAGATGGGGCTGCGGATGGTGCCGGCGCGCGCGCGGCCGGTGCCCTTCTGCCGGTAGGGCTTCTTACCGCCGCCGCTCACCGCGGAACGGTTCTTCTGCGCCTTGGTGCCGGCGCGGGCACCCGCCATGTAGGCGGTCACCACCTGGTGCACCAGCGCCTCCTTGAAATCCGCACCGAAGACGGCGTCGGAAACCTGCAGGGAAGCCCCGCCTTGTACGTTCAGGTCCATGAGACTCAACCCTTGTTCTTCAGTTTCACCGCCGGGGTGACGATGACGTCACCACCGGGCGCGCCGGGAACGGCGCCCTTGATCAGCAGCAGGCCGCGCTCGGTGTCCACGCGCACGATCTCCAGGGTCTGCACGGTGACCCGCTTGCTGCCCATGTGGCCGGCCATCTTCTTGCCCTTGAACACCCGGCCGGGCGTCTGGCACTGGCCGATGGAACCGGGCGCACGGTGGGAGACCGAGTTGCCGTGGGTGGCGTCCTGCATGCGGAAGTTGTGCCGCTTGACGGTACCCTGGAAGCCCTTGCCCTTGGAGATGCCGCTGACATCCACCTTCTGGCCCTGCTCGAAGAGATCCACCTTGAGCTCGCTGCCCACCTCGGGAAGCTCGCCCTCGTGGTCGTCCAGGCGGAACTCCCACAGGCCGCGGCCCGCTTCCACGCCCGCCTTGGCGAAGTGCCCGGCCATGGGCTTGTTCACGCGGCTCGCCTTGCGCCTGCCCACGGTGACCTGCACCGCCTGGTAACCGTCACGCTCCGGCGTGCGCACCTGGGTGACCCGGTTGGGCTCCACCTGCACCACGGTCACCGGCACGGAGACCCCGTCCTCAGTGAACACGCGGGTCATGCCCGCCTTGCGTCCCACTAATCCTAATGCCATGATTGAAACCTCAGTTCAGCTTGATCTGAACATCCACGCCTGCGGCCAGGTCCAGCTTCATCAGCGCGTCCACCGTCTTGTCGGTGGGATCGATGATGTCCATCAACCGCTTGTGGGTACGGATCTCGTACTGGTCGCGCGCGTCCTTGTTGACGTGCGGCGAGATGAGCACCGTGTAGCGCTCCTTGCGCGTGGGCAGGGGAATGGGCCCCTTCACCCGGGCACCGGTGCGCTTGGCGGTGTCCACGATCTCCTTCGTGGACTGGTCGATCAGCCGGTGGTCGAAGGACTTGAGTCGGATTCTGATACGCTGGTTGGCCATAGCTGTCACTCGATAATCTTGGAAACCACGCCGGCGCCCACGGTGCGGCCGCCTTCACGGATGGCAAAGCGCAGGCCCTCTTCCATGGCAATCGGCGCAATCAGCTTCACCGTCATCTTCACGTTGTCCCCAGGCATCACCATCTCCACCCCCTCGGGAAGCTCGCACGCCCCCGTCACGTCGGTGGTCCGGAAATAGAACTGCGGACGGTAGTTGTTGAAGAACGGCGTGTGACGCCCACCCTCGTCCTTGCTCAGAACGTACACCTCGCACTCGAAGTGGGTGTGCGGGGTGATGGTGCCGGGGTGCGCCAGTACCTGACCGCGCTCCACCTCGTCTCGCTTGGTACCACGCAGCAGAACCCCGATGTTGTCCCCAGCACGACCTTCGTCCAGAAGCTTGCGGAACATCTCCACACCGGTCACGGTGGTCTTCTGGGTCTCGCGGATCCCCACGATCTCCACTTCTTCACCCACCTTGATGATGCCCCGCTCCACACGCCCGGTCACCACGGTGCCGCGACCGGAAATGGAGAAGACGTCTTCGATGGGCATCAGGAAGGGACCGTCGATGGCGCGCTCCGGCTCCGGAATGTAGTCGTCCAGCGCCTGAACCAGCTTCTCGATGCTCGGAACCCCGATCTCGGAGGTGTCTCCCTCCAGTGCCTTCAGCGCAGATCCCACGATGATGGGGGTGTCGTCGCCGGGGAAATCGTACTCGCTCAGAAGCTCACGAACCTCCATCTCCACCAGCTCGAGAAGCTCCTCGTCGTCCACCATGTCCGCCTTGTTCAGGTAGACCACGATGTAGGGAACACCCACCTGGCGGGAGAGCAGGATGTGCTCGCGGGTCTGCGGCATGGGACCGTCCGCCGCAGAAACCACCAGAATGGCTCCGTCCATCTGCGCCGCACCCGTGATCATGTTCTTCACGTAGTCGGCGTGACCCGGACAGTCCACGTGCGCGTAGTGACGCTTGTCCGACTCGTATTCCACGTGCGCCGTCGCAATGGTGATCCCCCGCTCGCGCTCCTCCGGCGCATTGTCAATCTGGTCGTAGGCCTTCTGCTCACCACCAAACTTCGCCGCCTGAACCGTCGTGATCGCCGCCGTCAAGGTGGTCTTACCGTGGTCAACGTGACCAATGGTGCCCACGTTCACATGGGGTTTGGTTCTTTCAAATTTTTCCTTGGACACTGTCGCTTACCTTTTCAACGAATCTGGTTTCACTTGTTGATGATGCTTTCCGCGATGTTCTGCGGAACCTCAGCGTACTTGGCGAACTCCATGCTGTAGTTGGCCCGGCCCTGGGTAGCACCGCGCAGGTCGGTGGCGTAGCCGAACATGGAGGCCAGCGGCACCTCGGCGCGGATGATCTTGCCGGTGGGCGCATCCTCCATGCCCTGCACCATGCCGCGGCGGCTGTTGAGGTCGCCGATGACGTCGCCCATGTACTCCTCGGGGGTGACCACCTCCACCTTCATGATAGGCTCGAGCAGCACCGGGTCGGCCTGCAGCGCGCCGTTCTTGAAGCCGATGGAGCCGGCGATGCGGAAGGCCTGCTCGGAGGAGTCCACCTCGTGGTAGGAACCGTCGAAGAGGGTCACCTTCACGTCCACCACCGGATAGCCGGCCAGCACGCCGCTCTCCATGGCGTCCTGCACCCCCTTGTCCACGGCAGGAATGTATTCGCGGGGCACCACGCCGCCCACGATCTCGTTGACGAACTCGTAGGTCTCCTCGCTGTCGGTGAGGGGCTCGATGCGCAGCCAGACGTGACCGTACTGACCACGGCCGCCGGACTGGCGCACGAACTTGCCTTCGGCCTCCACCTTCTTGCGGATCGTCTCGCGGTAGGCCACCTGGGGCGCACCCACGTTGGCCTCCACCTTGAACTCCCGCTTCATGCGGTCGACGATGATGTCCAGGTGCAGCTCGCCCATGCCGGAGATGATGGTCTGTCCCGACTCCTCGTCGGTGTGGACACGGAAGGAGGGGTCCTCCTGGGCCAGCTTCTGCAGGGCAATGCCCATCTTCTCCTGGTCGGCCTTGGTCTTGGGCTCCACGGCCACGGAGATCACCGGCTCGGGGAACTCCATGCGCTCGAGCACGATGATGTTCTTGGGATCGCACAGGGTGTCGCCGGTGGTCACATCCTTCAGGCCCACGGCGGCGGCGATGTCACCCGCGCGCACCTCCTTGATCTCGTCACGGTGGTTGGCGTGCATCTGCAGGATGCGACCCATGCGCTCCTTCTTGTTCTTCACCGGGTTGTAGACGGTGTCACCCGCATTCACCACGCCGGAGTAGACGCGGAAGAAGGTCAGCGTACCGACGAAGGGGTCGGTGGCGATCTTGAAGGCCAGCGCAGCGAAGGGCTCGTCGTCGGAAGCATGGCGCTCGCCCTCGCTGCCGTCCTCGAGCTCGCCCTTGATGGCGGGAATGTCCACCGGCGAGGGCATCAGCTCGATGATCTTGTCGAGCATGGCCTGCACGCCCTTGTTCTTGAAGGCGGAACCGCAGGTCACCGGGGTGATCTCCAGGTTGAGGGTGCGGATGCGCAGCCCCTCCATGACCTCCTCCTCGGTGAGCTCCTCGCCCTCGAGGTACTTCTCCATCATCTCGTCGTTGGCCTCGGCCGCCGCTTCGATCATGTTGGCGCGCCACTCCTCGGCCACCTCCTTGAGGTCGTCGGGAATCTCCTCGTAGTGGAATTCCACGCCCATGTTCTCTTCGGACCAGATGATGGACTTCATCTTGATCAGATCGATGACACCGCTGAAGTTCTCCTCGGCACCCACCGGGATCTGGATGGGCACGGCGTTGGCGCCCAGGCGATCCTTGAGCTGTTCCACCACGCGGAAGAAGTTGGCGCCCATGCGGTCCATCTTGTTGACGAAGGCCATGCGCGGCACTTCGTAGCGGTTGGCCTGGCGCCACACCGTCTCGGACTGGGGCTCCACGCCACCCACGGCGCAGAGCACGAAGACGGCGCCGTCGAGCACCCGCAGGGAACGCTCCACCTCGATGGTGAAGTCCACGTGGCCCGGGGTGTCGATGATGTTGATGCGGTGCTCGGGATAGTTGCCGGCCATGCCCCTCCAGAAGCAGGTGGTGGCGGCGGAGGTGATGGTGATGCCCCGCTCCTGCTCCTGCTCCATCCAGTCCATGGTGGCCGCACCGTCGTGCACCTCCCCGATCTTGTGGGAGACGCCGGTGTAGTAGAGGATACGCTCGGTGGTCGTCGTCTTGCCCGCGTCGATGTGGGCCATGATGCCGACGTTGCGATAGCGTTCGATGGGTGTAGTGCGTGCCACGGTTGCTTCCGTCCCGATAGATGAAATCTGTTAAAGAGCCTGTTGTCCGAAGAAAAAACGCTTACCAGCGGTAGTGCGAGAAGGCCTTGTTGGCCTCGGCCATGCGGTGGGTGTCCTCCTTCTTCTTCACCGCGGTGCCGCGCGCCTCGGCGGCATCCATGAGCTCGCCGGCCAGGCGGGCCGCCATGGACTTCTCGCTGCGCTTGCGCGCCGCCTCGATGAGCCAGCGCATGGCCAACGCGTTGCGGCGCACGGGACGCACCTCCACCGGCACCTGGTAGGTGGCGCCGCCCACGCGACGGGACTTCACCTCCACCAGGGGGCGCACGTTTTCCAGCGCCGCCTCCAGCGTCTCCAGCGGATCGCCGCCCTTCTTCTCGGCGATCTGGTCCAGCGCGCCGTAAAGCACGCGCTCGGCCACGGACTTCTTGCCGTCCTTCATCACCATGTTGATGAACTTGGCCAGCGTCTGACTGCCGAACTTGGGGTCCGGGAGAATCTCGCGGCGGGCTGCTACTCTTCTTCTTGCCATGACGGTCTACTCTGAATCCTGAATCAATCGATCACTTCTTGGGACGCTTGGCGCCGTACTTGGAACGACCCTGGCGACGCGCTTCCACGCCGGAGGTATCCAGGGCGCCACGGATCACGTGATAGCGCACACCCGGCAGGTCCTTCACCCGGCCGCCGCGAATCAGCACCACCGAGTGCTCCTGCAGGTTGTGGCCCTCGCCACCGATGTAGGAGGTCACTTCGTAGCCGTTGGTGAGACGCACCCGCGCCACCTTCCGCAGCGCCGAGTTCGGCTTTTTGGGGGTGGTGGTGTAGACCCGGGTACAGACTCCCCGCTTCTGGGGGCAGGCCTCCAGTGCGGGCACCTTGCTCTTTTCGACCTTGCGCTTGCGCGGCTTGCGTACCAGCTGATTAATCGTTGACATAAAAAACGTCTCCAAACGCTTCAGTCCTGCCGAAGCGCCAAAAAATTCGTGCAGAGGATGTATGGCCGCTCCCCGCGACGCACATCATGCAGAATCGGTTATCGCCTCGCGGCTTGCGCCGCAGAAAAAGAGAGACCGGCCGGAGCCAGTCCGCTGCGAAGGCTGCGAATTCTAGGGGTGTACAGCCCTCCTGTCAAGCACTCTCCCGGAAAAAGTTGCGGAGGCCGGGGCGCCGGCACCCCCTCCGGGCACCGGCGCCCCCGGCCCGCCTCACTCCTCGGCGGGCGTGCTCTCGGATGCCTCCTTCTCCAGCGCCTCCTTGATCACCGCTTCCACCTCTTCGGCAGCCATCTCCACGGCACCGCCCTCGCCGGCCAGCAGGCTCTCGTGGCGGCGCCGTTTGCGCTCCTCGTGGTAGGCCAGGCCCGTGCCCGCCGGAATCAGGCGGCCGACGATGACGTTCTCCTTCAGCCCCACCAGGCGGTCGCGGGCGCCACGCACCGAGGCCTCGGTGAGCACCCGGGTGGTCTCCTGGAAGGAGGCGGCGGAGATGAAGGACTCGGTAGCCAGGGAGGCCTTGGTGATGCCCAGCAGCAGGGGTTCCCACGTTGCCGGCATCTTCTCTTCCTTCTCCATCTTCTCGTTCTCTTCCAGCACTTCGCCACGAGAGACCTGCTCGCCGCGCAGGAAACGGGTGTCGCCGGGGTCGACGATCTCCACCTTGCGCAGCATCTGGCGGATGATCACCTCGATGTGCTTGTCGTTGATCTTCACACCCTGCAGGCGGTAGACGTCCTGGATCTCCTGCACCAGGTACTCGGCCAGAGCGGTGACGCCGCGCAGGCGCAGGATGTCGTGGGGGTTGAGCTCGCCCTCGGCGATCACTTCGCCCTTCTCCACGTGCTCGCCCTCGAAGACGTCCACGTGGCGCCACTTCGGGATCAGCGACTCGACCTGCTCGCCCTCGGCGGTGGTGATCACCAGCCGCTGCTTGCCCTTGGTGTCCTTGCCGAAGCCCACGGTACCGGTGGCCTCGGCCAGGATGGCCGGCTCCTTGGGCTTGCGCGCCTCGAACAGGTCGGCCACCCGCGGCAAACCACCGGTGATGTCGCGGGTCTTGGAGGACTCCTGCGGGATCCGTGCCAGCACGTCGCCAACCTGGACACGGGCACCATCCTCCACGCTCACCACGGCCCCGGCGGGCAGCACGTAGTTGGCAGGCAGGGAGGTGCCGGCGATGTTGACGTCGTTGCCCTTGTCGTCCACCAGCTTGAGCATGGGGCGCAGGTCCTTGCCGCTGCTGGGACGCTGCTTGGGATCGATCACCTCCAGCGAGGTGAGGCCGGTGACCTCGTCGGTGCGGGTCTCCACGGTGACGCCATCGACGAAGTCCACGAACTTGAGAATACCCTCCACCTCGGTGATCACCGGGTGGGTGTGGGGATCCCAGTTGGCCACCATCTGGCCCGCCTCCACCTGGTCGCCGTCACGCACCTGGAGGATGGCGCCGTAGGGCAGCTTGTAGCGCTCGCGCTCGGAGCCGCGCTCGTCGTGGACGATGATCTCGCCCGAGCGGGAGACCGCCACCAGCTTGCCGGAGGAGTTCTCCACCGTCTTGATGTTGTAGAGGTGGACGGTGCCGCTGTTCTTCACCTCGATGCTGCTCACCGCGGCGGAACGCGAGGCCGCGCCGCCGATGTGGAAGGTGCGCATGGTGAGCTGGGTGCCCGGCTCGCCGATGGACTGGGCGGCGATGACGCCCACCGCCTCGCCGATGTTCACGGCGTGACCGCGCGCCAGGTCGCGGCCGTAGCAGCGGCTGCAGATGCCGTGGCGCGCCTCGCAGCTGATGGCGGTGCGCACCCACACCTGGTCCACGCCGTTGGACTCGAGCATGTCCACCAGCCCTTCGTCCAGCAGTACGTTGGCCTCCAGCAGCACCTCCTCGCTGCCCGGTCGGTACACGGGCTGGGCGGTGACCCGGCCGAGGATGCGCTCGCGCAGCGCCTCCACCACGTCGCCACCCTCGATGATGGGCTGCATGAGAATGCCCTGGTCGGTACCGCAGTCCTCCTCGGTGATGACCACGTCCTGGGCCACGTCCACCAGGCGGCGGGTGAGGTAACCCGAGTTGGCGGTCTTGAGCGCGGTGTCCGCCAGGCCCTTGCGCGCGCCGTGGGTGGAGATGAAGTACTGCAGCACGTCCAGCCCTTCGCGGAAGTTGGCGGTGATGGGGGTCTCGATGATGGAGCCGTCCGGCTTGGCCATCAGCCCCCGCATGCCTGCCAGCTGGCGGATCTGGGCGGCGGAGCCCCGGGCGCCGGAGTCGGCCATCATGAAGATGGAGTTGAAGGAGGGCTCCTCCACCTCGTTGCCGTCCTTGTCCACCGCCTTCTCGGTGCCGAGCTGGGACATCATCGCCTTGGCCACCTGGTCGTTGGTGTGGGACCAGATGTCGATCACCTTGTTGTAGCGCTCGCCATTGGTCACCAGGCCCGAGGCGTACTGGTCCTCGATCTCCTTCACCTCACGCTCGGCCGCCTCCAGCAGCGCCTCCTTCTCCGGCGGAATCACCATGTCGTCGGTGCAGATGGAGACACCGGCACGGGTGGCGAAGCGGAAGCCGGTGTACATGAGCTGGTCGGCGAAGATGACGGTGTCCTTGAGCCCCAGCTTGCGGTAGCACTCGTTCACCAGGCGCGAGATCGCCTTCTTGTTGAGCACCGTGTTGACCAGCTCGTAGGGCAGGCCCTTGGGAATGATGTCCCAGAGGATGGCACGACCGATGGTGGTCTCCACGATGGAGGCGTGCGCCTCGTCGCTGCCGTCCTCCTTGCGCTCGTACTCGGTGATGCGCACCTTCACCTTGGCGTGGAGGTCGGCCTGGCCGTTTTCGTAGAGGCGGCGCGCCTCGGCGGTGTCGGCCAGCACCATGCCCTCACCCTTGGCGTTGACGCGCTCGCGGGTCATGTAGTAGAGCCCCAGCACCACGTCCTGGGTGGGCACGATGATGGGCTCGCCATTGGCCGGCGAGAGGATGTTGTTGGTGGACATCATCAGCGAGCGCGCCTCGAGCTGCGCCTCGAGCGACAGCGGCACATGCACCGCCATCTGGTCGCCGTCGAAGTCGGCGTTGAAGGCGGTGCAGACCAGCGGGTGGAGCTGGATCGCCTTGCCCTCGATGAGCACCGGTTCGAAGGCCTGGATGCCCAGACGGTGCAGGGTGGGCGCCCGGTTGAGCATCACCGGGTGCTCGCGGATGACGCTCTCGAGGATGTCCCACACCTCGGGAGCGCCGCGATCCACCATCTTCTTGGCCGCCTTGATGGTGGTGGCCAGCCCCAGGGACTGGAGCTTGGAGAAGATGAAGGGCTTGAACAGCTCCAGCGCCATGCGCTTGGGCAGGCCGCACTGGTGCAGCTTGAGGGTGGGTCCCACCACGATCACGGAGCGGCCGGAGTAGTCCACCCGCTTGCCCAGCAGGTTCTGGCGGAAGCGCCCCTGCTTGCCCTTGATCATGTCGGCCAGCGACTTGAGCGGACGCTTGTTGGTGCCGGTGATGGCGCGACCGCGGCGGCCGTTGTCGAGCAGGGCGTCCACCGCCTCCTGCAGCATGCGCTTCTCGTTGCGCACGATGATGTCGGGCGCCACCAGTTCCAGCAGCCGCTTCAGGCGGTTGTTGCGGTTGATGACGCGGCGGTAGAGGTCGTTCAGGTCCGAGGTGGCGAAGCGGCCGCCGTCCAGCGGCACCAGCGGGCGCAGCTCGGGCGGCAGCACCGGCAGCACCTTGAGGATCATCCACTCGGGACGGTTGCCGGAGCGTTCCAGGGACTCGAGCAGCTTGAGCCTCTTTGCGATCTTCTTGATCTTGGTTTCGGAGTTGGTGGACTCGATCTCCTCGCGCAGCTTGGCGATCTCGCCCGGAATGTCCAGTGACTTGAGCAGCTCGTAGACCGCCTCGGCGCCCATGCGCGCGTCGAACTCGTCACCGTTCTCCTCGATGGCCTCGAGGTACTGCTCGTCGTTCATCAGCTGGCCGCGCTCGAGCATGGTCATGCCGGGATCGATGACCACGTAGGACTCGAAGTAGAGGATGCGCTCGATGTCCTTGAGGGTCATGTCCAGCAGCAGGCCGATGCGGGAGGGCAGCGACTTGAGGTACCAGATGTGGGCCACCGGGCTGGCCAGCTCGATGTGGCCCATGCGCTCGCGGCGCACCTTGGACAGCGTCACCTCCACGCCGCACTTCTCGCACACCACGCCGCGGTGCTTGAGCCGCTTGTACTTGCCGCACAGGCACTCGTAGTCGTTCACCGGGCCAAAGATCTTGGCGCAGAACAGCCCCTCCCGCTCCGGCTTGAAGGTGCGGTAGTTGATGGTCTCCGGCTTCTTCACCTCGCCGTAGGACCAGGACTTGATCATCTCCGGTGAGGCCAGGCCGATGCGGATGGAGTCGAACTCCTCGTTCTGGCCCTGTTGCTTCAGAATCTTCAGCAGATCTTTCACGAATCTATCTCCACAGTTTCGCCGAGGTCAGGGACAGGCCTTCAGTCCTGCTCCAGCTCCACGTTGATGCCCAGCGACTTGATTTCCTTGACCAGCACGTTGAAGGACTCGGGCATACCCGCCTCCATCTGGTGGTTGCCGTCCACGATGTTCTTGTACATGCGGGTACGCCCGTTGACGTCGTCCGACTTGACGGTGAGCATCTCCTGCAGGGTGTAGGCGGCGCCGTAGGCCTCCAGCGCCCACACCTCCATCTCGCCGAAGCGCTGACCGCCGAACTGGGCCTTGCCGCCCAGCGGCTGCTGGGTGACCAGGCTGTAGGGGCCGGTGGAACGGGCGTGCATCTTGTCGTCCACCAGGTGGTTGAGCTTGAGCATGTACATGTAGCCCACGGTCACCGGCCGCTCGAAGGGCTCGCCGGTGCGGCCGTCGTAGAGGGTGAGCTGGCCGCTCTCGGGCAGCCCAGCCAGTTTCAGCAGGTGGCGGATCTCCTCCTCGTTGGCACCGTCGAACACCGGCGTGGCCACCGGCAGGCCAC
>Ga0256914_1003560_pt1 | contig 12210 bp, 8 predicted proteins | sample HulkmetaG_FD_191571 | JGI IMG/M metagenome (GOLD analysis project Ga0256914, IMG submission 191571) | Hydrothermal chimney microbial communities from Main Endeavour vent field at the Juan de Fuca Ridge, Pacific Ocean - Hulk | ecosystem: Environmental > Aquatic > Marine > Hydrothermal vents ...
GATTTGCCGGTGGAGCCGCTCGTTGAGCTCGGTCAGGGCGGCGATTTGCGAACGGCTTTCCTGCTCTTCCCGCGCGTGTTGGGCGCGGAGACGATCCTCGGCCTGTTTCAGTCGCAACAGGGCGCGAAGCTGGGTGGCCAGCAGATCCGGCGATTCCAGCCGGGGGAGGCATACATCCGCCTGGGCGAGGAGCTCGGAGTTTCCGTTGTGGGGCTTGATCTCCCCGGGGGTGAGAACGGCAATCGGGATGGTCCGGGTGGCGGGAGCGCTTTTGAGCCGGCGCAACAGGGTGTATCCCTCGGATTCAGGGGCGGGAACTTCCAGAAGGATGAGATCGGGGGACTGGGTCCGGGCTTTCTGGATGCCTTCGGTGCACGAGGCGGCAATCAGCAGTTCCCAATCGGGCGCTCGTCGCGCCAATTGGGCGCTCAACGCGACCAAATTATCTGATTTGCCATCGACAAGCAGTATCCTGGGCATCGTGCTTCCTCTGCTTTTCGCCGAAATGTGTTTGCTGTCCTTCTGGAGCGGTATTGAAGCATTTTTGCGAAGGAAAAAAAAGCGTTTTTGATGGCCGGATTGATTTTTGTTTACCTTCGTTTGCGCACTCCGGCTTGTAGATGAAATGTTGTATTCAGAGTGACGAGTCGGAAATTAATCCGTCCGGGGGAGAAAGCTTTTTTTACCTCTTCCGGGAGAAGCATGGCTTGCGGAAGGCGCGGGATTTGCCTTAAAATCAAAAGGCAACCACATGGTTTACGGGATGTGCCATGCCATTGTTTATTGAACACCTTCATTCGCGCCGCCGGTTCCTGGGACGGATGTCCGCCGTGGCCGCCACGTTTGTGATTCATCCGCTGGGAGCGGCTGCTTCCGCCTCCTCCGCGCGGCTGGCCCTGTTCTCGGACACTCACGTGCCGGAGGACGGAACCGAGAGTTACCGGGGTTTCTGGCCGGCGGAAAACCTCCAACGCGCCGTGGGAATGATGATGGAATACGGACCGGAAACGGCCGTTCTCAGCGGCGACGCCGCGCGGTTGGAAGGCCGGCCGGGCGATTACCGGCGCCTGCGGAAACTGCTTCATCCCCTGCTCCGGCAATGTCCGGTGGCCATCGGCATGGGCAACCACGACGACCGCGCCAATTTCCGCCGGGTGTTCACCGGGAAAGCACCCGGCGAGGCGCGGGTGGCGGACCGGCTCGTCATGGTGCTGGAATGGCCGGTGGTCCGGGTGATGGTGCTGGACTCGCTCCTTTTCGTGAATCACGTGCCCGGCTTGTTGGGCAAGGCCCAGCGTGAATGGCTGCGGACGTTTCTTGCCCGGCATGATTCCCGCCCCACCGTGCTGATCATGCACCACCCGCCCGGTGACAATGACGGCGATCTGTTAGACTCGGACCGGCTGCTGCGGTTGATCCGGCCGTACCGCCAGGTGAAGGCGTTGATCTTCGGGCATACGCACGTCTGGCAATGCCGCGCGCTCGAAGACGGCCTGCAACTGATCAACCTCCCCGCCGTGGGGTACAACTTCAGCGAGACGCAACCCATCGGCTGGGTGGGGGCGCGCTTCACCCGGGAGGGGGTGGACTTGACGCTGCACACGCTGGGCGGCAACGAGGAGGAGGACGGCTGGACCACCTCCCTTGCCTGGCGGCGTTGAACCGGGCGGCTCATGGCCGGACGGTCCGCTTTCGGGCGGCGCGCCGAAACGGAAAAAGCTTGTGCCGGAGGGCGGCTTTCGGTTCAGTATGGCGCTGGTCTTACACGCGGGCAATTCGGACAAGCCAGACAACTATGCCGTTGTACGAACAAGAGCATCTGCGGGACATTTCGCAGCAGTTCCGCATCTATGGACAGATTTTGCATGCGGAACTCTGCAAGATCGGCCACATCAATGAAACCTACACCGCCACCTATGACCAAGGCGGCGTCACGGTGCGCTACATCCACCAGAAAATCAACAAGGAGGTCTTCAAAAAGCCGGTGGAGGTGATGGAGAACGTGATGCGGGTCACGGAACACATTCAGCGCAAGCTCCAGCGCAACGGCGAGCGGCTGGCCACCCGCCGCACGCTCACCGTGGTGCCCACGCATGACGGGTGCCCGTACTACGTGGACGACGACGGCAACTACTGGCGCACCTTCGTCTTCGTGGAGCGGGTGCAATCCTTTGAATCGGTGCAATCGCCGGAACAGGCCTTCGAGGCCGGGCGGGCCTTTGGCGAGTTTCAAAGCCTGGTGGCGGACCTGCCCGGGGAGCGGTTGCACGAGACCATCCCCGATTTTCACAACACCCGCAAACGCTTCACCGCGCTGCAAGCGGCGATCAAGGCCGACACCGTGGGCCGGGTCAAGAAGGCCGGGCCCGAAATCGAATTCGCCCTTCGGCAGGAACCGTGGATCGGCACCCTGCTCGATGCCCAGGCCGCCGGTGAAATCCCGGAGCGCATCACCCACAATGACACCAAGTTCAACAACGTGATGCTGGACTGGGAGACCGGGCGGGCGATCTGCGTGGTGGATTTGGACACCGTGATGCCGGGCCTGGTGCATTACGACTTCGGCGACATGGTGCGCACCACCACCAGCCCCACCATGGAGGATGAACCCGACCTGTCCAAGGTGCGGCTTCAGCGGCCCATGTTCGAGGCGCTGGCGCGGGGCTACGTCGAGGCCACCCGGGATATTTTGACGCCCGCCGAGCGGAGCTACCTGGCCTTTTCCGGCAAACTCATCAGCTACACCATCGGCATCCGTTTCCTGACGGACTACCTCCAGGGCGACGTCTATTTCCGCGTGCACCGGCCGGATCACAACCTCGCCCGCTGCCGCACCCAGTTTCAACTGGTTCGTTCGATCGCCGAGCAGGAGGGCGAACTTCAGAAATTCGTGGACCAGCTCTAACCGTTTCCGTTCACGCCATGCCGGACCGGCAAGCCGTAATTGACCGCCTCCTGGACCCGGGCATCGTCGCCATCATCCGCGCCTCCGGGCCGGAGCAGGTCGTCCCCGCCGCGGAGGCCCTTCTGGCGGGCGGCGTGCCCGCCATCGAAGTCGCCCTGACCACCCCCCACGCCTGCGACGCCATCGCGGCGGCCCGGGCGCAACTGGGGCGGCGCGCCCTGCTGGGCGTGGGCACGGTGCTCGACAACGGCGCCTGCCGGCAGGCCATCGAGGCGGGAGCGGAATACGTGGTCACTCCCGTCTGCCGGACGGATCTGATTCGGGTGGCGCACCAGCGCGGATGCCCCGTGATGATCGGCTGCTACACCCCCACCGAGGCGCAAACCGCCCACGAGGCCGGCGCCGATTTCATCAAGCTGTTTCCCGCCGACCGCCTGGGACCGGCCTACATCAAGGCGCTCCGGGCGCCGCTGCCGCACCTGCGCCTCGTGCCCACCGGCGGGGTGACCCTCGACACCCTGGCCTCCTTCGTCCAGGCGGGCTGTCCGGCGGTGGGCGTGGGCTCCAGCCTCGTTTCGGGGGAAATCCTGGCCCGCGCCGACTGGCCGGAATTGACCCGCCGGGCGTCCGCCTTCGTTGCCGCCCTGCGCGCCGCCCGGCTGGCCGCCCCCCCCGCCGGAGATGCCGCGCAAATGAGGGTTTGACCGGCCGAAAGGGGGCTGGCAGAGTGGCCATCTCATGGTCATTCGCATAGGCAATACCTTCTACACCGTCAAGTTGCGGCTGGTGCTGTTGGTGACCGCGGTGGCGTTCGGGCTGGCGATGATTTCCTCGATGATGTTCACGGTACAGGCCGAGTACCAGTACGTCATCACGCGATTCGGCCGGTACGTGCGAACGGCCAACCCCGGGCTCCGTTTCAAACTGCCGTTCGGGATCGAGCAGGCCTACCCGGTGCCGGTTCAACGCCAGATGAAGCAGGAGTTTGGCTTCGGCACCCAGGGCGCCTCCAACCCCTACCAGTACAGCTCGCCCGGCCAGCAGGCGTTGGAACGCAGCATGGTAACCGGTGACCTGAACGCGGTGACGGTCGAGTGGACCGTGCAGTACCGCATCACCGACCCGGTGGATTACTGCTTCCGGTTCGCCGACCCCGACGCCGCCCTGCGCGACGTGTCGGAAGCGGTCATGCGCGAGGTCGTGGGCGATCGCACCGTGGACGAGGTCATCACCGTGGGCCGTCAGGAAATCGAGGTGGTGGCGCTGGAGAAACTGCGGCAGGTGGTGAAACGCTACGAGCTGGGCCTGAGCATCACCCAGGTGCAGTTGAAAAACGTCAACCCGCCCACCCCGGTGCAGCCCTCCTTCAACGAAGTCAATCAGGCCCAGCAGGAGCGCGAGCGGGCCATCAACGTCGCCAACGGCGAATACAACAAGGCGGTGCCCCGCGCCCGGGGCGAAGCCGAGGAAAAAATCAGCACCGCCGAGGGCTACGCCGTCAAGCGGGTCAACGAGGCCGAGGGAGACGTGGCGCGCTTCAACGCCCTCTTTGCCGAATATCTCAAGGCGCCCGAGGTCACCCGCCGCCGCCTTTATCTCGAAACCATGAAGGAAGTGCTGCCCGCCCTGGGACGCAAAATCGTGATTGATCAGGACGCCGCCAGCGTTCTGCCGCTGCTCCCACTGAACCATGAATGATTCCCGCCCCATGAAATCGCTCAGCCAGCTCATCGCGCTCGGCGTGGTGGCGGGGGGCGCGTTGATCCTGCTGTGGGCCGCGGCCTACCCCGTCAAGGAAACCGAGCAGGTGATCCTCACCCAGTTCGGCCGCCCGGTGGGCAACGCCATCACCAACGCCGGCCTGCACCTGAAAATCCCCTTCATCCAGCACGCCAACTTCATCGAAAAACGCGTCCTGCCCTGGGACGGCCGCCCCAGCGAAATGCCCACCAAGGACAAAACCTACATCATCGTGGACGCCTTTGGCCGCTGGCGCATCAGCGATCCCAAGCAGTACTTCCTGCGTCTGCACGAGGAGCGCCGGGCGTTGTCGCGCTTGGACGACATCCTGGGCAGCGAAATCCGCAACGCCATCGCCAAGCACGAGCTGATCGAGGTGATCCGCTCGACCAAGGATCGCAAAGCGGTCACGGACGACGTGATTCGGCGGGCGGGCACCTCGGTGGGACAGCTCTATCCCATCCGCAAGGGCCGGGCCGCCGTGGAACGCGAAATCCTCAAAAACGCCGCGCCGAAACTGGCCTCCTTCGGCATCGAGCTGCTGGACGTCCAGTTCAAACGCATCAACTACAACCCCAGCGTGCAGGAGCGGATCTACCAGCGGATGATCAGCGAACGGCAGCAGATCGCCGAGCGCTTCCGCTCCGAAGGCGCCGGCGAAGCCGCCAAGATCAAGGGCAAAAAGGAAAAGGACCTGCAGAGCATCGCCTCCGAGGCCTACCGCAAGGTGCTCGAAATTCGGGGCGCCGCCGACGCCAAGGCCGCCGAAATCTACGCCCAAGCCTACAATCAAAGCCCCGAGGCGGTCGCGTTCTACGAATTTCTCAACACCCTCGAAACCTACAAAAGCGCCCTTTCCAACGACACCACGGTCATTCTCACCACCGACAGCGACCTGTTCAAATTCCTGAAAACCGTGGATCCCGGAAGGGAGAAGTAACCCCCCGCCGCCCTTCGCCTCCGCGGCCGGACGCCCGGGACGCCCGCCCGCCGGGGGGGGCTCACGACAAGCAAACAATCCGGAAACACACACCCCACGCCATGAAACGGGAACAAATGGTAAAGCAGCTCGGGAAGATGCGCGATCAGCCGTGGGACGTGGTGGTCATCGGCGGCGGCGCCACGGGACTGGGCGTCGCGCTCGACGCCGTCACGCGCGGACTGAAAACCCTGCTGCTGGAACAGGCGGACTTCGCCAAGGGCACCTCGAGCCGCAGCACCAAGCTGGTGCACGGCGGCGTGCGCTACCTGGCCCAGGGCGACATCTCGCTGGTCCTGGAAGCCCTGCACGAACGCGGGCTCCTGCGGCAGAACGCGCCCCACCTGGTGAAAAACCAGGCCTTCATCATCCCGAATTACCGCTGGTGGAGCGGGCCTTTTTACACCGTGGGGATGAAGGTGTACGACATGATGGCCGGGCGGTTGGGCCTGGGACCCTCCGAGCACATTTCCAAACAGGCCACCTTGGAGGCGATTCCCAACCTCTCGGAAGACGACCTGACCGGCGGCGTGATCTACTACGACGGCCAGTTCGACGATGCCCGGCTGGCCGTCAACCTGGCGCAAACCATCGTGGAAAACGGCGGCGTGACGCTGAATTACGCGCGGGTGACCGGCCTGCTCAAGGATCCCGGCGGCATGGTCTGCGGCGTTCAGGCCCGTGACGAAGAAACCGGCGACTCGTGGGCCTTTCCCGCCAAAGCCGTGGTCAACGCCACCGGCGTCTTCGTGGACGACATCCTGAAAATGGACGACCCCCGGGCCGCGCCCCTCGTGAGCCCCAGCCAGGGAGTGCACATCATCCTGGACGCCTCCTTCCTCCAGGGCGACTCCGCCATCATGATTCCCAAGACCTCGGACGGCCGGGTCCTGTTCGCCGTCCCCTGGCGCGGCCGCGTGGTGGTGGGCACCACGGACACCCCGGTCCGGCAGGCCAGCCTCGAACCCCGCGCCCTGGAGGAGGAAATTGACTTCATCCTTTCCACCGCCGCCCGGTACCTGAAAAAAGCCCCGCGCCGGGAGGACGTGTTGTGCATCTTCGCCGGCCTGCGCCCGCTGGCCGCCGCCCCGGAAGGACAAGTGGCCACCAAGGAAATCTCCCGCAACCACAAACTGGTGGTCTCCCTCTCCGGCCTGGTGACCATCACCGGCGGCAAATGGACGACCTACCGCAAAATGGCGGAAGACACCGTGGACAAGGTGCTCATGATCGCCGGCCTGCCGCACCGCAAATGCGTGACCGAGCACATGCCCATCCACGGCTACGTCCAGGCGGTGAACTACGACGACCCCCTCCATTTCTACGGCGCCGACCGGGTGAAACTGCTGCAACTGGCGGATGAACATCCCGCGTGGGGCGAACCGCTCCACCCCCGGCTCCCCTTCCTGAAGGCGGAAGTCGTCTGGGCCGCCCGCCATGAAATGGCGCGAACGGTGGAGGACGTGCTGGCGCGCCGGGTGCGGGCCTTGTTTTTGGACGCCCGCGCCAGCATGGAAACAGCCCCCGAAGTGGCCCGCCTCATGGCGACGGAACTCGGATTCGACGCGTCCTGGATCGCCCGCCAGGTGGAAAGCTACCAGGCCCTGGCCCGAACCTACCTCCTGACCGCCTGACCCCGGCGCTGTTTTGCCCCGGACGCTCTTCGGCTTCGGCTCCCGCCGCAGTCTCCTCCGTGTCCTTCGATCACAGCCGCCTCAACACGCCGGAGAGCCGGGCGGGACGCCCGGCCCAACCCGCGAGACGCGGGGGCTACCCGACGAAGAACAAGGGACCGAGACGGGGAAGCGGATGGCGATTCCATTTGACGCGGGGGCCGGCTTCAGGGAGCATGGGCGGCTCGCAACGCGAGTGAAGCAACGCAAAACCTGGGTGTGCCCCGCACACCGCAAACCAAACCGAGACAGAACACATGGCAGTGATTGACTTCGGCGGCGTCAAAGAGAACGTCGTGACCCGCAAGGAATTCCCGATGTCCAAGGCCCGCAAGGTGCTCAAAAACGAGACCATCGCGATCATCGGCTACGGCGTCCAGGGACCGGCCCAGTCGCTCAACCTGCGCGACAACGGCTTCAACGTCATCATCGGGCAGGCCAAGCAATTCAAGAAGGACTGGGACCGCGCCCGCAAGGACGGCTGGGTGCCCGGCAAGACCCTGTTCGACATCGAGGAAGCCGTCGAGCGGGGCACCATCATCCAGATGCTCGTCTCCGACGCCGCCCAGCGCGCCATCTGGCCGATGGTCAAAAAGCACCTTCACGAAGGCGACGCCCTCTATTTCTCCCACGGCTTCTCGATCGCCTACAAGGACCGCACCAAGGTCGTCCCGCCGGAATACGTGGACGTGATCATGGTCGCGCCGAAGGGCTCGGGCACCTCCGTGCGCCGCAACTTCCTCACCGGCGCCGGCATCAACTCGAGCTACGCCGTCGAGCAGGATTACACCGGCCGCGCCGAGGAGCGCTGTCTGGCGCTGGGCATCGGCATCGGCTCCGGCTACCTCTTCCCCACCACCTTCCAGCACGAGGTGTTCAGCGACCTGACCGGCGAACGCGGCGTGCTCATGGGCGCGCTGGCCGGCATCATGGAGGCCCAGTACGACGAGCTGCGCCGCCGGGGCCACACCCCCAGCGAGGCGTTCAACGAGACCGTCGAGGAGCTCACCCAGAGCCTCATCCGGCTGGTGGACGAAAACGGCATGGACTGGATGTTCGCCAACTGCTCCGCCACCGCGCAGCGCGGCGCGCTGGACTGGAAGCCCAAGTTCAAGAAGGCCGTGAAGCCGGTGTTCAAGGAGCTTTACGAGCGGGTGAAGAACGGCAAGGAATGCGCCCGCGTCCTCTCCGCCTGCGGCAAGGCGAACTATCAGGAGCAGCTCTCGAAGGAGCTGGACGCCCTCGGCAATTCCGAGATGTGGCAGGCCGGCAAGGCCGTGCGCGCCCTGCGTCCCAAGACCCCCAAGAAGGCCATCGCCAAGGGCACGAAGGGAGTCGGCGGCCGCGCCCGCAACTGACGCGCTCTCCCAACGCAAATTTCCGACAACCGGCGGCCCGCGTGGTCGCCGGTTTTTTTCGTCCCCGTCCGGCTTTCCGGCGGGAGGGAAGCAGCGGGGGCCGTCCGGAAAACGCCGGGCACGCGGGAACCCGTCGAAACGGCCGCGATCAGGAGACGGGAGGCGGCTCCGGCGGACGCCGAAACCAACCCGCGAGACGCGGACGCTCCCCGCTCGGAGAGCCCCCTTCCTCCGAGGAGAAAAGGCGAAAGGTGGTTGCAACCGGGATTACGGCAGCAGGAGCAAGCGGTAGAAGCGCGCGGCCCCGTTCGCGGAAACCGGACCGGGAACCACCCAGCTTTCCTCCCGCTTCGTGGCGACGCGCGGTTGCCCGGGAAGGTCCGCCGGCTGAAACGGGACGGCCAGCGCGGGGCTGGTCTCCAGCCGATACCGGCGGCCCGGAACCGCCAGCCAGGACAGTTCCAGCCCGCCGTCCGCCCGCAAGCGCGCCCGCAGGCGCGGCGCGGCGGACAGGGGGGGCAGTTGCACGGGAATCCCGTCCAGCACGGACGCCGCAAAGCCGCCTCCCGTGAATGACCGCCCCACGAAGGCGCGGTCCAGCCACCGCCGCTGATGTTCCCCGTCCGGGGGCGGATCCTTGCGCGCCACCACCACGCCGACTTGGAGCCGCTCGCCGCCCGTCAATCCCAGCTCCGCCAGGGGCAGGGAGACGATGGCGAAATTGGCGCTCTGCTCGTCCGGGACCCCCTCGTTCTGCGGCGAGCGGTTGAACTGCTGCACCCGCGCGCCCGCCACTTCGGGAAATCCCGCCCGCAGCCAGAACACCCCCTGGCCCAGCGCCTCCGGTCGCGTCACCACCCGGTTTTCGGTCTCCGGCAGCAGGAAGGAAACGGCGGTGGCGCGCACGAATCGGCGGTCGGTGCCGTCGGCGAATTCGTCCCCCAAAACGCACGCCACCGATGGCCGGAAGCCCGGGGCGAAGGCGAGATGCTCGAGCCGGTCCAACGCCCTGACCCCCTCGGCGGCGGAAGGCGGCCGGCCGTTGCCCAAGCCGGCCGGCGTCGTCACCCCCGTCCGCCCCGGCAGCGCCAGAAACAGGAGCGCGTCATCGCCCTCCGGCAGCTCCATGGCTTCGAGACCAAGGTAAAGGAAGGTTTCGTCCACGTTGACCCACAACCGTCCCGGATGGGCGAATGCCCCCGTCACGCCGCCCACCGGCCGGCCCGCGAAAGCGAACCGCTGTCCCACGTGATTGCCGTCGCCGTCGGCGGGCAGCGTCGCGCCGTCATCCGGCGTGTTCCGGGCGGCTTCGAGCACGGTGTCCGGGGCCGGCGGCTCGCGGCGCAAATACCAGCGGTCGAATTCCCCTCCCTGTTCGTCCAGCGCCCGCGCGGTCAGTTCCGCCCCGTTCACCCGCACGCTCAAACAGTGGGTGCGGCTCCACTTCTGGACGCTGGCGGCCTCCCGCCGCCAACTGGGATAAACCGAGGCGCCGCCCGCCCCGCTGACCAGCACCTGCACGCCGCGCACCGGGGCGAAACGCTCGTAAAGATGGTCGTGGCCGGTGAAGATGAGTTGCACCCCGTACCGCCCGGCCAGCGGCAGCAACGCCCGCGCCACCTCCACCGGGTCCGGGATCCCGTCGTGATCATAGTCGTCGCGCCCGTGCGGACCGGAACTCATGAGCGGATGGTGCAGGAACAGAAACTTCCACGGCTTGGCGCTGGCCGCCAGATCCCCGGCCAGCCATTGCATCTGCGGCGAATCCGGCGTCAGCGCGTAGGCCGGCAGTTGAATCGGCGCGTACAAGCCCGCGAAATGGACGTCGCCGTGGTCGAACGAATAAAAATAAAACCCCTCCGGCCCCTGTCCCGTGCCCGGTTGCTCGGGAATCTTCACGCTGTTGGTGGGCATGGCGAACTGCGTGATGAAGCTGTGGTCCGCCGTGTAAGTCACGTCGTGATTGCCCGCCACCACGAAAAACGGCGTGGAACGCAACAGCGGCCCGTACACGCTGTACCAGCGAAAATCCGCCAACGCCTCCCGAAACGCCGGATGAATCAAATCCCCCGGCATCAACACCAAATCCGGCGCTTCCGCCCGCAGGACCCGGGCGATGCGGTACTGCCGCGGCAGCCCCGACCCCACGTCGGACACCACCATGAATTCGACCGGTCCCTCCGCCTTCAAGGAGTGAAACCGGCTGAGGGCCGAACGCGCCGTCGTGGCGCCGGCCCGGGAGACCACCCGGTAGTACCAGTCCGTGTCCGGCGTCAAATTCGTCAGCGTGGCCACGTGTTGAAAGGCCGGCGGCGTCGCCGGCGTCTTCCGGCCCAGCGCCGGCGTGGGACCGTACTCCACCCAGCCTTCCGCGAGAAACGGCGACCGCCACAGGATGGTCTGCCGGTCCGGTCCGGCGGCTTCCAGCGCCGGCCCGCGCGTGCAATCCGCCAGCAGCTCGGGCAGCAGGCCGCTGGCGTAACCGCCGGAGGAATGCTCGTGCCACTGGATCGCCAGCACGTTGCGGCCGGGGCGCAGCAGGCCCCGCGCCGCCGAAAGGTCCAGCTCCTCCGGTCCGGTCCGGTCGCGCGACGGCGGCACGAAATCGTGCGGCGTCCATCCGTCCGCGTCGCCGGGCAGATTGCGGCGCGCCACCTCCCGCCCGTTCAAAAACGCCGCGAATCCCCCCGACCAGTCCACCCGCAAAATCAGCCACGTGAGGGCCGCCGGATCCGCCACCTCGAAGGCCCGGCGGCAATACACCGCGCCCACCGGCGCGGCGAAATCCGCCACGGAGGTGGCCTCGTACAACCCCGACGCGAACGTGAACCCCGCCGGCCCGCGCGCCCACGCGGAATCGTCGAACTCCGGCTGCCGCCATGCCGTGGGCGGATCGGACGGCTCCCTCACGCCCCGGAAATAGCGCCATTCATCGGTCACCCGCACCAGACCGATGTCATCCCCCGCGACCAGGCTTGCCGCCGCCAGCAGGCTCAACACACCACCGCGCCACATGGCCGCAGCCTAACCCGCCGGCCGTCCCGGTTCAATCCGCCCCCTTCAGGGCCTGTCGGAAAAGCGCGGCAACCCGCCGCGCGAGGGGCGCAAAAACACCCCCCAGGGGGCCGGCCGGCCCTCAGCGGCCGGCGGCCCAGGCCGTGCCCCGGCGGAGCAGCTCGCCCACCGCCGGATTGCCCAGCGCCTTCACGTCGTGCCCCAACGGCGTGTGAAACACCCGCCCCTTGCCGGGCGTCACCACGAACGCCATCGGATAATCCTTTCCGTCCACCTTCGAACGCGCGGTGGCCAGCACGGTGATGGGCGTTTTCCCCGCCAAACAGGTGTAGAGCTCGTCATCGGTCTCGAACGGCTTCATCCCCGCCGTGATGGGATGCGGCACGGCGGTGGGCGTCACCGTAAACGGCCCCCGCGGATCGTGCGGGCGCAGCTTCGGATCCCACACCCGGCCGGCCAGCTCCACAAACCCCGGCCAGTCCTGCCACGCGCCGCAGGCAAAATGCACCAGCACCAGCCCGCCGCCGTTCCGCACGTAAC
>Ga0256914_1003561_pt1 | contig 12208 bp, 12 predicted proteins | sample HulkmetaG_FD_191571 | JGI IMG/M metagenome (GOLD analysis project Ga0256914, IMG submission 191571) | Hydrothermal chimney microbial communities from Main Endeavour vent field at the Juan de Fuca Ridge, Pacific Ocean - Hulk | ecosystem: Environmental > Aquatic > Marine > Hydrothermal vents ...
TCACAAAAACGACCAGAGCAATCACCAACGGCAGGGGAGCCAATCCTAAAAAAGCCCCGGCCGAAGTTCCCACGCCTTTTCCCCCTTTAAATCCGGCAAAAATCGTCCAGATGTGTCCGGCAATGGCTGCAATGGCCGCTGCCACCTGAAAGTAAATCACCAGATTGGGGTCGGGTTGAAAATAGGGCGCCACAAAATACACCGGCACGAATCCTTTGAACATATCAATCAGCAAAACGGTTAAACCGGCTTTCCAGCCCAGCACACGGAACACATTGGTCGCTCCGGCATTGCCGCTGCCGTAATCGCGAATGTCTATTTTTTTGAGCAATTTTCCGGCAAGAATGGCTGTGGGAAACGACCCAAAGAGGTAAGCGATAAGCACGGTTATCAATAAATTTAACATTTAACTTTAAATCCTTTCGACTTTTAGATTAAATTCTAAAAATTCTCCTAATTTTTCCCTATATTTCTTGCGCAGCATAAGAAAAAATTCGATGGCAAGTTCCTGTTGGTAATCTGGGTAGGTCCATGGCTGCGGACGAAAAGTTTTATTGACAAACGTTAGGTGCAAATCCCCGAATATGCCCTGCCCCAAATACAAACGATGTGAATAATCTTTGGTTGTGGCAAGAACGACTTTGGAAAGCGTCAAGTAACCGGGATCGATGTTTACGCAGCGTTTATTTTTTCCCGAAATGTCCTGCTCGAGTTTATTGGATTTTACTTTGATCGAGGGTAATTCTTCCGGGGCGATCAATTTGTAAAAAGCGACAAAACGCTTTTTTAGACCTTTTCCCATCTCTTTTTCGTAGTAATCGGTAAAACGATCAAAATCATAGAGTGCGCTTTTCAGATCGGTACTACCGAAACGCTTTTCGAGATGTTCGATAATTTCGTTTTCATTAACCTGTTTGTCATTAAACGTAACGGCCATAAACAATTGAACCGGAGGATGTTTTTTTATTTTGCCCATGAAAACAATCAGACCTGATACATTTTGTCAATTTCTTCTTTGTATTTTTCTTCGATAACGCGACGTTTGGTTTTTAACGAAGGAGTTAATTCACCGCTTTCAATGCTAAACGGTTCCCTGGCAACAACAAAGTTTTTAACGGTTTCGTAACGGGCAAGAGTTTCGTTTACCTTATCGATTTCCTTACGCAATAGCTCTTTTAAACCTTTTAGTTTAAGCATATCTTCATAGGTTTCGATTTCCTGTCCTTGCTCTTTGGCCCAATTTTTAACGGCCTCCAAAGAAGGTACAATAACAGCAGTACAAAATTTGCGTTTGTCACCAATGACCACAGCCTGTTCGATGTACTGCGTCATAGTCAATGCGTTTTCGATAGGTTGAGGAGCAATATTTTTTCCGCCTGAAGTAACGATGATATTTTTCTTTCGATCAGTGATTTTCAGAAAGCCGTCATTGTCAATAAAACCGATATCGCCGGTATGAAACCATCCTTCTTCGTCAATGGCTTCTTTGGTATCGGCCTCTTTTTTGTAGTACCCCACCATAACATGAGGCCCCCGCGTTAAAATTTCTCCGTCTTCTGCAATTTTTACTTCCACATTAGGCAAAGGCAAGCCCACGGTACCGAATTTAAAATTATCCAGCAAATTAACTGTAATTACCGGAGAAGTTTCCGTTAACCCGTAACCTTCCAGAATAATTAATCCTGCCGCTGTAAAAAATTCGGCTATTTCCGCTGAGAGCGGTGCACCGCCGCTGACAAAAAAGCGAATACGCCCTCCCACGCGATCTTTAAGTTTACTAAAAACCAGTTTATTGGCAATTTTGTATTTTGCATTCAAAGCAAACGGCACGGATTGTTTTTTCATTAGGCGATTTACATATTCTTTCCCCACATTTAAGGCCCAATAAAAAATTTTGCGCTTGCTGCTCGGCCCCATTTCAACATTTTCCAAAACGCGTGCATAAATTTTTTCGTAAAGGCGAGGCACAGAAATCATAATGGAAGGCCGTATTTCACCCATATTTTCGGCAACCGTATCGATACTTTCGGCATAAGCTACCGTGGCCCCGAGATAGGTGCTGATAAAATGCCCAGCCATGCGTTCCAATACATGGCTTAAAGGCAAAAACGATAAAAATACATCTTCGGGATAAATATCAAGTACACTGATGGAACCTTCCACATTGCTTAAAAAATTGCTGTGTTTAAGCACGGCTCCTTTGGGTTCGCCAGTGGTTCCGGAAGTGTAAATAATGGTAGCCCAATCTTCAGGTTCCACTTTTTTGATTTGGTTTACCACGTAATCGGGCTTTTCTTTCAGAAATTGTTCTCCCTGTTCTGCTAAGGCCTGATAAGATTGCCACGGTTTGTGTAGGGCTTGCGGAGGATCGAAGACGTAAAAATTTTTGGTATATTTCAGTTGGTCTTTTATTTCATCTACTTTTTCGATTTGGACGATATCCGCGGCAATAACGACTTTTGCCTCGGCATCATTAATAATATAGGCCACCTGATCACTTAATAACGAAGGATAAACCGGTACCAGCATGGCTCCTAATGCCATGGTTGCATAATCGGTAAGAGCCCATTCCACACGATTCGCAGAAATCAAGGCAACCCGATCTCCCTTTTTAATACCCAAAGAAGCAAGGCCGGCGCTTATTTTTTCAGCCCAGTCCCCCACCTCTTTAAAAGTCATCTCATGCCATTTGCCGCCTTGTTTGTACATATAGGCCACTTTGTCCGGCATGGTTTGACGTTTTTCGAAAAACATTTGCCCCAAACTCGAATAACGCATACTTCCTCCAATTAAATGAAATACTCCCAAGATTAAAATATACTGGATGTAACAGAATAATGTCAAGATAATTTACGGCGCAAGCGACTAAACCGTTTTTCGAATTCAGACCTTATATTTATGGCGGAATAAGGATTGATTTCCTCCAAAACGCGAATGGCTTTTAAAGCCGTTTGACAATAGCGGACGGCCTGCCGGTAATCGCGTACACGATGTTCGTAATATTTGCAAAGTTCCTGCAAAGCCTTAAAACGATATGCCGTTTCCAAACTAAGCTCTTCCCATAGCTTTACCGCTGGCGTCCATTGTCCGTTGCGTTTGAGAAACATGCTTTTTACAAATTTCAATTTAGAATTTTCGGAACCGAAGCGTTGGATAAAGGCCTTTTCAATGCGTTGAAAATACGCGTAGTCGTTTAATTCGAATGCCAGATCGGCCAGACGCAAAAGCGCATACGCATCATCTGCCGAGCCGGGATTTTCTTCGATTTCGGCTAAACGAAAAAGTAATTGCGCCAATGAATGAATATCACGAATATTGTGTTCAATGGTTTGAACCATTTCATGAATAACGCCCGTGTTCAGAAAAGTGGTGTAGGCGCTCGGGATGAGCCCGCCGGGGATATCAACGGAACGCTCTACACCAAGACGCATGTTTTCCACACTACCCAAGTCGCATCGTTCCTGACTATCCTTCCACACGCGGCGGGCAAAATGTAATAAATCGATGTGAAGCAAATTTTCAAAATCGGTTTGCATGCGGTTTAAAATAGCGCGTGCCTTCAAAAGCGGTAGGTCGTAACTTTTTCCATTGTACGAAATTAAAAAACGTTTGTCCTGTAATAAATTTTTAAGTTCTTTAAAGACAAAATAATCGCGCCCGAAATCCGGCAAAAAATATTGCACAATCGTAAAAACGTCCGTTTCAAAATAACCGAACCCCATTAAAAAGGGATAAGTACCGGCGCCTCCGCTTAAGCCGGTTGTTTCCAAATCAAAGAAAAGACACTGTTCGGGCACAATCGCTTCGCGGAATTGACGTTTGGACAGACGATGTAAGTAAACATCCTTTAAAGGATGTTTACATTCAAAATGATTGCGAATTTTCAAAATTGGCGCCTGCGAAGCGTAAAGTAACTCCGCATTAAAATGTTCGGCCAAAGCTTTTACGGCAGTCGGAATCCGCTCTCGAATCGTTTTTTCCCTCGGCGCAGTATTAGATTCGAGTTTTACCGGATTCCGATAGTATTCCAACTTTTTTTTAATATCCATTCCGTCTGCTTTGCTGTTGAAATTTTAGGTTCGAAAAAAAATACACTTGCCACAGCTTCCCTTTTTGTTAATGCCGCTGGGAGTCTCTCCCTGCTTTCAGTCCAAGCGTAGTTGTTCCAATAGGCGTAAGGCACTTTCCTTTCCAAAAAGCGAATCTTCCAAAGGCGGCCCCGTGCAACTGGGGCAACCGTTCTTGCAAGGGCATTGTTTGATGTGATCCCGAACTCCCCTGAGCACTTCCCTATCAATTTCAAAGACTTTTTTGCTTAAGCCGATACCACCCTGATATTTATCGTAAACGTAAATCGTTGGCCTGTGGCTAAAAGGAGCCCGTACCATAGGCACCACAGAAATATCCGTCACGTCGCACATAATGTACAAAGGAATCAAATTTTTCAGCGTGTAACTTAGCCCCTTTAACCCCTCACCGATGACCGATTCCCTAAAATAAGGATCAACGAAAATTTCATCCGGAAATTCCCACCAAAGCGCAGTTGTTTGCATTTCCAATTCAGGCAAATGCACGCGGCCCATACCGATGTTCTCATGGCTATGAAAACGAATTTTCTTGTAACCGGTCGTTACTCGGCTTACAGCCAGCTCACCGTAAATTTTACGGTATGTGTTTTCCTCTTTTTCTTGCAAAATATCCAGCACTTTAATATTGGTTTTGGTAATGGCATCGGTGTAATGATTCACTTTTACCTGATGCACATAAGCTTTTTTCTCGTCCCAGTCTAACTCGTCTACATGATATTGCACGCCTTCGTGAATGTAAATGGCATCTTTGTGTACCAACTCCGGCGCCGAGAACAGGTCTACCTCACCCAAAACCTGATTGTGGTGGCCGGTATTAATGATAACCACATTTTCCGGACTCGCATTTCGCAGGCTAATTTCATCCGCCGGATAAATTTCGCGCATCCAAAAATATTTTCCGTCGGTTTTACGTAATATATTTTCTTCGACTAAAAATTCGAGTAAATCGCTTGTAATTCCCGGACTGAATTCTTCCCCTTCTTCAAAAGGTAACTCAAATGCGGCGCATTTTAAATGACTCATTAAAATTTGCAAATTGTCCGCATCTATCTGTGCGGTTTCAGGATTTTTGTCAACAAAATATTCGGGATGTTCGATGATGTACTGATCCAAAGGCGAGCTGGAAGCCACTAAAATGGTCAGCGAGGTGCCTTTTCGTCGTCCGGCTCGTCCGGCCTGTTGCCAGGTACTGGCCACCGAGCCCGGATACCCGGCCAGAATGCTAATGTCCAATTGACCAATATCGATGCCCAATTCCAGGGCATTGGTACTCACCACCACCTGAATATCGCCGTTTTTCAACCCTTTTTCAATTTCCCTGCGCTGCCTAGGCAAATAGCCTCCGCGATACCCGCGAATTTTTTCCGGATTTATTTTAAGCTGTTTTGCCACATCGCGCAAATAGGTTAATAAAATTTCCACGCGCAGTCTGCTGCGGGCAAATACGATCATTTGTGCCTGTGTGGGTAATAGGCGGCGTACAATGCCCCGCACTTCATTCACTACCCCCCGTCGAAGCCCCAACTCCCAATTAACCACAGGGGGATTGTAAAACAGAAAATGTTTTTCTCCGCGCGGCGCTCCGTTTTTATCAATCAGTTCTACCGGCTCTGCAATGAGCGCCTCGGCCAATTCTTTGGGATTGGCAATGGTGGCGCTGGAACAAATAAACTGGGGATTGCTTCCGTAAAAACGACAAATGCGTTTTAAACGACGAATCAAATTGGCCAGATGGCTGCCAAACACGCCGCGGTAAGCATGGATTTCATCCAGGACGACAAATTTCAAATTTTCAAATAGTTTGATCCACAAGGTGTGATGGGGCAAAATTCCCTGATGCAGCATATCGGGATTGGTAACCACCAAATGCCCGGCAGAGCGGATGGTGCGCCGAATATCGGCCGGTGTGTCTCCGTCAAATGTAAACGATTTTATATCGGCTTTTAAGTGGGTGACCAAATTTTGCACTTCCCGAACCTGATCCTGTGACAAAGCTTTGGTCGGAAAAAGGTAAAGGGCGCGACTTTCTGGATCGTTTAATAAACTTTGGAAAATAGGCAAATTGTAACTAAGGGTTTTTCCCGAAGCAGTGGGAGTAACGATAACAGCATTCTTACTTTGCATAACGGCATAATACGCCTGCGCCTGGTGGGTGTAAAGCCGATCGATGCCCTTTTCCTTTAAAGCCGAAATCAGTTTGGGATTTAAATCGGCGGGAAATTCTGCAAAACGGGCTTCTTGCTCTTTGAGAGTAAGCCATTTGGTGATGTTTTTCTGAAATTCGGCATCCGAACTCAACTGCCGAATCAAATCGGTTAACGCGGGTTTATCTCTGAATACCATAGCGACCACTTTGGTTTAATTATTTTAATTAAATTAAGGATTTAAGGCGAATGGTTCAAGTTGGGAACCTTGGTGATTGCCTCCGGTACAAAAAATTCAAATCACCAAAGTTTTTTATAGGTTTTTGGCTAAAATTTGTTGTCTTATCTTTTTTTCTTTAAATTCGACAAATTAAAAATTGGAGGTTTTATGGACAAAGATCTTTTGATTGTCGAATACTTACGCATCTACTTTCATTCGCATCCCGAAAAGGTTCCCGATAATCCGGACGAAGCATTCAAATTATTCCAGAAAATGCATAAAAAATACAAAGCCAAATACATAAACGAGTTTAAAGAAAAAAGCGAAAAATACGTGGATCGTTTTTTTGACGGAAAGGATAAGAACAACTATTACTAACTCCGAGGAAACGATAGCGTATTAAAGCAAAGTCAAAATGGCACTGCCGATTAAAATCAGCACGGTTCCGGTGACTGTTTTCAAATAATTTTTTTCGCCGAGAAAAAGAAATCCGTACAACGTGCTTATTAAAACACCGGCCCGTTTAAAGGTAATAACATACGTGACAAAAGCGATGCGAATAGCTGTTAATTGACAAAGAGCAAGCGCTGCGCTCACCACTCCCAGAAAAAATAAAATCCATTTTGTACGAACCGGTAATTTTTTTGCGATTACCGGTTTTTTATGTCGTTTTTGCCAACTTTCCATGAATAGAAACCCAATACCCAAAGCAATGTGAATGGAAGCTCCGTAAAATTCCGGACTGCTTCCCTTTACGGCAATTTTTTCCACACTGGCGGTAATGCTCCAAATAAATGCAACCAACACCATGTACCAAATTCCTTTATCACCGGAATTGACTAAACGGCGCCAACCTTTAAATTGCCTGTCCACAGACGGCAGTTGCAAAACAAATGCGCCAAAAACCACGGTAATAATGCCTATGAATTTTATACGCGTAATCGTTTCGCCTAAAATCAAATAGGAAGTTACCGTTAAAAAAACAGGCGTCAATCCCACAAAAGGCATAATAACCGAAACAGGATATTTGGCAATGGCCTCGAGCAGAAAAGAATATGCCAAGATATTTAAAATCAAACTAACGGAAAAAGCCCAAAAGAATGATGAGAGTTCGGAAGGAAAAGAAGAATGCAGGGCCAAGGGGAAAAGGAAAATACCTGCAAGTAAAAACAGGTATTTAAGAATGGTAGTTTGCTCAACGTATTGCGCGGCTATTTTGAGCAAAATCGATTGAATACCAAAAAAAGTCCCAGTTAGGACGGAGAGAAAAAGCCAGGAATGTAACATAAACGGAGATTATGATTCTTTTGGCAAATCATCTTTTTTACTGCCGACACCGCCAAAAGGAACACCTTTAATTTTGACGTACAATTCTTCGCGGTAAATCTCAACTTCCTTAGGCGCATCAATACCCAACTTAACCTGGTGCCCGCTAATATCAACCACAACAATCCGAATATTTTCACCGATGGTTATCGCCTCTCCTAACCTCCGTGTTAATACTAGCATATCCCCTCCTCCCTTTTGCTTGCACTTTGCCAATTAGGCGCTCGCTTTTCCAGAAATGCGCGAATGCCTTCACTAAATTCATCGGTCTGCCGAAATCGGGCATTTACCTTTGCCAAACGCTCCATATCGCGATTAATACTTTGATAACTAAAATTTGAAAAAAGCTGCTTTGTAACCTCCATAGCCTGAGTCCCGTTTTTCAAAAATTCTTTAATCCGCTCGTAAACGGATTGCCGAATTTGTTCCTTGGCAACAACTTGGTTAATTATACCAAAGGATAAAGCTTCCTCTGCGGAAAGTATTCTTCCGCTAAGTAATAATTCTTTTGCTTTACGTTCACCGATTTGGCGGATCAGGAAGGTAGAAACCAGAGCAGCCACAAAACCAATTTTAACTTCCGGATAGCCAAATTTAGCATCTTGAGTGGCAATAATCAAATCACAAACCGATGCCAATCCGCACCCGCCAGCCAAAGCGGCTCCCTCAACCTGAGCGATTACGGGTTTGGGAAACGTATAAATTTGCAAAAAAAGATGTCCCAACGATTGGGAATCGCTCAAATTTTGCTGAAAATCGAAGTGACGCATTTCCCTTAAATATGCCAAATCCGCTCCGCTACAAAACGCTTTACCCGCGCCCTTAAGAACCACTACTTTAATCTTTGGTTCCTTTTGCCATTCCGAAAAAACGGTCGTTAATTCTTGCACCATCTGCGCGTTAAGTGCATTGCGTTTTTCGGGGCGATTCATAATAATTTCCCCGACACAATTGGCAACATGCGTTATGATGGTCTTAAATTCAACACTCATGTTTGAATGACTCCGGGGTTAAATGGTTCAAATTGCGGAATAAGACTAACGGCAGCCAGAGAAGCAATTAAACGTTCACGCGTTTCTTCCGGCAAAATCAATTCGTCCACCCATAATCGCGCAGCCGCATAACGCGGATCGGTTTGTTCCATATAGGTTTTGGTAATGGATTGCAAAAGTTCTTGTTTCTCTTCATCGCTTAGTTTTTTTCCGGAACGTTCCAATTGACGAACTTTAAGATCCAAAAGCGTATTGGCAGCCTGAGCGCCTCCCATCACGGCATATTTGGAAGTTGGCCAAGAAAAAATAAAATTGGGATCATAAGCTTTGCCGCACATGGCATAATTGCCAGCTCCGTACGATCCGCCGATAATTAACGAAATTTTTGGCACTACCGAATTGGATACTACATTTACCATTTTGGCTCCGGCTTTTATAATGCCGCTTTGCTCAGCTTCTTTGCCGACCATAAATCCGTTTACGTCGTGTATAAACAGCAACGGAATAGTGTTTTGATTGCAATCCATAATAAAACGGGCGGCTTTTTCCGCACTTTCGGTGTAAATAACACCACCAAATTGCGGAGGACGTCCTTTGCGCCGAATGTGCGTTTTTTGATTGGCAATAATACCTACCGGATAGCCGCCGATATGCGCATAACCACAAACCAGCGTTTGACCGTAATCTTTTTTGTATTCGATAAATTCGGAATCATCTACCAAACGGGCAATGATTTCGTGAATATCGTACTCTTGCGTAGGATTAAACGGCATAATTTTGTACAAATCGCTAATGGGATACCTTGGTTCCCGGCTGTCCATTTTCCGGATGGGCGAAGGAGACGGATTGCCCGTTTGACGCACCAATTTTCGGATGTGCTTTAGAGCGGAAGGATCATTGGGTTCCTTAAAATCGACCGTGCCGCTAATTTCCGCATGCATTTGCGCACCACCTAATTCTTCCGCGGAAACTACCTGACCAATGGCTGCTCGCACCAACGCCGGGCCACCCAAAAATAGTCCGCTGCCTTCGGTCATAAGAATTTTATCGGTCATCACCGGTAGGTATGCACCACCGGCCACACACATACCCATAATAGCCGTAATTTGCGGAATGCCTTTGGCACTCATCCGTGCATTCAAATAAAAGACGCGCCCGAAGTCGTCCTGATCAGGGAAGACATCTTCCTGTAACGGAAGAAAGATTCCTGCCGAATCAACCAAATAAATAGTGGGGATATGATTTTTGTAGGCAATAGTTTGAGCGCGAATAACTTTTTTGGCAGTCATGGGAAAAAACGAACCGGCTTTAACGGTTGCGTCATTGGCAATGATCATAACCAAACGTCCTTCAACGTAGCCCAGTCCGCAAACCGTTCCGGCAGCCGGTGCCCCGCCCCACTCTGAATACATCCCATAAGCAGCATAAGTCCCCAATTCGTAAAAAGGACTATTTGCATCGAGCAAATGTTTAATACGCTCGCGTGCTGTTAAGCGATTTTTAGCATGCTGACGATCAATATTTTTTACTCCGCCGCCTAAGTAAATATTTTTTCGTTCGTTAAGGATTTTTTCCTTTTCGGTCTGCCAATAGTGACGATTTTCTTTGGCTACTTCCGAGGCAAAATTGAATTTCGATTCGAGAATATCCCCATTCCTTTTGGTCAAAACACTTCTCCTTTAAAAAACACTATGTAGTCAAAAGAACAAGATTCCATCGTATCCAATAATAAATCAGAATCGAAATTTAATCAAATTTAAATTTTTAATTATTAAGATAACGATTCCTTAATAAACAACGCCGTGCTTTTAATCAAATTTTTGGCTTTAATTGAAAAAGGTAATACATGGTGGTCCGGAAAATAAGACCGATATCGGTCGATTGTTTGATTTAAACTATTTTTTGATATTTTATCGGTTTTGGTAAGCAAAATACAAAACGGACGTTCGTGATATTGCAACCAGCGCGCCATCTCCAGATCATTGTCCATTAAATCATGGCGACTGTCGATTAGCAGGGCGATTAACTTTAATTTTTGTGACTCCGTCAAATAGGTTTCAATAAGTCGCTGCCATTTCATCCGCTCGTTTTTAGGCAACTTGGCAAAACCGTATCCGGGCAAATCCACAAAAAAATATTTTTGATCTACCAAGTAATAATTTATGCCCCTGGTTTTGCCCGGAGACGAAGAAATACGAGCCAGATTTTTTTTCCCTAAAAGCGCGTTTATCAAAGATGATTTACCTACATTGGAACGCCCTATAAAAGCCACTTCTGGATACACGGGTTTGGGAATATCTTGTATCCGCATAATCGTCTTGTAAAATTCCGCTGACTGAAATATCGGTTTCGCCATAATGCCTCATGGATTTTGCCCGAAAACAAAAGAAGAGCTTTTATTTATTTAAAGCTCTTCTTCAAATACACCGTTGCATTTCATCTATTTAAAGATGCGGTAATAATTTTTGTAGTATGTTCTTCTTGGGAACGGCTCCGATAATCTGATCTACCGGTTTACCGTTTTTAAAAATTAGCAATGTGGGGATGGAACGGATTCCGTATTTCATGGAAATTTGAGGATTGCTGTCCACATCCACCTTTCCGATTTTCAATTTACCGGCGTACTCCTGAGCAATCTGATCTACCACAGGTTCTACCATTTTACATGGCACGCACCACTCAGCCCAAAAATCGACCAAAACAGGAATATCCGATTGTAAAACTTCTTTCTCAAAATTATCATCCGTTACGATAACATGTGCCATTTATCCCTCCGATGTTTTTAACTTTATTTTTAATTTTATTTACCTAATTGCACAATGGTAATCATTACTTTAGCGGTTCCGGATCCGATCATTCCCAATGCTTTTGCCGCAGCAAGAGAAACATCCAAAATGCGATTCTTTTTAAAAGGTCCCCGATCATTAATGCGTACCCGTACTTTTTTTCCGTTAGCCAAATTTTCAACTTCAATAATCGTATTGAACGGCAATGTTCGATGTGCGGCTGTTAGGGCCTGCATATTGTAAATTTCGCCGTTTGCCGTGCGCCGCCCATGAAATTCAGAAGCATAATAAGAACATTGGCCTACGAAACGTTGCCCTACATAAAATTTTTTTAACGAACGAACGCTATGTTTGCTGCTGTCCCCTTGCGCAGACGAAAACCGCACGGTTGACGAACAGCCCAATACGTTAAGTAATAGAGCAATGCCAAAGATAATAAAATTTAATTTATTTCGAAAACTAAATTTCATGATCGGAAATTTCTGGTTCATTTAAATTTTTAAATTTTCTTAGTCCCGATAACCTAACGGATTGCTAAAACAAAACATCACCAAAAACAGAATATAGGAAAGAAAAGCAAATGAATACAAAGAATTTTTTAACCCGTTTTACCTGCAAATAGAATACGTTTCTTTCTATTTTATCCTTAAAA
>Ga0256914_1003562_pt1 | contig 12205 bp, 15 predicted proteins | sample HulkmetaG_FD_191571 | JGI IMG/M metagenome (GOLD analysis project Ga0256914, IMG submission 191571) | Hydrothermal chimney microbial communities from Main Endeavour vent field at the Juan de Fuca Ridge, Pacific Ocean - Hulk | ecosystem: Environmental > Aquatic > Marine > Hydrothermal vents ...
AGGGTAGCCCGTTGCAGATGATAGTCCATATCAAAATCTGGGTCATCCTCCCAGGCGAACCGTCCGGTGGGCAGCAACGAGGAGGGAACGACGCGCTGGCGAAAGCGGTCAAAACGCAGCAGGTCGCGCTGCAACATCGCCTTCAAGCGTTCGTAGTCTATCGGTTCGCCAAAAACCATGACGCCGGTGATCATCATCAGGTTGGTAGGGTCTTCCATGCGCCACCAGGCGGTATCTACGGCGGAGAGTGGTTTCTTTGTCATCCGGTTTACCTTCCTTCTCTCATATCAGCGTCTGTACGTGGGGATAGTTTAGGATACGGGCGTCGGCGGTCAGCAAAGGGCATCGGTAAACCCGTGCTGTAGCCACGATAATCTGATCTGCAGGATCGCGGTGAAATGAGCCTGGCAGTTGCGTCGATTCAACGGCAATTCGTGGTGTCAGATTCAGCAGGTAGATGCCCGGATAGCGCAGAGCTTGCTCAATCCATTCCAAAACGGGGAGTGTGAATTCAAGTCTCCCGACCTCAACGAGTTTTGCCACTTCCCAGCACGAGATCGCGCTGACGCCCAGTCCTTCTGTCTCCCCTCTGCGTAGATATTGGACCTGCTTGGGGGTCAGACGGTTGCTTCCATCGATCCACCAGAGCCAGATGTGTGTATCCAAGACGATCATGATGCCGCTTCCCAACGGTCTTGGGCAACCGGCGCAAATGGTTCATCGTAACGGATAATCGTCCCACGCAGTGGATAGCGTGAACGCTCCGTGAAGCGTCGGTTCTGCGTCCTGATAAACAAGGCGAATTCAAGCACTTCCATTTGACAGGATGGCGGCAAATCTTCCAGTACACTTAGCAACGTCTTCTCCACAGGCTCGGTTGCAACATCCATGGCCCTCAAACCTCCTTAGCGAGAACTCCCCCGATGGCTCTAGATGGCCTTGCATTCGCGCAGCACCTGAGGGTAAAACGCCTGCATCCGGCGGAAGAGGTCGGCCAGGACCACGGCCTTCCACACCGGGCCGCGCACCCGGAGCTTGCCCTGGGCCAGCGCGCTCTTGAGGCCAAGCTCGCCCAGCATGATCGCATGTAGCGTGTCCGCGCTCATGCCAATATCCAGGGTAGGGCGGACGCGGGCGGGACCAAAGGTCGTTTCCGGCGGGCGTTTGCGCCCGTTGATGGTGAATTCTACCTCCGGGTCGGTGCAGTGAATGCGGATGACCAGCCGCTCCGATGCGATCTTGGCGGCGGCGTGGGAATCGTCCGCTTCTATGCGGGTGAAAAGGGCCTGGGTGCAGGTGTAAAACTGCTCGGCACTGGCGAATGCTGACATGATCTCCTCGGCAGGCAGGTCAGCCCAGGAAGATAGATTTGCGTTGGGCCAGGCGGTCGTAGAGCATCTCCTGGACGGTGTGGCGCACCCGGTCGCTCAGTTGAGCGACCAGGATCAGGTTGTCGGCGGCATCGGGGCCGTAGCCGTCCAAAGGGATCGGCTCGCCGAAATCAAGGGTCCATTTGGTCGGCAAGGGGACCAGGCCCAACAGCCCCAGCCAGGGGAAGGTAGGGGTGATGGGCACGTGGGGCAGTCCGGTCAGGCGGGCCAGGCTGCGCGATTGGAAGAGGGAGATGTAGGTCTCCTCTGCGCCGACGACGGCGACGGGGATGAGAGGCGCCTGGGTGCGGAGGGCCATTTTGATAAACTCCCCTGCTCCAAAGCGGGCCAGTTGATAGCGTTCGCGGATGGTCTTGCCCAAACCTGCTTCCCCTTCGGGAAAGACGGCCACTACCTCATCCTGCTCCAAAAGGCGGATGCCGTTATCCTCCGTGTACAGGGTCTGGCCCAGGCGCACCAACCAGGTGGAAGCAAAGGGCATCCGGGGGAGCCATTCTTCGTAGAGCACCCGCACCAGCCGCTGGGCCGGATGGTCGTTGAATACGGCGGTGTTCAGCATCAGCCCATCCCACGGGATCTGACCGCCGTGGTTGGCGACCAATAACGCCCGGCCCTGGACGGGGATGCGCTCAATGCCGGTCGTCTCCACCCGCCAGTAGGCTTTGTAGAGGAAGGTGAAAAAGGGGCGCACGGCGTCCAGCAGCTCCCAATCCAGGCCCCATTCGTCGGTTTCGTATTCGCCGGTAAAGTGCCGCTTGACCAGGTCGGCATTGTACTGGAGGGTGTAGTTGAGCATGTACCAGGTCCCCTTGAGGACCTCCATGTCCAACATGTCGGAAGAGAGGAGGCTCTGCAAGCGGTCCAGCGCGGCGGCCCGGGCTTCCGGGAAGCGACGCAGCAACTCCGCCAGTTGATCGGCGAAGCTCTGGGTGGAAAAGGGCGGGGCCTGGTAGCCGGGCGTCAGTTCCTGGAGCCGCCGGGTCAGTTCGTTCAGCTCGGCGATCAGTTGTCGGCGCAATTCCTCATCGGAAAGGGGCTGTGTGTTCTGTGCGGTGCGTGCTTCTTCAGTTGACATGGTCGTTTTCCTCCGTCGGTGCGTCGGCGGCGGCTTGGGCGCGGGCCTGCCGCCGCCGGGCCAGGGTCCGGCGCAGCCGCTCTTCGTCACGGGCCAGGGTTGCCGGGCCGCCGCCGTAAGGAGGCAGGCGTTGCCGTTCGGCGAATTCGCGCAGCGTCTCTTCTGCCGTGTAGCGGGGGGCAAAGCCCAACTCGTCGCGCATCCGGCTCAGGTCGGCTACCCAGGGGTAGCGGAGGTAATCCGGCTCAAGGGGCCAATGGCGGGCAGCCCGCCGCCTGCCGCCGGGCAGCCTGGGTCCCCAGTAAGCCAGCAGGTGCGGGAGGGGCAACAGGGGTTTGCCCGCCAACCCCCGGATCTTGCTGAGGGGCATGGCGTCTTCGGCGGCGACGTTGAACACGCCCGGCGCATCATGGATCACGGCGTGAACCAACGCTTCCACCACATCGTCCTCGTGGATGATCTGCATCATGGGGTCAAAGCCCAGGAGGGTGGGGGCGGTGGGGTTGGCGAGAAGGCGGGTCAGGGGCGTGTCCGCCGTCGGCCCGACGATATTGGCAAAGCGCAGAACGGTGAGCAGCAGGTCGGGGTGGCGGTGGCGAAACCCCGCGCAAAAGGTCTCGATCTCTACGAGATCGCGGATGATGCCGCTGCGCTTGCTGCCCCGCAGCGTGCGACTTTCCCGGAGGAAGGCGGGGTTATCGGGGCGCGCCCCATAGACGGCGGTGCTGCTCTTGAGCACTACCTTGCGCACACCTGCCTCGACGCAGGCTTCCAGCAACTTGGTCGTGCCCAGCACGTTCAGGTCAAAGGCGACATCCTGGGGGTAGGCAGTCTCGACGAAAGCCAAGTGGCAAACGGTGTCCACCCCTTCGTCGCGGAGAAGATCCGGCAGGAGCGGATTGCGGACATCGGCCTGGATGAAATCCAGGCAGGCGGGGGCGGGATCGGGTGGGCGCGTGTCCAGGCCGATGACGTGGAAGCCGGGTTCATCCCCTAGCCGGGCGGCCAGTCGGTTGCCCCAGTAGCCGGCAACGCCGGTGACGAGGATCGTCTTTTGTTCTTTCATCTTTTTCTCCTGACAGAGCCTTTGTTGACAAACGGCTCCGGATGGTGTATAATCGCGTTGCAATCAGAAAACCGCAAGGTTTTTCGACCCCTGGCGAAGAGTCGCCGACTGTGGCGGCCTGCTCAGGTCCTGGAGCCTGAGCTAGCCAGGGGGGTTTTTTTTATTTTATTCCAACCGACGCAGAGCCTCGAATTTGGACGCCAGTCGGCGGTATGCCCCATCATCCCGCTTAGCGTAATGCCGGAGGACTGCCCCGGCGGCTAGGTCAGCGATTTGGATTAGGTTGTCACTATGGGAGCGGCGGCTGCGAATCCGCTTGAACCCACGGTGGATTTCCAGCAACTTCAATGCCTTTTTGAGTTCGGCCAGTGTTTTGCCCGACCGATCAAACTCGTCCAAAAGCAAGGTCGCGTTCTCCCGCCAGTCCACAGGGATGGTCTCGACGGTTCTGGTCACTGTGTAGACGTAAAACGAACGTCCCGACATGATCCGGAAACTGTGGGGCAGCCCGGCCTTTTCTGCCACGACGGCCCAGATCCGAAAATCCAATTGGGCGACAGTGTCGAACAGGGCAGCCCGCAAACGGCGGGACGTTGTCCCGTGGAAACTGAATTCGTAACGAGCAGGTAGGCCGTGTCGCTGCCGCAACGTGCTCAGGGCCTGGCGTAAACTTTGTGGCTGCCGCGTGCCGATGATGGCGATGACAAAGTGGCTCGTGGCCCCTCGGTCAAAACGGAAACTCACATCGCCCGATTCATCACCGGCAAAAGTCCAACGCCGATTCACGTGATATGCGTCTCCACAATGCTTTCTATTCGGGTGACAAATGCCTCTGCCGTAGCTAGAATCTCTATGGCATCCTCACGATTAGCCAGGATAAAGGGCACATAGTCACTGCGTTCTCGCGCACCCTGTGCTCGGCCCAGGCTGCTTCGACCGGGCGCGGAAGCATGTCAATTCCCCTCCTGTTTGATCGTGTGCTCAATAAAAGCCTCGTGTTCTTTTGTCGCCAACCCTTGCTGTACGGTGGCCAACACCTGGGCCAGGTCCCCCCGCAGCATCGCTTCGGTGTGCAGCCACAAGCCGGGAAAAACCCGGCTGCGGATAATGCTTTGATCGTCCGCCTCCAAAGGCACATAGCGGCTCCCTTGCAGATGGAACCAGTCTATCGCCTCGTCATAAATCCGCCACACCACGTACTCTCGGACGCCGTTGCGCCGGTAAGCGTTCAGTTTGTCGTGCAGGTCATAGGAGACGCTGCTGGCCGCAACCTCGGCGATCAGCTCCGGCGCGCCTTCGATATAGTCATCCTCGCCGATGCGGGAACGGCCCCCCAGGGCTTCATCCAGGCGCAGGAGGGCATCGGGTTGCGGCTCGTTGTCCATGTCCAGGCGGACGGTGGCGTTGTCGTTCAGGTGAACGCCGGGGGTGGCGGCGCAGTAGGTGCCCAGCCAAACCATAATCCGGCCATGTGCTTCACTGTGACGGTTGCTTACCGGTGTTGGCATGTGAACCACTCCCTCGATGAGTTCTGCCTTTTTGATGTGCGGCATAGCATGGTAGCGTCGCTCGAATTCGTCGCGCGTCAACCGGTCGCCGTTTTCCAGGGGCGGCGGTGGGGCGACGATGGCGTGCCCCCAGAAAGGCGTCATCGGTCGGATACGGCGTCTGGGCTTTTCAATTGTAGCCACTTCCTGCATCGTTGTACGACCTCCTGTGGCGTGTTCCTGCCGGACAATGTCCCAAGTCCTGGCCTGCTCGGCTCGGCCCGCAAGCGTTCTGCTAACAATCGGTATCGCGGGAGCGGCAATTGTCTCCTGTAAGGACCAGTGTCTCTAAAACAACCTGTCCACATCGTCGTAAATGTAAGAGCGTTTTTTGGCAACTTTGCCGATGAGTACCAATCGTTCCCTATCCAAGATTTTATAAATCACCCGGTAGTTTCCCACGTGGATGCGATAGATGCCGTCTACCAGCTTCGCGCATCCGGGCGGACGTGGATTCTTTTCCAGATCAAGGATTGCCCGCGCCACCCGGTTCCGCATGGGACGTGGTAGTTTTAGGATCTGTTTTTCAACCTGTTTGCCGGCGTTCTCAACCCTATAGATCAAAGGCATCTTGGTGCTCAGCCAGGAACTCGCGGAACGGGCGTCCTTGCCCGGTTTGGTATTCTGCTTCCGCTTGCAACATTGTCTGGATGTCTTGCAATTCTTCCAGACGATCCAGCAGGGATTGGTATTCGGCCAGAGGCATCAGGACAACTTTTTCCTTGCTCAGATTCTGAACCAGCAGTTGTGGATCAACCGTAGATACGATCATGGTGCTTTTCCCCCGTTCACCGTTTCCGCCGCCACAGCAGCCAACCCACGGCTGCGGCGACGGAGACGACCACGGCCCCGACCGCTGCCCAGGGCCATGCTTGCTTGCCCTTTTGCGCCCCGGTGGTAGGTGCAGCCTCTGCTCCCCGCGCTTGGGCCAACAGGGCTTCCAACTTTTCCGGGTGTTGGCGCAGCTCGTCGGCCAGTTTGCGCTTGCGGGCGATCTCTTCGTCGCTGACATAGCGGCCAAAGCTGCGCAACCCCTCCAGTTGCAGGCCGTGTTTTTTGAAGAGACGGTAAATCTCTTTGACCTTTTCCATCTCTATATTGCGGCCCAGGGTGAAATTCTCAAAGCGGCCCTCCATGGCCAGCAAGGCTGCCTCGGCCAGGCAGGCGTAGGCTACCCCCGGCGGCAGGCCGATGTCAAAGCCGAAATCGGGTTCGCCGGGCAGCAGGATCTCGCCCGCTTCGATGACCAGCACGTCGGGCCGCAGGGCGGCATCCTCCTCCCGGACATCGGGCGGGCGGGCCACGTCGCACACCACGCAGCCCGGCTTGAGGGCCAATACATCGATCACCTTCTGGCCGATGGCCGTCGTGGTGGTGATCACCAGGTCGGCCTCCCCCAGGTGGGGGGAAGCATCGGTGGCGATGGTCACGTGGGCGCCGGGCGTCTCGGCCTCGATGGTCTCCTTCAGGGCGATCAGTTTCTCCGGGCGAGGGGCGACCAAGACCACGTCCCGGATCGCCTGGGCGATAAGGCGGGAACAAACCGAGCCGATGGAGCCGGTGGCGCCGATGACCACCGCCCGCCCCTTGTCGGTCCGCCCCCCCATCTTGATCACCGCCTGCTTGGCCGCTTCCAGGGTAGCGGCTACCGTCAGGCTGTTGCCGGAGGTGATGGCAATGTCCGATTTGTAGGCGACGGTCATGCCCGCATCGCCCACCACTTTGGTAAAAGCCCCCAGCCCCATGATCTTGGCCCCCAGCCGCTGGGCCATCCGCGAGGCGACAATAAGCCGCCGGTAGGTAAAGCCCGGCTTGCGGCGCATCAACTCGCGGGGGGTAGCCCCCAGGCCGAGCAGGTAGCCTTCCACTTCCCGGCCCGTTGCCGGAGAGCGGATGCCGGTGATGCGGGAAAGATACATGGGCCGCACCTGGGCCATCCCCCATTCGACCAATCGCTTGGGCAGGAAGCGCAGGTACTTGAGCCGGGGATGATTGAAGATAAAGTCCACGCTGAGAGGGTGGATGACAAAGGCGAAACGGGCCACATCGCGGGGCGGGTTGAGCACGGTCAGGTGTGGTTGCAGGCCGCTTGTGGGGATCATGTTCAAAAAATCGTCGTCGGTCAGTTCCGCCGGGGGTTTGTCCATGAAACTGACAAAGATCGCTTCCAAAACGGCGGGGCCGACAAAAGGGTGATTGGCGTCCAGCGGCGGCGTGAGGGTGATCAGCGATTCGACGCCCCGCTCCCGCAGGTCGTCCACGTCGCGGGCGGAGAGGCTATCGCTGATGACCACCTTGCCCCGTAGGTCGTCGGGGGCAAAGCGGCGGATGAGGGCAAAATCGCCGACGATGATGTCCGCCTGGGCAAAGTACTTTTCCCCGCGCGGTGCGCGCTGCTCCTGCTCCGGTCCGATGGGAGCCAGTCTGCCGTACGGCCCCCGGCAGAGGGAAGGCAACACCCACTTGGCGTAGCTTTCCAGCAGATTGAAAGAGCAAAGGGCAAGGGGCAGGTTCAGGTGAAAGATGGGATCGCCAAAGCAGAGGCGGTCGGAAAGGCGGCTCAGCACTTGAGCCACGGCGTAGCGGTCCACGCCCGCCAGGACGAATACGCTTTTGTGGGCAAAGAGATCGCGGTTCTGGCGGATGATCTGGCTGATCGCCCAACGTTCCAGGGTGCGCTTGAGGTGGATGCCGTCCACCACCGGCGTTTCGCCCGCCGCTTCGGCGATTTGACGGATCTGTTGTTGTTCGCAAACGTGGCGGCCCACCCGGAACCACCGGCTCATGCTTCCCAGGGCGATGGCATCGGCTTGCCCGTCGAAGCGGGCGATCAACTCCTGGGCCTGGGCCGGATCCCCATCGGCCCCAAAGCGACGCACCCGCACTTCCTGACCGAACATCTGGGTTCGGAATTCGTAATTGCGGCTGGCTGGCCCCAGGCTGACGCAGATGATCTCTTTCATGGTGTTCCCTCCATACCTTTTGGGCGTGGACAGGGCAGACCGGTCACACAGTATGGAGGTATTATACCAGGTTTTGGTCAGCCGTCAAAGTAATGTAAATGCACCCGACCTTTGCTTTTTGTCGAATCGGTGCTTCCGGCAACCGCCCGAGTTTGCGCCGGGTGGCTTTTTGCAGTACAATACCGCCCTCATTGCGGCAATCGCCCGGACCTCCGGCGGTGCAGGGGGAAACCTATGCAGGTGCTCATCAACGTTGTCTTGCCTGTGTTCTTGGTAATCGGCGTGGCGGCTCTGGCTCAAACACGTCTGCACCTTGAGTCTCGCACCCTGTCACGGGCCGTGTTTTATCTCTTTGCACCGGCCCTGGTCTTTGATTCGCTGACCGATTCCACCGTCGGCGGGGCCGAATTCGGCAAGATCGTAGCAGTCCTGTTGTTGACGACCGTAGCGATGTGGGCTGTGGGCCTCGTGATCGCCCGCCTTTTGCGTCTCGGCGGGCCGACCCAAGCTGCCTTTCTTTCCGCTATTTTGTTGATGAATGCCGGGAACTATGGGCTGTCCATCAACTTCTTTGCCTTCGGCCGGGAGGGTTTAGCACGGGCGTCTCTTTTCTTCACCGGCAGCGCGGTGCTCAGCGCCAGCTTGGGTGTCTATCTCAGTGCGCGAGGCCGGGCGTCGGTGCGGGAAGCATTGGGACGTGTGGTCCGAATGCCCCTGGTCTATGCCGCGGTGGTAGGCCTAGCCCTCAATTTGAGCGGCATCACCCCACCGGATGCCTTGAGCAAAGCAGCGCACCTTTTGGGTCAAGCTTCCGTCCCGGCAATGCTGGTGCTTTTGGCCCTTAGCCTGGTGGGAGCCATCCGGGATCGCCACTATCGTGTCAACGTTCCGGCATTGGGCGCCGTAGCCGTCGCCCGGCTGGTCATCGCTCCCCTGATGGCTACGGGAATTGCCGCTCTCATCGGCCTCCAGGGACTGACCCGTGATGTCACCATCCTGCAGAATGCAATGCCGACGGCGGTGATCACCACGATTCTGGCGACCGAATTTGATTCGGATCCCCCCTTCGCCGCCCTGGCCGTTCTGGTCACAACTTTGGCCAGTCTATTCACCGTGACTTTGCTGCTAAACCGATTGATGTGACATCCCGGCCCTTCCGTCCCGATGCACGGCAACGCCGCTGCCAATTACGGCGCTTCGGCAGCAGAGTCGCCGAGCGTGGGCACAGCCATCGTCCAAGCAAGGAGAAAGGAGGGAAGTCATATGATGGCATACACCATCCTCTGCATTTCGTAAAATCGGTGCTCCTCCTGCACTCCTGCATTCGCACCGTGTGTCATTTGACCGTAGACGGAGATAATGGTATGATGAACGCCACTTCGCACAAAGGGTAAGAAATGCGTTGTCTGGTACTTTCTGACATCCACAGCAACTTGGAAGCCTTTGAAGCGGTCCTGCAAGACGCAGGTGCGGTGGACAAAGTTTGGTGTCTGGGAGATGTTGTAGGCTACGGCCCCGATCCAAACGCTTGTGTGGCACGCATACGTTCCCTAGACGCCTTGTGCATTGCCGGGAACCACGACTGGGCCACCTTGGGCAAATTGGACCTCAACGATTTCAACCCCGATGCCCGTGAGGCCAACCTGTGGAACCGGCAGCAGTTGGAGGACGAAAACCTGACCTGGCTTGCAAAGCGGCCCCAAACCCTCGTGGAGGGCGAATTCACCTTAACCCACGGCAGCCCCCGCCAGCCGATCTGGGAATACATTATCTACCCCGCGACCGCAGAAGTCAACTTCGACTTCTTTGACACCCTCTACTGCCTCGTTGGACACACCCACGTTCCCGCGATCTTTCAATTGAGCGAACAGGAAGGCCAACCGACCTGCAATCCCCTGCCGGTCGTGGAAGGCAAAGTGATAAAGTTGGAGCCTGGGCGGTTTATCGTCAATCCAGGAAGCGTGGGGCAGCCCCGCGATGGTGACCCCCGCGCCAGCTACCTTTTGCTGGATACGGAAGCGCGGACGGTGGAATACCGTCGGGTGGAATACGACCTGGAAAAGACACAGGCCAAAATGATGGAGTACAACCTCCCTCTGCGTCTGGTCCTGCGCTTGGGCTACGGCTGGTAGCGATGTAGAGGCGGAGCGCGGTTGAGCGAGGAGAAAGCGATCACATTGGGGCACCCCAGCTACGTTTGGGGTTTTGGACAGGAGCGGCGGCTGGAACTGATCCGCCGCTTCGTGCGGCTGGAAGGCCAAGCCATCTTGGACGTTGGGTGCGGCGTGGGGACATACGTCCGTGCCCTGCGGCGTTTCAGCCCAAACGTCCACGGTGTGGACATTGACGACGAAAAGGTTGCCGTCGCCGGCAGAACCCTGCCGAACATCCGGCTCGCTTCGGCAGAGAACCTGCCCTATCCCGATGACTCCTTCGACGTAGTGCTCTCCCACGAAGTGATAGAGCACGTCCGGGATGACCGCCAAGCCATCGGCGAGGCAGTGCGCGTCCTCAAAAAGGGGGGGCATCTGATCGTTTTCGCACCCAACCGATTGTACCCCTTTGAAACCCACGGAGCCTATTGGCACGGCACATATCATTTCGGCAACATTCCCCTGGTCAACTACCTGCCCGACCGCTGGCGAAACCGTTTTTGCCCCCATGTTCGCGCCTATACCTCTGATGACCTGCGTCGCCTACTCGACGGCGCGCCGGTGCGGATTGTAACCCACACTCAGATATACCCCGGCTATGACAAAATCACAAAACGTCATCCCCACTTGGGACGACTCTTGCGGCGGACAACCTACCTTCTGGAACGAACACCTTTGCGCATCTTTGGTCTTTCTCATTTTATGATTGTGGAAAAGATGTAGCGACCGGAACCCCCAAGGGCGTTTGAGACAAATGCCTGTCGCCGTCGGTTCCACCGCGGAGACGCCAAAGGTGCATAGGAAAGATGAAAGAGCCTTCGCGCTCTCGGTGTCCTGGTGCAAAGAGCAGAACCGCGAAGGCAAAGAACGCAAAGAAAAAAACTCTGCGCCCTTGACGGTTCAAAAAATCACGCTCCCTCTGAACCCATGACGAATCTTTCAGCGATGTTTGACTTTCTAACGATCTGTGTTATGATAACCCAAGTTGTCACCTACAGGGGCCGATACCGAGAGCGATGACGAAGAGCACGACTCCCGGCACAAAACCTGCAGTTTGTGAGCGAACGTGATTGGGAAAAGTACCATTCGCCGAAGAATCTTGCGATCGGACTGAGCCTGACACCTTGGCGATTCAAAATTCGGAGGTGTGGTGACGCGACCATCCATTATTGCCATAGACGGTCCGGCGGCTTCGGGCAAGAGCACCATCGGCAGGTTGCTGGCCGAACGATTGGGGTATGTCTACCTGGATACCGGCGTCATGTACCGGGCCGTGACCTGGGCAGCCCTGGCACGGGGCATCGCCATTGATGATGAAGCGGCGGTCACGGCCCTGGCCGAGACGCTGCCCATTGACATCCTGCGCCCCACGGTGGACGATGGTCGCCAGTACACCGTCCTGGTCGACGGACGGGACGTGACCTGGGAGATCCGCCGCCCGGCGGTGAACCACAACGTCTCGCCGGTATCGGCCTATCCCGGCGTGCGGGCCGCCCTGACCGCCCGGCAGCGGAGCATCGGCCGGCAGGGGCAGATCGTCATGGTAGGCCGCGACATCGGTACGGTGGTCCTGCCCGACGCCGACCTCAAAATCTACCTGGACGCCACGGTGGAAGAGCGGGCCAGACGACGCTACCGCGAGGACCTGGCGCGGGGCAAAAAAGCCGACTATGGGCATGTGTTGGCTTCCGTGCGACGGCGGGATGAAATTGACAGCAGCCGCACCCTGGCCCCCCTCAAACCGGCGGAGGATGCCGTTGTCATTGACACCACGCACCTGGACATTGGGCAGGTGATGGAACGAGTTTGGGCGTTGGTGGATGGCGGCGAGTAGGTCTGTAACCGGCGGTCTCATCGTTGCCGTAGAGCCGGACGGCTTGGCTGCCGAGATCGGCTTGAAGCCGGGCGACCGGCTGCTGAGCATCAACGGCCATCCCCTGCGCGATGTCATTGACGTTCAGTTCTACAGCGCAGAGGAATGGCTGGAGTTGCGGTTCGAGCGCGACGGCC
>Ga0256914_1003563_pt1 | contig 12205 bp, 9 predicted proteins | sample HulkmetaG_FD_191571 | JGI IMG/M metagenome (GOLD analysis project Ga0256914, IMG submission 191571) | Hydrothermal chimney microbial communities from Main Endeavour vent field at the Juan de Fuca Ridge, Pacific Ocean - Hulk | ecosystem: Environmental > Aquatic > Marine > Hydrothermal vents ...
CTGTTCAGGCAATATTCTTTTTAAGCAAAAGTAAATATCTTTTTTTTCAAAGCCACATGTAAAACCGTAACAAGAATGGAGCCGGCAAAAACAAGAGGCTGTCTCATAACTTGACGAGACAGCCTCTTTTACCTGTATTGAAAAACGACTATTTATTTTGTCTTTTCCAGCTTCTTTTGTTCATAATGTTTGCTTGTGCCGCTGCCAAACGTGCTATAGGCACTCTGTAAGGCGAGCAACTCACATAGTGCAAACCGGCGCGGTGGCAAAACTCTATGGAACTTGGCTCTCCGCCATGTTCTCCGCATATACCGAGTTTGATTTTACGGCGTGTTTTCTTTCCTTTCTTAACAGCCATTTCCACAAGTTGTCCGACGCCTTCCTGGTCGAGAACCTGGAAAGGATCGTTTTTCAGGATACCCTTTTCGATATATATGGGGAGAAATTTTCCGGCATCATCGCGCGAGTATCCGAAGGTCATTTGTGTAAGGTCGTTAGTACCGAAAGAGAAAAATTCCGCCGATTCGGCAATTTTGTCGGCTGTAAGAGCGGCACGTGGCACCTCTATCATTGTTCCCACGAGGTAATCTATTTTTTCGCCTCTCTCTTCAAAAACTTTCTCGATGGTATCCCTCACAATTTTTTCCTGCATTTTCATTTCGGCAAGAGTACCCGTAAGAGGAATCATAATTTCGGGAAAAGCTTTTATTTTACGTTTTTTCAGATTAAGAGCCGCTTCGATAATGGCACGGCTTTGCATCTCGGTTATTTCGGGATATGTATTACCGAGGCGGCAACCGCGGTGTCCGAGCATGGGGTTAAATTCGCTTAACGACTCCACCTTAGCTTTAATGGTTTCGAGCGACACGCCCATAACTTCGGCCATCTCTTTTTGTCCTTTTTCGTCGTGCGGAACAAACTCGTGCAATGGAGGGTCGAGCAGACGAACCGTTACAGGCAATCCTTTCATAGCTTCAAAAATACCCTCGAAATCGTTACGCTGTATTGGCAACAGTTTGTCGAGAGCTTTGCGTCTGCCTTGTTCGTCTTCGGCAAGTATCATCTCGCGCATGGCGATTATTTTATCACCTCCGAAAAACATATGTTCGGTACGGCAAAGGCCAATACCTTTGGCGCCGAAACCACGAGCCACCGAGGCATCGTGAGGCGTATCGGCGTTGGTACGCACAAGGAGTTTAGCCTTTTTGTCGGCAAGTTCCATAAGTTTACCGAAATCGCCGCTCATTTCGGGGTTAACGGTTTTCAGAGCGCCGTCGTAAACCTCTCCCGTAGAGCCGTTCAGCGAAATGTAATCACCCTCTTTGTACACTTTGCCGTCCATCTCGATAATTCTCTTCTTATAATCAATTTTGACGCTGCCGGCACCCGACACACAACATTTACCCATTCCGCGAGCAACAACAGCGGCATGCGAAGTCATTCCACCGCGGGCAGTAAGAATACCTTCGGCTGAGTTCATACCTTTAAGGTCTTCGGGTGAAGTTTCAATACGTACAAGGACAACTTTTTTTCCTTGTGCCGCCCATTTTTCGGCATCATCGGCATGAAAAACAACTTGTCCGGTAGCGGCGCCAGGGGAAGCCGGTAATCCTTTGGCGACAACTTTTGCTTTTTTCAAAGCATCCCTGTCGAATACGGGGTGTAACAGTTCGTCGAGTTTGTCGGGTTCCACGCGCATAATGGCTTCGTCTTTGGTTATCATCTTTTCGCGAAGCATATCCATGGCAATTTTCACCATAGCTGCACCGGTGCGCTTTCCTGTACGGGTTTGCAAAAGCCAAAGTTTACCGTCTTGAATGGTAAACTCGAGGTCTTGCATATCGCGGTAGTGTTTTTCGAGTTTTTCTTGTGTGTCGTAAAGTTCTTTGTAAGCATCGGGCATATACTCTTCGAGTGAAGGGTATTTTGCGGCACGCTCCTCTTCCGAAATATTAGCAAGTTTAGCCCAACGCCTCGAACCTTCAAGGGTAATTTGTTGCGGGGTACGGATACCTGCTACAACATCTTCACCCTGGGCATTTACGAGATATTCGCCGTTGAAGATATTTTCGCCGGTAGCCGCATCGCGGGTAAAAGCCACACCTGTAGCGGAGGTGTCGCCCATATTGCCGAATACCATTGCCTGCACGTTAACTGCGGTACCCCATTCGTCGGGAATTTTGTTAAGTTTACGGTATAAAATTGCGCGTTCGTTCATCCAGCTGTCGAATACCGCCATAATAGCTCCCCAGAGTTGTTCCCATGGGTCATCGGGGAAATCGTGTCCTGTTTGGTCTTTTACGGCAGCCTTAAACAGCTTGACAAGCTCTTTCAAATCGTCGGTGGAAAGTTCGGTATCGAGGTTTACGCCTTTTTTCTCTTTTACCGACTCGATAATAATTTCGAACGGGTCTTGAGCCTCTTTTGATTCGGGTTTCATGCCGAGCACCACATCACCGTACATTTGTACAAAACGGCGGTACGAGTCCCAAGCGAAACGCGGGTTATTCGATTTTTTTGCTATTCCTTCAACAGCAACATCGTTAAGCCCGAGGTTAAGAACGGTATCCATCATTCCGGGCATTGAAGCACGGGCTCCCGAACGAACCGATACAAGAAGGGGATTTTCCTGATCGCCGAATTTGGTTCCCATGATATTTTCGATATGGGCAACGGCAGCGGTAACATCGTCTTTTATCAGGTTAACCACATAATCTTTGCCCTTTTTATTGTATAAGGTACATATCTCGGTAGTAATGGTAAATCCCGGAGGTACGGGAACGCCTATGAGGTTCATCTCTGCGAGGTTGGCTCCTTTGCCACCTAACAGGTTCTTCATTTTTGCATTACCCTCGGCTTTGCGGTCGCCAAAAAGGTAAACATACTTTGCTTTCGACATTTTTATTAAATTTTATTAATAAATATTATTTGGTTAGTCAATTATAAAAACAGATTGCAAAAGTATTAAAAAGCCGATATAAAACAACCGATTAACCCGTCAGTTTACTAATAACAATTATAAATTACGGGTTTTTCGCTTCGGATAATGACATTTGATTTTAAAACGTTTGCGGAGAAAACACAACACCACCCGGGGCCGGATAATTTTTTAAAACTCATTATAAAAACATCAGCGCGAGACAAAATATTTCAGGATTATTCTTTCGATGTTTGAAATGTTAATAGGTTTGGTCAGAAAATCGTCCACACCCTCTTTGACAAGTATTTCGTTATCCACACTTAAAGAGTGCCCCAATACTGCAACGATTTTTTTGTCGGGAAATTTTGTCTTTATCTCTTTTATCATCTCTCTTCCTTCCGAGATATTACTGTCAATATCAATAGCTACGAGAGCTATATCCCTGTTTTTTTCAACAAAAGAGATAAAACTCTCTTTATCACAAATTATTTCGGCGGGAATTTCGAGGAGTTTCACCCAAAGTTCAAATTGTTTTATTTCGTTAACGGTTTTGCAAAATATGGCGATTTTTTTTGTTAACGACGCCGGCAACACCGACTTCAATTGTTGTAGCGACATCTGCTCCAACTTTTTTGCTTTTTTCAACGGAATTGAGTGGTTTTCAATATTATCGGGTATTTTCACTTTAAACTCCGCACCTTTACCCCTCTCGGACTTGAATGAAATATCGCCGCCGAGAATTTTGGCAAAACTACCGCAAATGGTCAGTCCCAGACCTTGTCCTTCGTAATTCCTAATCTTTCTTTCGTCGGCCTGTCTGAATTTTTCAAAAATTATGTGCATAAATTTTTTATCGATGCCGATACCGGTATCTTTTACGAAAAATTCAAAATAGCCGTTATCAATACCTGTTTTGATATAGTTATATCCGAAAGCTATACTACCTTCATCGGTAAATTTAACGGCATTGTCAAGAAGGTTCGAAATTATAAGGGTAAGTTTTTCCTCATCGGTAATACAATATTTGGGTGCCGATTTATCGGGGATAAAAGCCAAAAAGAGGTTCTCTTTTTTTTCTTGTTTAATAATACTTTTGTATTCGGCATGCAACTTCGACAATGCTTTTATCAAATTCACTTTGTTAACGTTAATTTCGTAATTACCCGACTCCACCTTAGCCATTTCAAGGATATTGGTCATAAGCATCAGGAATCTGTGTCCTCCCATCAAAACCATATCGGCATATTCCTTTTTTTCTTCAGGGCTCAAACCGGGCTGCAATGCCAGAAGTTCGGAGAATCCGAGAATTTGGTTTAGCGGTGTTCGTATTTCGTGCGACATCACGGCAAGGAAATTTGCCTTAAGTCTGTCGCTCTCTTCGGCTTTTTTCAATGCATTCAACAGTTTAAGTTCCACATTTTTTTGAGCCGTAACGTCGAGGCTGATGATAATGAAGTTGGTAATTTTTCCGTTATCGTCTTTCACGGGCGACATGTTAATGGAAACCCAAAACCTGCTGCGGTCTTTACGGTATGTTTTGAACACTCCCACAAAACCTTCGCCGTTTTTTATGGCATTGCTAATGCTGGTATAAAGTTCGTCGTCGTCGCCACCGACTTTAAAAACCGATAAATCCTTGTATAAAAACGATTCTATTTTGAAACCGGTCAGTTTTTCAAAAACGGGATTTATATACTCAACATTACCTTGTGCGTCGGTAATCATGGTAATTGCAGGGCTGTTCTCTATCGCAATATTCTTTTTTGCGGCTTCGCTATCCGAAATGTAACGTGCCAAAATCATTGCCAATGTACTCGACAATCTGTCGAGGTAATCCAAATCTTCGCTATCGTACAGATTTTTTTCAGAATAATTTTGAATACTGAAAATCCCTATTACTTCGCTTTTGTATCTGAGAGGTATTCCAATCCACTCATTGGGACGCGTACCCACAATTTCAATCAAATTTTTCGATAACAGCTCTTCCTGTTTTTGAGTGTCGAGCAGACAGGCATGTCCTGTTTTTCTTACATATTCCGAAAAGCTTTTGTCGGAGTCGGCACCTGAAAAGGTATTTAGAGGGTCAACGCTATCCCTGTAAAAAAGGAAATCGTATTTTTCGAGGTATTTATTGTAAATGGCCACATACATGTTTTCGGCATACAACAGTTCGTTAACCTTGTTGTAAAAAAATTCCAATACGACATGGATATCTGTCAAATCGAGCGCCACATCGGTTATTTCGATAAGAATTTCGTTTACCTTTTCGGTTTTTTTCTTTTTCACGGCATTTTTTATTGCCGTGGCAAGGCGGTCTCTATGGCTTTTCAACACGTAATCGTCGGCGCCTTTCAGCATGCACTCTATTGCCGACTCCTCTTTATCCGAGCCGGTGACAATAATAAAGGGGATGTCGGGACAAATTTCGTTCCTGATTTTCAAGGCTAACAATCCGTTAAACTCGGGAAGTTTGAAATCGGACAAGATAACATCAGGCTTTTTTTTCAATGCTCTTCTGTATTCGGGTTCGGTTTCCACAATGTCTATTCCGGCGGCTGAAAATCCTCCTTTTTCGAGATGAAGCAGTATCAATTTAGCATCCATCTTGTTATCTTCCACAAACAGTATCGAGATATTCTTTTTCATAAAAACCGTTTTTGGGTTAAATTTTAATTTTTGATTTTACGGGCAGTGTAAAGGTAAATGCAGCGCCTTTTCCGGGAGTTCCTTGTGCGGTGATTTTACCTCCGTGCTTATCGATTATTTTTTTTACAATCGCCAATCCTATTCCCGTTCCTTTGTAATCTTTGGCTTGTGAAGACCTGTAAAAAATTCCGAATATTTTATCTTTAATATTATCGTCAAAACCTATTCCGTTGTCGGAAAAAGTATAAACTACATTGTCGTTTTCAATTTTTGACTCAACATGTACCGTAGGTACAGCGGCACCGGCACTAAACTTGAGAGCATTTGAAATTAGATTGGCGACAACCTGCTTTATTAACGGGTAATCGGCTTCGAAAGAGTACAACTTTCCGGTTTCCAGCCTGGCATTATTCATATTGAGGTTGTTTTTAACCTCACTGAAAATCGACTTCACAAGAGGCTCCATATCAATATTGACGATATCGGGTTTTTCGATGCCCGTTCGAACAAATTTCAAGAGATGCGTTATTAAATCGACAACCTTTTCGCTGCTGGTTTTTATGTCTTCAAGCATTTTTTTCCCTTTTTCGTCAACTTGATTTTCGTACATTACCACAAAAAACTTAACCAAATCGCGAATGTTTATTATTGGGTTTTTCAAATCGTGCGACACCGTGTAAATAAAAGACTCGAGATTTTTGTTTGACTCTTCCAGCCTACTGTTTGCCTGTTCGAGGTTAGCTCTTATACTGTTAACATCTTCAACCACATATGTCAATGCTTTTTGCATTTTTCTTAACGATTCGGTTTGCGCTTCCAACTCTTCGGTACGTTGTTTCACTTTCATTTCAAGAGTTTCGTTAGCCAGTTTCAGTTCTTCGTTAAGGTGCATTTTTTCGGTAATATCCATGTGTACCGAAAAGTAGTTTGTAATGTTACCGTTCACATCGAAATTTGCCTTTACCCTCACGTCGTCCCAATATATTTCGCCGTTTTTCTTTCTGTTTTTCAGCACTCCCTCCAAACTCCCCCGCCCGAAACCTTTTTATAAATATTAAAGAGAAACTCTTTGCTGAAGTTTTGTCCCAAAGCAAAAGCGGGAGTATTTCCGATAATCTCTTTTTTTGAAAACCCGGATATTTTTAAGAAATAACTGTTTACATATTCTATTTTCAAATTTTTGTCGGTAATAATCAAACTCAAGGGGACATTTTCCATTACGTCGAGCAAGAGCTCGTTTTCGGCACTTATCTTTTTTTGTTTTGTCAAGTCGGATATTGTAAGCAGAGCGCAAATTTTACCTTTGTGCATTATGGGAAAACTTCCCACATTTACATCTATCACCTGTCCCGAAGGCAAAATGTAGGTCTCTTCAATAGCTTCGACGGGTTGTCCGCTCTTTAACAATTCAAATCTTTTCAAAACGGTGGCATGATATTCAGGCGGCACAAACAACATGGGATTTTTGCCGATAAAAAAATCAGGCGGAACATTGTTAAAGTTTTTCATTACGGTTTCGTTAACATACAAAATCTCATCAAAGTCGTGTATCACAACACCAATACCCGTCTTTTCAAACAATTTGACAAATACGTCATAATCAAGCGGCATGCTTTTAACGAATTCCAGTTCTTCTTGCAGCTTTTCTATTTTCCTTTTCAGCCGGTTGTTTTCCGCTTTCAAATCCAAAATGCTCGTCATAACTATTGTTGTCCGTTATTATTTTCCAATTGTTTTTTAAGTTTTGCTATTTCGTCGCGCAGCTCTTTTATTCTGAATTCCCTGTTTACAAACAGATTGTTGTAGCGCTGAAGTTCTTCATTTTGCTTTTTGAGTTCGGCTGTCCTCTCTTCTATTTTTTGTTCCATATTTGCCAAAGCTTCCCTTAATTGTTCGCCGGTTAATCTTTTATCGCGTTCAACTTTTTCGACCTCTTTTGCCAGGCTCTTCATCTCTTTTATTTTCAACTTGTTTATATAATCATTGCCGCCGGAGGGATTTTTAAAATGGGAAAGCAAGATGTTTAATTGCGACACGGCGAATTTTGAAAACATATTCGACATGTAATAAAATACTATTGTAATGATAACAAAAACCGCAAAAATCAACAGGAGTCTTATTGTCATCTTTTTGCGTAAAGAGTCATTTACTTTTTTCGATGTTTTTTGAGCATCGGCCACATAATCTCCGGCTCCCACAATCCAGCCCCAACCGGGGACACTCTTAACGTATGCTATTTTCGATTCGGGGATACTGCCTTTTATTTTTTTAAACTTATATTTAATAAAACCTCCCTCCGGTTTTTGAGCCGCATCGTATTCCAGTCTGAAAATATTGTTGCCGTCGGGGTCGAGTTTATCTTTTACATAGAAATCGTCATTAACAACTTTACCCTCGTACACCAACGACTTTCCGTCAAGGGTGTTCACATATACGTATCCGTTATAACCGAAACGTATTTTTTCGATAAATTTCAGAATGTTACTTTTTAATTTTTCCTCGGGAACTTCATCCGACAATTTTTTCATGTTATTTATGTAATCGACGGTTATTTCGGCATATTTCCTAACCTCGTTTTTTTGTACGCCGAGGATTATCTTTTTCACTCTTTTTTCGGTTTTCCGTGTCTGCTCTATTTCGGACAATATCCAAATGGAACTTAAAACAAGCAATGAAACAAAAGATAGCGAAAATGATATTATAAACAATATTCGCCTTACGCTTATCTCTTTTTTGAAATCCGGTATCATGCTTATTAATTTAACAACCGTTTATATTACAGTACGTTTCAAAAATACTACAAATATTGAAACGTTCAGCCAACATACGAATCTTATTAACGGATTCAAGGGGATATTTCTTTGCCAAAATTCATATCCGTTTTTTCGATAAGAGATGTTAATTAACGGAATCGCACATAAAACATGAACAAATCCGCAACCTTTTTCGTATGTTTCGAAACCCCATAACAAGTTATTACGTAATAAATAACAAAAAGTTTTATTTTTGCAAAAAAAAATTATTATGAATAGATTATCATTAACGGTTTTGCTTATAGCACTTTTGTTTTCGCAATCGTGCAAAGAGATTGACAAACTAACACAGTTTTCCATATCAAACGACTCGGAAGCCACCATTCCGGCGACTTTGGGGATAAATCTGCCCATTGACATATGGACGCCCGATATACCGACAAATTCGGAGTCGGAATTTGAATCGAACAACACGGCAAAAAATCTGATTGAACATATCACTCTGAAAAGCTTGAAAATTGAAATAACTTCGCCCCAGTCGGCAACTTTCGATTTTCTGAAAAACATTGAGATATACATTAGTGCCGAAGGTCTTGACGAGAAAAAGATAGCTTGGCTCGACGACATACCGAAAACGGGGTTGAAAAGCATTGACCTTGAAACTTCGAACGACGATTTACAAGAATACATAAAAAAAGATAAATACAGGTTGCGCACCAAAACCGTTACCCGCGAACTCATATCGCAAGATACCGATATAAAAATTCATTCGGTATTTTGGGTTGACGCCAAAATTCTGGGAATTTAAACGAAATTATTTTACCGCAAAACGTTGCCGTACCACTTCGTAAAGCACTACGGCAGTTGCCGCCGAAACATTGAGCGATGCTATTTCGCCGAGCATTGGTATTTTTATGCCGGTATCCGATAATTTGAGATATGCCGGCGAAATACCTTCGCCTTCCGACCCCATTATTATTGCAAGGGGGCAAGAAAAATTCTCTTCAAAATAGTATTTTCCGGCTTTTTCGGTAGCGGCAAAAAGTTTTAATCCGCTGTTTTTTAGATAAACCAAAGTCTCTTTAAGGTTATGAACCCTGCACAACGGCAATTTAAATATGGCGCCGGCAGAAGATTTAACGGTACCCGAGTTAAGTTGTGCCGAATTTTTATCGGGAATAACGACAGCATGCACCCCCGAACTGTGCGCCGTTCGCAATATGGCACCGAAATTACGCACATCGGTAACTTTGTCCAAAACAAGAATAAAAGGGGTTTCCCCCCTTTCGTAAATTGCGGGAAGCAACTGTTCAATGTCGTAAAACGAAACGGGCGAAACCGACGCTATTACCCCTTGATGATTTTTACGCGAAATACGGTTAAGTTTCTCTTTGGGCACCACCTGGTAAGGCACTCCCTTCATTTTCAATAGCGGCATCAATTCCTTGAAAGTGTTTCCCGTCAATCCTTTTTGAATAAAAACCTTTTCAATCTCCTTTCCCGACTGTAAAGCCTCTATCAGTGGCCGTATTCCGAAAATAAGTTGTTGTTTTTTTTCCTGTTGTTCTTCTTTTTGCATTATTTATTCCTCAAGGTAATTTTTATCAATCTGTTTTGAAGGTTTAACGCCAAGTTCCCTTAATTTTTCAACCTGACCAATCAAATTTCCTCTTCCCGTGCTTAGTTTTTTCTTTGCATCGTCAAATGCTTCTCTTGCTTTATCGATGTTTGCTCCCACTTTTTCAAGGTCGGTAAGAAAACCCACAAACTTTTCGTAAAGTTTAGCTCCCTGACGCGATATTTCAAGAGCGTTACGGGTTTGCCGTTCGTGACGCCAAATGGAAGCCACCGTACGTAAAGTTGCCAACAGCGTGGTGGGACTTACTATAACCACACGTTTTTCCCAGGCAAAATTAAAAAGCCCCTTGTCCGATTGAACCGCAACGGCAAAAGCAGGTTCAACAGGCATAAACATCAATACAAAATCGGGGGTTTTCAAATCTTTTAACTTGTCGTAACTCTTTTCGTACAACTCTTTAACATGATTTTTCACCGAGTCGAGATGTCTTTTCAAAGCCCTCTGTCTGGCAGCTTCGTCACCGGCACTTATATACTCTTCAAAAGCCGTTAACGACACTTTGGAGTCGATTATCAAATGTTTATTCTCGGGAAGTTTTATCAACACGTCGGGACGCAGGTTTTTTCCCTCTTCGTTTTTAACACTGTATTGCAGAAAGTACTCCTCGTCTTTTATCAATCCCGAACGTTCGAGGATTCGTTCCAAAACAACCTCACCCCAGTTTCCCTGTTGTTTGGTATCCGATTTTAGAGCTTTTGTAAGATTACCCGCCTCTTCACCCAGCTTGGTATTCAATTCGTGCAATTTCTTCAACTCTGCTTTCAAGTCGGTTTGATCACGCAATCCTTTCTGATAGGTCTCTTCCACCTTTTTTTCAAAATCTGATATTTTCTCCTTCAACGGGTTAAGCAGTTCGCTCATGTTTTTATGGCTGCTTTCCGAAAATTCCTTTGTATTCTCTTTTAGAATTTTATTGGCAATATTTTCAAATTCCGTTTTAAACCTCTCTTGCATGCGTTCCATCTCCTCTTTTTGTGTTTCCAGCTTCTCACTCAAATGTTTATAATCGGAACGCAATGCGGCATTACTGTTTTCGGCATTTTCGCGCCGCAAAGTCTCTTTATTGAGTTCCGCGTTAAGCTTTTCGTTTTCCTCTTTCAAATTGTTAATACGCTCTTTCATCACTTCCAACTCTTTTTCCAAAGAGAGTTTTTCGTTTTTCATCGCCTCAACGGCTTTTTCTTTCTCCTGTTCGGAAGCAATTTGTAAGCCTTTCAGTTTTTGATTTACAATAAGATAGCCTATAACAAAACCTGTTACGGCACCTACTGTCAGATAAACCCAATACATAACAAAATTTTTTGTGTAAAATTAGTTTAAAATTGCATAGCTATTAGTAATTTCGAAGCATATTTATGAAACGGCTTCAACATATCATATTACTGATTTTCCTGACGGTTCCGTTGCACTCGTCAGCACAGGTATTGAATGCCCCGAAGCCTTTTATGACAAAAAAAATATTTAAAGATTTTATAAACATTCATATGGATTATCCCGAACAGGATATACGCAAACGGAATCAGGGCAAGTTTGTCCTCTACTTTAAAACCAATGATAAAGGTGAAGTCATTCAAAAAAACATTCTGCAATCGGTATCATCGGGGATAGACAGCATAGGTCTTGATATTTTCAACAAAATTTTATGGTTGCCTGCCGATTACAGCGGAGTCAGCGGCAAAGGGGAGAGTGTTTTTACATTGAAATTCAAAATATCAAAATTCGAAAAACTTGCAAAAAGACGCGGATACCGCCATATTGATATTCCGTACCGCCCGGTTGATAAAAGTTACAGAATATACAAACCGAAATCGTTGGACGAACAACCTGAAGCATTTACACAACCGTACAAAAACATTGAAGAGCTTATATATTCGAAATTGGAATATCCTGAAGATGCACTAAAACAGAATATTTCGGGGACCGTAAAACTTTCGTTTATTATTGAGGTCAACGGGCTACCATCCAACATTCATGTTATTGACGCGGTTGGAGGCGGTTGCAGCGACGAAGCCGTCTCAATAATCGAGGGTATAAAATGGAGACCGGGAATTAAAGAGGGCAAAGCGGTACGAAGCCTTAAAATCATAAAAATATCTTTCTCCATAAAAAACCGTAATACCCCGGGTTACATTCCGGCACAAAACAGACAAGGCACAATTTGAGTACTAAAACAATATCCTCTGTTTTGATTTTAATTCAAAAAAAAATCTTACCGTTTTCTAATACAGGAAAAAGCCCTGTTTTTTC
>Ga0256914_1003564_pt1 | contig 12203 bp, 11 predicted proteins | sample HulkmetaG_FD_191571 | JGI IMG/M metagenome (GOLD analysis project Ga0256914, IMG submission 191571) | Hydrothermal chimney microbial communities from Main Endeavour vent field at the Juan de Fuca Ridge, Pacific Ocean - Hulk | ecosystem: Environmental > Aquatic > Marine > Hydrothermal vents ...
ACGGCGCGCGAAACCGTTTAAACGGTTTTAGCGCGCCCCGGGACGGGAGAAACCGTTTAAACGGTTTTCCCCTCCGTCTTATATCAACAAAACATACACACTCACCGCTGTCACAAAAAAATACAACAGTGAATAGCGGTGAAAATACCAATATTTCCGATGATTCCGCACAAAGCGCAGCGCAATCAAATTGGCGAACGAGGCAATCAGCAATCCGTTGCCCCCCACATTTACCGCATAGGCAATCCATTTGAATTGGGCCGAATAATTCACCAGCAGAATAGTTGCCGGCACATTGCTAATCACCTGAGAAAGTAAAGCTCCCGCAGCGAACACAACAGGCGCCTTGTCCAGTTGCAACGATTGCATAAAGCGATTAATCGCTTCCAGACGGTACAGCAAATGTACATCTACAAAAATAACCACGAACAGCAGAATAAGCCCCCAATCCGCCCTTTTAATCACATCGCGCTGCATCAGCAAATAGTAGACAAAAAGCAAAGCCAAAAAATAGCCGTCGTAATCCAATTCAACCGAGATGATAAAAAGGACAAAAAGAACCGCCGAAATCCAGAACAAAGGACGATGCACTTTAAGCGGCTGTGCCGTCGATGAATGAATCGTCCGCACAGGAAAAACCCATCGCGCACCCAAATAAAGCCAGAAACCCAAAATCAAGCCCAAAGGTAACATCTCTTTGAAAAACAAAGGAAACGAAATGCCCCATTGGTGCCACAAATAAATATTTTGCGGATTTCCCACAGCGGTCAAAGAAGACCCCGCATTAACCGCAATCGCCTCGAAAACAATAAATTTAACGTAATCCCCGCCGGAAATTTTTTGCAAACTCAACGTTAAAGGCACAACAATAAACAAAGCGATATCATTGGTTAAAAACATGGAAAGCACAGCCGAGGCAAAAATCAAAAACAATGCCAGACGTCTTTCGTCTCCGATGCGTTTGGAAATACGGTAAGCCAGCCAGTAAAAAAAGCCGCTTTCCTTAATGGCCGTTGTAATCAACAAGAGCCCGGCCAACGTGATAATCGTGTTCCAATCCACATAAGCAGGAAAACGGCGCAGCGGTTTTCCGGTTAAAGACTCCAATACCGCCAGCGCCGCCAACGCGACAAACAACAGTCCGTTTCTGCGAATAATTTTTAGCACGCGTTGAAAAAAATTATTGACCATAAAAGCTCATTTCCTGATTTGCCCCATAATCCTGAACCACATGAACACCGTCGTAATAAATTTTAACATGAGCCACGATAAAATTCCGGTACGTCACCGGAAAAGCCCAGCATGCCTCCGGCTCCATAAATTCCGCAACAGGAAGTATTTTAAGATTTTGTACGATTGCGGACAAACTTTTTTTGAATTCTGTTAAAGGGAGATTACTCGAATAAACATGCGGATTTACTCCTGCAGGTAACACTTGGCCGCTTTGCGGATCAAAGCGCAGCATTGCCACGGCAACTCCCTGATACACCAGCCCACCTTTAATTTCCAGCTCGCCGCCGGGTGCACGCATCATCCAAACTTTGCCTGGCAAGAGATTGCGATTGACCTGTGTCGCAGTTTGCATCGCTTGCGAAAATTGAGCCGTAAGCGTTTGTAAGGGAATGGTTTGCGCTACGGGAATACCCGGCCCGGCAGGCGGGGGCGGAAGACCTGGAGGCAAAACCTGAGGCGCCGGTGGAACGCCGCCCGGGGCCATGGGAGGCGGCGACCCCGGTGGCGGCATCATCACCGGCGGTAATGTGGTGGTCTGCTGTTGGGGCGGTACTTGCGCCAGAACAAAACAAAAGCCCGCGCCCAAAATCAATAAAGTACGTACGATTTTCATAAAAACACTCCTTTCGTTTTTTAATATCTAATCATCCGATGGTTCGGAATGTAATTTCTCCTCCAAAATTTTTACACGCTGTTCAAGCGTTTGCATCGTAGCATATTGTTGCCAGCGCCTAATCAGCGCTTCCATATCTTGCAACTTCTTCCGCAAAAACCAGCCGCCGATTAATTGGGTCGCAAATATGACTAACAGGATGGAAAGTAAGAGCGTTTCCGACGACCTGTCAGCCGGAGGCGGTGGCGGACCAGCAGGCGGCCTTTCTGTTACGGAATGTGGAGGCGGGGGAACCTGAGCCTGCAAAACAAAAGATCCGCCAAAACACAAAAAGATGATCAATTCGATAAAAATGAGTCGTTTCATGGCTACTCCTTTTTAGTTTTTCGCCCTTGTTCCATTTCCTCCAATTTGCTCTCCAACGCTTTCAAACGCTTGCTAATGGCATTGAGCGATTCGGTCAAATAATCCTCGTGGTTTTGTGGCGAGCGGGGGCAGCGCTTCCAGAGAAAAAAGACGAAGGCCAGAATTCCGATGATCATCAACCAAGCGAAAATAAATTCCCAAAAACCAGGGAAGATGGGCGGCGGCGGTCCCGGTGCGCAAGAAATCGGCAGCAAAAAAAATACACCTAAAATCCCAGCAATGATGAAGCGTAGAAAATAGTTTTTCATGTGTGTCATCCCGTTTGTTTTATTTCGAATCAAAAGATAGTGGTGAAAAATGAAAAAATCTCAAAGGAAAGATTAAAAAAAGATTAAGAATTTGGCGCGCTCCCAAGGCGAATGCTGCTAAAATGTTTGCTTTTGGCCCGAAAAACTCGGAAATTTGTCATGTGAAATGAATCTCAATCGATTTTTGCAATGATCTTGCGATAAAAACGCAAGTAAAATATTCGTGATCCGCAGGGATGCAAAATCCGATAAATCGGATCGCCCCCAAACAAGGCATTTGTGCCTGACAAGGAAACGCACAAAAAAATCCGATGAATCGGATAGCAAATCTGCAAATACTTGCAGCCCTGAAAATCAATTCAAATCCCTGAAATCAGGCGAATAGGCCGCCAAATACAAGGATTTTGTTTTGCACGTAAAACTTTTTATTTTAGGCCATTCGAACGTAGTAGAAAAGGGAAGTTAAATGCAGGTTTTCTGTGAAATTTTAAGCTATTTGTTACCGCTGTTTTATTTCGGACTCATTTACGTTTATTACCAGATTTTCACCGGGAAAAACCGAAAGTTCGAACGCTGGACAAAAACACTTATGTTAATCTTGCTCGTCATTCACGGCTCAGAAATCGTACTGCGCCAAATTTACCTGAAAACCATGCCCCTGTCGTCCACCTACGACGCCATCTCCTTTCTGGCCTTTTCCATCCTGCTGGTCTATTACATCATCGAACGCAGCTTCAATAACAAAGCTTCGGGATTTTTCATCATGATCATCGCCTTTTTCCCGGCGCTCATTGCCGCTTTCAACCACCACTGGCGAGCCGAAAAAAATCCCTTGCTGGCCACACCGACCTTTGCCATTCACGCTTCATTAAACATCATCGGCTACACGGCCTTAACTATCGGAGCCATTTACGCCGTAATGTTTTTAATCCAGTACAAAAACATGAAGCAGCGTCGATTTAACCGCTTTTACGAGCAACTGCCGCCGGTGACCTATCTGGAAAACATGAGCAAGCGCGCCGTGCTTATCGGCATTATTCTGATGGGAGTGGGCATTTTTCTGGGCCACGTGCAAACCAAACAGATGTTCGGCCATTTTTTTCTCAGCGATCCCAAAGTGGTTTTTACCGATTTGATTTGGGTGCTCTACGTTCTCGTTTACGTCGGGGCTACGGTAAAACGATGGTCATCACGCACAATGGCTTACTTTAACGTATTGGGATTTACGTTACTCTCCATTGGCGGGGCCCTGGTCTTTTTACTCATAAAATCGTTTCACAAATTTTATTAAAACGGAATTTAATCGATACCAATGAATACGCATGTTCCATTAACCCTGATCGGGATTTCACATAAAACGGCACCGGTCGAGATCAGAGAAAAAATCGCTCTGAGCAAGGAAGAGCAGATCGATGTTCACCGGCGATTGCTGGACGAATTCCATCTGAAAGGCGTGTTAACCCTTTCCACCTGCAATCGTACCGAAGTGTATTTGAGCGGTGATTTAACCGAAAGCGAATTGCAGCACATTCGCGAATGGCTGGACAACTTCAAACAAACCACCTGTTTTGCCAGAGACGATTACACGTACATCTTTCGGGGCAAAGAAGCCGTGCGTCATTTTTTTGACGTAGCCGCCGGGCTCGATTCGCAAGTTGTCGGCGAACCGCAAATCACCAATCAGGTCAAAGAAGCCTACCATCTGGCCCACCAGGGACAAGTGACCGATGCACTGCTCAACAAACTGTTCAGCTACGGATTGCAGGCGCAAAAACACGTTCGATCCGAAACCTTCCTTTCCGACGGAGCCGTTTCGGTGAGTTTTGCCGGGGTGGAACTGGCCAAAAAGATTTTTACCTCGTTGGCCGACAAAACCGTGCTGCTCATCGGCGCCGGCGAAACGGCCGAGCTGGCCGCCTTGCACTTTTTGGACAAAGGCGTGGGACGCATTCTCATCGCCAATCGTACCTTCTCCAAAGCCAGTGAACTGGCCAACCGCTTTAAAGGCGAAGCTTACGAATTGGACGAACTGAAACACATTTTAAGCGAAACCGATATCGTCATTTCTGCCACCTCGGCTACAGAATACGTACTCACCCGCGAAACGGTGGAACCTCAACTCAGGCACCGCCGTTACGATCCCTTGTTTTTAATCGATCTGGCCATTCCCCGCGATCTGGATCCCGAACTGAACGAGCTGGACAACGTGTACCTGTACAATCTGGATGATTTGAACGAAGTGGTGCAACTGAATTTAGAGCGGCGCAAGCAGGAAATCCCCCGCGCGAACAAGATTATTCAGGAACACGTGCGGGAGTTCATCAATTGGCTGTCCACCCACGCTTCTTCGCAAATTATTCATCGCCTAAAACGCTATTTCGACGATTTGCGCAAAGCAGAATTAAAACGCCTGAACTCACGTCTGCCTGCAGAGGGAATGGAGCAAATCGATTATTTGACCGAAAGTCTGGTCAACAAAATTTTGCATCAGCACATTCAATTACTAAAGAAAAATATTCGCAATCCGGAATTGTACGAGCAATATCTGGAATTTTTACACGAATTGTACGAAATAGACAAATGAAAGAAGCAGCATGAAACTTCGCATCGGAACGCGCGGCAGCGCACTGGCCTTGTGGCAAACGGAATTCGTGGAAAACAGCCTGAAACGGCATTTCCCCGAATTGCAGCTTGAACGCGTCATCATTAAAACCGAAGGCGACCGCGATCAAAAGACCTCGCTCACGCAAATGGGCGGGCAGGGGGTATTTACCAAAACCATCGAACAAGCCTTGCTGGACGGACGCATCGATGTGGCCGTGCACAGCCTGAAAGATTTGCCCTCGACCATGCCCGAAGAACTGACGCTGGCGGCCGTGCCCGAACGCGGCCCGGTGGAAGACGTATTGATTACGCCGCAGGGTAAAACACTAAAGCAACTGCCCGAAGGGGCAACCGTGGCCACGGGCAGCATTCGACGCCGCTGCCAATTGCTGCAAATGCGTCCCGATTTGAATTTGGTCGATCTGCGGGGAAACATTCACACCCGACTGCGTAAATTGCGCGAGCAAAATCTGGACGGCATCATCATGGCTCGTGCCGCCTTGTTGCGCCTGAATATTGAAGACGTGCACTATCATGTTTTTTCGCCGCGGGAAATGATCCCCGCCGTGGGGCAGGGTGCCATTGGCATCCAGATTCGGGCCAACGATGTGCGGACGGCACAATGGGTGTCTTCCATTAATCACCGGCCCACCCAGCAGGCCGTAACGGCCGAACGGACGGTGCTGCGTGTGTTAGATACCGGTTGTCAGTTTCCCATGGGCGCCTTCGGAAAGGCGGATAACGGCTCTCTGGAATTAGTGGCCTTTGTGGGCAGCATGGACGGGCAACAGGTGCTTAAAGCGCAGGAAAGCGGCCCGGCCGACTCGGCGGAAGACATCGGCCGGAGACTGGCCGAAAAGCTATTGGCTGCCGGTGCGGAATCGATTTTGCGGGAATTCCGGGGGTGACATGCTGCACGGCAAAACCGTTGTGCTGACGCGCCAAAAAGAACAGGCTGCGGAGATGGTGCGTTTAATCGAAGAAAAGGGCGGAAACGCTTTGTGCTTTCCGACCATTGCCACCGCGCCCACGGAAAAAACCGAAGCGCGGGACGCGGCCCTGTGCCGATTGGCAACTTACGATTGGCTTGTGTTTAGCAGCGAAAACGCCGTACGCTATTTTTTTGAAGCGCTGCGTTCTTTGAAAAAACAATGGCCCGAAATTAAGGTGGCCGCCGTGGGCAGCAAAACGGCGCGGGCCCTGCGCGATTTACACATCGAGCCCGATTTGCTGCCGCAAAAATTCACCGCGCGCGGTTTGCTAACCGCCTTTGCCAATCGCGGTGTGCAAGGGCAGCGATTCTTACTGCCGGTTTCGCACATTGCGCGCAAAGAATTACCGGAAGGTCTCCGTGCTTTGGGCGCCGAAGCGGATGTGGTGGAATTTTACCGCACCCTGCCGCATCCCGATTTTGACCGGCAGGCTTTTTTGCGGCTTTTGCAGCAACAGGCAGCTTGCGTGCTGACCTTTTTCAGCCCTTCGGCGTTTCATTCTTTGCTGGAATTACTGGGGGAAGGAGCCGTCGAAGCGCTCAAACAAAGCGGTGTGATCCTGGCCGCCATCGGACCCACCACGGCCCGGGCCGTCACACAGGCCGGACTTCCCGTGGAAATTGTGCCCAAAGTAAATGACGGTCGCCATTTACTCGAAGCCATTGAAGTGTACTTTGAACAAAAGGAGTGAAGGGCAAAAGAGGCTAATGGTTAAGAGTTTAGGGCAAGAGGTGATAGTTGTTATTTGGAATGGAGGATTGGCTGAGTAGTTGAATGGTTGGTGTGCATTCGGGAGACGGGATGTTGGGTAATCGTCCCCTGCTCCTTCCTTAAAATTAGGGAAGGGTGCGGAATATTCCTATTCAACCATTCAACTGTTTCACCCTCACCCTTACCCCTCAACCCTTAACTCTTAACCCTTAACCCATAACCCTTCACTCCCAACCCTTAACTTAAAAAAAGGACAATACATGACTTCTAACGAATTACTACTTCTGCGCGCCATCCGCAAAGAGCCGGTGGAGCGCACGCCCATCTGGATCATGCGTCAGGCCGGGCGCTATTTGCCCGAATACCGTGCCCTGCGCGAAAAATACGACTTTTTAACCGTGTGCAAAACGCCGGAATTAGCGGCCGAGGTTACCCTTCAGCCGGTACGCCGCTTCGGCTTCGATGCCGCCATTCTGTTTTCGGATATTCTGGTCATTCCCGAGGCGCTGGGACAAAATCTGGCGTTTCTCGAGGATCACGGCCCCAAACTTTCACCGGCGGTGCGCACGGAAAAGGAAATTGAGACCCTCAGTACCGCAGGGTTGACGGAAAAACTCGCTTTCGTGGCCCAGGCCGTGCGCCTGATTCGTCAGGAAACGGAAGGCAAAACGGCGCTAATCGGCTTTAGTGGTTCGCCGTTTACTTTGGCCGCGTACATGATCGAAGGCAAACCAACGCGCCACTTCAAGCACATCAAATCCATGCTGTACACCCGGCCCGAATTACTGCATCGCCTGCTGCAAACGTTAACCGCAGCCGTCACGGATTACCTGAAGATGCAGATCGAAGCCGGAGCACAGGTGGTGCAAATTTTCGACACCTGGGGGAGTATTTTGCCCGTGCATCTGTTCGAAGAATTTTCCGCGCGGTATTTGAATCAGATCGCGGCCGAACTGCAAGCCCTGCAAACCCCGGTAATCGTGTTTAGCATGGGCGGCATGGACCATCTGGTGCAATTGGCCAATAGTCCGGCGCAGGTTTTGGGCGTGGATTGGAGTACCGATTTCCAACAGGCTTTCAAATTGTTTGCCGACGAGTTTGCCTTGCAGGGTAATCTGGATCCCACCGTGCTCTATGGCGACCGGGCCATCATTCGCCGCGAAGTAGAGCGCGTGTTGTCCGTTTTTGGCTCCCGTTCGGGACACATCTTTAATCTGGGACACGGGATCTTGCCCGACATCCCTCTGGAAAACGTGCAATTTCTGGTGGAAGAAGTGCGCCGACAAAGCACGCAATTCCGCCAAAACAAAAAGTAACGGAGTACAGCCATGACTTCTTTAAAAACAAAAATAGATGTGGACATCGAGCTGCTCAAAAAATACGATCAGCCCGGGCCGCGCTACACCAGCTATCCCACGGCGCCCTATTTTCACGAAGGCGTGGGCGCGGCGGATTTTCTGGAGCACATCCGTCGCGATGATCGGGAGAAAGGCGACGAAGGACTGTCGTTTTACTTTCACATTCCCTTTTGCGACACCTTGTGCTACTTTTGCGGCTGCAACATGATGGTCACGCGCAATCGGGAAAAAATTGCCCATTATTTGGGCTATTTGATTAAAGAGATGGAACTGATGCGTCCGCACATTAATCCCGCCCGCAAAATCAAGCAACTGCACTGGGGCGGCGGAACGCCAACGCATCTTAAACCGGACGAAATTCGCCGACTGGGTTTTGCCATTCGCGATTTGTTCGGCTTTGCCGACGACGCCGAACTGAGCGTGGAAATCGATCCGCGGGAACTGACCAAAGAACACATGCAGGCCCTGCGCGACGTGGGCTTTAACCGCTGCAGTATGGGCGTGCAGGATTTTAATCCCGAAATCCAAAAAGCGGTAAACCGCATCCAGCCCGAAAGCATTACCCGCCAAACCGTGGACTGGGCGCGCGAGTTGGGTTTCCACAGCGTGAATATCGATTTGATGTACGGCCTGCCTTTCCAGACCGTGGAATCGTTTGACGAAACGCTGGACAAAGTGCTGGACATCGATCCCGATCGTCTGGCCGTATTCAATTACGCCCATCTGCCGCAAATCTTCAAACACCAGCGGCTGATTAAGGCGGAATGGTTGCCGCGACCCGAACAAAAACTGGAAATCTTGAAATTGACCATCGAAAAACTGACCGAATCGCGCTACGTGTACATTGGCATGGATCATTTTGCCAAGCCCGATGACGAACTGACCATTGCCATGAATCAGGGAACTTTGTACCGCAATTTTCAGGGCTATTCCACCCATGCCGGATTGAACGTGCTGGCCTTCGGCATTACCAGCATCAGCATGCTGTCTGACATGTACGTACAAAACGTCAAAAAACTGAACGATTACTACGAACGCATCGATCGGGGCGAGCTGCCTGTGTTCCGCGGCGTGATTCTGAACAAGGACGACATTTTGCGGCGCGAGGTGATTACCGAACTGATGTGTAACTTTCGCCTGAAAAAAGAGAAGATCGAAGAGAAATACGGAATCGATTTCGATGCGTATTTTGCCGAAGCGTTGCGCAAATTGCAGCCATTTCAGGACGACGGACTGATTTTTCTGCAACCGGACGAGCTCAAGGTCACCACGGCCGGTCGCTTGCTTATTCGCAACATTGCCATGCAGTTCGATGCTTATCTGGAGCGCAAAACGGACAAAAAACCGCAGTTTTCGCGCACGGTTTAAGGCGGCGTTGCAACGCACGAATGTACGATTCGAAAATACGCAATTCCGCGATTCCCGAATGCCGATCAACGTAAGTAAAAAGGAAGTTAATGAAGATTGCCGTTTTACTGGCCAATATGGGTGGCCCCGATTCGCTGGAAGCGGTGGAGCCGTTTCTTTTCCAGATTTTTAGCGATCCGCACATTATTGATGTGCCCATGCCGGGCCTTATCCGTCGGCGGCTGGCGCGCGCCATTGCCCGCAAACGCAAGGAGGAGAGCACGGAAATTTACCGGCGTCTGGGCGGCAAAACACCGCTGCACGGAATCATGGAGCGTCAGGCGCAAAACCTGCAAACCCTGTTGAATCAGCGTCGTGACGAGGGGACGAAGTTTCGCGTTTTTCCGGCCAATCGCTACGGGAATCCTTCGTTGCAAAGTGTGCTCACGGCCATCCGCAACGAGGGGTACGATTATGTGTTGGTGCTGAGCATGTATCCCTTCTTTGCCACATCCACCTCCGGCTCCATTGCCAGCGAGCTGCGGCGTTTGCAAAAGAGGTTGGCACTTCCTCCGGACTTCATTCGCTACGTGGATCGTTACGGGCATCGTGCCCGGTTCATTCGGGCCATGGCCACACACATCACGGCGCAGCTTGCCGATGTTCTGACGGAAGGACAGCCGATCGATTTGTTGCTCAGTGCGCACAGCATTCCCCACCGGCAGCATGCCAAAGGCGACCCGTATCTTGGCGAGGTGCGTTTTGCCGTGGCCAAACTGCGTGAACAGCTTCCGTCGCAGGTGCGTCTGCATTTGTCGTTTCAAAGTAAAATCGGGCCGGTCAAATGGCTGCAACCTGCTACGGATGAGAAAATTGTGCAATTGGCCCGACAGGGCATCAAAAGATTGTTTGTTTATCCCCTGGGATTTGTGGCTGACAATTCCGAAACGGTGTACGAAATCGGCATGCTCTACCGGGATTTGGCGCTGCAAAACGGCATCGGGGAATTCGTTCGTCTAAAGGCTTTGAACGACTGGCCGGAGTTTATGGAGATGCTGGCCGAAGTGGTGGAGGAGGAGATGAAAAAGGAAAAAGGAAAAAAGATAAAAGATAAAAGATAAAAGATGAAAGATGAAAGGGAAAGGGCGGGAAGCAGGGCACAAATGAATGGCACGATTGAACCATTCAACCAATCAACCATTCAACCAATCACCGCCCAACGAACCCGGTGTTTCCTTAAACCGGAAGGAAAGATGAAAGATAAAAGATGAAAGAGGAAAGGGAAAGGGCGGGGAGCAGGGCACAAATGAATGGCCCGGTTGAACCATTCAACCATTCAACCATTCAACTATTCAACCAATCAACCAATCAACGTCTAACGAACCCGGTGTTTCCTTAAACCGGAAGGAAAGATGAAAGATAAAAGATGAAAGAGGAAAGGGAAAGGGCAGGAAGCAAAGGACAAATGAATGGCACGATTGAACTAATCAACCATTCAACCATTCAACTATTCAACCAATCAACGCCCAACGAATTCAGCGTTACCTTAAACCGGAAGGAAAGATGAAAGCGGAAAGATGAAGGGGGGAAAGGGCGGGGAGACGATGAAACGATTTAATCATTAAGAGGAAATAAGGATGGAACGTAAAAAAATCGCCATAATCGGTGCGGGAATTTCGGGTTTGACTACCGCCTGGCTTTTACGGAAAAATGGATTTGAAGTGAGCGTTTTCGAACGCAACGATTATCCGGGCGGTTCGATCGTAACCGAAAAGGAAGGCGACTGGCTTATCGATTTGGGACCCAACAGCACGCTGGAGACCTCGCAAGAGCTGCGGCAAATGGTGGACGATTTGGGCTTGCAGCAGGAAAAAGTGTACGCCAATCCTTTAAGCGATAACCGCTTTATCGTCCGGGACGGAAAACTGCACGTGTTGCCTTTAAAACCCGGTGCATTTCTGAAAACTTCGCTTTTTAGCTGGAAGGCTAAACTGCGACTGCTCAAAGAACCCTTCATCGCTCCCAGTAAAGGGGACGATATTTCGCTGGCCGATTTTGTGCGCTACCGTTTGGGCGATGAATTTCTGGATTATGCCATCAATCCTTTTGTGGCCGGTGTGTACGCCGGCGACCCGGAGCAATTGAGTACGGCTGCCGGATTCGCTAAATTGTACGATCTGGAGCAAAAATACGGCGGGCTGATCAAAGGCATGATTAAAGGGGCCAAAGAACGCAAACAGCGTAACGAGGTTGCCAAAGATCGTGCTAAAATGTTCTCTTTTGTGGACGGCATGCGGGTTTTGCCTGCGGCTTTGGCCGAAACGTTGCCCGAAGGAACGCTTCACCTGCAAACCACGGTCCAAACGGTCAAAAGGGACGATGGGGGCTTTGTGCTGTATCTGCAACAGGAAGGCCGGAAAAAAGAAGAACGGTTCGATGCGGTCGTGGTTTCCGTACCCGCTTACGTGCAAAGCGAATTGTTAAAAGATTTGCTCGGAGCGGAAACGGCTCCGCTGGACGAAGTGGCCTACCCGCCGGTGGCCGTCGTCTTTTTGGGCTTTAAACGCGAAGATGTGCGTCATCCCCTGGATGGCTTTGGCTTTTTGGTGCCCCAGGCGGAAAAGCGGCAGATTTTAGGCACGATTTTCAGTTCCACTCTGTTTCCGGCACG